>Ga0196981_1000106_pt1 | contig 84738 bp, 82 predicted proteins | sample S3_2013CmetaG_FD_155462 | JGI IMG/M metagenome (GOLD analysis project Ga0196981, IMG submission 155462) | Soil microbial communities from Anza Borrego desert, Southern California, United States - S3_20-13C | ecosystem: Environmental > Terrestrial > Soil > Desert | place: USA: California...
CGGCAGCTTTGCCGGTCTCGCCGGTGCCCTACAGCTCGGCCGCGCCCGTCGCAAGGTCACCGTTCTCGATACCGGCCTGCCGCGCAACCGCTTCGCCCGCCATTCGCATGGTCTGCTCGGCCACGATCACAAGCCGCCGCTGGACATCCTGGCCGAGGCGCGGCGGCAGCTGGCGCGCTATCCCACGATCAGGCTGGTCAATGCCCGGGCCGACAGCATCACTGGCGCCATCGACGATTTCGCCGTCCTCACCGCCGATGGCGAACGCCTTGGGGCGCGCCGCCTGATCCTGAGCTATGGCGTCGTCGACCAGATGCCTGATGTTCCGGGCTTTGCCGAAGGCTGGGGTACGTCCATCGTCCCCTGCCCCTATTGCGACGGCTTTGAAGTCGCCGGCCAGCATTGGGGCCTCGTCTGGTCCGGCACGCAGTCGCACAATCAGGTCAGGCTGTTCCGCGACTGGACCGACACGCTGACCCTCTTCGCCGATGGTCACGACATTCCGCCCGATATCCGGGCCGATCTGGCGCGCCGCAACGTACCTGTCGTCGATGGCCGGATCACCGGGATCGCCCATCACGGGGGTCATAACGCCACCGTCACGCTCGATACCGGCGCCAATGTCGCGGTCGACATCCTGTTCGCGCATCCGCGCAACAAGCCGTCGGCAAGCCTGCATGAATCACTGGGCCTCGCCACGGTCGATACGCCGCTCGGCATCGCCCTCAAGGTCGACGAGCGCCGCGAAACCAGCATGCCCGGCATCTACGCCGCGGGGGACCTCGCCAACCCCCTCATGCCCTCGGTCACCCTGGCGTCATCGCACGGCGCGACGGCGGGTATTTCCGCCCAGCAGTCGATGCTGGCTTGAGAGCGGGGATTGGCCTTGACGCAAGGTATTGGAGGACAGCGGCATGCTGAACCACGCTGATCCCGGAACCCGGAGCTCCGCAGGTGGAAAGCCGAATGGCGCCCGGGCGAAACGGGCCCTGATCACGGGCGCCTCAAGCGGCCTCGGGCTCGAATTTGCCGAGCTGCTTGCGGCGCAGAGGGTCGATCTGGTGCTCGCCGCCCGGCGGCGGGAGCCAATGGAAAAGCTCGCCGCTGACCTTCGCCGCAAACATGGCGTCGATGTCGTTGTCGAGCCGATCGACCTTGCCGCGCCTGGAGCTGCTGCCCGGTTAAAGGGCAGCCTGGACGAGCGAGCGCTACAGATCGACATTCTGGTCAACAATGCCGGCTACGGGTTGCACGGCGAATTTCTGGAAACGCCGATCGAGCGCACCACAGATATGATTCAGCTCAACATCACGGCGGTCACCGAGCTGAGCTATGTCTTCGGGCGGGACATGGCAGCCCGGGGAGCCGGGCAGATCCTCCTGATCGCCAGTCTACTGGGGCTCCAGCCTGTTCCCACCTATGCGGCTTACGCGGCTACGAAGTCCTATGTGCTGGCTTTTGGCGAAGCACTGCACGACGAACTTCGCCCGCAAGGTGTGACCGTCACCAGTCTTTGCCCAGGGCACACCGAAACGGGCTTCGATGCGGCCGCCGACGCTCCCGTTTCGCCCGTGCTGCGTCTTCTGACGATGAAGCCCCGTCCCGTCGTCGAAAGCGGTCTCCGGGCCCTGGCACAAGGGAGAGCCTCCGTGATTCCGGGGTTGTTGAATAACTTCATTGCATTTTCTACTCGCCTGACACCCCGTTCGGTGCAGCGCGCCACAATGAAACGAGTTGTGGGATGATGTCAGTACAGTGGCCGGACAAATATCGTTCGTGCTCCAGCGCCTCTCTCAGGGGGTAGACGCCTGCACGTCGTCTTGGCGGCGCTGCGCGTCCAGCACCTGACCGACATTCTCCTGCTAAAGTGCGCGCTGGAAGCCAAGCGCCGCGGTGCACGGCCGCTAACTCGCCGTCACCTCCACCAGCACCACGTCGCCTTCCAGCATCGGCAGGGTCAGGCTGCCCCGGCCATCGGCGCCGATCTGGACGGTCTGCATGACCGGTTCGTCTTCGGACAGGGCGTTGAGCGTGGCGATCTGCTCGGCCGTCAGCTTCTCCGGGCGGCCCATCTCCAGATAGGCGGTGTAGGCGTCGTTGTTGCGGAAACCGACGCGGCGGACCTTCACCTCATGGGCGCCCGGCGCCAGGCCGGCGAAGTCGATGCGGACCGGGGCGGCTTCGGCCGCCGGGCGGACGCGGCGGAAGAAGGGACGGTTGCTGACGTCCTGCGCGGGCGGACCGGAATAGGTCCAGGCCAGCACCTGCAGCGTGTCGCCGTCGAGGGCCACGATGGCCTGTTCGTCGCCGGCCGGCAGCTCGGCGTCGCCCAGGCTGTTGAGGTATTTATAGGCGAACCAGGTGGCCTTGCGGATGCCGTCGGGGGTCATCAGGCCGAAGCCGCCGTCGAAGGCGCGGGTCTGGGGGCCGGGCTCCTCGAACAGGTCCGAATAGGTCCAGTAGCTCATGCCCTGGACGATGCCCTCGACCCGCCGCATCCGGTCCACGATGTAGGCGGCGCCGATGTAGTCGTCATGGATCGGGTCGCGCGGATTGTAGCTGGTGCTCCACTCGGTGAAGAACAGCGGCAGGCCCGGACGGCTGGAGGCCTCTATCTCGGCGCGCACCTTCTGGACGTCCGAGACCACGGCGTTGAAGTCGCGCGACATCTTGTTGTCACCCTCGCCGAACTCATCCAGGAAGCCGCCCTCGACGCCGTAGGTGTGGGTGGCGATGAAGTCGATCGGCAGGTCGTGCTGGTCGGCATAGGCGATGAACTCGGGCACCCAGGCCGCGCCCGCCGTGGCCGGCCCGCCGACGCGCAGGGCCGGGTCGATCGCCTTGATGATCCTGGCCGTGCGGCCGTAATAGGCGAAATAGGCCGCCTGGTCCGCGCCGCCCCAGAAGCCGTCCAGGTTCGGCTCGTTCCAGAACTCGAAATACCAGGTACGGACCTCCTCGATCCCGTAGCGCTCGATCAGGTGGCGCACGAAGGCGTCGACCAGACCGTCCCACTTCACCGGGTCGGGGTGTGAGACGTTGCCCTGCCAGTAGAAGATGGTCTGGTCGGTCGTGCGCATGGCGTCGGGCGACCAGCCCACCTCGATGAAGGGCTTCAGCCCCATCGCCAGCAGCCGGTCGTAGAGATAGTCGATTCGGGTCCAGTCATAGACCGGCCGGCCGTCGACCTCGCGGTACGTCCCCAGGTCGTCGTGGAAGATGTCGTGGAAGCGGATGTAGCGGAACGCCAGCTCGTCCTGGAGGGTCCGCAACTGGGCCAGGCTGTCGTCGCGGATCAGGGTGCCGGGATAGTCCGACCCGATCGAGAAGTCGGCCATCCGGTCGCGCGGGGTGGTGGGCGCGGACTGGTCGGCGGTGACGACGCGGGTGGGGGCGCGAGAGACAGTTTGTGCCGCCGCCGGAGCAGCCAGCGCCAAGGCGCATGACGCTGCCGCCAGAAGTCTCGCCAAGGATTGCATCGCCTGCCCGTATTGCTCTGACTATTGAAAACAGGCGTAGCGGGTGTGCCAGCGAGCAGCAAGCGCCTCGGAATGCGCCTGAACAAAAATGCGCAATGGCAAGCCGAGAGACGACTGGTCGTGGCCCGACCTCGCTGCCTGGACCGTGCCCAACTGAGCCATCCCTACCCCCTGGGCTGGCACTGACATCTGGAACGAGCTGATCCAGGCGTCATACCTCATCGCCACATCTCCAGGTTTTCTGTGCGCGTATTCACCGTCAGGTCGAAATACCGAAGAGTTCAGCCGTCCGGCCTTAATGATTAGTTTGGTTTATGATCGGCGATGCTGCACAATGCGCCGCAATATAGTCCTCGTGCCTAGGCAGGCTAGCAGCCGCATCGCGGATTTTGTCTCGCAAGATCTGCATATTTCGCTTCAAGTCCAGCTCAGGAATAGCATCGACGAGCGGATCGTGGCCGCTCGGCGTGACGTCCTGGCCTAGCAAGACCGCTAACCAGCTATCGAGCGTGAAGAGTTCGTCGCTTGAGCAGAAGATTCGACCCTTTGACCGAAACAACTCGACTCGATGGCCCAGGCTGTCGGGGATTTCCATGGCCTGCACCTCCCGCCAGAAAGCTGTGTCTGCGCGCGCCGTCGCCTTGTAGTGCAAAACTATAAAGTCGCGTACCTGCTCGTATTCCAGCGTGCTTCGTCGATTGAACTCGTCAATATCGACCTGCGTGAAGCCTTTGTCCGGAAAAAGCGTCAGCAATCTGGTGATGCCCGTCTGCACAAGATGGATGCTGGTCGATTCCAGCGGTTCCAGGAACCCACCAGCGAGCCCAAGCGCGACAACATTCCGGTCCCACAACCTCTCACGATGGCCAGCGTTGAAAGCGAGCCTGCGCGGCTCCGCTAACGCATCGCCACCGAGATTCTCGAGCAGCGTGGTCTGGGCTTCTTCATCCGTAATGTGATTGTTACTGTAAACGTAGCCGTTACCGGTCCGATGCTGCAGCGGGATGCGCCACTGCCAACCCGCCTCTCGCGCGGTTGAACGCGTGTAGGGCGTAGCGGGCCCGACATTTTTCGTGGGGACCGCAATGGCGCGATTGCAAGGCAGCCAGTGTCCCCAGTCCCGGAATCCTGCCCTCAGGGTCTGCTCGATCAACAAGCCACGAAACCCGGAGCAGTCGATGAAGAGATCACCTGCAATCTCCCTGCCGTCCCTCAGGGTCACGGAGGTCAGAAAGCCGTCCGTGGCGCGCTGGTTGACCTTCGTGACGCGGCCTTCAATGCGCAGCACCTTGCGCGCTTCAGCGTACCGGCGCAGGAATTTACCGTATAGCCCAGCATCGAAATGAAAGGCGTACTGCAGAGACGATAGAATCGCTTTTGGCCCGCCGCTGGGGCGACTAAAACGGCCGCTCCGAGCCGCCACCGCGTTGATATTGTAGTCGCCTAGAGGGCCAGACGCCTCGTCACCAAACTCATTGCGCAGCCTCAGCCATAGTTGGTGGAACCTGTGATCAACGGTGTCGCGGCCATGGAACCCGAACGGGTGAAGGTAGCGCCCTCCAAGGCGATTCCAGTCGACGAACTCGATGCCGAGCTTGAACGTCCCCTGGGTTTCGCGGACAAACTCGTCTTCGTCGAGGCCAAGGATCGCGTTGAAATCCCTTAGCGGCGGAATGGTCGCTTCGCCCACCCCCACCGTCCCGATGTCGTCCGATTCAATCAGAACCACCCGAGGGCCGCCGCTTGCGAAAAACCGCCCCATGGCGGCCGCGCACATCCAGCCGGTCGTCCCCCCGCCCACGATCACGACCTTGCGCACAGGATCAGAGGGAGAAAGGCTCACGGTTGCACTTCGGCCCGGCAGAACCTGGCAATATAATCCTGATGTGACGGCAGGCGCTGCACGGCGCTCTGAATATCGCGATAGGCTGTCTCGACCTCGGCCACCAGATCGTCGTCGGGGATTGTATCGACGATTGGATCGTAGCTGCGAGGGCTTAACCCCTGCCCGTCCATGACCACCTCCCAACTCGGCGTCTTGAAGAGATCGTCGTTTGAGATGAGCATGCGGCCCCGGGATCTGAACAGATCCATCTTGGCCGCCAGTGTATCGGGGACGTCCATGTCGCGACACTGGCGCCAGAAGGGCGTGTCGCCCCTTTCCGTGGCCTTGTAGTGCAGGATGATGAAGTCGCGGATGAAGTCGTACTCATCGGACGTGTGACGGTTGTAGGCGTCGCGATCCGCCGGCGAGAAGTCACTGTCGGGGAAAAAGGCCAGCAGCTTGAGGATCGCCGTCTGGATCAGATGGATGCTCGTCGATTCAAGAGGCTCCAGAAAACCCGACGCCAGGCCGATGGCGACACAGTTCCTGTTCCAGAACTGGCGGCGTTTTCCCGTGACGAAGCTTAGCCGCCGTGGCTCCGCGAGCGGTTCGCCATCGATCGTTCTCAGGATCTGCTCTTGCGCCTGGTCGTCGGTGATGAAGTCGCTCGAATAGACATAGCCGTTGCCGACCCGGTTCTGGAGCGGGATACGCCATCGCCACCCGGCGGCGTCGGCGGTCGAGCGGGTATAGGGCACCGGAGGCTCCACAGTCTCGCTGGGCACGGCGACCGCGCGGTTGCAGGGCAACCAGTGCGTCCATTCCTCATAGCCGCTGTGCAGGGTCTGCTCGATCAGCAGCCCCCTGAAGCCGGAACAGTCGATGAAGAGGTCGCCCGGGACGACCTGCCCGTCCTGCAGTTGAACAGAAGTTATGAACCCCGTTCTGCTGTCCTGCTGGACGTCCGTGATCTTTCCTTCGACGCGCGTGACGCCGCGCTTTTCGGCAAAGCCCCGAAGATACTTCGCATAACGGCTGGCGTCGAAGTGGAAGGCGTATCTCAGCGGGGCCACCGGACCTCCGGCGCCGGCCTCGGGGTGCGCGAAACGCCGCTTGTAGGCGGCGACGGCGCAGACGTTGTAGTTGTCGAACGGCAGCGCGGTCCCGCCGTGAACGGCCATCAGGCGGCTGTATTTCAGCCACATCTGATAGAAGGAAAGGTGCCGAAAATCGCGCCCGAAGCTGGTGAACGGGTGGATGTAACTCGAACCGAGGCGGCCCCAGTCGACGAACTCGATGCCGAGCTTGAAGGTTCCGTTGCAGAACCGCATGAACTCGGCCTGGTCGATCCCCAGCATCGCGTTGAAGGCGTGGATGGCGGGGATCGTCGCCTCGCCCACGCCGACCGTGCCGATGTCATCGGACTCGACCAATGTTATGGTCGTGGGAAGATCGGCAAGCTGCTTGCTGAACGCCGCCGCGGCCATCCAGCCCGCCGTACCGCCGCCGACGATGACGATGCGGCGAATAGGCTCGGCGCGGCCGGGGCCCGCGTTCGTCCGGGCGGCGTCAGACATGTCGAGCGGTCTGTTTTGCGAAGCCGGTCTGGCGAACCTGTGCAATCAGATCGCGGTGCTTGGGCATGATGGTGAGCGCATAGTCCCCCCGGCGCTGGATCGCGGCGAACTCCGCCCTGGCTTCGTCATGGTAGCGATAGACGCCTGCCTGGGCGGTAAGGTCGGTCTTGTAGCCCATACCGTACAGCACATACTGCCAGTTCGCCTCGGTGAAGATGTCGTGGTTCAGATCCACATCCATGAACAAAGGCGGCCGGTAGCGCCACCGCTCGAGGCGCTCCTTCAGGCTGTCGGACATGGAGCTTGCCGCGACGTTGTCTCGCCAGAAGTCACTGTCCCGACGCTCGCTCAGACAATAGTGCAGCTTGATGAAATCCACCACGTGATCGTACCGCTTGGCCATCATCTCGTTGAACTGCTTGGCTGGCGTCTCCATGGGGCCCGCCCATGGGAAAAGGTTTGAGAGATTAAGCGCGGCTATTTCCGCAAAACCTATCCCGGTCGCCTCCAGAGGCTCGATAAAGCCCGCCGACAGTCCGATAGCGACACAGTTTTTGCGCCACTGGGTCTGTCGATAGCCAGGCTCGAACTTCAGGACGCGAGCCGCAAGCCCATCGGCCGCAGGCCCGATATACGCGCGCAAGACCGCTTCCGCCCGCTCATCGGTCGTATGATCGCTGGAATAGACATAACCCACACCGCGCCGCTCATCGAGCCCGATGTCCCAGGTCCAGCCCGCCTCCTGACCGCTTGAGATGGTGTAGGAAGGGATGGGCGCATCCGGCCGGTCGTAAGGCACCTGGATCGCGACCGCCCGATCGGTGAACAGCTCGGACCGCCTCGATCCGAACGGGATCTTCATCGCCTCGCCGATCAACTGGGCGCGGAACCCGGTGCAATCGATATAAAGGTCTGCGGTCATCTTCCCGCCGTCTCGAGCCGTGAGGCTGTCGATCGCGCCATCGGGGGTCAGATGGACGGCGTCAATCGTGTCGACGACGTGATGCACCCCAAGCCCTATGGCCGTCTTGCGCAACAGTGCCGCGAGCTTCGCCGCATCGAAGTGGTAGGCGTAGTTCAGCGGCGCGCCGTAATCTTCGTGCGAGATCAGTTTCGGCGCACGGTCGTCGTCTGCGACCCGCCTTTGGACCGTGCTCACCGCGTCCCAGCCGACGTCGCCGGCGCAGCCCAGAAGCCAATAGGGCAGTAGATCGAGCCCTCCGCCTGCCCTGGCGACATCGAACGGATGGACATAGTGATCCGGCTTGCCCTGACCGGGCGTGTAACGCCAGTCGACGAACCTGATGCCCTGTTTGAAGGTGGCGCTGCACTCGCGGATCAGATCCGCCTCATCGACGCCGATTCGCTTCAGCACCTTGCGGATGCTGGGGAAGGTCCCCTCCCCGACGCCGATGATGCCAATGTCGCGGGATTCCACGAGGGTGACGCGGATTCCGTCCGCCGACTTCGGCGCAAGCACTTTGGCGAGGTATGCAGCCGTTATCCAGCCGGCCGTACCGCCACCGACCACCAGGACGGTCTTTGACACCACTCGGTTCCCGATATGAACGTATAAACTGACGCGCTTTGACAGACGAAACAGGCCTCCCGACAGTTGTCGAGAGGCCTGTGCCAACTCTTACGCCTAGAACCGGAAATTGAGACCGGCGCTGTACCGACGATCGCTTTGGAACCAGCTTCGAATGGGGGTCACCCCATCCGGGTAGCCGCCCATCACGGTCTTGGCGATCTCGTTGTTGACGTTGGCCGCCTGGAACCAGATCTTGACCCTGTTCGGCAGCTCATAGTTGATGCCGAAGTCCAGGGACCCGTATTCCTCGCCGTACACGGGAAGAGAAATGTCAACGAGGTTGCTGCTCGTGTTCTGGACGCTGCTGGCATAGTTCAGATAGTCGCCATTGGTGCCGTTGGAGTTCGTCGACTGAAGGTAGCGACTACGCCAGTTGTAGGCGAGGCGGGCCGATAGCTTGTTGTACTCATACATCAAAACGACGTTGTAGGTATCCTTCGACAGGCCAACGATCGGCAAGGGCGTGGTGATGACCTGACCATGGATGTCGAGGGCCTTGGCGCCTGGGTTGTCGCTGTCGATATAGGTATAGTTGGCTTCGACGCCGAAACCTTTCCAGGCCCCAGGCAGATTGTCGAAGAAGGTCCGCAGCCCGACTTCGAATCCGTTGATCGTGGACTTCTCAGGCGAGTTGAAGACCTCTGAAGACGAAATCGTCGTATCGAGAGTGGCGGCCTGACCTGCACCATTGGTGTAGTTGATGGTGATCGGCTTCACGGTGTCGCCATAGATGATCAGATCATCGATATCCTTGTGGAACACCGACAGGTGGGCCGACGTGCTTCTCGAGGGATACCATTCAGCCGTGGCGTCGAAGTTGGTCGACATCGTGGGCTTGAGGAACGGGTTGCCGGTGCTGCCGCTCACGCTGCGGAAGATGCCGGCGTAGGTGACGCCACCCGGCCCGGGCACGTTGTTGGCGTTGTCGTCACGGTTGATGCCGGCCGAGCCCGTGGCGCGGATGTCGTTATAGCCGGCGGGGCTCATCGTCCGGTTCACCGCCATCCTGAAGTAAAGCTCTTCAGTCGGCTTGAAGTTGATGTTGAACGACGGCAAGACTTTCGTGTACTTCACGCCGCCGCTACGCTCGAATCCCGTGGCGCTCAGGTGGTTCGGGTTGTTGCCGCCCGTCGCCAGTAAATCCGCGTCGGCCTCTGCCTGGGTCAGGTAGAAGTCGCTTTCGGAATACTGGAAGAACCCGCGGCTGATGGTCTCGGTCTCCACGACCCGGACACCGATGTTGCCGGTGAACGGAACGCCGAACAGGCCCGTGTCGCTGGCGAACCGACCCTGGATATAGGCGGCGCTGGTCGTGACGTCGGTGTCAGAGGTGCCGAATGGATCGGTGAAGACCGTCGGATTGACCGGCGCCCCGTTGTTCTCGTTGGTGTAGCCATAGGTCGTCTGGGCATAGACGGTGTCAAAGCTCGACAGCAGAGCCGTCGTCGGCAGATAGAAGGTCGCCGGCAGGGTGGCGTCGCCGCTGAAGAAGTTCTCGAACGTGTAAAGCGATGAGTCCTCTGGCGAGCCGTCGGCCAGCGTTCGTTGGTTAGACGCGTTCCAGCCGCGGCCGGTCGGCGCCCAATAGGTGCCGTCAAAGGTGTCGCGTTCCGACCTGTCCGCGTAACGGACGCCCGCGCTGATCTCCTTGAAGAAGCCGTCGCCCAGGTCGTAATCGACATCCAGAGTGGCCGCACTCATGTTGGCGCGGTTACGAACTTCGCGATACCGGATGCTGTCCCAGGTATAGCTGGCGGTGTTTGAAAGGTAGCCGTTGTCCTCGACAGTAAACACCGGCAGATCGCCGGTGAAATCCATGCTGATGGAGTTCACCGAGTTGCCCAGCCCCATGCCAAACATTCTCGAGCGGACCGACGACTCCACGAACTGAAGCGTTCCCGCCACCCTCAGTCTGTCCGTTACGTCCCAGGTGAAGCCCTGGCTGAAGTCGCGGGTCATGTTCTCGCCGCCCGAAACGCCGCGAGTGCTGCCAACGGGGATCCTCTGGAGCGCGCAGGCGCCGGTGCCCCAATCGATCTGTTGGGCCTGGGTGCCGTATGGCGTCTGACAGTTAGGACCGCCCCACCCGCCGCCGACATTGTCCGCAGGCGTGTTTTCTGACGCGCGGTAGATCCGGTCCGCCCGGATCAGGAAGCCGTTTGCGTCGAACTCCGAAGACGTCGTCGGGTCTGGCAGCAGCAGATCATTGTTGGCGACGAACACGCCCGACTCGTCATTGTCGCTCGCGTACTCCGACTGGAAGAAGGTCTGGAAGACGGTCAGAGTGTCGTTCGGACGCCATTGGAAGGCTTCGTAAATGCCTCGGCGGGTCCGGCGGAAGTGCTCGTCCCCATAGGTGAAGCCGCCTGGAATATAACGATCTTCGCCTCCGATCGTCCGACGGTAGTACGGCTCGGCACGCAGGAAGCTGGACTGGGAATAGAAGTCTGAATAGGCGACATCGACGAGCAGGCCGACTTCGCCGACGGAGGTATCCCAGCGGTCGGTCAGCAGGATGGACCCACTCGGCGAGGCCTCTTCGACCATGTCGCCGTAGCTCACGCCGAGAGACCCTTCCACCGCGCCTTCCCGGTAGTCGAAAGGCATCTTGGTTCGCAGATCGATCGCGCCGCCAAGGCCGCCCTCGATCATGTCGGCCCGGTTGGCCTTATAAACATCGACGCCCGCCATCAGTTCGGGCGTGACTTCGCCCCAGCTCAGGCCGCCGCCGCCGTTCGCGCCGAACACTTCACGGCCGTTCAGCAGGCCGGTGATGCCCGACAGGCCACGAACCTGAACGCCGGAGCCCTCGACAGAGAAGTGGTCCGGATCGCCGAGCGCGGCGAAACGAACCATGGTCACCCCGGAGACCCGCTGGAGAACTTCAGTGATTGAATTGTCGGGCAGTTTACCCGCGTCCTCGGCCACAACCGAGTCGATCATGGTGTCGGAGTTCCTTTTCAACTCCGTTGCCGCCTGGATGGCCTGACGACGCGCCGTGACAATGACTTCGTCAAGGACAGTCGCCTCGGCAGTCGGGTCAGGCGTTTGTTCCTGAGCCACGGCCGAGGTTGTGAAAGCCAGAGCCGACAAGACAGCGGCGGAAGCGCTGCCGAGCAGGGCGTGACGGATGCGCGATTGATGTTTCATTGCCTCTCCCCAAGTCGCTCACGACGCCCCTTCTTGTGAGGGCCGGTATGGCGACGATTGTTATCTTCCCCACAGCACGGGCCGAGCTCGGCCATGCCGCCTACATGTCGAAATATGGCCGCTGCCCAACTGGCGGGGCGGAGCGGTAGCCTCCCATTTTCGGCCGCTTGACACGGCTCGTTGTCGAACCTGGATCACTCTGACAAAAACACTGATAGCGGTAACCTCAATTATTCTGACGGGCGTTGCAAGGTTTGAATAAATTTTTATTGGCGAAATTTTCGAATGAACCCTAAGACCCGACAAAGTGCGAAGGGGGGCCGTATGGGGAGTTCGGGTCGTATCGTCCGCCGTGCCGCGGCCATGAGCCCGGCGTCAGGCGGATCAACCGGGGAAGGCGGCTTCGAGCCAGCAAACAGACCTCGCGGCGAAGGGCGCTGGTCCCTGGCGAGGCACAACCAGCCTGGGATTGATGCCGCGGCAGGAAAAAGGCGATCCGGCGTCGACCTGGTCTGGGTGCACATGATCGTCGCCATCCTCGGGGCGTTCGCTATGTCGGGCGGGACTTCGGCCGCCGTCGCCCAGACGACGGTGGTCGCGGCCCCGGCGAACGGGATGCATCCCAGCCCCCGGGTGCGGCGGAATTTCAATGGCGACTGGCGCTTCAAGCTCGGCGATGTCGCGGCGGGAGCCGATCCGGCGCTCGACGACAGCGATTGGGAGCCTACCGGACTGCCGCACAGTTTCAGCCTGCCCTATTTCCAGGCGCCCAGCTTCTATGTTGGCTATGGGTGGTATCGTAAGACGCTTCAGTTGCCGGATGTTCCGGCCGGTCGGCGCCATGTGCTGGAGTTCGAGGGCGCCTTTCAGACCGCCGAGGTGTTCGTCAACGGTACGCGCGCCGGTCAACATCGAGGCGGCTATACCGGCTTCTCCATCGACATCTCCAGCGCCCTGAAGGCAGGCGCCAACACGATCGCCGTTCGCGTCAACAACAACTGGGATCCGACCCTGGCGCCGCGCGCCGGTGAGCATGTCTTCAGCGGCGGACTTTACCGCGATGTCTGGCTGGTGACGACCGACGCGGTGCATGTGGCCTGGATGGGAACGCGCGTCACGACGCCAGAGGTTTCCGCCGCATCCAGCCGCGTGCAAGTAGAAACCGAGGTGCGCAATGATGGCGCCATGGCAGTGTCCGCGGTCGTGCGCGGCGAAGTCATCGATCCCCGCGATCGCGTCGTCGCTATCCTTCCGGAAAGGCGCGTGGAGCTGCCGCCGTCGCAGACCGTCACAGTGACTCAGCTGTCCGAACGGATGTCTCGGCCCCAGCTGTGGAGCCCCGAGACGCCGAGCCTCTATCGCGTAAGGACCCGTGTGGTTTCCAACGGCGTCGAACGCGACCGGTACGAAACCGAATTCGGGTTTCGCTGGGTCTCGTGGACCGCCGACAAGGGATTTTTCCTGAACGGCCAGCACCGATATTTCCGCGGCGCCAACGTGCACCAGGACCAGGCCGGTTGGGGCGACGCCGTAACGAACGCGGCCATCGAACGCGACGTCCAGATGATGAAGGACGCGGGCTTCGATTTCATTCGCGGCTCACACTATCCGCACGACCCCCACTTCGCCGAGGCCACCGACCGTATCGGGATGCTGTACATGTCCGAAGCTCCGTTCTGGGGGACGGCCGGGTTCAATAACCTGTGGAGTTCCTCGGCCTATCCAACGGACCCGGCGCATATCGCCGCCTTCGACGCCAGCGTCATGCAGCAACTCGCGGAGATGATCCGCATTAACCGCAATCGCCCGTCCATCATCGCCTGGAGCATGGACAACGAGGTCTTCTTTACCGCGCCGGAAACCATGCCGCATGTGCGTCGCCTCCTGCAGGACATGGTCGCTCTGGCCCACGAACTCGATCCGACCCGGCTGGCTTCGGTGAGCGGCGCGCAACGCGGAGAAATCGACCGTATCGGCGATGTCGCCGGCTATAATGGCGACGGTGCTTTCCTGTTTCCCGATCCAGGCATCCCGAATTTCGTGGCCGAATACGGCTCGACCATCGCCGACCGACCGGGGGAATATGCTCCGGGGTGGGGCGATCTGGAACGGACGCCGGGAGCATCACCCGACACGCCCTACTCGTGGCGACTTCCCTGGCGTTCCGGCGAGGCGATATGGGCCGGTTTCGATCACGGATCCATCGCCGGCCGGCAGTTCGGCTCCATGGGCATCGTCGACTATTCCCGCCTGCCGAAACGGTCCTGGTATTGGTACCGCAACGCCTATCTCGGCATCGCTCCGCCGAGATGGCCGGAACCGGGTCGAGCCGCCGCGCTTCGCCTGAGCAGCAGCGCGCCGTCCATAGGCCGCGCGGATGGAACGGACGACGTGCAGTTGGTGGTCACCGTCGTCGACGAGAATGGGAAAGCGATCAGTAACAGTCCTCCGGTCCGCCTGGTTATCGAATCTGGTCCGGGCGAATTGCCGACCGGCCGGGCGATCGAATTTACGCCATCGGGCGACATTCCCATTCGCGATGGTCAGGCGGCCATCGCGATGCGAAGCTGGCAAGCTGGCGTCAGCCGTCTGCGGGCGTCATCTCCTGGGCTCGAGGACGCGCTGCTGGAAATTCGCACCCTGACGGGTCCGTCCTTCCTTCCCGGCGTGACGCCCCTTTCGCCGGACCGGCCCTATCCCCATGACGAGGCGCGGCCCGTGGAGGCTGTCGCCGTCGACGAAGTGTTCGGCATGGACACTCCGGCCAGCGCAAGCTGCACCACTCCTGGTCACATGCCCGGGCACGTTAACGACGGCGACCCTTCGACAAGCTGGATCGCCTGCCCGAACGAACAAACGCCCTGGATCATGATCGACCCTGAACGCGTCATCAGATACCGTCGCCTCAGGATCGCCTTCGCCCACATAGGCAGGATTGCGTTCGTCGTCGAGACGAGGGAGGTCGGGGGAGGCTGGCGGAGCTTGGCGGAGTGGTCTGGCGAAACCACGCCGGACGGCGTTGTCGATCTCGACACGGCGCCCCTTACGGGCCGACAGTTCCGCTTGACCTTGCGGTCTCCCCCGGCCGGAAGCCGAGGCATATCGGATATCCGGATTTACGGACATGTCTTCACGAATTGACGGTCCCGGGTCCGGCCCCGGGCCGGCTGAGGCGCGGGCCTGCGCGATAGGCGAGGTCCGCGGCCCGCGAGGGGTAGCAGCATTAAAATCAGGCGGTGTTCGACGTGAGGGGGATACGATGAAGATGCTTCTGGCGGTCGCGCTGAGCGTGGTCTGCGGCGTGTCGGCCGCATCGGCGACGGAGTGGCCGGGCGGGGCCAAGGCGGCCGTAGTGTTAACCTATGACGACGCGCTGGACTCGCAGCTCGACCATGCCGTGCCGGTGCTGGACGCCGCCGGATTCAAAGGGACCTTCTTCCTCACCCGCCTGAGGCCGGCGGCCGTTCCACGTTGGCGCGCCCTGGCCGCCGGGGGCCACGAACTCGGTAATCACACCGTGTTGCACGCCTGCCCCGCCTCCGGTCCTTCCGCCGACCGCAGCCACTCTTCCGACGCTTATACGACCGACAGAATGCTGGAGGAGATCGAGGAGCAGAATGTTTTTCTGACCTCGCTGGACGGCAGGCCGGCCCACGGATTTGCCGCGCCATGCGGCCAGACCCTGGCAGGTGGCCGCGACTATCTTGAGGCGCTCAGGGCGGCGAATCTGGTGACCTATGCGCGCGGGGTCTACACCTCGCCCGGCGATCTCCGCGCCGACGTCGGCCGCATGGATCCGATGCATATCCCCTCGCGCGGTTTCCCCGAGGGGGTCACGGGAGCGCAGCTGATCGAGTTCGCGGAGGAAGCGGCCGCCGGCGGAGGCATGGCGGTCTATCTGTTCCACGGCGTTGGCGGCGACTATCTGCAGGTCTCAGACTCCGCGCACCGCGAACTGATCGCCTGGCTGGATGCCCACCGCAGCGAGATTTGGGTGACCACCCTGCAGGGTGCGTTGGACTGGGCCCAGGCGCACCCGAACCCACAACAATAGCGGGGCGTCACGAACGAACAGCTCACCGCTCCGAGGGCGGTTCAGGCAGGAGGTGCTCGATCCGACGACCCAGGTTTCGCCCATAGGCAACGCGGCGTTGGTCGGCGACCAAGAGCATGTCCTGACGGCGTTGTCGTCGGGACGGCCGGCCCTGCCCCGGGACATGTGGCTGGTTTGGACACAATACAGGAGTCTCCATGAGCCTTTCACGACGCGATCTTGTAAAATCGCCTTTGGTAGTGGCCGGCGCGTCAGCGATCGGCGTGGGCACGGCGACCAAGGTGTTCGTCCAGTCAGGTACGGCGGGCGCGGGCGAGGTCATTGGACTGTGGCCGCAGCCGCCGACGGGCGCCATGCATCCCGGCATGGCCGAGGTGATCGAGCAGACATCGTCGAGTCCGGGCTATAGCAGCCGGCGCACCAAGGGCGTCTCGAAGCCGTACCTGATCGCGTTACCGGCGGCTCAGCCCAATGGTTCGGCCATGCTGATCATTCCGGGCGGCGGCTTCGAATGGAACTATTTCGACCATGAGGGCTACCACATCGCCGACGTCCTCAATCGCGCGGGCATCACCTGCTTCGTGCTGATCTATCGCCTGGCCAGGGACGGCTGGGCCGACCCGGCCGCTGTCGGGCCCGCCGACGCCCAGCGGGCGATGCGGCTCATTCGCGCGAATGCTCCCCGCTTCCATCTTGACCCGGAACGGGTTGGCGTCATGGGCTTCAGCGCCGGCGGTTTCCTGACGGCGACACTCGCGACGCGGCATTCGACGCCGTTCTACAGGCCGGTCGACGCCGCGGATCAGCTAAGCGCCAGACCTCTGCTGACGGCGCCAATCTATCCGGTGCAAAGCGTCGATCCCGCCTACGCCTACGGGGGTGTGGCGCCGTCGCTGTTTGGCGCCCAGCCGACGGCGGCTCAGATCCGTGAGTGGTCGCCCGATCTCAACGTCACCCCGGCGGCAGCCCCGACATTCCTGGTGCACGCCGAGGACGACAACACGGTGCCCGTGGCCAATACGGTGCGGCTTCGTGAGGCGATGGTCGCGGCCAAGGTCACGGTCGAGACTCACCTGTTCGCTCGGGGCGGTCACGGCTTCGGCGTGCGCGCCCTGCCAGGCCGTCCGGACGGCCTGTGGTTGCCACTGTTCATCAACTTCGCACGTCAGGAAAATTTGTTTGTTTAGTTGAGATTGTGTTTCTCACCCGGGCAATAAAAGTCGGCAGCAGGACGCCCGAAATCATTGAGAGAAGCCGCATCGGATGTTCCAGTCGGAGGTTGACGAGGAGGGTGTGAGGCCGGTGGGGGATAGCGCGCTGATGCTAGTCGTGCGCCTGCCCGGGCGCAGCGACCAGCAAGCCTTCGCTCCGATCTTGAGCCGCCCGGAGGGTCTGCCAGACTGAAGCCTGTGGCCCTGTGGCGCAATGGCGAGAGTCTCGATCGCCCGCCTATGCGCACCCCGGAAGGCGCACCACCTTGGAACGCCCCTCATAGGTCTCAAGCCGGGTTTCACCCGTCGAAACGCACACCACTTTGAGGGCGAACGACGGCCTCATGCCCGGGTAGCTGCCCCGGCGCGCATCCAGCCGGAGCGTCTGGGCGCCGTTGTCCCAATTCAGGTCGACCGTCGCACGCTCGCCGTCGAGATAGCCATACCCGTCGCCGGCGTCGTCATAGAGCTGAAAGGCGGCGTCCCGCCCGGGGTAGACCCGGATCTCTAGCGGATCGTCAGAGGGTTGATCGGCGTACTGGATGACCGGCCCAAGCGGCAACAATGTCCCCGCGGGCACGTGGACAGGGATCGTGTCTATATCGGCCGCGACGGCCACCACTTTTCCGCCCTGGATCCTGGCTCCGGTCCAGAAGTCGTACCAGTCGCCCGCCGGGAGGTAGATCGTTCTCAGGTCAGCGTGCGGCTGGGTCACGGGGCTGACCATCAGGCCCCGCCCGAACATATACTGATCCCGGATCGTGAGGACCGCTGGATCGGTGCGGAAATCCATGACCAGCGGACGCATCAGGCTGTCCGCCCGATCGGTCACGCGCCAGGACATGGAGTAGATGTACGGCAGAAGGCGATACCTCAGACCATCATATCGGATGAGCCGCTGCCGGGTCTGCTCGTCAAACTCCCAGATCTCCTTGCCCTGCCCGGTGCCGTGGATGCGGAACATCGGGTTGAAGACAGCGAACTGGTACCAACGGGTGAAGAGCTCGGCGTAGGCGGGGTCTTTGGGGTCGCCGCCGAAGAATCCGCCGATGTCGGCCGACCAGTACGGAATTCCGCTGACCGAGAAGTTGAGCGCCGCGGGAATCTGCTTGGCGAAGGTGTCCCAGGTGCCCGCGACGTCGCCAGACCAGGTGATCGCGGCGTTTCGCTGCTGACCGGCGTAGGCCGAGCGCGTCAGGATGAAGGCCCGCTTGGCCGGCATGTCCCGGCGCATGCCGTCATGGACAGCCGTCGTGTGCATCAACGGATAGGAATTGTAGGTTTCGGAGCCCGGACCCGCGGCCGTCGTCAGCTGGGCCATCTGCCCCGCTTGACCGCCCAGCTCCGCCTCTGATCCGTCCAGCCACCATCCGTCGAAACCGTATTGGCCCAGTTCCCGCATGATCTGCGCCCAGTAGATCCTGCGGCCTTCCTCCGACCAGGCGTCGTACCATCTGCCCTGGCCGGCGGGGTAGACATTCGGATAGACAGGATCGAACAGCGCGCCCGCGGCCCTCAGTTCGTCGTGATGGGTCGTCGATACGTCGAAGCGCGGCCAGACTGATATAATGATGTGGGCGTTTTGCGCATGGACAGCCTCGACCAGTCCCGCGGGATCAGGAAAACGGCTGGAGTCGAACTGGTGGCTCCCCCACTGGCCGCCGGCCCAGTACTGCCAATCCTGCACCACCGCATCGAAGGGTATGCCGAGATCGCGGTAGCGACGAACGACGTCAAGGGTTTCTGCCTGGGTCTGATATCGCTCCCTTGACTGCCAGAGGCCCCATGTCCAGCGCGCCATCATCGGCGCCTGACCGGTCAGCGTGCGGTATCCGGCGACAACATCGTCGATCTCGGGCCCGTAGATGAAGTGATAGTCGATGCCCTCGCCGGCCTCGGACCGGAACTTGACGTTGCCTGCGTTATGCGGGGTCGCGACCTCGACGTGCGTGACGGCCGCATTGTTCCACAGCACGCCGTAGCCCCTCGACGAAACCAGCAGGGGGACGCCGACATCGGTGTTGATCTGCTGCAGCCGGACGCTGGCTCCCCGATAGTCGAGTTGTCCGCCCTGGTGCTGGCCCAGGCCATAGATCGCCTCGGTCGGCGGCAGGTCGAACAACTGGGCCGGTGCTCCGGCGGTGGGATTGCGCCCCCAGGGCGGATCACGCAGAATTCGCTCTCCGCGCTCATCGAGAAACTGCATCTCACCGGTCGCCTTGTCGATGCTGACCCGGATCACGCCTGTCGCCAGGACGACGTGACCGGGATCGTCCTGGACGGTCCACGTGACCGGCACGGGCTCGCTGATGACGGCGGGGTTGTAGTTACCGACCCAGTCCCCGGCGGCGGAAAAGCGGACGCGTATGATCCGGTCGGACCAGGGCTCCAGGCGAAGAACACCCCCCGGCAGGTCCAGCGCCAGCCCATGCGGCGTCTGACGGACGGCCCGAACGACCGGGTCCGCGATCGCGGACGCAGGCCAGGCGGTCAGGATTACGGCGCAGCAGAGCACGACCGCTCTCAGGACCCGGGGTCCGACCAGACGCATGTTCGCCCCTTCCATGGGTGTCGCGCGCGACACGATGGATCTGCCCCAAACCCCTCCAACGCCGCTCATCTGTCAGCGTCAGCGCAGATTTGTCAGAGTATCGCTCTGGTTAAGGTCGGGCAACTACCTTTTTGGATAGGAACGATTTTTCATGAGTGGAAACGCCGGGCCGCCGCGCCGGGGCGCCTCTGGGAGGTCGCCGTGTGAGCGGACTCAGGGAACGGCCGCAATGAATCACGTCGACCCTCCAAGGTCTCAGAAGCGCCATGAGCGGACCTTGCCTCGTCGCCTGAAAGCTGACTTTCGCTCCTGATGCACGCCGAGCGCGCCTGGCTGTTCACGCTCCCCGTAGAATTCGCAGCGCGAAGGTTCCCCTGTGATCCATGATACTCTCGGCCGATCGCGGTCAGCAGGCGTTCGCTCACAAAAATGGAGCGCCGCTTGTTTCAAGCGGCGCTCCAAGTATGGACAGTAGCCTTTGGGAAGCCTGTCCAATCCCGGGGGGGATGTCGAGATCAGAAGGAGACACGGGCGGCGACGCCCGCGTCAGTATCGGATAAGGAGCCTCACGCTGAACCTGCGATCGTTGACCTGGTAGTCACGATGGGGCTCGACGATCTGAACTGATCGGAATTCTGCTTGATCGCCTGGGCGGAGGCGAGACTGGGCCCGGATGCCGGAGACGACGACCTCTTCGACCTCGACGGCCTCGTCATCTTCAGTGTTTTGAGGCGCCGGCGCATCCTGCGCGAACGCCAGCGACGGGACTGTCATCGCTGCGAGTGAAAGAACAGATGCGCCACACATGAGCGCCAACCTGCCGGCACGGTGAATCCGGAACATCAAACCATCCTCCCCTTTGTCGCCGCGGCCGCTCTCAGACGGTCTTGGGGTGACGCCCTCTCCCAATGGAACGGTCTTTGCCGGCGCGCCGGCCCGCTCGCACTTCACAAATAAAACAAATTTCGTCAAATGAGAACCCTTTTGTAGGAGTAATTAGTTATGGGCGGCACTGGCGCTTCGCCCAAGCCAGGCCGGAGCTGTCGTGGACACCCATCCTGACCGTCTGTGTGTTCCTCCACATCCGGTTCAAACGCTCGAAATGGCTGTGAAAGCGAGTTCCCTGGCGGCCGAGGGGCGGGCTCCGCGACCCGGTGAACGAGCCTGCCGAAGCTCCGCCGGAACCAAGAGCCGGGCCTCGGTACCTTAAATCTCCCACCGTGAAGTCGCGGGATCGCGCGGTTGGGCCCTGACCGCTATCGTCGCCTCTTCAATCAAGCCCCTTTCGCGAGGCAGCACCCGCATGCCCGTCGCCCCTCACTCCCACTCGATCGTTCCCGGCGGCTTGGACGTGACGTCGTAGACGACGCGGTTGACGCCCCTGACCTCATTGACGATCCGCGTGGCCGTCCGGCCCAGGACGTCCCACGGGAATTCGAAGAAGTCGGCGGTCATGCCGTCGGTGGAGGTGACGGCGCGCAGGGCCAGCACCTTCTCGTAGGTACGGGCATCGCCCATCACGCCGACGGTCTTCACCGGCAGCAGGACGGCGAAGGCCTGCCAGATCTGGTCGTAAAGTCCAGCCTTGCGGATCTCTTCCAGATAGATGGCGTCGGCCTGTTGCAGGGTCTCCACCGCCTCGGGAGTGATCTCCCCCGGGATGCGGATGGCCAGACCCGGCCCGGGGAACGGATGGCGGCCGACGAAGGCGTCGGTCAGGCCCAGTTCGCGGCCCAGCGCCCTCACCTCGTCCTTGAACAGTTCGCGCAGCGGCTCGACCAGCTTCAGCTTCATGAAATCCGGCAGGCCGCCGACGTTGTGATGGCTCTTGATGACGTGGGCCTTGCCGCTGGAAGACGAGACGCTCTCGATGACGTCGGGATAGAGGGTGCCCTGGGCGAGGAATTCGGCGCCCTCGATCTTGCCGGCCTCGCGGTCGAAGATCTCGATAAAGACGCGACCGATGGTCTTGCGCTTCGTCTCGGGGTCAGACTGGCCGGCAAGCGCGCCGAGGAATTCCTTCGACGCATCAACGTGGATCAGCGGGATGTTGTAGTGCTCGCGGAAGAGCTTGGTGACCTGGGCCGCCTCATCCTTCCTGAGCAGGCCGGTGTCGACGAAGACGCAGGTCAGCTGGTCGCCGATCGCCTCGTGGATCAGGACGGCGGCGACCGAACTGTCGACGCCGCCGGACAGGCCGCAGATCACCCTGGCCGAACCGACCTGTTCGCGGATCTGGGCGATCTTCTCGTCGCGATAGGCCGCCATGGTCCAGTCGCCCTTCAGCCCGGCGATGCCGTGGGTGAAGTTCTTCAGCATGGTGGCGCCGCGCGGGGTGTGCATCACCTCGGGGTGGAACTGGACGCCGTAGAAGCGGCGGGTCTCGTCGGCGATCACGGCGTAGGGGGAGCCGGGCGAGGAGGCGACGACGTCGAAGCCTCGCGGGATGGCGACGATCTTGTCGCCATGGCTCATCCAGACGGTCTCATCCTCGCCGACCGGGGCCAGTCCGGCGAGCAGGGGCGACGCCTTCTCGACCGTGATTTCGGCGCGGCCGAACTCGCGGGTGTGGCCGCCCTCAACCTTGCCGCCCAGCTGTTCGCACAGGGTCATCTCGCCGTAGCAGATGCCGAGCACGGGCACGCCGGCCTCGAACACCGCCTGCGGCGCCCGGGGGCTGCCCTCTTCGTGGACGCTCTCGGGACCGCCCGACAGGATGATCGCCGCCGGTTTCAGCGCGGCCAGCGCCGCCTCCGCCCTGGCATAGGGATGGATCTCGCAATAGACGCTCGCCTCGCGCAGGCGGCGAGCGATCAACTGGGTCACCTGGCTGCCGAAATCGACGATGAGGACCTTCTGGTGATCGGCGGGGGCGGTCATGCGGGCTCCGTGGCGGCAGGCGTGAAATGGTCATGCAACAGGTCGAGCGCCTCGGACAGACGGAGATCGATCTCCGCCAGGGCGTCGGTCCAGTGGCGAAGCTCGCTCAGGTCCGTGCGGCCGTCACTGACGCCGCGCAGGCCGAGAACCGGCACGTCGAATCGGGCGGCGGCGCGGACGACGGCGAAGGTCTCCATGTCGACCATGTCGGCGTCGATGGCGTCATAAGCTCCACCGGAGACGACGCTGCCGCCGGTCGCCAGCCGGGCTGACGGCAGGGAGGCCGGGCCGTCCGCGAGCGGCAGGATGGCGGCCACCTGTGGATACGGCGTCTCGCCCTTCGGGAAGCCGAGCGCGCTGGCGTCCATGTCGCGGTAGCTGACGTGAGACACGCGGTAGACGCGGGCGTGATCCAGCGTGCGCGAACCCGCCGAGCCGAGCGACACGACGAGGTCCGGCAGGCCGGCTCCGGCCCGCAGGTCAGCGAGGGCATGGCCGACGGCGGCGGCGGCCTCCACCGGGCCCACGCCGGTGATCAGGGGCCGGATGCGCGCCTTCAGGGCCGGACCGTATTCAGGCTCGGCGGCCATGACGCACAGGACGGTCTTCGGACCGAAGCGGGAGAGGGTCCAGTCCGGGCTCACGCCCGCCGCTCATAGAGGGCGAGGAAGAAGCCGTCGGTGTTGGTCGCGGCCGGCGACAGACGCAGGCGATGGCCGCTGGTGTTGGCGACGAGGCGCTCCCGGGCGGCGCGGGTCAGCGTCGGGGCGTCCAGCAAACCGGCGACCAGCAGGGGTCGGAAGTCCGGATGGGCCGCCTCGAAGGCGTCGGCCGTGGCCTCGTTCTCGAGCGTCAGCATCGAGCAGGTGACATAGGCCAGCCGGCCGCCGGGTTTCACCAGCGCCACCGCCTGGGCGAGGATGCGCAGTTGCAGGGCGTGCAGACGCTCGACCTCGTCGGCCTTCAGCCGCCAGGCGTCCTCGGGCCGGCGGCGCCAGGTGCCCGAGCCGCTGCACGGCGCGTCGACGAAGACCAGGTCGGCCTTGCCGTTGAACTCCTCGACCCCGCCGCCGTTCTGGCCGATCAGGCGCAGGTCGGCAGCCACGCCGGCGCGCTGCAGGCGCGGGCGGATGTTGTCGAGCCGCTTCTGCACCACGTCGCAGGCGATCAGCCGCAGGCCGGCGGCCGGCGGCGCGGCGCGGGCGGCCGCGGCTTCGTCGGCCCCCGTCGGCGACCATCCGGCCGGCTTCGGCGCGGCGGCCCTGGCCGGATCGGCGTCCGGCAGGCCTTGCTGGGCCAGGGCCAGCGTCTTGCCGCCGCCGCCTGCGCAATAGTCGATGACGACGCTGTCGGGCGTGAAGGTCAGCCCCGAACCGGCCAGCCAGGTGACGATCTGGCTGCCCTCGTCCTGGATCTCGATCCGGCCCGCCTTGAAGGCTTCGAGCGCCTGCACATTGGGTGGCGGCTCCGCCGACAGACGCAGGCCCCGGGCCGACCACGGCGTCGGTTCGGCCGACAGGCCGGCGGCGGTCAGTTCGGCGGCGACCATGTCCACCGGGGCCTTGGCCGTATTGACCCGCAGGTCGATCGGCGCGCGCGGCGCCATCAGTTCCCGGGCCTCCTCGCTCCAGCGCTCGCCGAAGGTCGTCTTGAAGTCCTCGACCACGAACTCCGGCAGGCCGGCGGCGACCCAGCCGGGCAGGTCCCCCTCCCGGGCCGTGATGCGGGCGCGTTCCTGTTTCGACAGCGGTCGCGGACCATAGCCCTCGCCGGAGTGCAGGGCCTCGATCTCCTCCAGCGACAGGCCGTCGATCAGGGCCAGCGAGCCGATCACCAGCGCGCGGCCGTCCTCGCGCCCGCCCATGGCCCAGACCAGCCGGCCGCGGGCGCGCAGCACGCGGTAGACGCGGTCGGCGACGGCGCGACGGTCCCCGGAGCCCGCGTAACGGTTGGCGGCGCCCCAGGCCTTGAGCACGACCTCGGCCGGGGCTCGCCCCTGGGCGATGCTGTCGAGGACGGAGGCGGCGGCGGCGAGGCGGGCGGCTGGGGTCAATTCAGGCTTTCAAACGAACAGGGCGGCGAGGACCATCACCAGCCCGGCGGCGGCGGCGAGCCAGACCAGCGAGCGGATGTAGGGCACGCCGAAGGCGTACAGCGGCAGATAGATCAGCCGCCCGAAGAAATAGAGCTGCGCCCCGAGGGCGGTCAGCGTCCCGTCCTTACCGGCGATATGCGCCATGATCACGGCGGCGGCGAAGATCGGCAGGGTCTCGAACAGATTGGCCTGGGCGCGCATCAGACGGCCGGCGACCTTGCCGGGCGGCGGAGAGACGGCGTCGCGCGGGCTTGCGTTCCATTTGACGCCGAGCTCCGCCGTCCGCGCCATGGCGGCGGCCATGATCTGGACCACCGCCAGGATCAGGGTGAAGGCCAGCAGAATGAATTCCGGCGTCATATCCATGGCCTGCCCTCCCCTCCTCAGCCCTGCCGGTAGTTCGGCGCCTCGCGCGTGATCATCACGTCGTGGACGTGGCTTTCCCGCAGGCCGGCGCCGGTGATGCGCACGAACCGGGCGCGGTCCTGGAAGTCGGCGATGGTGGCGGCGCCGACATAGCCCATGGCGGCGCGCAGGCCTCCGACCATCTGGTGCAGCACCGGCGCGATCGGCCCCTTGTAGGGCGTCTGGCCCTCGATGCCCTCGGGCACCAGCTTCTGCGTGTCTTCCACTTCCTTCTGGAAATAGCGGTCGGCCGAGCCGGCGCCCATGGCCCCGACCGAGCCCATGCCGCGGTACGACTTGTAGGACCGGCCCTGGTACAGGAAGACCTCGCCCGGACTCTCGTCGGTCCCGGCGAACATCGAACCCATCATGGCGCAGGACGCCCCCGCCGCGATGGCCTTGGCCAGATCGCCCGAATATTTGATGCCGCCGTCGGCGATGACCGGCGCGCCGCTCTCGCGGGCGGCCCGGACTGCCTCCATGATGGCGGTGAGCTGGGGCACGCCGACGCCGGCGACGATACGGGTGGTGCAGATCGAGCCGGGGCCGATGCCGACCTTCACCGCGTCCGCGCCCGCGTCGATCAGGGCCCGGGCGGCGTCATAGGTGGCCACATTGCCGGCGATGATCTGGATGCGGTTGGATTCGCGCTTGATGCGCTCAACGGCGCGCGAGACCTGGATCGAATGACCGTGGGCGGTGTCAATGACGACCACGTCCACCCCGGCCTCGGCCAGGGCCATGGAGCGCTCGTAACCGGCGTCGCCGACGGTCGAGGCGGCGCCGACCAGCAGCCGGCCCTGATCGTCCTTGGCGGCGTGCGGGTGAGCCTGGGCCTTCTCGATGTCCTTCATCGTGATCAGGCCGACGGCGCGATAGTCCTCGTCGACGACGATCACCCGCTCGATCTTGCGGTCGCGCAGCAGGGCCCGGGCCTCGTCGCGGCCGGCGCCCTCGCGCACCGTGATCAGGTCGCCCGTGGTCATCAGCTCGGCGGCCTTGCGGTTCGGATCGGTGTCGAAGCGCATGTCGCGGTTGGTCAGGATGCCGACCAGCCTGCCGGTGGCCGGATCCACGACGGGGAAGCCGCTGATCTTCCTCCTGGCGCGAATCTCGCGGATTTCGCCCAGCGTGGTCTGCGGCGTGATGGTCACCGGATTGATGACCATGCCGCTTTCATAGCGCTTCACCTCGCGCACCATGTCGGCCTGTTCGTCGACCGTCATATTGCGATGAAGCACGCCCAGACCGCCGGCCTGGGCCATGGCGATGGCGAGCCGGCTTTCGGTGACCGTGTCCATGGCGGACGAGGTCAGCGGGATGTTCAGCCTGATGTCGCGGGTGAGCTTCGTCGAGACGTCCGCGTCGGCGGGCATGATCTCTGACGGGCCGGGTTCCAGCAAAACATCGTCGAAGGTGAGCCCTTCGCGTATCTCCATGAGGAGTCTCCGTTTTGCGGGCCGCGTATAGCGGTGGAAGGCGGGGAACCGCAAGGGCCGCCCGGGCCTATGATGACGATAAGAACAATTGCCTTGCGGGCTGCGGCGCCGGCCCCACATCTGAAAGACGAATGGTTCGACTGTTGATCAGCACCGCCCGCCGTCTCGCGCTCAAGATCGCGAGCTATGGCGTGATGCACCTGGTGGTCGCCATCCTGGTCGCCTTCGCCATCACCCGCGACTGGCGGCTGGCTCTGGCGGTCGGCGTCGTCGAGCCGTTCTTCCAGACCATCGCCTATTCGATCCACGACCGTGTCTGGCACCGCATCGAGCATCGCGGCATGCTGTCGGGCGTCGAGGAGGCGGCCGAGGCGGTCACCGCTCGCCTCGAGGTCATGCGACCCGAGGAACAGACGCGGGCCCATGGCCACGGGGATGGCCACCACGGCCACAGCCACGCCCTGCCCGGCTCTTTCAAACAGGTCGCGCTGAAGACCGTCACCTATTGCCTGATGCATTTCAGCGTGGCCGTCACCGTAGCCTACGCCCTGACCCAGAACTGGCGCACGGCGCTGGCCATCGGCATCATCGAGCCCCTGGTGCAGACGGTGTTCTTCACCGCCCACGACCGTATCTGGACGCGGATCGAGGCGCGGAAGGCGCGGGCGGCGGAACTGGCCTCGGCCTAGCGCCGGTTCATCGCCACCAGGAACACCTCGGCGCTGTCCTTCCGGCTCGACTCCGGCTTGACGTATTTGACCGTCTCGAACTCGGCCCGCAGCCGCGCCAGCACCCCGCCGGCGTCCCCGCCCTGGAAATTCTTCGACACGAAATGCCCGCCGGGCTTGAGGGTGCGGATGGCGAAGTCAGCGGCGATCTCGATCAGGGCGATGATCTTGAGGTGATCGGTCTGGCGGTGGCCGACCGTGTTGTGGGCCATGTCGGACAGGACCAGGTCGGGCGCTCCACCCAGCAGGTCCATCATCTGCTGGTCTACGCCGGGATGGGTGAAATCGGCCTGGATAAGGGTCGCGCCGGGAATCGGTGCGATCGGCAGCAGGTCGACGCCGACGACCGCGGTCGCGCCGCGCTTCACCGCCACCTGGATCCAGCCGCCCGGCGCGGCGCCGAGGTCGATGACCCGGCTGCCCTGTCTGATCAGATGGAAGCGGTCGTCGATCTCAAGCAGTTTGAAGGCGGCGCGGGAACGCCAGCCCTCGGCGCGGGCCTTTTCGGACCATTTGTCGGACAGCTGGCGCTTGATCCACTGCTGGCTGGACATCGACTTGGTGTCCGCCGTCTTCATCTTCGTGCCCATGCCGCGGCCGGCCGCGGTCCCGCCGGAGGGCGGACGGACCATGCGGCGGCGTTCGGGAGGCTGGCCAGAAGGCGGGCCGGCAGGCGGACCGGCAGGCTTTTCGTCGTCACTCATGCCTCTCCCATAGCCCCGACCGGGATTGCGGGCTATGACCCCGCGACATTTCAAAGGAGCGCGCCGATGGCCGACGAAACCCTGACCTTCACTCTCGACACCGGCGACGGCGAAGCCCGCGACGTGGTGATCAAGCTGCGCCCCGACCTGGCCCCTGGCCACGTGGCCCGTATCACCGAGCTGGCGAAAGAGGGCTTCTACGACGGCGTCGTCTTCCACCGCGTCATCGCCGGCTTCATGGCCCAGGGCGGCGATCCGACCGGCACCGGCACCTCGGGCTCGAGCAAGCCGAACCTGAAGGCCGAGTTCTCGTCCGAGCCGCACGTGCGCGGCGTGTGCTCGATGGCCCGGACCAGCGATCCCAACAGCGCCAACAGCCAGTTCTTCATCTGCCTGGATGACGCGACCTTCCTCGACCGCCAGTACACGGTGTGGGGCCAGGTGATCGAAGGCATGGACAACGTCGACGCCCTGCCCAAGGGCGAACCGCCCCGCAACCCGGGCAAGATCGTCAAGGCGACGGTGGGCTAGAAACGGAAAGGGCCGCTCGATCGAGCGGCCCTTTTTCGTATCTGGAACAGCCCTCCCCTCCGTCATCCTCGGGTCGAGCCCGAGGATGACGGCGGTGGGGTGGCTGCCACCTACTCGATCTCGACCACCTCGACCCGGGCGCCGTTCAGCACCAGGGCGATCTCGCCGCGCTTGAGCTTCAGCGCGTCCTCGCCGAACAGCTGGCGGCGCCAGCCGCGCAGGGCGTCGATGTCGGCCTCGTCGTCCAGGGCGATCTTCTCGAGGTCGGCGACGTTGGCGATCAGCTTGGTGGCGACGCCGGCGTTGTCGCTCTTGGCCTTCAGAAGCACCTTGAGCAGCTCGACGACCGAAGGCGGCGCCGGCTGGTTGTGGGCCGGCCGCTCCAGCTTGGGCGCGTGGGCCTCGGGATCCTCGAGCACGCGCTTGAGTTCCGCCGTCAGCTCAAGGCCAAGGCGAGAGGCGCCGAACCCCTTCGGCACCGAGCGCAGCCGGTTGAAGGCGTCGGCGTCGATCGGCCCCTGGGCCGCGATCTCGTCGATGGCCTCATCCTTGAGGATGCGGCCGCGCGGCTGGTCGCGCTCCTGCGCCGCCCGTTCGCGCCACACCGCGGTGGCCACGAAGGCCGCGAGGTATTTCGCCGAATACTTCTTGGGTTTCAGACGCTTCCACGCCTTTTCCGGATCGGTGTCGTAGAGGGCCGGATCGGTCAAATCCTCCATCTCGGCCATCACCCAGTCGAGCCGCCCCTCCTTCTGCAGGCGATCGCGCAGCTTCGGATAGAGGGCCGCGAGATGGGTGACGTCGCCGAGGGCGTAGATCAGCTGGGCGTCCGACAGCGGGCGGCGGGCCCAGTCGGTGAAGCGGCTGCCCTTGTCGACCTCCTGGCGCACCATCTGCCGGACCAGCGCCTCGTAGGAGACCTGATCGCCGAAGCCCGCGGCCATGGCGGCGACCTGGGTGTCGAACATCGGTTTGGGCATGGCGCCCAGCTTGACGAATATCTCCACGTCCTGCCGGGCGGCGTGGAACACCTTCAGGATCGATTCGTCCCGCATCAGGTCGAGGAAGGGCGACAGGTCGAGGCCTTCGGCCATCGGGTCGATGATCGCGGCGTCTGTGGCCGACGCGGCCTGGATCAGGCACAGCCGGGGCCAGTAGGTCGTCTCCCGCATGAACTCGGTGTCGACCGTGACGAAGGGGGCGGCGGCGAGGCGGGCGCAGAACTCGCGGAGTGCCTCGGTGGTGGTGATCGGCGTCATTCGGATGCTATAGCCCCGCGCAATGCGGTTGTGGCAAGAGCCGCCGCACAAATCCGCCCACTGATTCAGGCCCGTGACCGATGAGCGACACCCCCGAAAGCCTGCGCAACGGCCTGACCTACGCCGATGCGGGCGTGGATATCGACGCCGGGGAGATGCTGGTCGACGCCATCAAGCCGCTGGCGAAATCCACCCGCCGGCCCGGCGCCGAGGCCTCCCTGGGCGGTTTCGGGGCCCTGTTCGACCTGAAGGCGGCGGGGTTCGAGGACCCGTTGATCGTCGCCACCACGGACGGCGTCGGCACCAAGCTGAAGATCGCCATCGAGACCGGGCGTCATGACGGCGTCGGCATCGACCTGGTCGCCATGTGCGTCAACGACCTGCTTGCCCAGGGGGCCGAGCCGCTGCTGTTCCTCGACTACTACGCCACCGGCAAGCTTGAGATCGACGCCGCGAAGCGGGTCGTGACCGGCATCGCCGAGGGCTGCCGTCAGGCCGGCTGCGCACTGGTCGGGGGCGAGACGGCCGAGATGCCGGGCATGTATGCCGGCGGCGACTACGACCTGGCCGGCTTCTCGCTTGGCGCGGTCGAGCGGGGCCACGCCCTGCCGTATCTCGACCGGCAGGCCGCCGGGGACGTCATCATCGGGCTGGCCTCGTCGGGGCCGCACTCGAACGGCTATTCCCTGATCCGCAAGGTGGTCGAGAAGTCGGGCCTGTCGTGGGGCGACGACGCGCCGTTCGCCAAGGACCGCACCCTGGCCCAGGCGCTGATGGAGCCGACCCGGATCTATGTGAAGCCGGTGCTGCCGTTGATGAAGGCCGGGCTGGTCAAGGGCGCGGCTCACATCACCGGCGGCGGCCTGATCGAGAACCCGCCGCGTTGCATCGCCGAAGGCCTGCACGCCGTGTTCGACTGGGACACGCTGGCGCTGCCGCAGGTGTTCCAGTGGCTGGCTGAAACCGGCGGCGTTTCCGATCACGAAATGCGCCGGACCTTCAACTGCGGCGTCGGCTTCATTCTCCTGGTCGCGCCGGAGAACGCCGAACCGGTGCTGGCGGCCCTGCTCAACGCCGGCGAGGTCGCTTTCGTCTGCGGCCAGCTCGCCGCGGACTAGAGGCCGGAGGGGCCGGCGCGGCGCATTGACCGCCGCCCTTCGCCCCGGCAAGGTCCGCGCCTTCCACACCAAGAGGTCGCCGATATGCGCGCGCTGTCGATCGCCCTGGCCGGGCTGATGCTGGTATCCGGGCCCGCGGCGGCGCAGGCTCCCGCGTCGTCCGAGCACGCGCTGCTCCATCAGGTCGCGGGCGAGGTGCGTCCGGAGCGGATGCGCGCGGACATCGAGGCCATGGTCGGCTTCGGCACCCGCCACACCCTGTCGGAAACGCAGTCGGAAACGCGCGGCATCGGCGCGGCCCGCCGCTGGGCCCAGCGTCGGTTCGAGGCGATCGGCGCCGACTGCGGCGGCTGCCTGACCGTCGTGACGCCCTCGGACACGGTCACCGGCGCCCGCGTCCCGACCCCGACCGAGGTGGTCGACATCGTCGCCATCCAGCGCGGCACGGGCGACCCGAACCGCGTCATCATCATCTCCGGCCACATCGACTCGCGCGTCAGCGACGTGATGAATTTCACCGACGACGCGCCTGGCGCCAACGACGACGCCTCGGGCGTCGCGGCGGTGCTGGAAGCGGCGCGGGTGCTGACAAAGCACCGCTTCGACGCCACCCTCGTCTACGCCGCCCTCTCCGGCGAGGAGCAGGGCCTGCTGGGCGGCAAAATTCTGGCGGACTACGCCCAGGCGCAGGGCTGGCGGGTCGAGGCCAATCTGAACAACGACATCGTCGGCAACTCGGAGGGCCAGTCGGGGGTCCGCGACACCACCCGGGTGCGGGTTTTCTCCGAAGGCACCAAGACGGTGGAGACCGAGGCCCAGGAGGAACGCCGTCGCTACAATGGTGGCGAGGTCGACTCCTCGTCGCGCAACCTCGCGCGGTTCATCGACGCCATCGCCGACCGCTACCTGACCAATTTCGACGTGGATCTGATCTACCGGACGGACCGCTACGGCCGGGGCGGCGACCAGGTCGAGATGCTGCGCCACGGCTTCCCGGCCGTCCGCATCAGCGAGGGCGCCGAGAACTATGACCGTCAGCACCAGGACCTGCGCGTCGAGAACGGCGTCCACTATGGCGACACCATCGACGGCGTGGACTTCGACTACCTCGGACAGGTGGCCCGCCTGAACATCGTCTCGATGGCGGCGCTGGCCAACGCCCCCGCCACGCCGCTGGGCGTCACCATCGAGGGCGCGGTCAAGCCGGATACGACGGTGAAATGGCAGCCGGTCTCCGGCGCCGCGGGCTATCGCGTGTGGTGGCGATCGACGACCGCGCCGCAGTGGACCCACAGCCGCTGGGCGGGATCGGCGACCGAGATGGTGCTGCCCGGCGTGGTCATCGACGACTGGTTCTTCGGCGTCTCGGCCGTATCGGACGACGGCTACGAGAGCCCGGTGGTGTTTCCCGGCCCGGCCGGATCGTTCGTCTCGGTCGGCGACCCGGCCCCGCCCGCCCGCTGATGTCGCAGCCGCGCTCCGGCCGCGTCCGCGCCGCCGTCCTGATTTCAGGTTCCGGCTCCAACATGGCGGCGCTGGTCGACGCCGCGCGCGCCGAGGACTGCCCGTTCGGGGTGGTCCTGGTGCTGTCGAACCGGCCTGACGCCGGCGGGCTGGCGGTGGCGCGCGCCAAGGGCGTCGCCGTCGCCGTGGTCGACCACCGCCCGTTCGGCAAGGATCGCGAGGCGCACGAACGCGCCGTCGACGCGGCGCTGGCCGAGCACCGGGTCGAGGTCGTCGCCCTGGCCGGCTATATGCGCCTGCTGACCCCGTGGCTGGTGAAACGGTGGGCGGGGCGGATGTTGAACATCCACCCCAGCCTGCTGCCGAAGTATCCGGGCCTGGACACCCACGCCCGCGCGCTGGCGGCGGGCGACCTGGAGGCCGGCTGCACCGTGCATCTGGTCACCGAGGGCGTCGACGAGGGGCCGGTCCTGGCCCAGGCCGCCGTTCCGATGCTGGCCGGCGACACGCCCGCCTCGCTTGGCCAGCGCGTGCTGACGGCCGAGCACCAGTTGTACCCGCAGGCGCTGGCTGACTTCTGCCGCGCCCGGATGAGAGGTTAGGAGTCTGGAGGCGGCCCCGGCGAAACCGCCGGGGCTGTTTCACGCGCGGGGTCAGCGGGGCCGACGACTGGGCGCGGTGACCGCGCCGGCCACGGCGCCGACCGCGGCGCCGGCGACCGTCGACTTGGTGTTGCCGCCTATGACCTGACCGGCGGCGGCGCCGATCAGGCCGCCGCTCGCGGCGCGTTGTTCTATGGTCGTGCCGCAGGCCCCGAGCAGGGTCAGCGCGGCGACGGCCGGGGCGAGTTTAAGGGTGCTGTTCATCGTGAAGCTCCTTGGGGAGAAGGGCCTTCCGAGAACGTGCGGGCCCGGAAAGCTGTTCCGGTCAAAGATCGTCCCGCCGACTCCGTGAACATCCCGCCCGAACGAAAACGGCCGGCTTTCCCGCGGGTAAGCCGGCCGCTCGGGTCGTCCTGGAGCCGCGATCAGCCGACGATCTGATCTTCCGTGAAGAACTGGGCAATCTCGATGCCGGCGTTCTCGATCGAGTCCGAACCGTGCACCGAGTTTTCGCCGATCGACAGGGCGAACTGCTTGCGGATGGTGCCTTCGGCGGCGTCCTTCGGGTTGGTGGCGCCCATGACTTCGCGGTAGCGGGCGACGGCGTTTTCGCCTTCCAGCACCTGCACGACGACCGGCTCGGCCGTCATCTGACCGACCAGTTCGCCGTAGAAGGGACGTTCGGCGTGGACTTCGTAAAATTTCTTCGCCTGGGCCTCGGTCAGCTTGACGCGGCGCTGGGCGACGATGCGCAGGCCGGCGGCCTCGATCACGGCGTTGATCGCGCCGGTCAGGTTGCGGCGCGTGGCGTCGGGCTTGATGATCGAGAACGTACGTTCGGTCATGGGAGTGACTTCTTGTTGGGAGATTGAGGGTCGCGGGCTTATAGACGCGCCCTCCCCGGTTTCCAACCGCCCCATTTTTCATGTGTCCCTATCGCTCGGCGCGCGGCGCCTCGCTGCTTGGGGGACGCGCGCTGGCCTCGAAGTTTCCATGCTCCAGATCACCGACCTGACCTTCAACGCCTGGGGCCGCAAATTCCTTGAGGACGCCTCCGTCAGCCTGCCGCCCGGCGCCAAGGTCGGGTTGGTCGGTCGCAACGGCATCGGCAAATCCACCCTGTTCAAGCTGATCCTCGGCGAACTGGCCGCCGGCGGCGACGAGATCAGCCTGCCGAAGACGGCGCGCATCGGGTCGGTGGACCAGGAACATCCGGCCACGCCCGTCAGCGTGCTCGAGACCATCCTCGAGGCCGACGAGGAGCGCCACAGCCTGCTGGGCCGGCTGGAGACCGCCGAGCCAGAGGAGATGGGCGAGATCTGGACCCGGCTGATCGAGATCGAGGCCGACGCCGCCCCCGCACGCGCCGCTGAAATCCTCGTCGGCCTCGGCTTCGACCATGAGAACCAGCAACGGCCGATGTCGGAGTTCTCCGGCGGCTGGCGCATGCGCGTGGCCCTGGCCGCGGCCCTGTTCGCCGAGCCGGACATGCTGTTGCTCGACGAACCGACCAACTACCTGGATCTGGAAGGCGCGCTGTGGCTTGAGGCGCGGTTGAAGAAATACCCGCACACGGCCCTGATCATCTCCCACGACCGGGAGATGCTGAACGAGGTCTGCACCCACATCCTGCACCTCGCGAACCGCAATCTGACGCTCTACACGGGCAACTACGACCAGTTCGAAAAGGCCCGCGCCGAGAAGGCCCGGCTGCAGCTGTCGGCCAAGGCCAAGCAGGATGCCGAGCGGGCGCATCTCCAGGCCTTCGTTGACCGCTTCAAGGCCAAGGCCTCCAAGGCCGCCCAGGCCCAGTCGCGCATGAAGCGGCTGGCCAAGATGCAGCCGGTCGCGACGACCATCGAGGAGCGCGTCGCGCCCTTCATCCTGCCGTCGCCACCGCGCCCGCTGGCGCCGCCGCTGATCCGGCTGGAGCGGGCCAATGTCGGCTATGAGCCCGGCAAGCCGATCCTGCGCAATCTGAACCTGCGCATGGACCTGGATGATCGCATCGGCCTGCTGGGCGTCAATGGCGCCGGCAAGTCGACCTTCGCCAAGATGATCGCCGGCGCCCTGAACGTGTCCGAGGGCGAACTGCACCGGGATCGCAAGATGCGGGTGGGCTGGTTCCACCAGCACCAGATCGAGGCGATGGACCCGACCGATACGCCGCTGGAGATCATCCGCCGCGCCATGCCCGAAGCGAGCGAAAGCAGCCGCCGTTCGAAGCTGGCGCAGTGGGGGCTTGGCTACGAGAAGCAGGAGACCACGGTCGCCAGCCTGTCGGGCGGCGAGCGGGCACGGCTGCTGCTGAACCAGGTGGCGATGGACGCGCCGCATATCCTGATCCTCGATGAACCGACCAACCACCTCGACATCGACAGCCGCCGGGCCCTGCTGGATGCCCTGAACGAATATTCGGGCGCCGTGATCCTGATCACCCACGACCGCTCGCTGATGGAGATGGTCGCCGACCGGTTGTGGCTGGCCGCCGATGGAACGGTGAAGCCGTATGAGGGCGACATGGACGACTACGCCCGGTTCGTTCTGGACCGCGCCAAACAGGCGGCGGTGAAGCCGAGCCAGATCAAGGATGAGACGGCCGCCGTCGCCGCGCCTCAACAGGGCAAGAAGAAGAACGACAAGAAATCAGGCCCTTCGCCCTCGACCCTGCGTCACGCGGTGAAGAAGGCCGAGGAGCGGATAGCCCAGCTGACCGCCGAGATCGCCCGCATAGACGACGATCTGGCCAACGCCGCCGTCAGCAATCCCAAGGCGCTGGAGGGCCTGACGCGGGCGCGGGCCAGGACCCAGTCGGATCTGGAGGCGGCCGAGGCTGCGTGGGTGCAGGCCGAAGAGGCTCTGGCGGAGGTCGCATGAGCAATCCCGTTGAACTGTCGCGCGAAGCCCGGCAGGCCGCCGCCGAGCGCCTGCGCGCCCTGCTCCACGAGGAGCTGGAGGTCGAGATCGGATCCCTCCAGGCCGAACTGATCCTCGACCAGATCGCGCGCGACCTTGGCCCGGTGTTCTACAACCGCGCCCTGGGCGACGCCCGCGCCGTCATCGCTGCAAAGGCTGAAGACATGGACGAAGCGCTCTATGGGCTGCAGCGCCAGACCGAACTGCGCTGAGGATCAGCCGCAGCTGAGACGGACCACAGTCTGGGTGTCGGGGTTGATCTCGATGTTCAACCGGCTGGCGCTGAAGTCCATGGTCACGGGCTGGCCGGTCTCATAGATGCGCCAGACCGCGCCCGCGGGCGCCGACGGCAGGGATGACCGTGCGCGGCCGACCCAGTTCTGACGCTCGGCGGCGCCGCACGCATCGGCCGGAGGGGTCGGTGTCGGCTCCTTGGTCACCGGCGGAGGGGTCGGGGTCGAAGCTGACGACGCGGGCGGGGGGGTGTCCCCGGCCGGCTTGGCCGGGGGGGCCTGCTCGGTGCAGGCGGCGAGCGCCACCACGGTGGCGAGGGATATGACGATCAACCGCATTCTACGCTCCTGATAATGCCTGTGGCCTGATCGAAACGGATATTGAGCCGGTCAGGACGCAGGTCCTTGGTGATCGGGCAGGTGGTGCAGACGATGCGCACGTTGGCGCCGGCGGGAAAGCTGACGGCGCCCACATGAGAGCCGATCAGCGAGCGGGCCTCCGCTGCGCCGCACTGTTGCGGTACGGCGTGCGGCGGCGTCCCGGCCACGGGCGCGCACGCGGCCAGCGCCACTCCGCCGATTCCGAGGAAGACGCTCCTCATCCGCATTTGACCTCGCGAATGATCCCCGTGGACTGTGCGTAGAGGATGTTCAACCGGCTGGGGCTGTAGTCCATCGTCACCGGACAGGTGGTGCAGGTCACGCGCCAGGTCTCATTGGCCGGCTTCGCGGGCAGTTCCGAACGGTTGCGCCCTATGAACCGCTGGTACTGATCGGCCCTGCACTGCGACGGACCCCCGTCCGGCGGAACGGGCTCGATCGGCGCGCAGGCAGCGGCCAGCAGACCGGCGGCGGCGAGGCTGAGCAACGGGATTTTCATGCGCGTCTCCGTGGGTGACTTCAGCCGCAGCGGACCTGTTCGACGATCCCGGTCTGTTCGTTGAAGAAGATGTTCAGGCGGTGGGGCGAATAGTCCTCGGTGACGGGGCAGGTGGTGCAGGTCACCCTGCGGTTGACCACATCGACCGGAACGGGGATGTCGGTCTTAGGTTTCCCAACCAGCCATTGCATCTCGCCGGCGCGGCACAGGTCGGCCGTCGGATTGTCCGGGCGGGAGCCGACCGGCTGACTCATCTGGGCCTTCTCGACGGCGCGGGGCGCCGGGGCGTCCGAGGCCGGTGTCGAACACGCGGCGAGCGCGGCCATGGCCATCAAGGACGGGGCGATCAGGCCGCCTTTTCCCAGCGTCCCTCGGGCGACTGTTTCCAGTAGGCGAGATTGGCTCCGGCGTCCTTCAGCGTCTTCCAGCGCACCCGCGCGGCGGCGAGCGCCGTGTCGTTCCTGCCGTCGAAGATGATGAAGCATCGATCGAACCCTTTCGTATCGCCAAGCTCTGCGTCGTCGAGGATGAACAGCGCCTGAGCGCCGTTAGGGTTCTCCGTGGAGTCGGTGAGCAGGATCGGCTGACGCGCGGCCTCAGGCTCCGACGCGAGGCCGTGCGCCAGGAAGCTGTCGTCCCGATACGTCCACAGCCGCTCGTCCATGTCGTCGAGCAGGCCTCCGCCGGCGGCGCGAACCAGCGCCCGCCAGCCCCGCTCGCGCGTCTTCTCCAGGAGACCGGGCAGCACCTGGTCGAGCGTCGACCGCTCAAGGTGGTAGAACCAGATTTCGGGTCCGGGGCTCGCGCTCACGTTCTTTCCCCGTTGGAATCGGCGTCCTGGTTGGCAGCGCGCCGAAGCATGGACGCGGTCGAAATGTGCAGCAATCTTCAGCCGCCAGTGGCCAAAATCGTCGCTCCGGCGTGTTCAAAATGGTTCGGAACTGGTCGAAACTTCATACTCGCCTGAACGTCACGCCTCGTAGCTGTCCGCCACCATACGGTCGAGCGTGCGGACGCCCCAGCCGACGGCGCCGTCGGGGACGGTCGGGCTCTTGCTGTCCTTGATCCAGGCGGTCGGGGCGATGTCGATGTGGGCCCACGGCACGCCGTTGGTGAAGCGCTGCAAGAACAGGGCGGCGGTGATCGAGCCCCCGGCGCGGCCGTTGCCGGTGTTCTTGACGTCGGCGATCGGGCTGTCGATGTGACGCTCGTAGGCCGCCGGAATCGGCATCCGCCAGGCGTTCTCGCCGACCTTTGGCGCGGCGGCGAGGAAGTTGTTCGCCAGCTCGTCCGAGTTCGAGAACACGCCCGCGTATTCGAGGCCGAGGGCGACGATCATGGCCCCTGTCAGGGTCGCGAGATCCAGCATGAATTTCGGCTTGAACCGCTCCTGGGTGTACCAGAGGCAGTCGGCAAGCACGAGCCGGCCCTCGGCGTCGGTGTTCAGCACCTCGACCGACTGGCCGGACAGTGACATGACCACGTCGCCGGGGCGCTGGGCCGCGCCGTCGGGCATGTTCTCGACCAGGCCGAGCACGCCGATGGCGTTGACCTTCGCCTTGCGGCCGGCCAGCGCATGCATGAGGCCGGCCACGGCGGCGGCGCCGCCCATGTCCCACTTCATGTCCTCCATGCCGTCGGCCGGCTTGATGGAGATGCCGCCGGTGTCGAAACAAACTCCCTTGCCGACGAAGGCGATCGGCTGGTCGCCCTTCTTGCCGCCGTTCCATTTCATGATGGCGACCTGGCTTTCGCGCACACTGCCCTGGCCGACGGCCAGCAGGGTGCGGAAGCCGAGCCTGGTCAGCTCCTTCTCGCCGAGGATTTCGACCTCGAGGCCGAGCTTCTCCAGCGCCTTGACGCGTTTGGCGAACTCTTCGGGGTAGAGGACGTTGGCGGGCTCGCTGACCAGATCGCGCGAGAATTCGACGGCGTCGGCCACGGGCGAAATCTTGTCATAAGCCGCCCGGGCGGCCTTCACGTCCGCTGCGACGACCTTGATCGTCTCGATCGAAGGTGTCTTCTCGGGCTTCAACGTGGTGCGGTACTTCAGGAAGCGATAGCTGGCCAGCCGGGCCGCGAAGGCGGCGCGCGCGGCCTGGCCGGCCGACAGCGCGTAGGCGTCGATGGTCAGCGACTTCGCACCCGACAGCTTGACGGCGTGATAGGCGGCGCCGGCGGCGGCCTCCAGCGCCAGATCGTCGAACTTGCCCGCCTCGCCGCCGCCCGTCAGCACGATCGTGCCCGCATCGACGCCGGTCGGAGCCGCGACCACCAGGGTGCTGTTCGAACCACCGGTGAAGCGGCTGGCGTTCATCGCCCGGGTCAGAGCGCCCGAGGCCGCCGTGTCGAGCGTTCCACCCGTCCCGTGCAGGACCCGGCCCTCGTGAACCAGGACGGCCAGCACCTCGGCTCCGCTGGCGGACGCAACGAACTCGATCTTCATGGGCTACTCCAGCCGGAATTGCGCGTTCCGGACATGCTTACAAGGGTCGCGCGCGGCGCCTGTCGCCGACGCGCGTGGATGTGTATTAGAGGCGTTCCAGCCGCCGCCTGCAACGGGCGATTTCCTCCGTTTATGACGCTGATTCAAGGCTATCTTTTTCGCCAGATCGCCCGCCCCGTCGTCGGAGCGTGCGCGGCGCTGGCCGGAATCGGCATCCTGAGCCAGAGCCTCGATCAACTCGAGGTTATTGTCGAGCGTGGCCAGAGCGTCTGGGTCATGGTCAAGCTGACCCTGCTCGCCGTTCCTCAACTTCTGGCGGTGATCGTGCCGATCGGCCTGTTCGTCGGCGCCCTTATCGCCCTCACCCGCCTGCAGCGGGAACAGGAACTGACCGCCGTTTTCGCGTCGGGGGTCACCCGCTGGTCGGCGATTCGGCCCGCCGTGCGCATCGCGGCCATCGCCGCCGTCCTTACCCTGATCGTCACCACCGTGCTGCAACCGTGGGCGCAGCGGCAGGCACGCGCCGAAGCCTTCGCGGTGCGCACGGACCTGGCGGCCCTGCTGGTCGAGGAGGGCCGGTTCGTCCAGGGTCCCGAGGGTCTGACCGTCTACGTCCAGCAGATCGAGCAGAACGGCCTGCTCAAGAACATCTTCATCTACCAGGCCGAGGACGACCGGGTGACCACCTGGGATGCGGCCGAAGCCCGCTTCTCGCGCATCGACGGCGAGCCGATCCTGACCCTGATAGACGGTTCCTGGCAGCGCTACTCCAGCCGGGGCGTGCTGGAGCACCTGTCCTTCGGCCGACAGGATGTGCCGCTCGGCCAGTACTCGGAGGTGACGGACACGATCCGCTACAAGCCGTCGGACCTCTATCTGACCCAGCTTCTCAATCCCTCGCCGCAGGACCTGGAGCGGGTCGGATCGGCAGGTGAACTGATGGCCGAAGCGCACTCGCGGCTGTCGGCGCCGCTCTACGCCCTGTTGGCGATGGCGATGGCGCTGTCGGCCATCCTCGGCGGCCAGTTCAGCCGGACCGGCTACAGCCTGCGCATCGCCCGGGTCGCGGGCGCCTTTCTGATCATCCGCATCGTCGGCTACGGCGTGGTGGCCGCGAGCGCCTGGAACGGCTGGCTCAATGTGTTCCAGTACTTGCTGCCGATCGTCGGGACGGTGATCGCCTTGCGCCTGCTGTTCCGGGCGCTCAAGCCGCGGCGGCGGCGGGCCTGGCCCGCCTTCGAACGGCTGAAGGCGAGGTTCGCATGAGCGCCGCCGACCGGGCGCCGTCATGGCTCCGGCTGGGGCGGATCGAGCGCTATGTGCTGGTCCAGCAGGCGCGGTCGCTGGCCCTTGCGCTGGGGGTTATCGCCGCCCTGATCATGCTGATCGACTTCGTCGAGATCTCGCGCGGGATTGGCTCGGATGTCGACCTCTCCGGCGTACGCATTCTCCTCCTGATGCTGTTGAAGTCGCCTCAGGTCATTATCCAGCTCCTGCCGTTCGTCTTCCTGTTCGGCACCCTCGCCGCCTTCGTCGGATTGAACCGCCGCAGCGAATTGATCGCGATGCGCGCCGCGGGTCTTTCGGCCTGGAGGTTCGTTCTGCCCGCGGCGGGCGCGGCCTTCCTGTTCGGCGTCCTTACCGTCACAGCCCTCGGGCCGCTGGCGGCGTCGGCGGATGGCATTTTTCAGCGCGAACGGACCCGGTTGTCGGGCTCGACCAGTGCGACGGAAGCCGTCTGGATTCGGGAAGGCGACGACACACGACAGATGGTCATTCGGGCCGAGCGGCAGGACCGGGCCAACGCCCGCCTGCTGGGCGTGACCTTCTTCATCTACGCCAACGACGGCGACGGGCGCCGCACCTTCCGCGAACGGATCGACGCCGCTTCGGCCTCTCTGAGCGCGGGGCGCTGGCGACTGGTCGACGCCGTAGGCGCACAGATCGGGCAGCGGGCGGTCCGTTACGAGACCCTCGACCTGCTCTCCAGCCTCGCCGACGACGAGGCATTCGAACGATTCGCCCGGCCCCAGTCGACGCCGTTCTGGTCGCTTCCGGCCCAGGTCGCACGGGTCGAGGCGGCGGGCTTCTCGAGCACCGCCTACCGGCTGCGGCTGCAGCAACTACTGGCCACGCCTCTGATGTTCGCCGCCATGTCGATCCTCGCCGCCGCCTTCTCCCTGCGCCTGATGCGGCTGGGCGACCTGGCGCGGATGAGCCTGGCGGCGGTGGTGTTGGGCTTCGGCTTCTTTTTCGTGAACCAGGCCGCGTCCGCCTTCGGCTCGGCCGAGGTGATCCCGCCGTGGCTGGCGGCGTGGCTTCCGCCGTTGCTGACGGCGCTCGCCGCCTTCACCTTGCTGTTCTATACCGAAGACGGCTAAGCGAAGCCGCCCGTCGTCTCCCGCCGTCCACCGAGTGAGCCTGAATGCCGCGTGACCGCCGCGTCGAAACAGGAGCCCTGCGCCTCCGGCTTCTGGCCGGCGCCGCAGCCATGGCGCTGGCGTCGTGGACCGGCGCGGTCCAGGCCCAGGAGGGATCCGCGGCCACGGCTCCAGAGACCGTCGGCCCGGACGGTCTGACGCCGGAAGCCCTCTATCTGGAGGCCGATACAGCCTCGCGCGATGGCGATCTGATCACCGCGGCGGGTGGGACCGAACGGGTTCTGGCCCGCTTCCGGAACACGACGCTCCGCGCCGGCCGGCTGAGCTACGACCTCAACGCCGGGGTCGCGACGGCCGATGACCGGGTGGAGTTCGTCGACCCCGAAGGCAATGTCATCTTCGCGAGCCACCTGGAGCTCGATTCCGACCTCAAGGCCGGCGTGGCCGTCGACTTCGCCACCCGCTTCCGCAATGGCGCCAGCCTGATGGCGGCCACCGCGGTGCGGCGCAGCGAGAACGTCAACGAACTGAATTACGCCCTCTTCACCCCCTGCCCGATCTGCGACGCCGAAGGAAATCCGAAGGAACCGAGCATCGCCATCCAGGCGGAAAAGGTCGTCCAGAATGAAGAGCTGCGCGCAGTGCTGTACCGCAACGCCGTGTTCAGGGTCGGTGGCGTTCCGGTCTTCTACCTGCCCTGGTTCGCCCACCCGGACCCGACGGTCGAACGCGCCTCGGGTTTCCTCGTGCCCATCCCCAGCTACGACGAGGGACGCGGCTTCAGCCTCGAGGCGCCGTACCTGCAGGTGATCTCGCCGTCAGAGGACTGGCTGATCAGCCCGCAGATCAACAGCCGGGTCGCACCGCTGCTGAACCTGCAATGGCGGCGCCGGTTCGAGGACGGGACGGTGGTTCTGCGCGGCGGCTACACCTATGAGCGCAGCTTCGGGGACTTCGATCTGGACGGGGACGACGACGCCGAGAGCAACGTCAAATTCGGCGACCGCACCAGCCGCAGCTATTTCCTCGGTCATGGACGCTTCGACCCCGAGGGCCCATGGCGCTGGGGATTCACGGCCGAACGGACTTCGGACAAGACGTTGTTCGACCGTTACGACGTGCGCGATCCCTATCAGGACAACGGGCTCTATTATGGCGACCAGCGCCGGCTGATCAGCCAGATCTACGCCGAGCACCAGACCGACCGGTCCTACGTCTCGGTCGCGGCCTTTGCACTGCAGAGCCTCCGCGTGGTGCGGTTCGATCCGGTCACGCCGGCCCTGAACGAGTTCGAACGCGACGGGGCGCTGCCGATCGTCGCCCCCTTGATCGAGGCGCGATGGGAGCCCGACGGGCCCATCCTCGGGGGGCGTCTGCGCCTGCGAGGGTCTGCGGTTTCGCTCTATCGCGATGACTATGTCGGCAGCCCGGTGCTGCGCCCCGGCATCATCCCGCCGGGCCCGACCCTCGGCCTGCCCGGAGTGGACAGCCGTCGGGTGTCCGCCCAGGCCGACTGGCGTCGAACCATGATCTCCTCGTCGGGCGTACGCTGGGAGCCGTTCGTCGACGTGCGCGCCGACCTCTACTCGGTCGCCGACCTGCCGCCCGCCATGGGGCTGGAGGAAGAGGCGATCGGCCGGGGCCGCGCCACTGCCGGCGTCGACGTCAGCTACCCGCTGATCCGGCGCTTCGGCGCGGCGGACATGATCCTCGAGCCAATGGCCCAGTTGTCGATCTCGACAGATCCCGATCTTGATCCACGTATCCCGAATGAGGACAGCCAGACGATCGAGCTGGACGAGAGTTCGCTGTTCCGCGTCGACCGCTTCCCGGGATACGACCTTTACGAGGGCGGCCTTCGCCTCACGACGGGCGTAAGGACCACCCTGCGCTGGGACGAAGGCCGACAGGCCAGCCTGTTCATCGGCCGCAGCCTGCGGGCCGATGAGGAGCCGGCGTTCCTGGTCCCGATCCCGGATGCTCCGGCCCAGCTTTACGACCCCTCCGGGCTGGCGTCCGACACCTCGGACTGGGTTGTCCAGGGTGACTTCTCGCCGTCCGACGGAATCCGCGGATGGGGCCACGCGACCATCGACTCGGGCGGTAATGTGAGGCGCGCCGAGATCGCGGTGGACGGACGGTGGGGGCGGCGGAACCTGGCCACGGTCAGCTACATCCTGGACCGTTCCAACCCGCTGGCCGGGCCGAACAACCGCAACTACGAATTCCTGCAGCTGGCGGGGCAGCAGTTCGTTTACGGGAACTGGGGCGTCGCCTTCTCCGGCATCGCCGACCTGGAACGTACGCCGCGGCCTGGACAGCCCGATCCCGGCTATCTCGTCCAATCGGAAATCGGCCTGCTGTTCGACGATGATTGCTTCCGTTTCGAGCTGGGTTGGCGGCGTGACAATACGAGCGTCAGGCCGTCGGGCCCCTCTGAAGGTCCTTATGTGCGCCTAACCCTCGCCACTTTCGGCGGTACAGGATATTGACGGGGCGACGGGCGCCGGCCGGCGTGCGATTTCGGTTGCGCGCAAGTCGCCAGAACCGGGCTCGAACCGACTGCGCCGCTTGAGGAACCAGGACTGACATGCGTTTTCAGCGTTACTTGACGGGCGTGGCGATCGCCGCCCTCCTGGCCGGAGCGGCCGTGGCCCAGACGGCGCCGCAGCAGCCCGCCGCGGCGGGCACGCTGAATCCCGCAGCCGAACAGGCGCCGCCTGCCGCGCCGCCGGCGGCTCCGCAGTTCCAGATGGCTGAGGGGGTCCTGGCGACCGTCAACGACAGCATCATCACCGGCTATGATCTGCGTCAACGCATGCTGCTGCTGATCGCGATGACCCAGGTCCAGCCGACGCCCGAGAATATTCCCGCCATCCAGCAGGAGGCGCTGAACGCCCTGATCGATGAGCGCCTGCAGACGCAGGAACTGGCGAACTACGAGGACCTCAGGGTCACCGACGAAGAGGTCGAGCAGGAAATCGCGGCGATGGCCCAGGAGGTCGGCGCGACTCCGCAAGCCTATCTGTCCTTCCTGGAATCCGGCGGTATTCGTCCGCAGACCCTTCGCGAGCAACTGCGCACCCAGATCGGCTGGCAGCAACTGGTCGGCGGCCGCTTCCAGAGCCGGGCCCGCGTGAGCAAGAGCGCGATCGACGCGGCCATGCGGCAGGCGTCCGAAGCGGCGTCCAAGAAGCAGTACCTGATCGGTGAAATCTTCATCGAGGCCGCGCGTGTCGGCGGACAACAGGCCGCAATGAACGGCGCCAACCAGCTGGTCCAGCAGATGGTCCAGGGCGCGCCTTTCCAGGCGGTGGCCCAGCAGTTCTCGTCAGCGCCCTCCGCGACGCGCGGCGGCGACGCCGGCTGGGTGGTCGCGGGCACAATCAATCCGACCCTGCAGGCTGCGATGGAACAGCTTGAAACTGGTCAGCTTTCTCGTCCGATTCCGGTCGAGGGGGGCGTGTATATCATTTACATGCGGGACAAGCGGGATGGGGCGGCGGCGAGCCTGGTGCAGCTGAAACAGGTGATGATCGAGCTGCCGGAAACGGCGAGCGAGGCCGAGGTGGCGGCGGCGGCGCAGCGGCTGGAGGCCCTGAGGCCGCAGCTGACCTGCGATACGATGCTGCAGCGGGCGACCTCGGAGCAGGGCCTGCTCGGCGCCGACCTGGGCGAGGCCGATGTGCAGAACCTGGCCCCGCAGTTCCAGCAGGTGGCCAGATCGGCCGCCGTCGGAACCGTCAGCACCCCGGTGCGCACCCCGCTGGGCCTGCACCTGCTGGGCGTCTGCGGGCGCCGCGCGGGCGGCGCCCAGGCGCCGGACCAGCGCGCGGTCGAGAACCAGCTGTTCCGCCAGAACCTGGCCACCCTGGCGCGCCGCTACATGCGCGACCTGCGCGATGACGCCCTGATCGAGTTCAAGCAGTGACCGCCGGCCCGCCGCTGGCCCTGACCATGGGCGAGCCGGCGGGCGTTGGACCCGAGATCATCGCCCGCGCCTGGGCCGCGCTCAGGGACGGGGACCGGACCTTCGTCGTCATCGGCGACGCCGCCCTGATGCGGGCGCAGGGAATCCCCGTGCAGACGGTGGCCGCGCCGTCCGACGTCGCCGGCGCGTTCTCCCGCGCCGTGCCGGTGCTCGACACCCCCCTGCCGGCGCCGGTCCAGCCGGGCCGGCCGGACCCCGCCAACGCCGGAACCGTCGCCGACTGGATCGAGCAGGCCGTCAACCTGGCCATGGGCGGCGAAGTCTCGGGCATGGTCACCGCCCCGATCGCCAAGGCCCCGCTGTACGCGGCCGGCTTCCGCTTTCCCGGTCACACCGAGTTCATCGCCGAACTGACCGCCGACGCACCGTTCAGCGGCACGCGCGGCCCGGTCATGATGCTGACGGCCAAGGACCTGCGCGCCTGTCTGGTGACCATCCATGTGGCGCTGGCCGAGGTCCCTGAGCTGGTCACCGCCGAGCGGGTGATCCGCACCGCCCGCGTCGTGCACGAGGCGATGCGGCGCGACTTCGGCATCGCCCGGCCCCGACTGGCGCTGGCGGCGCTGAACCCGCACGCCGGCGAGAGCGGCGCCCTGGGGCTGGAGGAGATCGAGGTGTTGGCCCCCGCGGCGGCGGCGCTGCGCGGCGAGGGCGTCGCGATCACCGACCCCCTGCCCGCCGACACCCTGTTCCACGACGAGGCCCGCGCCGGCTATGACGCCGTGCTGTGCCTGTACCACGACCAGGCGCTCATCCCGGTCAAGACGCTGGACTTCTGGGGCGGCGTCAACGCCACGCTGGGCCTGCCGGTCGTGCGCACCTCGCCGGACCACGGAACCGGGTTCGACATCGCCGGCCGGGGCGTGGCGCGGGCGGACAGCCTGATCGCGGCGGTGAAGCTGGCCGGGGAGATGGCGGCGGCGCGCGCGGCGCGGTAAGGCACCCCTGTGACCGACCTCCCCTCCTTGCGCCAAACCCTCGACGCCCATGGCCTGCTGGCGAAGAAGAGCTTCGGGCAGCATTTCCTGCTGGACCTCAATGTGACGCGCAAGATCGCCCGGCTGGCGGGGCCGTTCGAGGGGCGGGCGGTGATCGAGGTCGGGCCCGGGCCCGGCGGGCTGACGCGGGCGCTGCTGGAGAGCGACGCCGGCAACGTGGTGCTGGTCGAGAAGGATCCGCGCTTCCTGCCCCTGCTGGCCGAGCTTGACGACGGCTCCGGGCGGCTGGTGGTCGTCGAGGGCGACGCGCTGAAGGTGCGCGAGGCTGAACTGGTCGAACCCGCCCCGGCGCATGTGGTGTCGAACCTGCCCTACAATGTCGGCACGGCCCTGCTGATCAAATGGCTGACCGGGCCGTGGCTGCCGTACGCCCTGACGCTGATGTTCCAGAAGGAGGTGGCCGAACGCATCGTCGCCGCGCCGGGGGACGACGCCTACGGCCGGCTGGCGGTGATCGCCCAGGCGGTGTGCGAGGCGCGGCTGGTCATGCACCTGCCCGCCGCCGCCTTCACCCCCCCGCCCAAGGTGGCGAGCGCGGTGGTGCATCTGGTCCCGAAGGCGGACCGGCCCGACCGCGAGACGCTGAAGCGTCTGGAGCGGGTCACGGCGGCGGCGTTCGGACAGAGGCGGAAGATGCTGCGGTCCAGTTTGAAGACGCTGGGCGGCGCGGCCCTGTGCGAGGCGGCCGGGATCGAACCGGACGCGCGGGCGGAGGTGATCGACGGGGCAGGATTCCTGCGTTTGGCGAAGGCGCTGGATCAAGGCCGTTGAGGGGTTGCGGCGCCCTCTCCGCCCGTCGATGATCCGCCACAACAGGTCGGGCGCGGTATGACATCGGCGCGGCGTCCGGGGCGAGCCGGCGGAGATGGCATCACGTGACACCGACACCCTGGCAGGTCGCCGGACTGGTGCTTGGCCTGGTGGCCTATGCCGTCGCCTGGGTCTGGGGCGGCCGGCCGGAGCGGCTCGCCGCGGCCGTATTGCTCTTCGCCTGTCTGTTCTGGGGCGCGACCTACAGGTGGGGGGCGGACGGGTTCTATCTGCACATGGCCGGGGACTGTGTGCGTCTTCTGATCTTCGGCTGGTTGTGCATCCGGCTGGACCGCTGGTGGCCCTTCGGCATAACCGCGGCGCTGGCCCTGATGGTCTTCATGTATTTCGCCCGGCTGCTGGATTCGACCGTCACCCAGTACGCGGTGGCCTCCGCCCACGTCGGTCTGGGGTATCTGATCGATCTGACCCTGCTGCTCAGCGTTTTCGAGCGCGGGCTGGCGGGGGAGCCGCCGGCGGGGGCGGCCGCGTGGGCGAGAGCGGATTGGCTCACGGCGACCCGGCGGAACCGAAGGGATGAGACCCGCCCGGGCAAAATGGCGGAGATCTGCATCCCATGACGCCCTGGCAGATCGGCGGATTGTGGCTCAGCCTGGGGGCCTACACCGTCGCCTGGCTCCGGGGCGGGAGCCCGGAACGGCTCGCCGCGGGCGTCTTGCTCCTCAACTTCCTGCTCTCCAGCCTGACCTACCAATGGCAGGTCGGCGGCTTCCATCTGGCCGCCACGATCGAAGACTGCGTCTGCCTGCTGATCCTCGGCTGGCTATGTTTCCGATCGGACCGCTGGTGGCCCATCGTCGCAACCGCGGCCTTGGCGCTGACGGTTCTGACGCATATCGTCAAACTGCTGGATCCGGCGTTCTCGCAATATGCGGCGGCCTCCGCCAGGATTGGTCTGGGATATCTGATCGATCTGGCCCTGCTGCTCGGCGTCTGGGAGCGCCAGTTGGCGGGGGCGCCGCCGGCGGGCCAGGCCGCCTGGGCGAGAGCGGAATGGATCACGGCGACCCGGCGGAACCGAAGGGATGAGGCGCGGCGGCCGGAAGCAGGGCCGGTCCACGCGGCCAAGGTTGTTCCGGAATAGACCAGAAAAAGGGCCGCCCCCCGGGGGAGCGGCCCTTCCATTGTCAGCCGGCGAACGGCTTCGTCAGGCGACAGACCCCGCCAGAGGGGAGGCCGGGCTCATCCGACGGGCCGCGCGCGGCGTGAGACAATGAGACATTCGACCACCTCCTTTCATTGTTGGAACAGGGGGCGGAGATGGGGAGGGTTGGGGCGGGGTCAAGGGGCGTCCTCCCCCGCATGCCAACTGACGGTCAGGCGCCGGGACTGAAATCCTGATCGGTCCGGTCCTCGACGCCAAAAACCGCCTAGCCGCCTGAGAGGATGTCGTCGGCCCAGGTCGACGATCCTTCCATCCCAAGCGAACTGGCAGGGACGGCGGGCGCGGTGGGCGGGAACAGGTCGGCCAGGATCACGGTCTCGCCATCCGCAAAGCGCACCCGCTCGATCTCCATCAGCAGGTCGACGCCGTCCCGACCGGCCGTGTTGTCGGTGACCCGATAGCCGTCGAGCGTAAGCTCGATGGTGTAGTCGGCGCGATTCCCGAGATACACCGCGACGTCGTCGCCGGCGTCGCCGATCAGGGTGTCGTTGCCGCCGAGGCCGGTGAGGGTGTCGTCGCCGGCGCCGCCCTGGATCACGTTGGCGCTGGCGTTACCTTGACCGGTGAAGGCGCCTTCGCCGGTGAAGTCGAGGTTCTCGATATTCGCCGCCAGTATGAAGGTGCTGTTGGTGGTCAGCACCGCATCCACACCCTCGCCGTCCCGTTCGACGATCGTGTCATTGGCGGAGACGACGTAGACATCGTCCCCCAGGCCGCCGTAGAGCTCGTTGGCCTCGCCCGAGCCACCGACAAGGGTGTCGTTGCCGCCGAGACCGATCAGGACGTCGCGGCCTTCGCCGCCCCGGATCGTATTGTGGCCGCTGTTGCCAATGCCGGTGAATCCGCCCGTGCCGGTGAAGGTCAGATTCTCGACGTTCGCTGTCAGGCGCATGCGGGCCATGGTCGTTTCGACGGTGTCGAGCCCTTCGCCCGCGGCTTCAATGATCGTGTCGTTGGCGGTCACGACGTAGCGGTCGCTGCCGCCACCGCCCTGCAGGGTGTTGGCCGAGCCCGAACCGCCGATCAGCACGTCGTCGCCATTGAGCCCGAGCAGATAGTCGGCGCCGGCCCCGCCGTTCAGGACGTTGTCGACGCCGTTGCCGACCAGGGTATCGTTGAAGGCGGTGCCGATTGCATTCTCGATGCCGAACAGGGTGTCCGTTCCACCGAGGCCGTCCGTCGTGGCCCCGCCGTTCAGACGAACCGTGACGCCCGCGGTCGAGTCTTCGAAGGTCACCGTGTCGATGCCCACGCCGCCGTCGATCCGGTCGTTGCCCGCACCGCCGATGAATGTGTCATCGCCTCCAGCACCGGTCAGGACATCGGCGCCCCAGCCGCCGACGAGGAAGTCGTCGCCGAGCCCGCCCTGGAGCAGGTCGTCGCCTAGCCCGCCGGCCATGAAGTCGTTCAGGTCGCCGCCCAGGACGTTGTCGACACCACTGGTTCCGAGACGGACAGTGGAGAACAGAGCCCCGCGCGCGGCCCCGGAGACGAGGTCGCGTACGTCGAAGAACGACCCATCACCGGCGACCAGATGCAAATCCTCGTCGCCGACCCGTATCTCACTGCCTGTGGGAACGCCGGAGCCGTCTGTATTCTGCAGGCGGACAGCCGCGCCGCCATCCTGGTTGGCCAGCGTCCCTGAATCGTTGTTGCTCCCGTTCCCGACTTCCGAAGTCGTGAACGTCACTCTAGTGGTAGGCATGGTTGAATCTCCCTCTCGGACGGCGATCGCCATCCTCACTCCGGCGACTGTTCGCCGAGGGGCGTAACCGTGTTTGGCGGGAATTCGGTTCAGCGCTACTGCAAAAAAACCCAATAAATCCCAATAGCTTTGCTTTTAAGCATGGGAGTTTTCGACTTGCAGTTGTGTTGCTGGACTTTCGCTTCCGACACCCGGCGGACTCCGCTTACGCGGCGCAGGTCGATTGAAATCGCAAAGCTATGCACCCGCCCCGGCTGTCGAGGCGCCATTCCGGAGATGCCGGATCAGACCGCCTCGTTGAGCAGGGCGGTCTTGTAGGCGTCGACCCAGACGTTGCGGAAACGCTTCGAGCGTTCGGCGTGGTAGATGTGGGCCAGTTCGGCGTAGGAGCGGTCGAAGTCGTCGTTGACGAAGACGTAGTCGAACTCGCCGCAGTGCTCGATCTCGCCCTTGGCGTTGGCGATGCGGCGGTCGATGACCTCCTCGGCGTCCTGCGAGCGGGTGACCAGGCGGCGGCGCAGTTCCTCGAGGCTGGGCGGCAGGATGAAGACGCGGACGGCGTCCTCGGGACATTTGCGGGCGATGTCGCGGGCCCCCTGCCAGTCGATGTCGAACAGCACATCGCGGCCCTCGGACAGGGCCTTGTCGATCGGGGCGCGGGGGCTGCCGTAGCGGCTGCCGTGCACGTCGGCCCATTCGAGGAAGGCGTCGGCCTCGACCATGCGCTGGAATTCGGCGTCGTCGACAAAATGGTAGTCGCGGTCGGCGACCTCGCCGGGGCGGATGCCGCGGGTGGTCATGGAGATGGACAGTTCGAGGCCGCCGTGGTCGGCCATCAGGCGGCGGCACAGGCTGGTCTTGCCGGCGCCGGACGGGCTGGCGACGATCAGGAGGACGCCGCGACGGGGCGTGCGTTCATTCGACATTCTGGACCTGTTCGCGCAGCTGCTCGATGACGGCCTTCAGCTCGAGGCCGATTCCGGTGAGCGCCGTGGTAGCCGATTTCGAGCAGAGGGTGTTCGCCTCCCTCATGAATTCCTGCATCAGGAAGTCGAGTTTCCGCCCGGCGGGGGGTTGCCGCAACAGTTCGCGGGCCGAGGCGACGTGGGCGGTCAGGCGGTCGAGCTCCTCTCGCACGTCGGCCCGGGTGGCGAGGGCGGCGGCCTCGAGAAAAATACGCTCCTGCAGGGCGGGGGCGCCCGTCTCCACCAGGTTGGGGGCCAGCTCGGTCATGCGGCGGGTGAAGCGGTCGCGGATGGCCTCGACCTGGGCGGCGGCCCCGACCTCCGCGCCGGCGATCAGGCGCTCGACCGAGTCAATGAAGGCCGTGACCAGCGGAAGGAGCTGGGAGCCCTCCCGGTCGCGGGACAGCTGCAGCGCGTCGAAGGCGGCGTCGATCGAGGCGGCCATAGCGGTTTCGACGGCGGCGCGGGCCTCGGGATCCTCGTCCTCCTCGGGCGCTTCCAGCACGCCGCGCAGGGCCAGCAGGCCGTCGGCGGAGGGCGGCGTCGCCCCCTCCTCCGCCAGCTGGTTGGCGAGGGTCAGGTAGCGGGCGAGGATGTCCTCGTTGACCCTGAGCGCGGCGGCGCCGGGGTCGGCGCGTTTGGCCTGGACGCCGACGGTGACCTGGCCGCGGCTGAAATGCTTCTGGGCCGAGGCCCTGGCGGCGCGTTCGAGGCTGTCGAAGCCGGGCGGGCCGCGGAAGCGGACCTCGAGGTTGCGGCCGTTGACCGAGCGGGCCTCGACCGACCACGTCCAGCCGCCCTCCGCGCCCTCGGCCCGGCCGAAGCCTGTCATGCCGCTGATCGTGGTCATTGCGCCGGCGCCGTCTGTCGGGTGGAGGTTTGGGGAACGCGGATGACCCGCGCGCCGGCGGGCACGACGACCCCTTGGGGCGCTCCGGCGGCGTCGGGATCGGCGTTGGGCACGGTGGGGACGGTTCCGGGCACGGCGGGCGGTGGGCTGCCGGGAGGCAGGCCGGCCTTGCGCCGCTCGATCTCGCGCCAGCGGGCGACGTTGGCGAGGTGCTCGTCGAAGGTGCGGGCGAAGACGTGGCCGCCGGTGCCGTCGGCGACGAAGAACAGCTCGTCCGAGGGCGGCGGGTTCAACACGGCGGCCAGGGCCTCGCGGCCCGGATTGGCGATGGGCGTCGGGGGCAGTCCGTCGATCTGGTAGGTGTTCCAGGCGGTCTGGCGGTCCAGCTCGGAGCGGCGGATGCCGCGGCCGAGCGGCCGGCCCCGGGTGATGCCGTAGACGATGGTCGGATCGCTCTCCAGCCGCATGCCGATGCGCAGGCGGTTGGAGAAGACGGCGGCGACGCGCGGCCGCTCGGCGGCCACCCCGGTCTCCTTCTCGACGATCGAGGCGAGGATGACGGCGTCCTCGGGGCTGCGGACCACGGTGCGCGGCGAGCGCCCGGCCCACAGGCGGGCGAGGTTGTCGGCCTGGGCCGTGGTCATGCGGGCGATGACCGAGGCGCGGGTCTCTCCCCGGCTGATTTCATAGGTGTCGGGCCACAGGGAGCCCTCTTCGGGCACGGTGGGGATCTCGCCGGTCAGGAGCGGCTGGTTCATCAGGATGTCGACGGCCTGGGCGGAGGACCAGCCTTCCGGCAGGGTGACGTAGTGGCGGACCACCTTGCCCTCGACCAGCAACACGAGCACCGATCGCAAGGACGCCTTGTCCGGCACCTCATACTCTCCCGCGCGCAGCTTGCGGTCGGCGCCGGTCAGGGTGGCGGCGGCCTTGAACATGTCGGTCGACCGGATCACCCCGGCGGCCTTCAGATTGGCGGCGATGGCGCTCACCCCCGCCCCGCTGGGCAGGGTGACGATGGTGGAGTCCCCCTCGCGCGCCGCCGGTCCCGGGGCGTAGAAGACGCTCCAGGCGGCGACGATGGCGACGATCAGGAAGACGCTGAAGGTGGCCGAGGCGGCCAGCATCGCCGTAACCCCGCCGGATCTGGATCGACCGGCCTTCGGAGCCCCCGCTCCCCGAAAACGTCCGGACATCAGCCCACCTTTTTGAAGATGACGCTGGCGTTGGTGCCGCCGAAGCCGAAGCTGTTGGACATGGCGACATCGATCTTCATCGGCTTGCCCTTGTGCGGGACCAGGTCGATGGCGGTCTCTTGCTCGGGATTGTCGAGGTTGATGGTCGGCGGGGCGATCTGGTCGCGGATGGCGAGGACGCTGAAGATCGATTCGATGGCGCCGGCCGCGCCGAGCAGATGGCCGGTCATCGACTTGGTCGAGGAGACGGCCAGATCCTTCGCATGATCGCCGACCAGCCGCTCGATGGCGCGCAGCTCGATCCAGTCGGCCATGGTCGAGGTGCCGTGGGCATTGACGTAGTCGAGATCCGACGGCTGCATCCCGGCCCGCTTCAGCGCCGCCTTCATGGCGCGCAGGCCGCCCTCCCCGTCCTCGGACGGGGCGGTGATGTGGTAGGCGTCGCCGGACATGCCATAGCCGACGACCTCGGCGTAGATCTTCGCGCCGCGTGCCCTGGCGTGCTCGTATTCCTCCAGCACCATGATGCCGGCGCCCTCGCCCATGACGAAGCCGGCGTGGTCCTTGTCGTAGGGACGGCTGGCCTTTTCGGGCGCGTCGTTGAAGGCGGTGCACAGCGCCTTGCAGGCAAGGAAGCCGGCGATGCCGATCGGCACGATGGAACTCTCGGCCCCACCCGCGACCATGACGTCGGCGTCGTCCAGGGCGATCATCCGGGCCGCATCGCCGATGGCGTGGGCGCCGGTGGCGCAGGCGGTGACCACCGAATGGTTCGGCCCCTTGAGCCCGTGACGGATAGAGATCTGGCCCGAGGTCAGGTTGATCAGGGCCGACGGGATGAAGAAGGGGCTGACCCGGCGCGGGCCTTGCTCCTTGAGGATGATGGCCGTGTCGGCGATGGGTCCGAGGCCGCCGATGCCCGAGCCGACCATGACGCCGGTGCGCTCCCGGTCCTCGTCGCTCTCGGGCTTCCAGTTCGCATCGGCCAGGGCCTCGTCGGCGGCCGCGATGGCGTAGACGATGAAGTCGTCGACCCGCTTGCGGTCCTTGGGCGACATGACCTTCTCGTGGTCGAACACGCCCGGCTCGCCGGGGACGCCGCCGCCGCGACCGTCCACGGACGGAATCTCGCCCGCGATGGTGCAGCCCCAGCCGGTGGCGTCGAAATTGGTGATCGGGCCGATGCCCGAGCGACCTTCGACGATGCCCTTCCAGTTGTGCTCCACCCCCCAGCCGAGGGGGGTGAGAAGACCGAGGCCCGTGACGACGACGCGGCGCATGCGCGCTCCTTCACTCAAAATCTTGACCTTAAACAGTAATGGCCGCCGGGCGGCCCCGCCAGGGGACGCCACGGCGGCCATCAGAGCCGTATCGGGCTGGAGGCGATCAGCCGGCCAGCTTCTCGTCGATGAACTTCACGGCGTCGCCGACGGTCTGGATGTGTTCGGCGGCGTCATCCGGAATCTCGATGTCGAATTCTTCCTCGAAGGCCATGACCAGTTCGACGTTGTCGAGCGAGTCAGCGCCCAGGTCGTCGATGAAGCTGGCCTTTTCAACGACCTTTTCCGGATCGGCGTCCAGGTGGTCGATGACGATCTTGCGGACGCGTTCCAGGGTATCGGACATGTGTGTCTCTGCTCGTTAGGCCGCCGAAGCGGCTGTTGTCTCAGTCCTTGCCGTATGACGACGGCGACGGCTGCGCAAGCCTTCAACGAAGACTCACGCGAACCGGTTGCGGAGGCTTTAGCACAGGCGGGACGGCTGGAAATAGGGTGTAGCTATCCGTGACGTCCTCAGATCCTCGCCATGTCTAGCTCGCTCGGCTCACTAAAATTATTGCCAAGGCCGCAGCGAGGATCGGCGCACCAATGCGAATAAGGTCAATGATGCCCTCTAGCGCTACATACCACTTGGGGTGCTGCATATCGTCTCGGAGGGCCTGTATCCTCACGTCCAGCAGTTTGCGTCTTCTGGTCGCTGCCCTGAGACGCGTTTCTAGTGCCTCGGGATCCAGGATTGCACTGTTGCTTGAGCGTCTCGCCGTAAGCGTCTCTATTTCATCGGCTACGGTGTCCATTTCCCCGAATAAACGATCCGCTCGCTCGTGGAGATGGTCATTCACCCGCCCGTCCAGAATCCGTCGATACCGACTTCCGAGTTGCGCTATCAAGAGCATGTACTGCAGCCCCGAATAGGCAATCGCCGAAAGAGACGCTTGAAACCAGACCCACCCAGGAATGTTCGCAGTTCCCAGCAGAACGCCGAAGGGCTTGGCTTCAAAATAACCTGCTCCGAATAGCCAAACGAGACCGGCCGCGAGTAGCACCCACTTCCGAGCTTTGAGCACGCGGGCGTACGGATCGTCGGCCGCAGTGTGCTCATCATCGCCAAAGATCGACGCAAAGGTCATAGCGGTCGGTCAGTCTTCGCTCATGAAAGTCAGACGGCTGATCTGGAGGGTCATCAGATCATCGCCATGCCGCCGTTGACGTGCAGGGTCTGGCCGGTGACGTAGGCGGCCTCGTCGGAGGACAGATAGACGGCGGCGGCGGCGATCTCCTCGCCGGCGCCGAGACGACCGAGCGGGATGGTCTTGAGGATGGTCTCGCGCTGCTGGTCGTTGAGCACGTCAGTCATTGGCGAGGCGATGAAGCCCGGAGCGATGCAGTTCACGGTGATGCCCCTGGAGCCCACTTCCTGGGCCAGCGACTTGGAGAAGCCGATCATTCCGGCCTTGGAGGCGGCGTAGTTGGTCTGGCCGGGGTTGCCGGTGACGCCGACCACCGAGGTGACGCCGATGATCCGGCCCGAACGGCGCTTCATCATCCCCTTCATGGCGGCGCGCGAGAGGCGGAAATAGCTCTCAAGGTTGACCTTGATGACGTCGGAGAAGTCCTCGTCCTTCATCCGCATCAGCAGACCGTCCTTGGTGATGCCGGCGTTGGCGACGAGGATGTCCAGCGGCGCGCCAGCGGCTTCCTCGGCCCGGGCGACGAGGCCGTCGACCGATTCGGGGTCGGACAGGTTGGCGGCGGCGGCGAAGGCGCGATCACCGAGCTCCTTCGCCAGGTCCTGAAGCACGGCCTCGCGGGTGCCGGACAGGACGACGGCGGCCCCCTGGGCATGCAGGGCGCGGGCGATGGCCCCGCCGATGCCGCCGGTGGCGCCGGTCACGAGCGCGGTCTTGCCTGAGAGGTTGAACATATCGAAAGCTCCGCCATTGTCCTGCACCCGGTCCTATCCGAGGCCGCGCCGCACCGCCAGAGGAACGCCATGCCGGAACGCCCCACACCCGCGAGCGGGTTCCTGACGGACCGCCGGACGCTGCTGCTGGGCGCGGGCGTCCTCGGGCTGACCGGGTGCGCCGGAACGCCCCGCGTCGCGAACGCCACGCGCTTTCCGCAGGTGCAGGCGGTTCTGGACCGCTATGTCGCGGACGGGCGGCTGCCGGGCGCGACAGTGGGCCTGAGGCTCCCCAACGACGAGGACGTCTACCTGCAGGCGGGAACCCAGGACTTCGGCCCCTCCCCGGCCATGAACCGGGACACCGTCTTTCGCATCTATTCCATGAGCAAGCCGGTCACCGGGACGGCGGCGGCCCTGCTGATCGAGGACGGCAAACTGTCGCTGGATCAGCCCGTGACGGATTTCGTGCCGGAGTTCTCGCGCCTGACGGTGGCGATCGATCCGGAGAAGGGGCTGGACGCCCGGCCGGCGACCCGGGTGATGACGGTGCGGCATCTGCTGACCCACACCAGCGGCCTGAGCTACAACATCGCGGGCGATGGCCCGGTGCCGACGGCCTATCGCCGGGCCGGGATATTTCCCTACACGGGCGATCTGGACCCCGGGGAAGCGCCCCGGGTGCATGATCTGGACGAGATGGTCCGGCGGCTGGGCGAGCTTCCCCTGACGTCCGAGCCGGGGACGGCCTACAGCTACAGCGCCTCCCTGGACGTGCTCGGCCTGGTTATCCAGCGGGCCTCGGGCATGAGCTTCCCCGACTTCCTGCGCCGGCGGCTGTTCGATCCGATCGGCATGGATGACACGCGGTTCGGCGTGTCGCCCGAACAGGGGCGCCGGATGGCGGCCCTGTACGACTACTCGCCCCCCGGACGCCGGCCGGACCGCGGCTCCTCCATCGAGGCCTATTCCCGACCGGTGACCCTGTTCGCGGGCGGGGCCGGACTGGTGTCGACGACGGAGGACTATCTGGCCTTCCTGACGATGCTGCTGGAGGACGGCCGGGCGGGCCGGGTGCGGGGTGATGCGGCCCGAAACCGCCCGGCTGGTGCGCACCGACATCATGCCGCCGGAACTGGATTCATATGGAAACGGCTTCGGTTTCGGCGGCTATGTGGCGCGGCCGGGCGCCTGGAACGCCGGCGAGTTCGGCTGGGACGGCGCAGCAGGGACCAAGGCGTGGCTGGACCCGGTCCGCAACTACGCCGCCGTGATGATGGTGCAGTTCTTCCCCTGGGGCGCCGTGCCGATCGCGGAGGAGGTGCGTGGGGCGATCCGGGCGGATCTGGGGATCGTGATGACCTGACGCGCCGTCAGAGCGACCGGGCGAAGGCTTCCAGCTCTTCCGGCGTGTTCAGCGGCAGGCTTTCGGCGTCGGGGGCGATGCGTTTGGCCATGCCCGTCAGGACCTTGCCAGAGCCGATCTCGGCGAAGCGGGTCACGCCGCCTTCGGTCGCCATCCACTCCATGCTCTCGCGCCAGCGGACGCGGCCGGTGACCTGTTCGACCAGCAGGCGGCGGATGACCTCCGGATCGGTCTCCGGGCGGGCGGTGACGTTGGCGACCACGGGTACGGCGGGCGCGACGATGGTCGCCCCAGCCAGGGCGGTGGCCATCTCGTCGGCGGCGGGCTGCATCAGCGGGCAGTGGAAGGGGGCGGAGACGTTCAGCGGGATGGCGCGGGCCCCGAGTTCCTTGGCCTTCTCGATGGCGCGGTCGACGGCGGCCTTCTCACCCGAGATGACGATGTTGCCGGCGTTGTTGTCGTTGGCGACGACGCAGACGCCGACCTCGGAGCCGGCTTTCGCGGCCGCCTCGGCCAAGGCGAGGTCGGTCTTCGGGCCGATCAGCGAAGCCATGGCGCCCCGGCCGACGGGGACGGCTCGCTGCATGGCCTGTCCGCGCAACTTGAGCAGGCGGGCGGTGTCGGACAGCGAGATCGCGCCGACGGCGCACAGGGCGGAGTATTCGCCGAGCGAGTGGCCGGCGACGAAGGCGGCGCGCGTGACGTCGACCCCGAACTCGACCTTGAGAACTCGGACGGCGGCCAGCGACACGGCCATAAGGGCCGGCTGGGCATTCTCGGTCAGGGTGAGCTGTTCCTCGGGGCCTTCCCGCATCATCTGGCTGAGCTTGAAGCCCAGCGCCTCGTCGACCTCGGCGAAGACCTCGCGGGCCGAGACGAAGGCGTCGGCCAGCGCCGCGCCCATGCCGACCGACTGGCTGCCTTGTCCGGGGAACAGCAGGGCGAGGGTCATGGGGGCGCTCCGGGGTGGTGAATCGTGGCGGCAGCGATAAGCCGGGCTCGCCCGGGGAGCAAGCGCGGGCGCATCTCCCCCTTCCGCTCATCCCGGCGAAAGCCGGGACCCAGTGCTTTGGGTGATGGAACCGAGGTTCGATCCCCCGACCGTTCGTCCTGAAGCGCCGGCGTCAAACTGGACAGGACTGGGTCCCGGCTTTCGCCGGGATGAGCGGATTATGTTGTCACCCTCAGAACAGCACGGCCGGGTTCATGATCCGGTGCGGGTCCAGCGCCACGCGGACCGCCTGCATGGTGCGGATCTCCAGCCGGGACTTGTAGCGGCGGGCCTCGTCGGTCTTGAGGCGTCCGAGACCGTGCTCGGCCGAGATGGAGCCTTCGTAGCGGGCGACGACGTCGTGGACGACCTGGGAGCCCTCGGCCCAGCGGGCGAGAAAGGCCTTCAGGTCGCCGCCGGGCGGGCACAGGACGTCGTAGTGGAGGTTGCCGTCGCCGACGTGGCCGAAGGCGCTGACCCGGGCGCCGGGGTGGAAGCGTTCGACGGCGGCGGTGGCCTCCTCGAGGAAGTCGGCGATGCGCGAGATCGGCACAGAGACGTCGTGCTTCCAGCCGCCGCCCTCGGGCTTCTGGGCGGCGGACTGCTCCTCGCGGACCTTCCAGAAGGCGGCGCGCTGGCTGTCGTTCTGGGCGATGGCGGCGTCGGTGACCAGGCCGGTCTCGAAAGCGTGGGTCAGCAGCCGCTCCATGGCCGCGTCGGCGGCGCCGGGCTCGCCGGAGACCAGCTCGATCAGGACGTACCAGGGCGGGGTCGAGTCCAGCGGCTCGCGCGTGTCGGGGATGTTGGCGAGGACGAACGCCATGCCGATGCGCTTCATCAGCTCGAAGGCTTCGACGCCGCCGCCGGTCTCGGCCTTGGCCCGGGCCAGCAGATCGATGGCGGCGGCGGGGCTGTCGAGGCCGACCATGGCGGTGGCGCGGGAACGCATGACCGGGAACAGCTTCAGGGTGGCGGCGGTGACCACGCCCAGGGTGCCCTCGGCGCCGATCAGCAGCTGTTTCAGGTCGTAGCCGGTGTTGTCCTTGCGCAACCGCTTGAGGCCGTGGAAGACCTCGCCGTCGGGCAGCACGGCCTCGATCCCGAGCACCAGGTCGCGCATGACGCCGTAGCGGAGCACGGCGGTGCCGCCGGCGTTGGTCGAGATGACGCCGCCGATGGTGGCGGTGCCCTCGGCGGCGAGGCTGAGCGGGAACATCCGGTCGACGGCGGCGGCGGCCTGCTGGGCCTCCAGAAGGGTGATCCCGGCCTCGACGGTCATGGCGTCGTCCAGCGGGGTCACGTCGCGGACAGCGCGCAGCTTGCGGGTCGAGAGCAGCACCTCGCCATAGGGAATCTGGCCGCCGACGAGGCCGGTATCGCCGCCCTGCGGGACGAGGGCGACGCGGTGTTCGGCGCAGAGCCGGACCGCGGCGGCCACCTGCTCCGTCGAGCGGGGCGTCAGCATCAGCGGCGAATGCCCCTGCCAGCGATTGCGCCACTCCGTGAGCCACGGGGCGATCTCGGCAGGATCATCGGTCCAGCCTCCGTCGCCGAGGGCGGACTTGAGGGCGGCGATGGCGGTGGGAGACGGCGGAGTCATGGCGCCCGTTGTGTCAAAGTCGTGGGCGCAGCGAAAGGCCCAAGCTAGGGTTGGTCATGTCCATCGTCCTGACCACTCCTGTCCCATGCGTCGGCGTGGTCTGCCTGCGTGGCGGAGAGGTGTTGCTGATCCGGCGCGGGCGGCCACCGCGACAGGGCGAGTGGAGTCTGCCGGGCGGTCGGATCGAGCCGGGCGAGCGGGCGGTGGACGCGGCCCTGCGGGAACTGCGCGAGGAGACCGGAGTGGAGGCCGAGATCATCGGACTGGTGGATGTGGTGGACGGTCTCTTCCCGGACGCAGGCCGGCACTATGTGCTGATCGACTACGCCGCCCGCTGGGTGTCGGGCGAGCCGGTCGCCGGCGACGACGCGCTGGAGGCGCGATTCGTGGCCTTGGACCAGGTGGAGGCGTTGGTCGACTGGGCCGAGACGCGGCGGGTGATCGGGATGGCGGCGGCGCTCTAGTCGGCAAAGATTACACGGATGTCATCTTCAGCCGTCCGGTTTCTGTGGCGTGGGGGCCACAGGGTGCTAACCTGAGCCGGACAGGAGACATCATGGACACCTCGGTTCTTTTCACTCTCGCCCTGGTCGCGCTGGCCTTCGTTCTGCTATTCAGCGTGGTAAAGATCGTGCCGCAAGGGCGTGAATTCACGGTCGAACGATTCGGCAAATACACCCGCACCCTGGCCCCCGGCATCAGCATTCTGACGCCCTTCGTCGAGCGGGTCGGGCGGCGCATGAACATGATGGAGCAGGTCCTCGACGTGCCCCAGCAGGAGGTCATCACCAAGGACAACGCCATGGTGAAGGTCGACGCCATCGTCTTCATCCAGGTGATGGAGGCCTCGGCCGCCGCCTACCGGATCGAAAACCTGCCCTACGCCATCACCCAGCTGTGCTCGACCAATCTGCGTACTGTGGTCGGCTCGATGGAGCTGGACGAGGTGCTGTTCCAGCGCGACTCGATCAACTCGCGACTGCTGACCGTGATCGACGCGGCGACCGAACCGTGGGGCGTCAAGGTCAATCGGATCGAGATCAAGGACCTGACCCCGCCGGCGGACATCACCAACGCCATGGCCCGCCAGATGAAGGCCGAGCGCGAGCGCCGCGCCGTCATCACCGAGGCCGACGGCGAGAAACAGGCCGCGATCGCCCGCGCCGAGGGCGCCAAACAGGCCGCCATCCTCGAGGCCGAGGGCCGGCGCGAGGCCGCCTTCCGCGACGCCGAAGCCCGCGAGCGCGAAGCCGAGGCCGAGGCCAAGGCGACCGCCATGGTGTCCGAGGCCATCGCCCGCGGCGACGTCAACGCCATCAACTACTTCGTGGCCCAGAAATACGTCGAGGCCTTCGCCGAACTGGCCCGCAATCCGACGGCCAAGACGGTCATCGTGCCGGCCGAGATGTCCGGACTGGTCGGCACCATCGCCGGCCTGGGCGAGCTGGTCGGCCTGGCCCGGGAACAGCAGCAGGGCCGCAGCGACGTGCGCCGGGATGCGCCGCCCGCCCCGCCGCGCCCCGCCCCGCCCCGCCCGCCTCGCGGCGGCGGCTCCGTTCCGGGAACCTAGGCCATGAACGCGCTGATCGACCTGCACGCCGCACAGCCCTACTGGATCTGGCTGGCGCTGGGCGTGATGCTGCTGGCGGTGGAAGCCGCCTTCTCGACCGAATGGCTGCTGTGGCCGGCGGTGGCGGCGGGGGTCGTGGCGGTCGCCACCGCCCTCGGCCTGCCGTTGGGACCGCTGGGCGAGATACTGCTGTTCGCGGTGCTGACCGTCGCGGCCACCCTGCTGTCGCGGCGGCTTATCCAGCGGGTCAACCCGTCCGACAGCCCCGATATCAACGCCCGCGACAGCCGCCTTATCGGCCAGCGGGCGCAGGTGGTGCAGGCCTTCGTCGACGGCCGCGGCCGGGTGTTCGTCTCGGGGGCCGAATGGGTCGCCGAGATCGAGGGCGCGGCGCCGCTGGCGGGCGAGAGCGTGATCGTCGAGGCGATGGACGGACCGAAGCTGAAGGTTCGGGCCGTCTGATCACCATCCGCTCATCCGGGCTTTCGCCGGGATGAGCGGAGAGTTGTGAGCCTAGCTCCTCATATCCTCGATCCCGCGATTGGCGAGACCGTCGGCGCGTTCGTTGAGGACGTGGCCGGCGTGCCCCTTGACCCAGTGCCATTTGACGTCGTGCCGGGCGCGGGCGACGTCGAGCCGCTTCCACAGGTCCTCGTTCTTGACCGGCTTCTTGTCGGCCGTCTTCCAGCCGCGCGCCTTCCAGCCCCGGATCCATTCGGTGATTCCGGTCATGACGTATTTGCTGTCAGTGTGCAGGTCGACGCGGCAGGGCCGGGTCAGGGCCTCGAGCGCCATGATGGCGCCCATCAGCTCCATGCGGTTATTGGTGGTCAGCGGCTCGCCGCCCCACAGCTCCTTCTCGTGACCGCCGCCGGTCTGCAGGATCGCGCCCCAGCCGCCGGGACCGGGATTGCCCTTGCAGGCGCCGTCGGTGTGGATGATCACATGGGACAAGAGCGAACCTTCAGTCAGCGGCTCCTACCTCCGATTGGTTGGAGGCGAATCCGGTTTGGCGTATGTTCCTAGGCAGGAGAGACGTCATGATCCACCTGAAGATATCCGAGCTCGGCGGAAAAACGGTCATTGAGCTCAATGAGGCGGACCTCGCCAAACTGGGCGGGGCGATCGGCGACACCGTGAAGCTCGATGAGAGCGCCATCGAGATTCTGAGCAGCGAGTCCGAAACGGAACGTCAGTTGGCCGTCGTGCGTGAGGTCATGGTCGACTATCGCGAAACGCTCGACGCACTCGCCCGCTGAATCATGACCGAACCGATCTGGCTGGACCAGTCCGCCATGATGCAGGCCCATGACGAAGTCATCGCCCTGACCGGCGGCGCAGCGGGCTTGCGGGACGAGGGTCTGCTGCTGTCCGCGCTGAGCCGGCCATTGAACGCCTATGGCTACGAGGGTCAGGACGACATCGCCGTGCTGGGCGCGACCTATGCGGTGGCCATCGCCAAGAACCATCCCTTCATCGATGGCAACAAGCGCGCGGCCTTCGTCGGCATGGTCGTGTTTCTGGCCCGCAACGGCCTTCGTCTCAGGGCGACCCAGGACGACGCCACGGCCACCATCTATGGCGTGGCCGAGGGCAGGATCGACATCGACGCCCTCGCCGTCTGGATTCGTGAAAACAGCGCGGCGACCTGACGCGGCAATCGCTTGGCGTCGCGCCACTGAACGGCCTATATGCGGCGGAAGAGTTTGAGCGGGTCGGACATCGGCCGGACGAGGAGAGTTTCTGATGGGTCTCGGCAATCCCTGGCATTGGATTCCGATCGTTCTAGTCCTGCTCGTCTTGTTTGGCGGGCGCGGCAAGATTTCCGGCCTGATGGGCGACGCCGCCAAAGGCATCAAGGCCTTTCGCGAGGGCCTGAAGGATACCGACGCCGACAAGCCGAAGGACGAGCGCGCCGGCGCGCTGCCTCGTACGGACGCCGAAAAAGAAGACCTGAAGTCGTAGTTCCCTACTCACGTCGGAGACCCTGACGGATGGGTGGACTTGGTCCCGGCATCGGCGGGCTTGAAATTCTTGTCATCGGCATAGCGGCCCTGCTGGTGGTGGGGCCGAAAGATTTGCCGTTGCTGATGCGCAAGCTCGGCAAGGCCATGGCCAAGGCGCGCGCTATGGCCAACGAGTTCCGCTCCAGCTTCGACGAGATGGCGCGGCAATCGGAACTCGATGAGTTGCGCAAAGAAGTCGAGGCGCTGCGCACGGGTCAAGGGATGGTGCCGCTTGGAGCCGAGGCTGACTCCGCCTTCCGCGATATCCGCAATGACCTGAACAAGCCGCTCTACACGCCCGCCGACCCACCGACCCTGACCGGGCCGGACGAATGGCCGGACGGCGCGCCGGTCATGGAGCCGCTGGAGATCTTGGCTGAACCCAAACCGAAGCCGAAGCCACGCGCCGGCACGGCGTCGACGAAGACGCGCGTAACGAAGACGGCTGCGCCGAAAACGGCCGCGACACCCAAGGCCGCGCGAGAAGCCTCGGTCAAACTGGCCAGCGGCAAGTCCCGGCCGATCCGCGCGAAGAAGGTGGACCTGTGAGCCGGGCCGAACGGGACGAGGATGAGATCGAGGCGTCGCGCGCGCCGCTGATGGATCACCTGATCGAACTGCGGGGCCGGCTGGTGATCTGCGTAATCGCATTCGCGCTTGGCTTCATCCTGTGCTTCGCCTTCTCGGAGCCTCTGTACATCTTCCTGGTCAAGCCGTTCGCGGCCGCCGCGGCCTTCCACTCAGCGGTCGGCCCGGGGGGGCATGTCTCGCCGCTGGATCTGATCCTCGGCACGGCCGGCTTGAAGCCGCTGCCGGTCGTCGATGGCCAGATGGTCAACTTGATCTACACGGCGCCGCTCGAAATCCTCTTCACCAAGATGAAGCTGGCCGGTTTCGGGGCTATTGTCGTGACGTTCCCCATTCTAGCGTGGCAGCTGTACCGGTTCGTGGCGCCGGGCTTGTACCGCAACGAGAAGGGCGCTTTCCTGCCCTTCCTGATCGCGGCGCCTCTGCTGTTCTTGCTCGGCGCGGCGCTGGTCTATTTCGTCATGCTGCCGTTCGTCATGTGGTTCTCGCTGAGCCAGCAGATCGCGGGCGGCGGCGTCTCGGCGGAACTGCTGCCCAAGGTCTCGGACTACCTGAACCTGGTCACGGCCCTGCTGCTAGCGTTCGGCCTGTGCTTCCAGCTGCCGGTGGTGATGACCCTGCTGGGCCTCGCCGGTATCATCAGCTCGAAGGTTATGGCCGAAGGCCGTCGCTACGCGATCATGGCCGTCGTGGTGGTCGCAGCTGTGGTCACTCCACCCGACCCGATTAGCCAGGTCATGTTGGCCGTGCCGCTGGTGCTGCTCTACGAGGTGTCGATCTGGTGCGTGCGGCTGATCGAACTGCGGCGCAAGAAGGCGGACGCGGCAGAGGGCGTCGCCGCCTGAGCGTTAGGCGAAGCGTAACGCTGGATTGCTAACCTCCCGGCGAACGGGAGAACGGCCATGGGCCTGACGGACCTTTGCACCGATATCGTGGCGCGCGGCGAAGTGACCGCCAACGACGTGCTGGCTCTGCGTCGCGAGGTGTTCGGGGAGATCACCGTCACGCCCGAAGAGGTCGAGGCGTTGTTTCGCGTCGATGAGGGCACGGAACGCCGGGTCCCGGAATGGCGGGCCTTCTTCCTGGAGGCCATGACCGACTGGCTGGTGCGGCAGCAGGAGCCGTCGGGCTACATCACCCAGGAGCAGGCCGACTGGCTGGTCGCGCGGATCGAGGCGGACCGGCGGGTTCGCAACGGCACTGAACTGGAACTGGTCGTGCGCGCGCTGGAACTGGCGGACGAGGCCCCGGCCTCCCTGTCCGCCTTCGGCCTGTCGCTGGTCACGCGGGCGGTGGTCGAGAACGACGGGATCATTTCGGCCGACGAGGTCGAGCGTATGCGGCGTCTGGTCTTCGCCCTCGCCGGGCCCGGCCGGATGGCCGTGACGCGCGAGGAGGCCGGCGCGCTGTTCGACCTGAACGACGCCACCCGCGGCCGCGACAACGATCCCGGCTGGACCGATTTCTTCAAGCGCGCGGTGGCCAATGCGGTAACTGCGGCGGCGGGCTGGGCTCCGCCGGAGCGGGCCGAGGCCCTGCGCCGACAGGCCTGGCTGGAGGCTCCCGAGGGAGACCCGGTCGGCCTGGTGGGCGAAACCCTGGCGGAAACCGGCCGACTGACGCCCGCCCGCATTCGCGACGCCCTGTTCGGCAGCGACCATGCCTATCAGGCTGAGCACGTCGCGAGACACGAGAGGGAGATCGCCAGCGCCGCACCTGTTGATCGTGAGGAGGCCTGCTGGCTGCTGGATCGCATCGGCCGCGACGGCGAGTTCGACGTCAACGAGCGCGCCCTGATCGGTTTCCTGCGGGAGATCGCGCCAGGCGTCGATCCGGCCTTGCAGCCGTTGGTCGACCGGGCCGCGGCCTGAGGAGCGCCGACCGGAACCGGACCGGAGCGTGGCCGTTTGGGCAGGGTTCCCGTTTCAGGAGTCCGCCATGTCCAGCCTCAACCGTCTGACCCTCGCCGCCTCGATCGGCGCTTTCGCTCTTATCGCGGCGGCCTGCACGCCTGCGGACAACGACGCCGACACCGCCGACGGCGACACCGATACGACGATCGTGGAAACCCGCGAGGTTCCAGCCAACCCTGTCGTGGTCGAGCGTGAAGTGCCCGTCCCGACGCCGCCGGTGGTGGTCGAAGACCGCCGCGATGGCGACAGCACCACCGTTCGCGCCGGCAGGGACGGCCTCGAAGTCGAAACCACCAACCGCTGATCCGGCCGCCAGATGAAGAAGGGGCCGGACAGTTTCCCGCCCGGCCCCTTCGATCGTCAGCCCCGGCTGTCGATCAGCAGCTGTAGTACATGTCGAATTCGACCGGGTGCGGATGCAATTGCAGACGCATCACCTCTTCCATCTTGAGCTCAATATAGCTGTCGATGAAGTCATCGTCCATGACGCCGCCCTTCTTGAGGAAGGCGCGGTCCTTGTCGAGGTTCTCCAGCGCTTCCTTCAGCGAGCCGCACACCTCGGGAATGTTGCTACGCTCTTCCGGCGGCAGGTCGTAGAGGTTCTTGTCGGCGGCCGCGCCCGGATCGATGCGGTTCTCGATGCCGTCGAGGCCGGCCATCAGCAGGGCGACGAAGGTCAGGTAGGGGTTGCCCATCGGATCCGGGAAACGGGCCTCGATGCGCTTGGCCTTGGGCGAGTTGACCCACGGAATGCGGATCGACGCCGAGCGGTTGCGCGACGAATAGGCCAGTTTCACCGGCGCTTCGTAGCCGGGCACCAGCCGCTTGTAGGAGTTGGTGGTCGAGTTGGAGAAGGCGTTGATGGCCTTGGCGTGCTTGATGATGCCGCCGATGTACCAGAGGCACAGGTCCGACAGGCCGGCGTATTTGTCGCCCGCGAACAGCGGCTTGCCGTCGCGCCAGATCGACTGGTGCACGTGCATGCCCGAGCCGTTGTCGCCGAAGGTCGGCTTGGCCATGAAGGTGGCCGACTTGCCATAGGCGGCGGCGACGTTGTGGATGACGTATTTGTAGAGCTGCAGGCGGTCGGCCATGGTCAGCAGGTCGCTGAACTTCAGGCCCAGTTCGTGCTGGGCCGGGGCGACCTCGTGGTGGTGCTTCTCGGGCTGCATGCCCAGGTCGCGCATCACGCCCAGCATCTCGCCGCGCAGGTCCTGGGCGCTGTCCACCGGGTTGACCGGGAAATAGCCGCCCTTGGGCCCCGGGCGGTGGCCCATGTTGCCTTCCGAGTATTCGGCGCCGGTGTTGGCCGGCAACTCGATCGAATCATAGGCGTAGCCGGTGTCGTGCGGGGCGGTGCTCCAGCGCACGTCGTCGAAGATGAAGAACTCGGCTTCCGGACCGAAGAAGACGGTGTCGCCCACGCCCGAGGACTGGACATAGGCCAGGGCCTTCTTGGCCATCGAGCGGCTGTCGCGGTTGTAGGGCTCGCCGGTGTCCGGGTTCAGCACGTCGCAGAACAGGAACAGCGTGGTCTGCTGGTAGAACGGGTCGATGTACGAGCTGGTCAGGTCCGGCTTGAGCAGCATGTCGGACTCGTTGATCGCCTTCCAGCCGGCGATCGAGGAGCCGTCGAACATGGTTCCCTCTTCCAGGAACTCTTCGTCGACCAGATCGATGTCGAAGGTGACGTGCTGCAGACGCCCCTTGGTGTCGGTGAAGCGGAGGTCGACGTATTTGACGTCCTTGTCCTTGATCTCCGAAAGGATTTTCTTGGCGCTCATTCTCGAGGGTCCGTTTCTTGGGGGAGGATAATGAAACGGCCGCCCCGAAGGGCGGCCGGCAGTCTTGGCGGTCAGACGGCCTGGGCCCCCGTTTCGCCGGTGCGGATGCGGATGACGTCCAGGACGTCGGACACGAAAATCTTGCCGTCGCCGATCTTGCCGGTGCGGGCGGCGGTCTGGATCGCGTCGATGACCGACGAGACCATATCGTCGGGAACCACGACCTCGATCTTGATCTTGGGCAGGAAGTCGATGACGTACTCGGCTCCCCGATAGAGTTCGGAGTGGCCCTTCTGGCGGCCATATCCCTTGGCCTCCAGTACGGTCATGCCTTGCACCCCGGCGTCCTGGAGCGCTTCTTTCACTTCATCCAGCTTGAACGGCTTGATGACGGCTTCGATCTTTTTCATCGGCAATCCCAGGCGGGCGAAATAGGCCTCGCGCTCGGGCAGCAAAGGGACATTGCATTGCACAATAAGGCAAGTGTTTTTCGGCGCCCGTCGCCATCCGTGAACGGAGAACCCGCGCAATGACCGGATCCGCCCTGCCAGACTGGCGTGACGCCTTGCCGTGGCCGGGCCCGGAAACGCACAAACATGCGCGCGGGCGCCTGGCCGTGGTCTCCGGCAAGGCGACCCAGACGGGCGCGGCGCGGCTGGCGGCGCGGGGCGGGCTGCGCATCGGGGCGGGGCTGGTCAAAATCCTGTGTCCGCCGGACGCCGCGTCGGTCATCGCACCGGCCATCGAAGCGATCATGCTGACGCCCTTCGGTTCGCCCGAGGCCCTGGTCGAGGCCGCCGAGGGGATGGACGCGGTAGTCATAGGCCCCGCCGCCGGCGTGACCGACGCCACCCAGGCCCACGTCCGGGCGCTGGCCGTCACGGGCGCGGCCCTGGTGGTGGACGCCGACGGGCTGACGGTTTTCGAGGGGTGGCCGGACGATCTGTTCGAGGCGCTGGACCGCGACGACGTGCTCACGCCGCACGAGGGCGAGTTCAAACGGCTGTTCCCGGGCCTGCTCGACACGGGGCGTGAGAATGCCGCGGCCGAGGCGGCGCGGCGGGCCGGCGCGGTGGTGGTGCTGAAGGGGCCCGCGACGGTTATCGCCGCGCCGGACGGGCGGCTGACCGTCAACGGAAATGGCACGCCGTGGCTGGCGACGGCGGGCGCGGGCGACGTGCTGGCCGGAATGATCGGCGGCCTGATCGCCCAGCGGATGGACAGTTTCGATGCGGCCCGGGCGGCCGTCTGGCTCCACGCCGAGGCGGCGCGGGGCTTCGGGCCAGGGCTGATCGCCGAGGACCTGCCGGAGAGGCTGCCGGCCGTGCTGGCGGCGCTGTACGACCGGGCGGGGTGAGCCACGACGCTGGCCGGTTCAATTCGTCGCCGAAGCGGCCTATTCCGGGCCTCCCCATCGCCGGAGCGCCGCCTTGCTGATCGTCCTGTCTCCGGCCAAGCGGCTGGATTTCACTGAAGCCGACCCCGCCCTGCCCGCCTCGGAGCGGCGTTTCCTGGAGGACACCGCGTCGCTGGCCCGGACCGCCCGCGCCCGCACCGTGGCCGAACTGCGCCGGCTGATGGGCATCTCCGATGATCTGGCGCGGCTGAACCGCGAGCGGTTCCAGGCGTTCGACGCCGAATCGACGGACGGGGTCCAGGCGGCCTTCGCCTTCGCCGGCGATGTCTATGAAGGGCTGAGGGCCCGCGAGCTGGATTCCGCCGGCCTGGCCTTCGCCCAGCGTCACATCCGCATCCTGTCGGGTCTTTACGGCCTGCTGCGTCCGCTCGACCGCATCCAGCCCTACCGATTGGAGATGGGGACCCGGCTGAAGACGCGGCGCGGCTCCAGCCTCTACGACTTCTGGGGCGACCGGATCTCGAAATGCCTGAACGCCGACGCCGCGGGTATGATCGATCCGACCGTGGTGAACCTGGCCAGTCAGGAATATTTCGGCGCCGTCGACGCCAAGGCGCTGAACCTGCCGGTGGTGACGCCGCATTTCCGCGAATCGAAGGATGGCGAGAGCCGTATCATCTCGTTCTTCGCCAAGAAGGCGCGCGGGGGCATGGCCCGCTTCGCCATCGACGAGCGGATCGAGCGTGCCGGGGACCTGAAAGCCTTCGATCGCGACGGCTACCGCTTCGACAAGGCTGGATCGACGGAGACGGACTGGATATTCACCAGAACAGGAAATTCGTGACGGCCTGTCGCCTTCGCAGACGCGAACGGTTAGGCTGATCCCGAGACACAGACGGACGAGACTCAATGTTCCAATGGCCCAAACGCGGTGACGGCTCGGACGCCGGGAGCGCGCCTTTCCGCGATATCGGCGACCTGAAGGGTCAGGTGGCCGTCATCTCGGGATCGACCTCCGGGATCGGTCTCGCCTTCGCGCGCGCCATCGCCTCGCGCGGCGGCGAGGTGGTGCTGAACGGCCTCGGCGATCCGTCGGAGATCGAGCGCACCCGGGCCGAGATGGAGGCCAGCTGCGGCGTGCGGGTGCGCTATCACGGGGCCGACATGCGGCGCGGCGACGAGGTCGCGGACATGGTCGCCTACGGCAAGCACCAGCTGGGCCGGGTCGACATCCTGATCAACAACGCCGGCATCCAGCACGTCGAGGCGGTCGAGAAGTTCCCCGCCGACAAGTGGGAGCAGATCATCGCCATCAACCTGTCGTCGACCTTCTACGCGACGCGGGCGGCGATTCCGATCATGAAGGCCCAGGGCCGCGGGCGGATCATCAACGTGGCCTCGGCCCACGGCCTGGTCGCCAGTCCGTTCAAGTCGGCCTATGTCGCGGCCAAGCACGGGGTGATCGGCTTCACCAAGACGGTGGCGCTGGAACTGGCGCAGGACAACATCACCTGCAACGCCCTGTGCCCCGGATTCGTCGAGACGCCGATCGTCGAGAAACAGATCGCCGATCAGGCCCGCACGCGCGGCCTGTCGAAGGAGCAGGTGCTCAGGGACGTCATTCTGGGCTCGCAGCCGACCAAGCGGTTCGTCACCACGGACGAGCTGACCGGGATGATGTTGTATCTGGTCAGCGACCTGGGGGCTTCGGCCAACGGCGCCAGCTTCTCGATCGACGGCGGCTGGACGGCGCAGTAGCCGCCACGGGACAGGCATGCTGAAGCGAAGCCGCCCCGCCCCGAAACGCCGCCCGATCAGCCTGGCGCTCCAGGGTGGCGGCTCGCACGGCGCCTTCCAGTGGGGCGTGCTGGACCGGTTGCTGGAAGACGACCGGCTCGACATCCGGGCGGTGACCGCCGCCTCGGCCGGGGCCATGAACGCCGCCGCCTTGGTCTGTGGTCTGACAGAGGGCGGAACCGGGGGCGCGCGCAGGCGGCTGGACCTGCTGTGGCGGGAAGTGAACCAGTCCGGCGGCCGCAACGTCTTCGGCGACAGCGCCGTCTGGAGCGCCGCCTTCAGCCCCGGCTGGCTCAAGGGCACGGAGATGTGGCGCCAGGCCGAGACCGCGGCCCTGTCGATGAGCCCTTACAAGTTCAACCCCTTCAACCTGAATCCACTGAAACGGGTGCTGGACACGGCCATCGACTTTGAGGCCGTGCGGGCCTCGGAGATGAAGCTGTTCGTGGCGGCGACGGCAGTGCGCGAAGGACGGTCGCGGGTGTTCGGGACGACGGAGATCACCGATCAGGTGCTGCTGGCCTCGGCCTGCCTGCCGCACCTGTTCCAGGCGGTGGAGATCGACGGCGAGCCCTACTGGGACGGCGGTTTTCTGGCCAACCCGCCGCTGTGGCCGCTGTTCCAGGCCGACACCCCGGACGACATCCTGCTGCTGCCGTTGAACCCGTTCCGGCGGGACGAGACCCCGCGTCAGGCTGGCGAGATCATGGACCGGCTGAACGAGATCGTCTTCAACGCCCCCCTCGTCGCCGAGCTGCGGGCGGTGGCCTTCGTTCAGGACCTGATCGCGGAGGGGCGGCTGAAGCCGAACGGACCGGACAAGTACCGCAAGCTGCGCCTGCACGCCGTCGAGGCCGACCCTTGGCTGGGATCGTTGTCGCTGGGATCGAAGTTCGACACGGAGTGGACCTTCCTGAACCGGCTCAAGGGGTATGGGCGGGAGGCGGCGGAGGGATGGCTGGACAGCTGCTTCGGGGCAGTGGGGGACCGGTCGAGCGTCGACATCGGCGCCCGGTTCCTGTGATCAGCCCACGAACCCCGTCGCGCGCTTCAGCCGGTCGTTGATCGCCTCGCCCAGGCCATGCGCCGGGATGGGCGAGACGGCGATTCCCGCCGGCCGTTCACGGTCCGCTTCGCGCAGGCGGCGGAACAGGTTGGCGGCGGCCTCGCGCAGGTCGCCCGAGGGGCTGAGGCTCCAGCGCGGGTCGCCGACGCCTGGGCCGAAACCGAGCAGTATCTCGCCGTTCTCCACCCCCGTCGCGTTGATGCGGACCGGCGCGTCCGGCGCGTAGTGCACGGCCGCGCGGCCCGGAGAACGATGTCCCTCCCCGTTGCGCTCCAGCGGCCCGACGATGGCCTCGATTTCCTCTCGCGTGACGGAGCCGGGGCGCAGCAGGGCGACGCGGCCGTCCAGCACCGACACCACCGTGCTCTCGACCCCGACGGCGCAGGGGCCGCCGTCCACGGCGTCGGCGGCGGCGAAGCCGGTCTCCTCCATGGCGTCGGCGAAGGTGGTGGGGCTTGGGCGGCCGGAGCGGTTGGCCGAAGGGGCGACGACGGGACCGCCGAAGGCCGAAATCACGGCACGGGCGCGGACATGGCCGGGCACGCGGACGGCGACGCTGTTCAGCCCCGCGCGGGCGAGGTCGCAGATCCGGACGCGGTCCCGCACCGGCGCCACGATGGTCAGCGGACCCGGCCAGAAGGCCTCGGCGAGGGCGCGGGCCCGGTCGTCGAAGACGGCGATCGCCTCGGCCTCGACGGCGTCGGCGACGTGGGCGATCAGCGGGTTGAAGCGGGGCCGGCCCTTGGCCTCAAAGATGGCGGCGACCGCGACCGCGTTGCTCGCGTCAGCCGCCAGCCCGTAGACGGTTTCGGTCGGCAGGATGACCAGGCCGCCGGCGGCCAGCGCCTCGGCCCCCTGGGCGTCGGTCGCGCCTAGGCGCGGCGCGCCTGCAGCGCCACCCGCACCGTCACTTCGCGACCGACGATCCTGTTCCACGCGCCTGTGGTTCCTATGCCGAACTGGGTGCGGTCCAATGTGAACGCGCCCGTCAGATGCGCCCGGTCGCCGGTGACGCGCAAGTCCAGCGGGAAGGTCACCGGCCGGGTGCGGCCCTTCATTGTGATCTCGGCCCGCGCCGAATAGCGCTCGCCGCCGAGAGGCTCGAGGGACCTGAGTTGAAAACGGATCACCGGATGCCGCGCCGTATCGAGCATGGCCGGGCCTGTGGCGCGGCGGGTCAGGGCCGACGACCGCATCCTGAGCGACGCCGCCTGAACCACCACCGTCGCCCGTGTGCCTTCCGGCGCCTCGGGGTCGAAGGCGATGTCGCCGCGCCAGTCCTCGAACCGGCCATGGTGGGAGCCGCCCAGGGCCCGGACCGTCAGGTCGATGGTCGAGGCCTCGCGCACGACGACCCAGTCCGGAGGCGGGGCGGCGGCGATCAGAACGAGGGCCGCCAGTCCGACGATGACCGCGCGCCGTCTCACGGCCGGCGCGGGATCAGCGGGATCATCCGGTGCAGGACGTTGTCCCGGTCGAGGAACTGGTGCTTCAGCGCCCCGGCGATATGCAGGACCACCAGGAAGATCAGCAGTTTGGCCGCGGCTTCGTGGAGGTCCATCAGCTGACCGGCCGTCTCCCGTCCGCCGCTGATCGGCAGCAGCGGCCATTCGAACAGGCCGAACCAGACGATGTCGCGCCCGGCCGCCGAGGACGCCGCCCAGCCGACCAGCGGCATGGCGAGGAGCAGGACGTAGAACAGGACGTGGTTGGTCCGGGCCAGCAGCTTCTGCCAGCGCGGCATGGCCACCGGCAGCGGGATGGCCGGGTTGGCGATGCGCCACCCCAGACGGACCAGGGTCAGCATCAGGATGCTCAGGCCGACGGATTTGTGGAGGGTGACGAACTCGCGCGAGATCGGCCCTTCCGTCGCTTCATGGGCCGCGATCAGTGCGATCTGGGTGACCACCAGGGCGGCGATCAGCCAGTGCAGGACCAGCGATACGGTCGAATAGCGGTTGCGTGGTTCGGCCACGGCCTTCTCCCTCTCCAGCGCGTTGGAGCCGCAACGTGGCCCGAACGACGTGGTTCGCCAAGCCGCGTCTTGCCTGACCCGGCGGCAAGGCGGCATGAACGTCCGCAAAGTGTCGAGAGCCAGCCCATGTCCTACCGCGCGCCCGTCCGCGATCTGATCTTCACCCTGACCGAGGTCGCGGGCATCGACGCCGTGGCCGCGACCGGGGCCTTCCCCGACTACGACCCGGAGGTGATGGCGGCGGTGCTTGAGGCGGCGGGCCAGTTCTCGGAGGGCGTGCTGGCGCCGCTGAACCGTATCGGTGACCAGAAGGGCTCGACCTGGGCCGACGGCGCGGTGACGGCCGCGCCCGGCTTCGCCGACGCCTACCGCCAGTTCGCCGAGGGCGGCTGGACCGGCCTGTCCGCGCCCGCCCACGCCGGGGGGCAGCAACTGCCCAAGGCGCTGGAGCTGGCCGCCTATGAGACGGTGCACGCCGCCAATATGGCGTTCGGCCTGTGCCCGATGCTGTCGCTGGCGGCGATCGAGGCGCTGGAGGCGGTCGGGACGGAAGCGCAGAAGGCGACCTATCTGACGAAGCTCGTGTCCGGCGAGTGGACCGGGGCCATGGTGCTGACCGAGCCGCAGGCGGGGTCGGACCTCGGCGCCCTGACGGCGACGGCGATACCGAATGGCGACGGGACCTACAGCCTGACCGGCCAGAAGATCTTCATCACCTGGGGCGATCACGACGCCACCGACAACATCGTTCACATGGTGCTGGCCCGTATGCCGGACGCGCCGCCGGGGCCGAAGGGCATCAGCCTGTTCCTGGCGTCCAAGTATGTGGTCAATCCGGACGGGACGCTGGGCGAGCGCAACGCCTTCCGCCCGGTCGGGGTCGAGCACAAGCTGGGCATCCACGCCTCGCCCACCTGCGTCATGGCCTATGAGGGCGCGACGGCGGAGCTGGTCGGCGAACCGAACCAGGGCCTGGCCCATATGTTCGTGATGATGAACGCGGCCCGGCTGGCGGTCGGCGTCGAGGGCGTCGGGATCGCCGAGCGGGCCTACCAGCAGGCGCTGGAGTATGCGCGGGAGCGGCGGCAGGGCCGCTCGGCATGGACCGGAGAGGCCAACGCGCCGATCCTCGACCATCCGGACGTGCGCCGGACCCTGTCGGTGATGAAGGCCAGGATCGCCGCCGCCCGCGCCATCTGCCTGTCGACCGGCGTCGCCGCCGATCTGGCCAGACACGCAGCGACGGAAGAGGACCACCGCCGCTGGAAGGGCCGGGAGGACCTGTTCACTCCGATCGCCAAGGCGTGGTCGACCGATGTCGGCGTCGACGTCGCCTCGATGGGCGTGCAGGTGCACGGCGGCATGGGGTTCATCGAGGAGACCGGCGCGGCCCAATACTATCGCGACGCCCGCATCGCCCCGATCTACGAGGGCACCAACGGCATCCAGGCCATGGACCTGGTCGGGCGCAAGCTGGGGCAGGACGGCGGCCAGTCGGCCCGTGACCTGATCCTGGACATGAAGGAGACCTTGGCGATCCTGCCGCGGCTCTGGTCGGGCAAGCCGGTCGAGCGCTTCGCCAACGCCGTCGAGGCGGCCGGGGACGCCACCCAGTGGCTGCTGGACCGCAAGGCCGCGGCCGATGGCGCCGCTGACGTCCTGGCGGGGGCCGACGCCTATCTCAAGCTGATGGGCGACGTGGTCGGCGGCTGGATGCTGGCCAAAGGCGCGCTGGCGGCCCGGGCCATCCTCGACGCCGGCGAGGGTGACCCGGCGTGGCTGGAGGGACGGATCACCCTGTACGAGATCTACGCGGCCAATGTGTTGGAACAGGCCTCGAGCCGGCTCGGCGCCGTGGAACAGGGCGGCGACCTGCTGGAACGGATGAGCCCGGCGGTGCTGGCCGGTTGATCAGGGTCCGGCCGGGGCGTCCAGCAGGGCGATGGCCTCGCGGACCCAGGCGGCATGGGCGACGATGCCGATGCCGAGCGGCTCGTCGCCGGGACGGACTTCCGAGACCAGCACCCCGGCGATGAAGGGATGTTCGGGCTGGACCGTGCCCGGCAGTTTGCGCGCCGACGGGGTCCAGAACACCGGTCCGCCGGAGTTGCCGGGGAAGACCGGGAAGTCGAGCAGGAAGACCGGGAAGGTCTCGATCGGGGTCAGCGGCCACGACGCCACCCGGCCGACGCGCAGGATCGGGAAGCCGGCGGTGTTGGACGAGTAGCCGCGCGGATAGCCGAGAGTGAGCAGTTCATCTCCGGGCCCGACCTGCCAGGCGTCCAGCGCATTGGCGTCGGCCAGCCAGCCCAGCGGAATGGCGGCGCGGGCGAAGGCCGGCGGAGCGGACACCTCCATCACCGCGATGTCCCGCACCGGGTGCCGGGTCCAGACCGGATCGCCGGCCTCATCGCGGATGCGCAGGGGCTCGGGCGCGAATCGCCATCCGCCTCCGGGCGCCTCGACCCGCCAGCCGATGCGCGCGTCGGGCGCGGTCATGCCGTTCAGCACATGGTGGGCGGTCACCAGCACGGTGCGTGGCTGGCCATCCGGTCGGGGCGCATCGATCAGGAAGCCGGTTCCGACCCGACGCGTGGCCTCCTCGCCGTTGCGCTGGTCCAGTTGCACCGTGGCCGCGATCAGCCCGACGGTCAGATCCCATGCCGGCGCCGACAGGGCGGCGACCGGTGGCTCCTGCATCGGAACGGGCGGGGTCTGGAGGTCGAACATGAGGATCGATCGGGCCTTGTCCGTTTGTTCATTTGACGGCGGCGGCGTCGCTCGCACAAGGTCCCGCGACCAAATCCGCCTGGGGGCCAAGACCATGAACCGCCGCGACCTGCTCGCCACCTCCGCCGCCGCCCTGGCGGCGACCGCCCTGCCCGCCCAGGCCCGCACTCCCGGAGCCCCGATGCCGAAAACCGCCCCCGTCCCGCCCGTCGCGAAGAAGATCCCGGTGCGGATCGAACAGCTGGGCCGCGTCCGGGTCGACGACTACCAGTGGATGAAGGACGACAACTGGCAGGCGGTGCTGCGCGACCCGACCCTGATCAAGGCCGACGTCAAGGAGCACCTGACCGCCGAAAACGCCTACCGCGAGGCGATGATGGCCTCGACCCTGCCGCTGCAGGCCGCGATGTTCGAGGAGATGAAGGGGCGGATCAAGGAGGACGACAGCTCGGTGCCGCGCGCCGACGGGCCGTGGGAATACTTCACCGAGTACAAGACCGGGGACCAGCACCCCCGCTACATGCGCAGGCCCCGCGCCGGCGCGGGCGATCCCCAGCTGTTGCTCGACGCCAACGTCCTGGCCGCCGGCAAGGCCTATTCCGAGGTCAGCGCCGCGGAGCACAGCCCTGACCATGCCCTGTTCGCCTACGCCGAGGACGCGCAGGGGTCCGAGGTGCACCAGATCTTCGTCAAGGACCTGGCCACGGGCGAGGTGTTGCCCGATCCGATCGGCTCGGCAACCGGCAACTTCACCTTCTCGCCCGACAGCCAGTGGATCTTCTGGACCAACCGCGACGACAACGGCCGGCCCGACAAGATCTTCCGGCGCCCGGTGCGCGGCGGCGAGGCCACCCTCGTGTACGAGGAAGCCGACGAGGGCATGTTCATCAGCGTCAGCCGCACCGCCGACGACGCCTTCGTGGTCATCTCGATCGCCAACCAGGAGACCTCGGAAGGCCGGGTCATCCCGGCCTCGGACCCGACGGCCACGCCAATGGTGCTCGAGCCCCGGCAGGTGGCCCGGCTGTACGAGGCCGACCATTGGGGCGACCGCTGGGTGATCCGCACCAACGCCGACGACTCGGTGGACTTCAAGATCGTCGAGGCGCCGACCACCACGCCCGGCAAGGCGAACTGGAAGGACCTCGTTCCGCACACGCCCGGCCGCTACATCGAGGGCGTGGCGCTGGTGAAGGACTACATCGGCCGCCAGGAGCGGGCCGACGCCAACACCCGCATCATCATCCGTGACCGCGCCGGCGCCGAGCATGAGATCGCCGTGGACGAGCCCGCGTATTCGCTGTCGCTGGCCGGCGCGTCGGAGTTCGACACCACGGTCATGCGCTACGGCTACAACTCGCCCTCGACGCCGACCTCGACCTATGACTACGACCTGAAGTCCCGCGAGCGGACCCTGCGCAAGGTGCAGGAGGTGCCGTCCGGCCACGACCCGGCGGACTATGTTGTCGAGCGGCTGAACGCCCCGGCCGCCGATGGCGAACTGGTGCCGGTGACCGTGCTGCGCCGCAAGTCGACTCCGGTGGACGGTTCCGCGCCGCTGCTGCTGTACGGCTACGGCTCGTACGGCATCCCGATGGCGGCGAGCTTCTCGACCAACCGGCTGTCGCTCGTCGACCGGGGCTGGATCTTCGCCATCGCGCATATCCGCGGCGGCTCGGACAAGGGCTGGAACTGGTTCCTCAACGCCCGGAAGATGACCAAGAAGAACACCTTCACGGACTTCATCGCCTCGGCCGAGCACCTGATCGCGCGGAACTATGCCAAGGCGGGGAACATCGTCGCCCAGGGCGGTTCGGCCGGCGGCCTCCTGATGGGGGCGGTCAACAACATGCGCCCGGACCTTTGGGCCGGCGTGATCGGCCAGGTGCCGTTCGTCGACGTGATCAACACCATGAGCGACACCTCGCTGCCGCTGACGCCGCCGGAGTGGCCCGAGTGGGGCAATCCGATCGAGGACGCCGAAGCCTACGACTACATGATGAGCTACAGCCCCTACGACCAGGTGGAGGCGAAGGCCTATCCGGCAGTGCTGGCCACCGGCGGCCTGTCGGACCCGCGCGTGACCTACTGGGAGCCCGAGAAATGGGTGGCGAAGCTGCGGCCAGCCACGACCTCGGGCAAGCCGGTGCTGCTGAAGATCAACATGGAGGCCGGCCACGGCGGCGCCTCGGGCCGGTTCGACTATCTGAAGGAGGTCGCCCACGACTACGCCTTCGCGGTCTGGGCCATCGACAGGGGCTGGGAGCCTGACCGCGCCCGGCGTCCTGTTTCAGGGTTCGAGGGTCCAGGTATAGGTCCCGGTTGCGTCGGCGTGCATGGCCACGAAGTCGCGGACCTCATAGCCGGCCGGGCAGGTGTCGCCCCCATCGGACCAGAAGGTATAGGGACCGGGGTACTGGACACACAGGGCATGATCGCCCGACCATGACCGGCCCGAGCCGTCCAGGGTGTCGCCGTACATGTAGAAGTTGGCGTTGTCGGTGCTGACGATGCTCTGGCAGGTTCCGTCCGCGACCTCGTACCAGCCGCGATTGATGAACTGACCCGTACCCACTTCCACATAGGAGACGGCGACCGTGCCGTTGCGACCGCTCTCATTGCAGACCTGGATGTCGACCGTAGCCGGGGCCAGCTTGTTCGGCTTGACCTGGGCGACGGCCAGGCCCGGCGTGAGCCCCAGTACGGAGGCGGCGACGAACGCCGCGACGAAGGTTGATTTCACGGCTCTCGCCTCCCCCGACAGCAGCCGTCAGGATATCAAAGGTCTCTGACGAATCCAGTGACGGATGCTGACACCAGTGCCATGGCTGACCCGATGAACCGGACCATCCGCGACGCGACCGGGGCGGACCTGCCGCGGATCACCGCCCTGTACGGGCGAGAGGTGCTGAACGGCACGGCCACATTCGAACTGGCCCCGCCGACACCGGACGAGATGGCCGGCCGGTTCGCCGCTGTGAAGCGGCACGACCTGCCGTGGCTGGTCGCGCAGCTGGACGGGGCCTTCGCGGGCTACGCCTACGCCTCGCCGTTCCGCCCACGTCCGGCCTATCGCTACGGGGTCGAGGGTTCGATCTATGTCGAGGAGACGGCCCGCGGACACGGCGTCGGCCGCGCTCTGCTGGGGGCCCTGGTCGAGCGGGTGCGGGCCATGGGTCTGAGGCACGTCATCGGCGCGATCAGCGACAGCGACACCAGCGCCGCCTCGATCGCCCTGCACCGGTCGCTCGGATTCCGCGACGCGGGGGTCTACCGGCAGGTGGGCTGGAAGTTCGACCGCTGGCTGGACGTGACCCTGATGCAGCTCGATCTCGCCCCCGACGGCGAGCCGCCGAAGACGCCGGGGCTCGACCTGACCGGCGGTCTCGCTTGAAGCGATGAACCACAGCGTCTAGTTGGGCGGGATGCGCGCGCTTCACGCCATGATGATGCTGCTCGGCGCCCTCGCGGTGCTGATGACGGGCGCCGTACCGGCGAGCGCGCTGACCGACGCCGCTTCGGCTCCGCCGTGTCATGAAACGACGATGCACCATGCCGGCGCCGAGACGCCCTCGCCCGCGTCGGGCAAGGCCGTGAAGACCATGGACTGCTGCGTCGCCTGCGTGACCGCGGCGGCCCTTCGATCGCCCGACCGCCCCCGGATGACCTCGCTGCGGCCCGCGACGGCTTCCCGTCCTGCGGCCTTGCCGTCCGGCGAACGGCCGGCCCCTGAACCGCATCCGCCCCGATCGCCTTTCCTCTGAAGACAGCCCGCGCGCGGCGATGTGTCCGCGCGCCTTCCAAGCTCTTTCAGGAGGCCATCATGGCTGCCCGCCTTTTCGCGCCCTTCGCCGGCGCGTCCCTGCTCGCCCTCGCCCTCCCGGCGTCGGCCCAGGATCATTCGCACCACCCTGCCCCGCCCGCCCCGGCCCCAACCCCCGTCCCCGCCACGCCTCCGGCCGATCCTCACGCGGGCCACGACATGCCCGCCGCCTCCCCCGATCGCCAGACACCCGATGGCGGCCCTCAGGCTCACGACATGTCGGCGATGGCGGAGAGCGAAGACCACGCCATGACCAGCCCGCTCGGCCATTGGCCCATGACCCGCGACGCGTCCGGCACCAGCTGGCAACCAGACCTGTCGGAGCACGGCGGCGTCCACGCGACGCGCGGCGACTGGGCCTTCATGGGCCACGCCACGCTGAACCTGACCCATGACTGGCAGGATGGTCCGCGCGGGGACGAGAAGACCTTTGTCGGCGGCATGCTCATGGGGTCGGCGCGGCGTGACTTCGCCGACGGCTCGACGCTGAACTTCCGCGGCATGCTCAGCCCCGAGCCCTTCATGGGCAAGGACGGCTTTCCCTTGCTGCTGGCGGCCGGAGAGACGGCGGACGGCGCCACCCCCCTGATCGACCGCCAGCATCCGCATGAGCTGGTGATGGAGCTGTCAGCCAGCTACGCGCGGCGGCTGACCGACCACGACAGCGTCTTCGCCTACATCGGCCTGCCGGGAGAGCCGGCCTTCGGACCGCCCGCCTTCATGCACCGCATGAGCGCCATGGACAGCCCGGAGGCGCCGATCACCCACCACTGGCTGGACTCGACGCACATCGTGTTCGGGGTGGCGACGCTGGGCTGGGTGCACGACGGCTTCAAGCTGGAGGCCTCGTCCTTCCGCGGCCGCGAGCCGGACGAGGACCGCTACGACATCGAGAGCCCCGAGCTGGACAGCTGGTCGGCGCGGGCGTCGTGGAACCCTTCGCCGGAGTGGTCGCTGCAGGCGTCCTACGCCGACGTGACCGCGCCGGAACAGCTCGAGCCGGACGAGGACGAGACCCGATGGTCGGCCAGCGCCATCCACGCCCGCCGCCTCGGCGCGGAAGGCTGGTGGTCCTCGACCCTGGCCTGGGGCCGCAAGATCAACGACCACGGCGAGTCGAAGGATGCGTGGCTGCTGGAGACGGCGGTCAGCCCCGACGACCGCTGGACCGTGTTCGCGCGGGCCGAGCGGATCGAGACGGACGAGCTGCTGCCGGGCCCCGGAGGCGGACACGGCGATCTCCATACCGTGTCGAAAGCCTCGTTCGGAGCGGTGCACGACTGGCGACTGGCGGAGCATGTCCGCTTCGGCGTCGGGGCGCTGTACAGCCTGAACCGCGTCCCCGAGGCGCTGGAGCCGGCCTATGGCGGAGATCCGGACGGGGGCATGGTCTTCGTGCGTCTGAAGATCGGCTGATGCAGGCGTCGCGCCGCGCGGACCCCGGTCAGCGCGGCGCGGCGTCGTCCGCCGGGCGGAATGTCAACGGGAGGCGGATGGCTGGGGAACTAGGACTCGAACCTAGAATGACGGTACCAAAAACCGGAGTGTTACCATTACACCATTCCCCAGCAGGTCCGGCGTTTCCGGAGCGGTAGCGCCGGGAGGCGTGCGAGATACGACAAGGCCGCGGGCGATGCAAGACGCGGATTCCAGACTATTTCGCGGCGCGTCGTTTCCCCGCTTGCGGGGGTCGAACCCCGTCGTTATAAGCCCGCTCCTCAAGTCGGAGTGTGGCTCAGTCTGGTAGAGCACTGCGTTCGGGACGCAGGGGTCGTAGGTTCGAATCCTATCACTCCGACCATCATCTTTCGTGGCGCTATCGCTCGCCGCGCGGCGGCTCACTACCTGAGCGCCGATCGAGGTTCCCGGCCTCCTCCCCTCCTCTTCAGTCCCTCGCCTTTGCCGCGACGTTCGCCAGATGCGCGCCGACCGCCTCGATGGGGCGCTGGCCCAGGGCCTTGCGGCGGGCCAGCAGATCGGGGGAGCCGGCGTCGTAGTCGGCCATCAGCGTACGCACGAAGGCGCCGGAGCGGACCTCGGCCAGGACCGTGTCCATGGCCGCCGTCGAAGCCTCGCCGATGACGCGCGGGCCGGTCAGATAGGCGCCGTATTCGGCGGTGTTGGAGATTTTGGCGAAGGCCCCGGCGATGCCGCGCTCGAACATCAGGTCGGTGACCAGCTTGACCTCGTAGAAGCATTCGAACCACGCCACCTCGGGCGGATAGCCGGCCTCGACCAGCCGGGTGAAGGCGGCGTCGATCAGCTGGCCGACCCCGCCGCACAGCACGACCTGCTCGCCGAACAGGTCGCTTTCGCACTCGGCGGCGAAGCACGTCTCCAGAATGCCCTTGCGGCCGCAGCCCAGCGCCGCCGCATAGGACAGGCCCAGCGCGTGGGCCCCGCCGCTGGCGTCCTGATGCACGCCGAACAGGGCGAACACCCCCTCCCCTTCGACGTAGAGGTCGCGGATGCGCGGCCCGATGCCCTTGGGCGAGGCGAGGATGACGTCGAGGTCGGGGCGCGGCTCGACCAGGCCGAAGCGCACCGACAGGCCGTGGGCGAAGACCAGGGCGGCGCCCGGCTTCATGGCCGGGGCCAGTTCGTCGCGCCAAAGATCGCGGTGGGCCTCGTCCGAGACCATGACGGCGACGACGTCGGCGAAGGCGGCGGCCTCGCCGGCGGTGAGGACCGGGAAGCCGTCGGCCAGAGCCTTCGCCCGGGTGGCCGAGCCGGCCTTGAGCCCGACCACGATGTCGGCGACGCCGGAGTCGCGCAGGTTCAGGGCGTGGGTCCGGCCCTGGCTGCCGTAGCCGATCACGGCGACGCGCCGGCCGCGGATGATCGACAGATCGCAGTCGCGGTCATGGAAGACGGGGAGCGGGGCGCCTAGGTTATCGGTCATGAGCACAGACATAACGCCTTCCAACGTCGTCGCCTTCTGGAAAGAGGCCGGGCCGGAAAAGTGGTTCGCCAAGGAGGACGCCTTCGACGCGGCGTTTCACGAGCGGTTCGCGGCGGCGCATTTCGCGGCGGCGCGACGCGAGCTGGACCACTGGGCGGAGACGCCGGAGGGGGCGCTGGCGCTGCTGATCCTGCTCGACCAGTTCCCGAGAAACTGTTTCCGGGGCACGGCGCACGCCTTCGCCACCGATCCGCTGGCGCGGATGTTCGCGGTCAGGGCGCTGGACGCCGGCTTCGACCGGGCGGTGGAGAACGACCTCAGGCGTTTCTTCTACCTGCCGCTGCAGCACGCCGAGGACCGCGCCCTGCAGGATCGGCAGCTGGCCCTGTTCCAGACCATGGAGCGGCCCGCCGACGACCGCTGGGCCGAGCATCACCACGCCATCATCGAACGCTTCGGCCGCTTTCCGCATCGGAACCGGCGCTGGGCCGGGAGACGACGGCGGAGGAGCGGGCATTCATGGAAGGGGACCGGTTCCGGGGGTGAGGTCGAGGCCATGCGTGTCTCATCGTCCTCCGCCGGCGAACCGACGCAAGTTGGGGAGGGTGCGGGGCGGCCGGGCCTCGCCCGGCTATGAGTTTGTTTTACCGTTTCGACGAGACAGGCCGCCCCGCGTGGCCGTTTTCCACCCGCCCGTCGATTGCCGGCCCTTCTCGGACCTCCTCGACTCGCCGGCCCGGCGTCCTTGCGGACCGGCCGTGGGACGGACTTGTCCTGCCCGTGGGCGAACAGCGGTCACGATCCGAAGGCGTGCGGCGAGCAAGCGGGCAGGATCCATCCCTGCCCTCGAGGACCCCGGAAGTACGC
>Ga0196981_1000107_pt1 | contig 84471 bp, 94 predicted proteins | sample S3_2013CmetaG_FD_155462 | JGI IMG/M metagenome (GOLD analysis project Ga0196981, IMG submission 155462) | Soil microbial communities from Anza Borrego desert, Southern California, United States - S3_20-13C | ecosystem: Environmental > Terrestrial > Soil > Desert | place: USA: California...
CATGGTCGACAAGCTGTCCCAAATCGTTGGTGAAATCCGCAGTTCCGCAGTGACTCTTTCCAGTGCCTCCGAGGAGGTCTCCGCCACGGCGCAGTCGATGTCGCAAGCGACGAACGAGCAGGCTGCTTCGGTGGAAGAAACGAGCGCCTCGGTCGAGCAGATGAGTGCGTCGATCAATCAGAACACCGAGAACGCCAAGGTGACGGAAGGGATTGCCGCGAAGGCGGCGAAGGACGCCAACGAAGGGGGCGAAGCGGTCAGCCAGACCGTTTCCGCGATGAAGCAGATCGCCGACAAGATCGGCATCATCGACGACATCGCGTATCAGACCAACCTGCTTGCGCTCAATGCCGCGATTGAAGCTGCCCGCGCTGGCGAGCACGGCAAGGGCTTCGCCGTGGTCGCGGCGGAAGTGCGCAAGCTTGCCGAGCGCAGCCAGGTTGCCGCGCAAGAAATCGGCGAAGTTGCCAAGAACAGCGTCGGCCTGGCGGAGAAGGCGGGCAAGCTGCTGGAAGAGATGGTGCCCAACATCAACAAGACCTCGGATCTCGTGCAAGAGATCACCGCCGCGTCGGAAGAGCAATCGAGCGGCGCAGGCCAAATCAACACGGCGATGAGCCAACTGAACCAGATCACGCAGCAGAACGCCTCGAGCAGCGAAGAGTTGGCCGCGACGGCCGAAGAGATGAGTGCCAGCGCAGAACAACTGCAGCAACTGGTGAGCTTCTTCAATGTTGGGGATGCGGTGGCCAGTGAAGCCAGGACGGTGATCCGCAAGGCGGCGGCGAAGCAGCCCGTGAAGCCGACCAAGGCCATGGCAAGCAAGCCCGGCCATGAGCCGGACGAGGCCGAGTTCGTCAAGTTCTGAAATGAAGCGGAGCGACAGCGGCAGGCATGACTGCATGCCGCTCCGTCAAAGTCAATTGAAAGGGGACAACATGGGAGCAGTCATCAAGGCAGGCAATGCGCTGCCGGCGGAAAGCGTACCGCAGGAACTGCAGCAATATCTCACCTTCATGCTAGGGGGTGAGACATTCGCCATCGGTATTCTCAGCATCAAGGAAATCATCGAATACGGCCAATTGACCGAGGTTCCGCGCATGCCGGACTTCATTCGCGGCGTCATCAATCTGCGTGGCGCAGTCGTGCCGGTGATTGATCTCGGTGCGCGCTTCGGCAAGCAGCCTACTGCCCTTTCCCGCCGTACTTGCATTGTCATCATCGAAGTAGAGTTCGAGGGAGAACAGCAGGTGGTAGGCGTGATGGTGGATGCGGTCAATGAAGTGCTGGACATTTCTTCCGATCAGGTTGAGCCCGCCCCAAACTTTGGCGCAAACATTCGGGCTGATTTCATTCAAGGAATGGGCAAGGTTGAGGGCAAATTCGTAATTATCCTCGACGTTAATCATGTGTTATCGCTGGATGAAATGTCCACGCTGGCAGGCATTGGGGCTGCCGCACTGACGGCATCGCGATAATCCTCTTGGTAGAACGCCCCATTGGCCGGAATTATGAAAAGAGGATGTTGTAGCGCCGCTTTGGCGGTAATAAGAAAAGCAGTTCTATCTGACTTGATCGATGAATTGGCGTCAGCTTCCAATGGTTAAACATATTAAATGAACAGCAGTTTCTGGGAGGAGCAATGTTGAAGAATTTGCGTGTATCGGCCAAGCTCGGTCTGGGTTTTGGTGCTGTGCTAGTGTTGTTGGCCATGACCGCGGCTATGGGGTTACGCAGCATGGCGCAGATCAACGCCGAATTGGAGGATATCGTTAACGACAACGTTTATAAGATGAGCCTGCTCACCCAGATGTCTGAGTCGGTGCATGTCGTGGCGCGTGTCATGCGCACCATCGCCCTGCTCGAAGACGAAGCCGCCATGCGGCAGGAAATGCAAAAAATCCAGGCTGCCCGTCGCCAGTATGACGAAGCCTGGGAGGCGCTCGAAAAAACACCGGCCAGTGAGCGCGGCATAGCTTTCCGCCGCGCTATCGAGGCCGCTGCCGCTGCTGCTCGCCCTGTCAACAACAAGGTGTTGGAACTGGGTCTCGCCAACAAGGTGATCGAGGTGCGCGCGATGCTGCTGAAAGAGGCAGGGCCGCTGAATACGAAATGGCAGGATGTGCTGGAAGAGAATACCAAGTTCCAAGCCGAAAACAACAAGCAACAAGCCGAGCGCGCAGCAATCTCCTATCAGGAGGCTCGTGGATTAATGGTCGCGCTGGCCGGCATTGCCATAATACTGGGAATCGCGTGCGCATTTGTCATTACCCGCGGCATTACCCGCCCACTCAATACAGCCGTGGAAGTAGCCAACAGCCTTGCGGCCGGCAACCTGGTGGTCAACATCAACGCTGACTCCAAGGACGAAACGGGACAACTGCTGACCGCGATGAAGGCCATGGTCGACAAGCTGTCCCAAATCGTTGGTGAAATCCGCAGTTCCGCAGTGACTCTTTCCAGTGCCTCCGAGGAGGTCTCCGCCACGGCGCAGTCGATGTCGCAAGCGACGAACGAGCAGGCTGCTTCGGTGGAAGAAACGAGCGCCTCGGTCGAGCAGATGAGTGCGTCGATCAATCAGAACACCGAGAACGCCAAGGTGACGGAAGGGATTGCCGCGAAGGCGGCGAAGGACGCCAACGAAGGGGGCGAAGCGGTCAGCCAGACCGTTTCCGCGATGAAGCAGATCGCCGACAAGATCGGCATCATCGACGACATCGCGTATCAGACCAACCTGCTTGCGCTCAATGCCGCGATTGAAGCTGCCCGCGCTGGCGAGCACGGCAAGGGCTTCGCCGTGGTCGCGGCGGAAGTGCGCAAGCTTGCCGAGCGCAGCCAGGTTGCCGCGCAAGAAATCGGCGAAGTTGCCAAGAACAGCGTCGGCCTGGCGGAGAAGGCGGGCAAGCTGCTGGAAGAGATGGTGCCCAACATCAACAAGACCTCGGATCTCGTGCAAGAGATCACCGCCGCGTCGGAAGAGCAATCGAGCGGCGCAGGCCAAATCAACACGGCGATGAGCCAACTGAACCAGATCACGCAGCAGAACGCCTCGAGCAGCGAAGAGTTGGCCGCGACGGCCGAAGAGATGAGTGCCAGCGCAGAACAACTGCAGCAACTGGTGAGCTTCTTCAATGTTGGGGATGCGGTGGCCAGTGAAGCCAGGACGGTGATCCGCAAGGCGGCGGCGAAGCAGCCCGTGAAGCCGACCAAGGCCATGGCAAGCAAGCCCGGCCATGAGCCGGACGAGGCCGAGTTCGTGAGATTTTAAGGCTGGTGATGTTCATGCTGTAGTGCGATGGCAATGAAATACCGAGCGCATGCGTTTATTACGGCAACATCTGATAAAGGGTTGTCCATGAAACTTCAAGACATTGCGCTTTTAAATGCGGCCCGCGCCATGGCAACTATTGTCTTGCTTGTGGCGAATGAGGTTCATGCAGAAGAGCTCGCGGCAACGCCTTATCGTCCCACGGTTGCCAACCCTGCCGAGCTCCCGGTGCCGGGCAGGCTGGAATTGGAAACGGGATGGCTGCGCCACACGGGCGGCGGGCCGCGCCGGGATGCCCTGCCGTATACCGCCAAGTTCGCCTTCAATCAGGATTGGGGCGTGCTGCTTGGTGGCGAATTGTGGGCGCGAGAACGAGTCGACGGCGACGCCGCGACTGGACGCGGAGATACTGCGATCGTGCTCAAGCATCGCATCGGGATCGACGAGCGACGCGCCTTCGGCATCGAGGCCGGGGTCAATCTACCCACGGCCGGTCACGACCTTGGCAGCGGCAAGCCGGACTGGACGCTGACCGGCATCTACAGCGTGGATTTCACTGCCGATTGGCGATTGGATGTCAATGCCGGGCTGAGCCGTGCCGGAGCGCCCGAGGATGGCGAGGGACACGCCAGTGCTGCATGGGCGGCTTCGGTCTCGCATGGCATCGGTCACTGGACCTGGGCGGGCGAATTGTCCGGCACTCATTATTCCGGCACGTCTGACGCGCAGGCACTGGTCGCAGCAAGTTATGCGGTGACCTCAGCCTGCGTGGTGGATATCGGCTTCAGCGTCGGCAAGCAGGGCGGGGAGCGGCAGAACAGCCTGTTCTTCGGTGCGACCTGGTTGGCGGGAAAGCTCTTCTAGCTATGAGACAGCGACCGTGACAACGTATGGGACCCGGCTGGGCGGTATTTTCTCTCGGCGGGTATTTTCTCGGCCATCCAGCGGTCCGCCGTCGCAGGAACAGCGCGTGTCGGCCATTTCCGTGCGGAAATGGCTGTTGCTGCTGGTGTTCTGCGGCGTGGCGGGGATTCTTATATTGGCGCTCTACGGCAAATGGCAGGTCGGGCGCATCTACGACAGTGCTTCCTACGCCAATGCCAATACCGTGCCCAAAATTGTCGCGCTGACCGATGCGCAGGCGCACTTCACCCGTTGGCGGCTGGCCTTGTACCGCCATGTGGCGAGCGACGGCGAAGCGGAAAAACACGATGCGACGGTGGTGCACGAGCGTGACGCCACGCGTTTGGCATTGAGTCGCTACGAGACCCTGATCGGTGATGCGCAAGAGCAGCGCAATCTGGAAATTCTGCGCGCGCTGCTGGCCGAGTACGAACTGGCGACGCCGCTGGTGGATGAGAAAATTCATGCCGGGGATGCCAAACAGGCGCTGAATATCTTGCTCGCCCAAGCCGCGGCGGCCGACCGTGTCATCGAGGCACTGGACGACCTGATCGTCGCCAATGTAGTGCAAGGGCGTGCAGAAGATGCGGCTGCGCTGACGACGTTCAAACAGGCGTCCTGGATCACGCTTGCCTTCGTCATTGCCGTGATCGCCGTCCTGCTGGCGGCCGGCTTTGCCATCAGCCGGCGCGTGACCGAACAGATCGAGCGCATCAGGGCTCTGGGACAGGACAACGAAATGTTTCGCCTGATGCTGGAGGGCACCAGCAATCAGGGCGTGATGCTGCACGACATCAGCGACCAGGGCCGCGTGATTTACGCCAACGCGGCTGCCTGCCGCCATTTCGGCGTGGAACTGGCCACGATACTCGAGTGGCGACCGCAGGATTTCGATCCGAACGCGAGCGAAAGGATGGCGCACGCACTGGAGTCGGCACTTGCCGAGAGCGGCACTTACACCTTCGAAACCGTGCACCGCGTCGCCGCCGGCGAACTGGTCCCGGTGGAAGTGACCACCAATTGCTTCGAGCACGGCGGACGCATGCTGGGCATGGCGTTCGTGCGCGATTTGCGCCCGCAGCGCGAGGCCGAATCGCGGCGCATGGAAATGCAGCTGCTGGAGGCCGAGCACGAGAATGCGCGGCGGCTGACGCGATTCGCCCAGTGCGCGCCCGGTTTCATGTATACCGTGGAGCAGTCGCCGGACGGCAATATCGTGATGACCTATGCCAGTCCGGCCGTGGAGACCATCTACGGTCTCGGCATGGAGGATGTGCTGGCCGACGTCGAGAATATCTACGCGTTGATCGTGCCCGAGGATCTGGAACGGGTCATGCAGCTCATCAGCGAATCCTTCCGCAAGCTTTCGCCCTTTCATGCGGAATATCGTATCCATCACGCCACCAAGGGCGAGCGCTGGATGGAAGCGGTTTCCATGCCGGACGCGATGGAGGATGGCACGGTGCAATGGCACGGCTTCGTGACTGACATCACCGAGCGCAAGCAGATGGAAGAGCAGCTTGCGGCGCGCGAACGCGAATTCCGCACGCTGATCGAGAATGCCCCGGATAACATTGCCCGCTACGACCGCGACATGCGCGTCTTGTACGTTAATCCGGTGCTGGAGCGGACCTTGGGGCGCAAGGCGGAGGACCTGCTAGGCAAGCGCCCGTTCGAGACCCTGCCCGGCCTGCCGATCATCGAGGAGTACCAGCGGGTACTGGCCCGAGTGCTCGAAACCGGCGAACCGGCCGAATACCTGCTGGTGAACGAGGCGTCGGATGGAGGGCGCGCGCTTTACGACAATATCCGCATTGCCCCGGAATTTTCCAAGGACGGCAAAATCATCGGCGCCATTACGATCGGCCGCGACCTGACCCGGCAGAAAACGCTGGAGATGGAGCTTGCGCGGCGCGAGCGTGAATTCCGCATGCTCTCCGAGAATTCGCCGGACATGATCATCCGCTACGGTCTCGATTGTCGCCGCACCTATGTCAACCAGGCTTTCCTGAATTACACCGGCGCCTCCGCCGAGGCCGTGTTGGGCAAGGCACTGAGCGAGTCGGCCTGGTGGCCGCTCAATATCAGTGCACCGGAGTTCGAGGAGCGCTTGCAGCGCGTCATCGACACCGGGGAATCCGCCACTTTCAAACTGTATGGCACCACATCGCAAAATGGTGATGCCCGGTATGCGATGGCGCTCATCGTGCCGGAATACGCGGAGGACGGGCGCATCGAGAGCATGCTGGCGGTCGTGCGTGATGTTAGCGATCTTGTCCTCACCGAGCAGGAATTGCAGCAGCGCGAGCAATACCAGCGCGCGCTGCTGGACAATTTTCCCTTTTTCGTCTGGCTCAAGGATATCGACAGCCGCCTGCTGGCAGCCAATCATCAGTTTGCGCGTGTCGCCCAAGTGGCGACCACGCAGGAACTGGTGGGCAAGACCGATTTCGATTTCTTTCCGCCCGACCTCGCTGCCGGTTATGTCGCGGACGACCGCGAAGTGCTGGCGGAAGGCGTACCCAAGAATGTCGTTGAGCAGTATTGCGACGAAGAAGGGCGATGGAAATGGATGGAAACTTATAAATCCCCCGTGGTGGTCGATGGCGAGACGGTCGGCACCGTTGGTTTTTCGCGCGATATCACCGAGAAGATGCAGCTGCAAATGGACCTTGCCAGCCGTGAGCGGGAATTCCGTACCCTCGTCGAAAACTCGCCGGATACCATTTGCCGCTACGACCCCGATTGCAAACGCATTTACGCCAATCCGAGGATGGTGGAAAGCTTTCGTGTTCCGCTGCCCGAATTGCTGGGGACCTCCCCGGCCGAGCTCCCGGGCGGCGAATCCGCGCAGACCTATGAACAGGCTATCCGGCAGGTATTCGCCAGCAGCGAGGCGGTCGATTTCGAGCTGAATTGGCAAAACGGCGCAGGCCAGCGCTTCTGCACCCATATCCGGCTGATGCCCGAATTCGATGTGGAAGGGGGCGATGTCGTTTCCGTATTGGCGGTCGGACGCGATATTACGGAAATCGACGAGTACCGCAAGCGGGTGCATCAGATGGCGTTCTTCGATACGCTCACCGGCTTGCCCAATCGCGCGCTGTTGAATGACCGCATCGGCCATACCATTGCCGATGCGGCTTACCACGGCCATCGCTTCGGCCTGATGGTGCTCGACCTCGACGGCTTCAAGGAAGTGAACGATACCTTGGGCCATGGCGTCGGCGATCTTCTCCTGTGCGAAGTAGGCATGCGTTTGCTGGCGTGTGTGCGCAGTTACGATACGGTGGCCCGTCTGGGCGGCGACGAGTTCTCGGTACTGCTTCCCGAAGTACGCCAGGATAGCGATGCCGGTACCGTCGCCCGCAAGATATTAGCCACACTGGCGCGGCCTTTCATGATCAACGGCAAGGAGTTGTTCATTTCTGCGAGTATCGGTATCGCGCTCTATCCTTCCGACAGCGCTGAAATCGATGCCTTGTTCCGCTATGCGGATTCCTCGATGTATCACGCCAAGAAACAGGGACGCAATAATTTCCAGTTTTATTCCAAGGAAATTACCGCGCGTTCGGCAGGGCGCATGGCATTGGAGTCGGCGCTGCGACGGGCGCAGGAAAAAAACGAGCTGGAACTCTATTACCAGCCGCAAATGGACATCATCAACGACCGTCTGATCGGGGTCGAGGCCTTGTTGCGTTGGAACCGCAATGGGCATGACATGGTGCCGCCGGACCACTTCATCCCGATCGCAGAGGAAACCGGGCTGATCGTCGGCATAGGGGAATGGGTGCTGACGACAGCCTGTGAAGCGGCCGTTGCCTGGAACCGTGACCGCAAGACGCCGCTCAAGGTGAGCGTCAACCTGTCCACCCGACAATTTCTGCGCAATAACCTGGCGGAATCGATACGAACCGTGCTGACCACTACGGATTGCAAGCCGGAATGGCTGGGCTTGGAAATTACGGAAAGCCTCCTGCTGGACGACGCCGAGGAAATACGAAGGGCGCTGGCAGAGCTCGATGCGATGGGCCTTTCCATTGCCATCGACGATTTCGGCACCGGCTATTCGGCACTGGGTTATCTCAACCGTTTTCCAGTCAGCGTTCTCAAGATCGACCGCTCTTTCGTGCACGGCATTACCACCGACCGCGACCGGGCGGAACTGGTCAAGGCCATCGTGTCGATGGCGCGCAGCCTGCGCATGGGCCTGGTCGCCGAAGGTGTCGAGACCGACGCGCAGGCCGCCTACCTCAGCAATCTCGGCTGTCACGTGGTCCAGGGATATCTATACGGCCGGCCGATGCCGCGAGCTGATCTCGAAGCGCTGCTTATGTCGAGAGAGGTGACGATTTAATGACCATCCTCCAGGCAACACTGAGGCTTTACAGTAATAGGGAACACCTTGATACACACCGATAACCCTGCGAGTGGCATTACCGATCAGGAGTTCGCCCTGTTCCGCGATCTGATTTTCCGCATCGCCGGCATCAGCATGTCCTCGGCCAAGAAGACACTGGTAGCGGGCAGGTTGAACAAGCGGCTCAAATTCCACGGCCTGACGAGTTTCGAGGATTATCACGGGCTGGTTACCAGTAAGGGCAGCGAGGACGAATTGCAAATCGCGATCGACCTTTTAACCACCAACGAGACGCATTTCTTCCGCGAGCCCAAGCATTTCGATTTCATGCGCGACCGTATTCTTTCCGGCCATCCCAAGGGTCGTCCGCTGCGCGTATGGAGTGCGGCCAGTTCCACCGGCGAAGAGCCTTACAGCATCGCCATGCAGCTTGCCGACCTGCTGGGCGAAGCGCCGTGGGAAATCGTCGCTTCCGACCTCAGCAGCCAGGTGCTGGAAAAGGCCAGGCGAGGCCTGTATTCGATGAAGCGCGCCGACGAAATCCCGCGCCATTACCTGACGCGCTTCTGCCTCAAAGGCATCGGCAGCCAGCAAGGCAATTTCATGGTATCCCGCGAACTGCGCTCGCGCGTGCGCTTCACCCAGGTCAACCTGAACTCGCCGTTGCCGGACATGGGCGAGTTCGACGTGATCTTCCTGCGCAACGTGATGATCTATTTCGACAACAATACCAAGCGCGAAGTCGTGCATCGCATGCTGCCACTGCTCAAGGCGGACGGTCATTTGCTGATCGGCCATTCGGAAAGCCTGAACGGCGTGACCGACGCCTACAAACTGGTCATGCCGTCAATCTATCGGAAATGAATGTGACCCCACTTCAGCCTCTTGAAATATTCCTGCAACCCGGCGATCACTACTTCGGCGACAGGGATACGCGTATTCGCACGGTGCTGGGTTCGTGCGTGTCGATCACGTTCTGGCATCCGCAACTGCTGGTGGGAGGAATGTGTCATTACATGCTGCCCAGGCGCGAAGAGGAACGCCGCAACCTGGCAGCTTCCCTCCCCGACGGGCGATACGCGGATGAAGCCGTGTTATTGCTGATGAATGAAATCGACACAGTCGGCGCCTCGCATAAGGAATATCAGGTCAAGCTGTTCGGCGGCGGCAACATGTTCCCGGAAAGCCGCAAGCAGCAGGAAGGCCATGTCGGCCAGCGCAATGTCGAAATTGCCAGGACGCTGGTCAGGAAGCACGGTTTCGCGTGTGTGGCGGAACACCTCGGCGGCATTGGGCACCGCAATGTGATCTTCGACATCTGGAATGGCGATGTCTGGGTCAGGCACAGCGACATCCGGCGCAACGAGAGCGTCGCAGGGCGCCAGGAAAGGAGGCTGGGATGCGCCGCATCAAAGTAATGATCGTCGACGATTCCGCCGTAGTGCGTCAGGTACTGGCGGCTACCTTGACGGAAGATCCGGAAATCGAGGTGATCGGCGTGGCGCCGGATCCGGTGTTCGCGCTGGAAAAAATGCATCGCGCATGGCCGGACGTGATCGTGCTGGACGTGGAAATGCCGCGCATGGATGGCATCACATTCCTGAAAAAACTGATGGCCGAGCGCCCTACGCCGGTCGTGATCTGTTCCACTCTCACCGAAAAAGGGGCCGAGACTACGGTGCAGGCCTTGGCGGCGGGCGCGGCAAGTATTGTCGCCAAGCCCAAAATGGGGCTCAAGCAGTTCCTGCAAGATGCCTCGGACGATCTCATCAGTGCAGTCAAGGCCGCAGCCAGTGTCAACGTGCAGCGGCTCGTGCCATCGCCTGCGGCACCGCCGGCGATGTTGAAGCTGACGGCGGATGCAATCCTGTCCCCCGCAGGCCATGCCATGGCCCAAACTACCGACCGGATTGTCGCCATCGGCACCTCGACCGGCGGCACGCAGGCACTGGAACGCATCCTGCGGGTCTTGCCCCGAATCTGCCCGGGCATCGTCATCGTGCAGCACATGCCGGAGAAATTCACGGAAGCCTTCGCCGAACGCTTGAACAGCTTGTGTGAAATCGAAGTACGGGAAGCGCGGTCCGGCGACCGCGTCATGCCCGGCCGCGCCCTGATAGCACCGGGCGGCAAGCATATGTTGCTGAAGCGCAACGGCGCGCAATATCACGTCGATATCGTCGATGGCCCTCCCGTGAGCCGGCACCGGCCTTCGGTGGATGTGCTGTTCCGTTCGGTTGCCAAATACGCGGGCCGTAATGCCCTGGGCATCATCATGACCGGCATGGGCGACGATGGCGCCAAAGGCATGAAGGAAATGTACGACATGGGGGCCAGTACCGTCGCCCAGGACGAAGCCAGCTGCGTAGTATTCGGCATGCCCAAGGAGGCCATCAAGCTAGGCGGAGTGGGAAGCGTCGTAAGTCTGGATTACATCCCGCGAGAAATTGCGAATTATGCGGGATATAGTCATTGATCTGAATGTTATGGGGCCGAAGTACCCGCAATGATGCGAAGTGAAGACGCGATCACGGGTAACAATCAAGGGAAAACGCCAGGCTGGTGGTACTAAGCCTGGTGTTTTAGTGAGTGGAAAAGGGAGGAAAGCCACTCACTAGCTAGGAAAGCTACCCTTTAAAAAAGTGCTTCGCGATATTGATTCCCAGGTACCTGCCAAGGTAGGCAATCAGGGAAAAGCTTGCGTAAAGGTTCTGGGGCGACATACAGCTTTCCAAGTAACGTATGCCTTTCTGGGTCAGCTTGAAGGAGTACAAGCCTTCTTGCTCGCCATATCCTAGTTCGATGATCCGATTCTTTACATCTTCAGGTATACCAATGCCTCTGCTGTCCTGACTTCTTCTATACAGCCAATGCAATTCCTTATCCGTTAGTATTTTTCTGAAAAGCATGTCTTTATATCCATTGTGAATAATTTATATCAACGTGCAGGCCCTGTTTGTATTCATGCAATTTTTTACCTTCGATCGGTGTGAGATCGATCAGGCTCCTCAAGTAATAGCCACTCACAATCCCCGCAGCAAAGCTACCCAGCCAAAGCATCAGCGACAGCACCATGTCCATTTGAATCTCCCGGGATATCTCAAAATCAGTGGAAGGATGTTTTGTTGCGTAGTTTCAGAAACCATAGTCGCGCTTGAGCATTTTGCTAATAGCCCATTCGTACTAAATTGGTGGGAAAACCGAGGAAATGTAATGCGCCGGTCAGCAGAAGTGCTGTGCGCGCACGAAGGGTTTGGACGTTAGCCTCTTCTGCCGAAGAGTAATTCCAGCAGTAGAACTGCTAGCTTTGCAATGTCTTAATTCGGAGCAACAGGAATGATTGATTTAATTGGGATTTGATATTCCAATTAATTGCAACCCTGCTTCTTCATCCCAAGCCTGTATATCCACCTTGAGCAGTGCCACGCCTTCATCCGCTAATACCACGGCCTCGCGCACTCCCTGTACTCGGAGTAAACGATCGGCCAGCATTTGTCCCTGCTCCACCGTCATCTCCGGCAGGTGGAACATGCGGCTTTTCACGGCTGGCGGCGTTTTCATGCTGACGGCAAAGACCAGCCACAAAGCGATCAATACGCTGCAAAACACGAAGACGGCAGCGTAACCATGATAGTGCGATAGCCATCCGCCCACAGCCCCTCCCAGGAAGATGCCGAGCGACTGCGAAGTGTTGTACACCCCCATCGCGGTTCCCTTGGAAGCGGCTGGAGCGACCTTGGAAATGATGGAGGGAAGGCTGGCTTCGAGCACGTTGAATGCGATGAAATAGGCCGTCAGCGAAGCGACGATGCCCCAGAACTGGTTAATCGAGGAGGCGAACATCAGTTGTGCGCCGAACATGAGCGCGATGGCGGCCACGAAGATGTTTTTCAGCTTGGCTTTTTTCTCGCCGTAGATAATGGCAGGCACCATGCAGGCGAAGGAAATTCCCATGATTGGCAGGTAGACCTGCCAATGGTGATTGGCATCCAGGCCGCCCGTTTTCATCAGGGCGAACGGCACCACGACGAACATCGCCATCTGCGCCGCATGCAGCGCGAAAATTCCGAAATTGAGACGTAGCAGCTGGCGGTTTTTCAGCACCTCATGCAGCTTGGAAGTCGATGCTTCCGCGTCGGAATGGAAACGGCTGATTTGCGGATCGGGCACGACGAAGCGCACCACCAGCATCGCCAACAAAGTCAGAATACCGGTCAGCGCAAAAATTCCGGGGACGCCTATCCATTGATTGAGCGCCGGACCGGCCACCAGCGAAAGCGCGAATGTAATGCCGATGGTGCCACCTATCATCGCCATCGCTTTGGTGCGGTGCTCTTCCCGCGTCAGGTCGGCTACCAGGGCGGTCACGGCGGCAGAGACCGCGCCTGCGCCCTGCACCGCACGGCCGACGATGGTCATTTCGATCGTTTGCGCCAGTGCGGCGATCAGGCTACCCAGGGCAAAAATCGCCAGACCGAAATAAATCACGCGCTTGCGGCCGTAACGATCGGAGGCCATGCCGAAGGGAAGCTGAAACAGCGCCTGCGTCAGGCCATAGGCCCCGAGCGCGAGGCCGATCATCAGATGGCTGGCACCGCCGGGTAGGCTCTCCGCATAAATCGCGAAAATCGGCAGGATGAGGAACATTCCGAGCATGCGAAGGCCATAAATGGAGGCCAGGCTCATGCTTGCGCGCAGTTCGATGGCGGTCATGCGTTCCGTAGGGGGCATTGGAAAAATGATTGAGGTGACAGGTGAAAATTGCGTATATTAACAGGTTGACCCACTCTCGAGACAGCATGGATACCATACGCATCCGCGGCGCGCGTACGCACAACCTCAAAAACGTTTCGCTAGACCTGCCGCGCAATAAGATGATCGTCATTACCGGGCTTTCCGGCTCGGGTAAGTCCTCACTCGCGTTCGACACCTTATACGCTGAGGGCCAGCGGCGCTATGTGGAATCGCTTTCCGCCTACGCACGCCAGTTCCTGGCGCGCATGGACAAGCCGGATGTCGATTTGATCGAAGGCCTCAGCCCCGCCATTTCCATCGAACAGAAATCCACTTCGCATAACCCGCGTTCGACCGTGGGCACCGTTACCGAAATTCACGATTATTTACGCTTGCTATACGCGCGTGCCGGGGATCCGGAATGTCCCGATCATGGCATCAAGCTCGAAGCCCAGACCGTGTCGCAAATGGTCGACTATGTGCTGGCCTTGCCGGAAGACACCAAGCTGATGATCCTCGCGCCGGTGGTGTCCAACCGCAAGGGCGAGCAGGTCGAACTGTTCGATGAAATGCGGGCGCAGGGTTTCGTGCGGGTGCGTGTGGACGGGGAAATCTACGAGCTGGATGCGGTACCCAAGCTGGCCAAGACCACCAAGCACGACGTCGATGTCGTAGTGGACCGGCTGAAGGTGCGCGCGGACATGAAGCAGCGGCTGGCGGAATCCTTTGAAACCGCGCTGCGCCTCGCGGAAGGGCGCGCGCTGGCCTTGGAGATGGATACCGGCGAGGAACATCTCTTTTCCGCCAAGTTTGCTTGCCCCATGTGCAATTATGCGCTGGCCGAACTCGAGCCGCGCCTGTTCTCGTTCAACAACCCGATGGGCGCGTGCCCCAAGTGCGACGGCCTGGGGCACATCAGCTTCTTCGATCCCAAACGGGTAGTCGCTTTTCCGCATCTGTCGCTTGCGGCCGGCGCGATCAAGGGCTGGGACCGCCGCAACCAGTTCTATTTCCAGATGCTGCAAAGCCTGGCGGAGCATTATGGCTTTGATCTCGATACCACCTTCGAAAACCTGCCACCGGAAATCCAGGAAATTGCGTTACACGGCAGTGGCAAGGAGAACATCGCCTTCCGCTACATGAACGAGCGCGGCGCGTTTTACCAGAAGAGCCATCCATTCGAAGGCATCCTGCACAACCTCGAGCGCCGCTATCGCGAAACCGATTCGCTGATGGTGCGCGAGGAACTGGCCAAGTACCTCAATGCCTGCCCTTGCCCCGAGTGCGGCGGCACGCGCTTGCGCCGGGAAGCGCGCCACGTGCGTGTCGGGGGTAGCAATATCCATCAGATTTGCGAAATGCCGCTGCGGCAAACGCTGGTGTTCTTCGAGTCGCTCAAGCTGAGCGGACAGAAACTGGCGATCGCCGACAAGATCGTACATGAGATCAGCAACCGTTTGCGTTTTCTGACCAATGTCGGGCTGGAATACCTGTCGCTGTCGCGTTCTGCCGAAACGCTTTCCGGCGGCGAAGCGCAGCGTATCCGCCTGGCTAGCCAGATCGGCTCCGGCCTGACGGGCGTGATGTACGTGCTGGATGAGCCTTCCATCGGCCTGCACCAGCGCGATAACGACCGCTTGCTGGAAACCCTATTCCGCCTGCGTGACTTGGGCAATAGCGTGATTGTGGTCGAGCATGACCAGGATGCAATCCTCTCCGCCGATTATGTGGTCGATATCGGCCCTGGCGCGGGGGAGCATGGCGGAAGGATCATCGCCGAAGGCACGCCCGAGGAAATCAAGCGCAATCCGGATTCGCTGACGGGGCAATATCTCAGCGGCAGCAAGTCGATCGAGGTCCCCAAGAAACGGCATAAGCCCGATCCCAAGCGCATGCTGAAATTGACCAATGCGGAAGGCAACAACCTGCAGCAGGTCACCTTGGATCTGCCGGTGGGCTTGTTTACTGCCGTGACCGGGGTGTCGGGCTCGGGGAAGTCCACGCTCATCAACGACACGCTTTTCCGCGTCGTTGCCCGTCATCTTTACGGCAGTTCCACCGAGCCTGCCCAATACGAAGCAATCGAAGGGCTGGAGTTTTTCGACAAGGTGGTGGATGTAGACCAGAGCCCGATCGGGCGCACGCCTCGTTCCAACCCGGCGACCTATACCGGGCTTTTCACCCCCATCCGCGAACTGTTCGCCGGCGTACCGGAATCGCGCGCTCGTGGCTACGGCCCTGGCCGCTACTCCTTCAACGTCAAGGGCGGTCGCTGCGAGGCTTGCCAAGGTGACGGCGTGATCCGCGTCGAAATGCACTTTCTGCCGGATATCTATGTGCCGTGCGACGTGTGCAAAGGACATCGATACAACCGCGAAACGCTGGAAATTCACTACAAGGGCAAGAACATCCGCGAAGTGCTGGAAATGACGGTGGAACAGGCCAACGAATTTTTCCATGCGGTGCCGGTCGTGCAGCGCAAGCTGCAAACCTTGCTGGACGTCGGCTTGGGCTACATTACATTGGGGCAGTCTGCGACCACGTTGTCCGGGGGTGAAGCGCAGCGGGTCAAGCTGGCGCTGGAGCTTTCGAAGCGGGATACCGGCCGCACTCTCTATATCCTTGATGAGCCGACCACCGGCCTGCATTTCGCCGATATCCAGCTGCTGCTCAATGTGCTGCACCGTTTGCGCGATCACGGCAATACCGTGGTGGTGATCGAACATAACCTCGACGTCATCAAGACCGCCGACTGGCTCGTGGATATGGGCCCGGAGGGCGGTGACGGCGGGGGTACGATAGTCGCGGAAGGCGCGCCGGAAAGCGTCGCAGAAAATCCGCGCAGTCACACCGGGAAATACCTCAAGCCCATGCTTTAGCCGGCTTTCGGACCGGCCTCAATGGTCACGGAAGTTGGGCTAGCCGCATTCTTGCCGCAATGGTGGCTGTCCTGCGGGCCAGGCCACGCGCATTGCGATGGCTATCGTAATAACGTGGATTGGGAATCATCGCGGCGAGGCGGGCGGCCTGCCACGAACTAAGATTGGCGGCGCTGGTTCCGTAATAATGCCGGGCGGCCGCTTCAGCGCCGAACACGCCGTTACCCCATTCGATTACGTTGAGGTAAATTTCCAGGATCCGGCGCTTGCTCATCATTTTCTCGAGCATCAGCGTGATGACCGCTTCCTGCAATTTTCGCCAAGGGGTGCGCTTGGTCGAAAGGAACAGGTTTTTGGCGAGTTGCTGGCTGATGGTGGAGCCGCCGGCGACCACGCGTCCTTTCCGCAGGTTTTTCTCGTAGGCTTTCTGAATGCCATCCCAGTCGAAGCCCTGATGCATGACGAACTTGGAATCCTCGGCCACGACCACCGCACGTTTGAGGTTGCCGGAAATGCGCTTGTAAGGCACCCACTTGTGGCGCAGCTTCGCCTGCGGGTTCTTCTCCTGCATGACTTCGAGGCGGTCTTCCATGAACGAGCTGGTGTCGGGGTTGTGGTTTATCCACCAGCAGATATGAAGAAAAATCCATAGCTGATAGACCAGCACAAGCCCGACGAGCGCGACCAGCCCGCGCCAAAGGAGTCCACGCCAGGTCACGGCGCTACTGACGCAATTTTTCGATGACGGGACGCGTATCGGGACGGACGTCGCGCCACAGATAGAACGATTCTGCAGCTTGCTCCACCAGCATGCCGAGTCCATCTGCCACTTGTGCGCCTTCTTCGCGAGCAAATCGCATGAAGGGCGTGTCACGGCCGTACATCATCTCGTAGGCCAAGGCGTCCGCAGCGAAGACACCGCGGGGGATGGGCAGTGCGCTATCGGTCAGGCCCGCGGAAGTGGCATTGATGACGAGGTCGAAGGAAAGTCCGGCCAGCGATTCGAAGGTCTGCGCTTGTACTGTGCGTTCCAGCACGTCACGCTTTTCCACCTTGGCCTGCATTTCGCGCGCGCGATCCAAGGTGCGATTGGCCACTACGATTAGTGCAGGCTCCTGATGCAGCAACGGGAACAGCACGCCTTGAGCGGCGCCGCCGGCGCCTACCAGCAGGATGCGTTTGCGTTCCAGAGTGAAGCCCAGATTGTGAATCAGGTCGCGGATCAGGCCGGCGCCATCAGTGTTGTCGCCAATGATGCGATCGTGGTCGAATTTGAGGGTGTTGACCGCTTCGGCGTCACGAGCACGCGACGTGAGCGTAGTGGCAAGTGCAAAGGCGTCGGTCTTGAAAGGTACCGTGACGTTAAGTCCTTGACCGTCTTCGTCGCGGAAGCGCAGCACGGTTTCGCGAAAACCGTCCAGCGGTGCCAGCAGGCTGCCGTATTCCAGTTTTTGCCCGGTTTGCAGCGCGAACTCCGCGTGAATGGCGGGCGACTTGCTGTGCCCGACCGGATTGCCGACGACTGCGTAGCGGTCCGTCACGATCAATTCGTCCAAGGCAGGCCGGCGGCTTTCCAGCCGTTGATTTTCCCGCGCTGCCCGCTCGTGGGGTCGGTGGCGCCCTCGAAGCCTTCCAGGACGTTATAGCAGTTGCTGTAACCTGCCTGAGTCGCGACTGCTGCTGCGTTATGCGAGCGCCCGCCGGTACGGCAAATGAACATCAATAGCGCGTCGGGATCGATATTCTCGTTAATCTGGGTCAGGAATTCGGGATTGGGTCGCATGTCAGGATAAAACGACCACTCGATATGAAGCGCGCCGGGGATACGCCCGACCAGTTCGAGCTCGGGCCGGGTACGGACATCAATCAATTTCGCTGCTGGAATGGCATCTCGCAATTGCTGAGCTTCGATTGGGGTCAAACTGCCGGCGTACGGCAAGCCGCTTTCGCGGGCGCGCTGCCGGGCTTTTTCCAGAATTTCATCGAGCGTTCCCATGGGTGCTCCGGGTGCGTGAATATACCGGGATTATAAACGGATTTATTCGAGGAACGGGAATGCACCAATTAGGTGCATTCAAATTAAGGCGCGCACAATTGAAGTGCACTCAATTTTGATTCTCTTTTCTAACCTTATGTGTGAAAATAAGAAATTGCATCCGATTAATGGCACGCTTAATGCTTATTAAGCGTGTCTATATTTTCGTTAATTGTGTTTGTGCCTTTATTTTTGGGGAGATTGAAATGGCGGTCGCCGACGTAATGAAACTGGTCAAGGAAAACGAAATCAAGTTCGTTGATTTCCGTTTTACCGATACTCGTGGCAAGGAACAACACGTAACCGTGCCGGTTTCTGCATTCAATGAGGAAAAATTCACGGAAGGCCACGCATTCGACGGTTCTTCCATCGCTGGCTGGAAGGGCATCCAGGCTTCCGACATGCTGCTGATTCCGGATCCGGATACGGCCAACATCGATCCTTTCATGGACGAGCCCACGCTGCTGCTGACCTGCGACGTCATCGAACCTTCCGAAGGCAAGGGCTATGACCGTGATCCGCGCTCCATCGCCAAGCGCGCCGAGGCTTACCTGAAGTCTTCCGGCATCGGTGATGTCGCCTACTTCGGCCCGGAACCTGAATTCTTCATTTTCGACTCCGTCAACTGGTCGGTCGATATGTCCGGCAGCATGTGCAAGATCCACTCCGAAGAAGCCGCATGGGTTTCCGGCGAGAAGTTCGAAGGCGGCAACATCGGCCACCGTCCGACCGTCAAGGGCGGTTACTTCCCGGTTCCCCCGGTCGACTCCTTCCAGGACGTGCGTTCCGCCATGTGCTTGGCGCTGGAAGAAATGGGCGTGCCGGTTGAAGTGCATCACCACGAAGTGGCAACTGCCGGTCAATGCGAAATCGGTACCATGTTCTCTTCGCTGACCAAGCGCGCCGACTGGACCCAGATCCTCAAGTATGTCGTGCACAATGTGGCTCACCAGTACGGCAAGACCGCGACCTTCATGCCCAAGCCCATCGTTGGCGACAACGGTTCCGGCATGCACGTGCACCAATCCATCTGGAAGGACGGCAAGAATCTGTTCGCAGGCAATGGCTATGCAGGTCTGTCCGAATTCGCGCTGTTCTATATCGGCGGCATCATCAAGCATGCTCGTGCACTGAACGCGATCACCAACCCGTTGACCAACTCCTACAAGCGTCTGGTTCCCGGCTTCGAAGCCCCGGTGAAGCTGGCTTACTCCGCACGTAACCGTTCCGCTTCCATTCGCGTACCTTACGTGCAGTCCGACAAGGCCCGCCGTATCGAAGTGCGCTTCCCGGATCCGGGTGCTAACCCGTACCTGGCTTTCACGGCCATGATGATGGCCGGCCTGGATGGCGTGCAGAACAAGATTCACCCTGGCGATCCTGCCGACAAGAACCTGTACGACTTGCCGCCGGAAGAAGATGCCAAGATCCCGACCGTATGTTCCAGCCTGGATCAGGCTCTGGACTACCTGGACAAGGACCGCGAGTTCCTGACGCGCGGCGGTGTATTCTCCAATGACATGATCGATGCTTACATCAGCTTGAAGATGGAAGAAGTCACACGTTTCCGTATGACCACCCACCCGGTGGAATACGAAATGTATTACTCGATCTAATCCATCGGATGCAGGACAAAAAGGCGGGGAAACCCGCCTTTTTTATTACTTGAATCCGTCAACAAAACCATTAACCCGTGCGTTGCTTGGGGGATACTTCTGAACTACACTTCCATCATGAAAAAGTTTCTATTGTTACTCATAGGCTTGGGTGTTCCTCTTGCAGCCGGGGCCGAAATTTACAAGCACGTCGACTCGAACGGAAATGTCACTTACTCGAATGTGCCGATGAAAGGTGCGACCAAGCTTGACCTTGAGCCACCCGTGACCAGTAGCAATCCTCCCCCCAGAACCAAAACGCCTGCGCCAGCTAATTTTCCTCGTGTGGATAAGTCCGAGCAGAAGCAACGCGATGAAAAGCGCCGCCAGATTCTGGAAGAGGAACTGGCCGCTGAGCGGCTCGCTCTGGAAGAAGCCAAAAAGAATCTGGCAGAGGGCGAAGCCGATCCGGAGGTGTTCAAGACCACGGTGGCCGGCAAGGATGGCAAGCCCAAGGTCGTTACTCGGCGCAATGTAGCCAAATACCAGGAAAAAATGGAAAGGCTGCAGGAGAATGTTGCTCTGCACGAAAAGAATATCGAGCTTCTCGAAAAAGAGATCGCGGCGCTCAAGTAATATGCCTTCATCGCTTTCTGGCCTGGCTTTTGCTTAACCGGAAAGCGATGCCAAATAAAATTCCCAACTCCTTTGCCGGGCTCGAACATCTCGCGACTGCGGTATTGCTGCTGGATGGTTCCAGCCACGTCCGCTATGTGAATCCTGCGGCGGAAGTGCTTTTCGCGATCAGCATGAACCAAATGAACGGTTTCCAGCTCGGGCAGATTTTCCCGGGCTGCGATACCTTGCTGACCGCAGTGGAAAGCGCGCTGGCCACCAATAGCCCTTTCCGCGAGCATGAGCTGCCCATTTCCACGTTAAGGCAAACCAGCCTGTCAGTGACTTGTACGGCCACGCCAGTGGATTTTTCTCCGATACGGCTGGTGCTGGAATTCCAGCAGATGGACCAGCAGTTGCGTATCGCCCGCGAGGAGCGCATGCTGGTTCAACAGCAGGCGAATACGGAGTTGCTGCGCAATCTGGCGCACGAAATCCGCAATCCGTTAGGTGGCCTGCGAGGAGCAGCCCAATTGCTCGAGCATGAGCTTCCGCAGCAGAATCTGCGCGAATACACTCAGGTCATCATCAAGGAAGCGGACCGTCTGCAATCATTGATGGACCGTCTGCTGGTGCCGCATCGCGTTCCAAAATACGAACTGACCAACATCCACGAAGTGCTGGAGCGCGTTCGTAGTCTGCTCTTGGCAGAGTCGCCGCGCGGTATCTTGGTGCGCCGGGATTACGATACCAGCCTGCCGGAACTGGTCGGCGACCGTGAAAAACTCATTCAGGTAGTACTCAATATTGCCCGTAATGCCGTGCAAGCGATGCAAGGGCAAGGCGAAATCATTTTCCGCACGCGGGCTGAGCGGCAGGTCACCCTGGTGCGCAAGCGCTACCGTGTCGCCATCAAATTGCAGATTATCGACAATGGCCCAGGCATTCCGCTGGATATACGCGATCGTATTTTCTATCCCTTGGTATCTGGCCGCGCGGAAGGGTCAGGCCTGGGGCTGACGCTGGCTCAGACGTTCGTCACGCAGCATCACGGCATGATCGAATGCGAAAGCCAGCCTGGCAACACCTGTTTTACCATCCGGTTGCCGATCGAAAGCACGGCAATGAAAAACAGTACAACAATCAGACAGTAAAAGAGATTAAGCATGAAACCGATCTGGATTATCGATGACGACCGCTCCATCCGCTGGGTATTCGAAAAGGCTTTGGCCCGCAGCGACATGGATTTCAAAACCTTCTCATCAGCTCCGGACGCGCTGGCGGCGCTGAATGAGGAAGAGCCTCAGGTGGTGGTGAGCGATATTCGCATGCCAAATGGCTCCGGACTGGATTTCCTGCAAGAAATCAAGAAGCGTCTGCCGGAAGTGCCGGTCATCATCATGACAGCCTACTCTGACCTGGAAAGCGCGGTCGCTGCCTTTCAGGGCGGGGCTTTCGAGTACCTCGCCAAGCCCTTCGACGTGGATCAGGCCATCGACATCATCCGCCGTGCTGTGGACGAAAGCACGCGCCAGGCAAACGAGGAAGATTATCCTCAGGAAACACCGGAAATCATCGGCCAGGCGCCGGCGATGCAGGAAGTGTTTCGTGCCATCGGGCGTTTATCCCGTTCGCATGCAACGGTGTTAATCAATGGCGAATCCGGAACGGGCAAGGAACTAGTCGCCATGGCATTGCATCGCCATAGCCCGCGCTCGGATAAACCTTTCATTGCCATCAATACCGCGGCGATTCCCAAGGATCTGCTGGAGTCCGAGCTGTTCGGGCACGAGCGCGGTTCATTTACAGGCGCACAGGCGGCACGGCGTGGCCGCTTCGAGCAGGCCGATGGCGGAACGCTGTTCCTGGACGAGATCGGCGATATGCCATCGGACCTGCAGACACGTTTGCTGCGCGTGCTATGCGATGGCCAGTTCTATCGCGTGGGCGGGCACCAGCCGGTGAAGGTCAATGTGCGCATCATTGCCGCCACGCACCAGGATTTGGAGGAGCGCGTCAAGCAAGGCTTGTTCCGGGAGGACTTGTTCCACCGCCTCAACGTAATACGTTTGCGTCTTCCTCCACTGCGCGAGCGGCGTGAGGATATCCCGTTGCTGGCACGCTATTTCCTGCAGCAAAGCGCCATCGAGCTGGGCGTCGAACCCAAGCAGCTATCCGCTGCTGCGCTTCGGTATCTGGCTACTCTCGGCTGGAGCGGCAATGTGCGCCAACTGGAAAATGTCTGTCATTGGCTGACCGTGATGGCGCCGGGCCAGAACATCGATGTCGCCGATCTCCCGCAGGAGTTGCGCGAGGATGTCAGCCGCCCGATCAACGTTGCTTCGTGGCAGGAAGCGCTGGCGCAGGAAGTTGCCGATGCCTTGTCGCGCGGTGAGCAGAATGTGCTGGAAACCCGTACGCACGCCTTCGAGCGCATCTTGATCATCAAGGCGCTTGAGCATACCGGCGGACGCCGGATAGAAGCTGCAACTCAATTAGGTATGGGTAGAAATACACTTACTCGCAAGATACAGGAGCTGGGGATAGGTGAATAAATCAAGGGAGGATATTGCGCTTGCGCAGTAACTCCAAGACCTGATTGACGGAGTCTTTCAGGGGCAGGCTGCCGGTGTCGATTTCCAGTTCTGGATTGATAGGCGCTTCGTATGGCGATGAAATGCCAGTAAAATTCGAGATGAGCCCTTGCCGTGCCTTGGCATACAAGCCTTTCACGTCGCGCTGTTCGCAGATTTCGACTGGGCATTTGCAGTAAATTTCGATGAAATCACCGGCTCCCACCAAGGCGCGAACGCGATCCCGATCAGCCCGGTAGGGAGAGATAAACGCGGTCAAGGCAATGATGCCGGCTTCGATAAATAGTTTTGACATTTCTCCAACGCGGCGAATATTTTCTACCCGGTCCTCGGGGCTGAATCCCAAGTCTTCGCATAGTCCGTGACGTACATTATCGCCATCGAACACGAATGTACGGCAGCCCTGCTGGAAAAGCGCTTGCTCCACTGCGTGGGCCAATGTAGATTTTCCTGCACCGGAAAGACCAGTAAACCAGAGAATAGCACTTCTGTGCCGATTAAGAAGCTCGCGCTGCTCGCGAGAGACCAGCGCTTCATGCCAGCGGATATGATTTTTTGTAGTTTCCATTACCGCATTATCGCCGATCCAGTCACCAGATCGAAGCGCTGTTTAAGAAGCGGAATCACGCTTCAGTGCGCCAATGCCCAGATTTTCCGCCTTCTTTTTCCAGCAGACGTATATTGACGATTAGCATGCCGCGGTCCACGGCCTTGCACATGTCATAAATGGTCAGGAGCGCAATGCTGGTGGCTGTCAATGCTTCCATTTCCACTCCGGTTCTGCCCACGGTTTCGGCGGTAACGATGCAATGGACGGTATCTGGCTCGGCGATCTCGAATTCGACGCCGACTTTGGTCAGGCCAATGGGATGGCACAATGGAATGAGTTCGGAAGTGCGCTTCGACCCCTGTATCGCAGCTATGCGCGCTATGCCGAGCACGTCGCCCTTTTTCGCATCGCCTTGCCGTATCAAAACCAGGGTCTCCGGCAGCATGCGTATGCTGCCGCTGGCACGAGCAATACGGCGCGTTTCGGACTTGTCGCCGACATCGACCATATGCGCCTGACCGGCCGCGTTAAAGTGTGTAAATTGCCCCATCGCGCTATGAACTCTCCAGATGAAGCATATATCATAGCAGGGTGAAATTCGTTTATCTTTTCCTGTTGCTTTTGTGCGTACCCAGCGCGCTTGCGGATGGTCTTCCTGACCTCGGCGATTCTTCACAACTGGCACTGACGGCGCAGGACGAGCGTCGCATCGGTGAGGAAATCATGCGCGATGTGAATGCCAGCGGCGACGTCATTAAAGACATCGAAGTTGTCGATTACATGCAGAACCTGGGGTATCGCCTGGCTGCTAATAGCGGCGATTCCCGGCAGAAATTCACTTTCTTTGTAGTGCAGGACACCAGTATCAATGCCTTCGCACTCCCCGCCGGCATCATCGGCGTGCATAGCGGCCTGATCATGGCCGCTGGCAGCGAGTCGGAACTCGCCAGCGTCGTCAGCCACGAAATCGGCCACGTGACCCAACGCCATATCGCGCGCATGATTGCCCAGCAGAAACAGGACGCGTGGCAGTCATTCGCCGCGATGGCATTCGCGCTGCTCGCTGCCCGTTCCAATCCGCAACTGGCAGGGGCTTCAATGCAGGCTGCTCAGGCGGGTGCCATCCAGAAGCAGCTGGATTACACGCGCGAGCACGAACGCGAAGCCGACCGTGTCGGGTTGCAGATTCTCAGCCAGGCAGGGTTCGATACGCGCGCGATGCCGGCTTTCTTCGACAAGTTGATGAAGGGCACGCGCTTTTACGAAGGCAGCGCTCCGTCCTTCCTGCGTACTCACCCGCTGACAACCGAACGTATTGCCGACGTGCGCAACCGTGTCGAGCAGATTCCTTACCGGCAAGTTACCGACAGCCCTGAATTCAATTACACCCGGGCCAAGCTGCGCGCGATGATGGGTAATCCCCACCAGGCGGTGCAATGGTTCGAGACCATCCTCAACGAAAAGAAATACGTCGACGAAGCCGCGCAACGCTATGGTTTGGCAGTGGCCCGCTTACGCGCGAACCAGCTCGAAGAGGCGCGGGAGGAGGTTGCGTGGCTACGCACCAAGGCGCCCCGCCATGCGATGATCGAAACACTCGCAGCCAGGCTCCTGGTGGCGATGGGCAATGACCGCCAGGCCGAAAGCCAGTTCAAGCAGGCGTTGGCGGTTTATCCCAATCACCGCGGACTGATCTACGGGTATGGAGAGCTTTTGCTCGCAAGCGGGCAGACGGACGCAGCGGTCAAATTGCTCAGCGAGAAGCAACATGCCTTTCCTGACGATCCTTACCTGTATGAGTTGAAATCGCAGGCATATACCCGGCTGGGCAAGAACCTGTTGCGCCACCAGGCTCAAGGCGAGGCATACTATCTGCGGTACAACCTGCCAAGCGCGATCGAGCAGATGGAGCTTGCACTGAGGAGCGGCGATGGCAATTTTTACGAAATGTCGATTGTCGAAGCGCGGCTGAAGCAATTGCGATCCATGCTCGAAGAACCGAAAAGATAAGAGGCGGATGGTGAATCGAAGAACGCTGCTGAAGTCGTGCGCGGCCATGTTTTCCCTGCTCGCTCTGGTGCCCTTGCAGGTATTGGCGGCGGCGTGGAACCGCAGGGCTTTCGAGTCCGATAAGGTCGAGGGCGCGTTGCAGGGTTTGGGAGTCACCGGCGACCAAGCCAGCGCGGAGATCGAGATAATCGCCCCGCAAATGGCCGAGAATGGCGCCATCATCCAGATCGAAGTAATTAGCCGCATTCCGGATACCGAGGCGATTGCCATTCTGGCGGAAAAGAACCCGACGCCGCTGATCGCCAATTTCATGTTTTCCAACGGCGCCGAGCCTTACCTCATCACCCGCATCAAGATGGCGGAAACGGCAGACTTGAAGGTGATCGTCAAGGCTGGCGACAAATATCACTCGGCTTCTCGGCGTATCGAGGTCGCGCTGGGGGGCTGCGGCTGATGGCGGACATGATGAAAATACGCGCCCGTCTCAAGGATGGCGTGACAGAGGTGAAGGTACTCATGATCCACCCGATGGAAACGGGACGCCGGATCGACGATGCCGGAGAACCCGTGCCGGCGCATTTCATTCAGTTGGTGACGGCGATGCTGAACGGGAAACCCGTGCTGGAAGCGCAATGGGGCACCGGTATCTCCAAGAACCCTTACCTGACTTTTCGCCTGCGCGGCGCCAACCTGGGCGATAAAATTGCCGTGAATTGGGTCGACAACAAGGGCGCGACGAATGCCATCGAAGGCCTCGTCGAAGGCGCTTAAAGCATCTCGCGTATTACGCGTTCATATTCAGGGAAATAGCGCCCGATCACCGGCAAATCGAAATTGCGCAAAATGCTGGTATTGGATTCCCGTTCCAGCAGGAAATCGAATGAGCGGCTGATCAGGTGCTCGACCGGCACCTTCCCAGCAGTGAGCTTTTCAGCATAATCGCCAGTCACGGACACGGTATGCGTTGTAGTGGGCATGCCCTCGACCGTCACTTCGAAAGTCGTCTCGTTCAATTTTTGGACTTTAATCATAAGGCCTCTATCTCGATTACTGCGTTTCTGGCTGCAGCATCTGGCGCAGGAGAGGCAACGTGACCGGCCGCTTGGCAGTGAGCGACCACTTATCCAATGCATCCAGCGTCGCCATCAAGGTAGGCAGATCGCGGCGCAAATGGCGCAGACAGTATTCCAGGACTTCATCAGGCAACTTCATCCCGCGCTCTTCGGCATGGGTTTTCAACGCTTGTGTTTTTTCCTCGTCGGACAAAGGCTGCAATTGGTACACCAGCCCCCAGGAAAGCCGTGTCGCCAAGTCGTCACGTAGCCCCATCTGCATGGGCGCCGCGTCCCCGCTTGCAATCAAGGCTCCACCGTTCTCGCGCAGACGGTTGTAGGTGTTGAACAGCGCAATCTGCGCCTCTTCATCGAGCCGTTGTACATCGTCCGCAATCACTGTTGCGACGGCGTTTTGCCGCGCAAGTTCACTACAAGCCAGCAGCAAATGGCTTTTGCCGCTTCCACTGCTGCCCCACAAATAGATGAAGCGCACGTCGGCCTGGCCAGTGGCGGCGAGATACAGGCTATGCAGGGCCTCGGCGTTGCGGCCGGGAACGAAATTTTCCAGCGTCGGCGCCGGCGCCGGTTGGATGTCGAGCAGGAGTTGCTTCACTTCAAGTAGGTTTCGCTGGCGATATAGGACTGATTGAGATGGCGCAAGCCAACGGCGATGGCTGCGCTCACGGGTAATGCCAATAGGACACCGGCAAAGCCAAATAGTTGGCCGCCAGCGAGCAGGGCGAAAATCACCGCCACGGGATGCAGGCCGATACGGTCGCCTACCAGCCATGGTGTCAGCACCATGCCTTCGAGCAACTGGCCGACGCCGAATACCGCGGCGATGGGTATCAAAGGCGCGAAACTGGAAAACTGCAGCAATGCCGCCATTACTGCGAGCACGATGCCGATGGTGATGCCCAGGTAGGGCACGAACCCGAGCAGGCCGGCGATGATGCCGATGGGCAATGCCAGTTCGAGCCCGGTCATCCACAGCGCGATGGCGTAGAACGCGCTCATCATCAGCATCACTGAAAGCTGTCCTCGCAGGAATTCAGCCAGCACCAGATCGATTTCATGCGCGATCAGCGCTACCTTGTCGTACCAGCGGCGCGGTACCAGCTGGCCGATGCGAGTGATCAGTTCGCGCCAGTCGCGCAGCAGGTAGAACAGCACCAGCGGCACCAGCAACAGGCTCATCAGGAAGCCGAAGAACGCCGCGCCATGCGTGCCGACGATGCGTAGCGCCTGCCCGGCGAAATTGCCGGCCGTTTTCCAGTGCTCGGAAAGCATGGCCTGAACCTGGGCAAAATCGATGGCGAGCGTGATACCGAAATGTTGCAGCAGCAGGGGCTCCAGCCAGTTGCGCAGGGCCGCGAAATAAAGGGGTAGCCGCTGGGTGAGCAGCAGTATTTCCTTCTGCAGCAAGGGAACGACAATCAGCAGCAGCAGGACGAAAACGCCGGTCAGCAGCAATAAAACCAATACCGTGGCCGGAGTGCGTCCCAATTTCCAGCGTCCGAAATGGATGCGCATCAGGCGGTCGACGAGCGGGCTGCAGATATAGGCCAAAATCGCCGCACTGAGAAAAGGTGCGAGGATGTCGCGCAGCAGGTAGAGCAGCACGCAGAAGAGCGCGAGCGCAGCCAACCATTGATAGGGTAGTCCGTTGTCTCGTTTTGCGGCCATTTCGGGTAAAATCACGGTTTGAAGCCTGTAATGTATCCTCTGGAAAGCGAGAACTCAACTTGAACCCGTCCGACTCCGCCAAATCCTCGATCAGCTACCGCGACGCCGGCGTCGATATCGAAGCCGGCGATGCGCTGGTCGAAGACATCAAGCCGTTTGCCAAGCGCACCATGCGCCCGGAAGTGCTGGCCGGCATCGGCGGTTTCGGCTCGCTGTTCGAAGTCCCCAAGAAATTCAAGAATCCAGTGCTGGTGTCCGGCACCGACGGCGTCGGCACCAAGCTCAAGCTCGCGTTCCAGCTGAACAAGCACGACACGGTCGGCATCGACCTCGTGGCCATGTGTGTCAACGACATCCTGGTGCAAGGCGCCGAGCCGCTGTTTTTCCTCGACTACTTCGCCTGCGGCAAGCTGGAAGTCGGCGCTGCCGCGCAGGTGATCAAGGGCATTGCCGCGGGCTGCGAACAAGCCGGATGCGCACTGGTAGGCGGCGAAACCGCGGAAATGCCGGGCATGTATCCGCCAGGCGAGTACGATCTGGCGGGCTTCTCGGTCGGCGCGGTGGACAAGGAAAAGATCATCGACGGCACTACCATCCAGCCGGGCGATGTGGTGCTGGGCCTTGCTTCCAGCGGCGCGCATTCCAACGGTTACTCGCTGGTGCGCAAGCTGATCGAAGTTTCCGGCATCGATATGAACAGCGATTTTCACGGCCGCCCATTCCGTGAGGTCGTCATGGAGCCCACCCGTATCTACGTGAAACCGTTGCTCAAGCTGATAGCCGCCTTGCCGGTCAAGGGCATGGCGCACATCACCGGCGGCGGCCTGACCGAGAACATTCCGCGCGTTCTGCCGGAAGGCGTGACGGCCGAGTTGGAGCGCGGCAGCTGGACTATTCCTCCGCTGTTCGGCTGGATGCAGCAGCAGGGCAATATCGCCGAGGATGAAATGCTGCGTACCTTCAATTGCGGTATCGGCATGACGGTGATCGTCGCGGCCGAAGATGCCGACCGCGCGATTGCGCTATTGGCGGCCGAAGGCGAACAAGTTTCGCGCATCGGGGTCATACGAGCCCGCGCCGAAGGCGAGCACCAGACCGTCATTGCCTAATCTTCGACAACCGTCCGGCCGCTGGCGCGTTAGAAGAGAAGGAGGAATCCCCATGCTACGTTTGCTTGCACTCGCCTTATTGTTCGCCGCGCAGGTCGCGGCCGCTGCCCCGCAACAGGTCAAGGCGGTTTACCAGGCCACCCGTAATGGCCAGCCATTCGCGACGGTCACCGAGACCTTTACCCGCGATGGCAGTAAATACAAGCTCGAAAGTCTGACGGAAGGTATCGGCGTCTATGCCCTGTTCGGCAAGCGCCGCCTCTTCAGCGAGGGCGATGTGACAGCCGAAGGCTTGCGTCCCACTCATTTCGAACAGCAGCAGGGTGAGCCGAGAAAGAATGTCTCGGCGGATTTCGACTGGTCGGCTAACCAACTGACGATGAAATACAAGGGCAAGATCAATACGGCGGCGCTCGAGCCCGGTACGCAGGATATCCTGAGCTATGGCTACCAGTTCATGTTCAAGCCGCCGCAGGGCGAAGATGTGGTGATGCCGGTGACGACCGGCCGCAAAATGCGCGTCTACCGCTATCGTATCGCGGAGCGCGATGTGGCGCTTGAAAGCGACGCCGGAAAATACCGGGCTGTACATCTCGTCAATGCCGAACAGGACGAGGACCAGAAGGAGTTTTGGCTCGGTGCCGAAGCGCATTACATCCCGGTGCATATCACGATGAAGGATGAAAACGGCGCCAAAATCGAGCAGACGCTGACCAGTCTGCATGTGGAATAAACGCCTTTATCGTCCGTTGCTCTGGGCGCTACTGCTGTCGCTGCTGGCCCATGTGGTGCTGATCGGACGGTTGCCATGGTTCGAAGGGGAAAAGACGATCGGTATTCCCATCGTGATCGAATTGGCCCCGGTACCGATGAAGACGGTTCCCGTTAAAATTGCAGACCGGCTTTCCAGCGAGCCTCCTTCCCAAGTAAAGCCCGAACCGGTCAAACCCATTCCGCCACACCCGGTTGAGTTACCCGTGCCGGAGGTAGTGCCGCCGGCTGAACCGGCACCCCCGATTTTGGCCCCGCCAGAAGCCGAAGTGCCGTTGGCCGAGGCGCCTGTGCAGGAAAATGAAATTCCTGTGCCTGCTGCCACAGTACCGGTCGAGGAAGGCACTTTGACAGCGCAGCCCGATGAAGCGGAGCCGCCCCTGCCCAGCCATATCGAAATCGAATACCGTATCTTGCGCAAAGGCGGTATCGCTGGAGTAGAACGACACAGTTATCTCGTAGGCGCAGATGGCCGATACAGCCTTACCAGTACCGCCCAGCCCAAGGGATTGTTGGCGCTGGCACTGTCGGACTTGCTGCAGAAGAGCGAAGGAAAGGTGACCGCCCAAGGGCTCAAACCGGAAACTTTCCTGTATCAATATGGCAAGAATCCCGACAAGGCACAAAAAGCCTCGTTCGACTGGGAGTCGGGGAAGCTGCTGCTGGAAACCGGCTCGCGCCGGCAAGAGGTCGCATTGGCGGAAGGCGCGCAGGACCTGATGAGTTTCATGTATCAGTTCATGTTCGTACCGCCGCTGCAGGAAATGCAGCTGGCAATCACCAACGGCAAGCGCCTTAAAACCTATGCCTATGGCTTCGATGGCGAAGAAGTGCTGGATACCGCGTTCGGCAAAGTGCGTTGCCTGCATATAGCCAGGAGCAGCGGCGACGGCGAAGAAAAAACGGATTTGTGGCTAGCCGCAGATTATCATTACCTCCCGATAAAGCTCAGTAAAACAGAAAAGGACGGCACGGTGATGGAGCGCATCGCGACACGCCTGCAAGTGGAATGACCATGACCCAACTCAATGAAGCCCTGATTCGCCAGGCAGCCATGGCGCTGGCCACGGTACTTGGCCCGCACGGCCCTGCCGATGCCAAGCTGAGCGCTTATTTCCGCGACAATCCCAAGCTTGGGGTGAAGGACCGCGCGTTCATTGCCGAGTCGGTATATCAGGTGCTGCGCCGCAAACGCCTGCTCGAATACCTGGCCGACGGGGTCGATGCGCGTCGCCTGCTTCTTGCTGCCCAGCTGCGCTTGCAGGGCATCAGCTTGCGCGATCTCGGCCCGTTATTGAACAAGCAGCAAACCGAATGGGCGCATGCCATCAAGGCCAAATCCACGGAGGAGCTGCCTCTGGCAGTCCAGGCCGATCTGCCGGACTGGTTATGGGAGCGGCTGGCGGAACAGCTCGGGGAACAGGAGGCGCTCACCCTTGCACGCACCTTGCATCTTTCGGCGCCGCTGGATTTGCGGGTCAATGCGGTCAAGGCAACCCGCGAAGAGGTATTGGAGCAATTTGCCAAGGACCGTATCGATGCCGTGCCTACGCTTCTCTCTCCTTACGGCATCCGCCTCGAGTCCAAGATTGCGCTCAACCGCCAGCCGATGTTCATGGAAGGGAAAATCGAGGTACAGGACGAAGGCAGCCAGTTATTGGCGCACCTGGTCGCGCCGCGCCGCGGAGAGATGGTGGCCGATTTCTGTGCCGGTGCCGGCGGCAAGAGCCTGGCGCTGGGCGCGCTGATGCGCAACACGGGGCGTCTTTATGCCTTCGATGTCTCCGAAAAGCGCCTGCACAACCTGGGCCAGCGCCTCAAACGCTCCGGCCTGTCCAATCTGCACAGCCAGGTGATTACCAGCGAGCGCGACCCCAAGCTGAAGCGTCTCGCCGGCAAATTCGACCGCGTGCTGGTGGACGCGCCGTGCAGCGGCTTGGGTACCTTGCGCCGCAATCCGGACCTCAAGTGGCGCCAGACGCCGCAAGATATCGATGAACTGACCGCGAAGCAGGCCGCCATCCTGGATAGCGCCGCGCGCCTGGTGAAGCCCGGCGGTCGCCTGGTTTACGCAACATGCAGCCTGCTACATGAAGAGAACGAAGCGATCGCGGAAACTTTTCTGGCGCATCACCCCGAATTCGAGGCAACGAATGCTTCGGAAATTCTGGCACAACAGCAAATCCCGCTGGATACCGGGCCTTATCTCAAACTGCTGCCGCAGCAGCATGGTACGGATGGATTTTTTGCGGTGGCGATGACGCGAAAAGCCTGATCTTTTGGATAAAGCAGGCAGCATTCTCCTGCTTGACGCATAAATACATTTGTATGAATATACACCTCCCCGCCTGCTCATCGGGCTGGAGAAAAAAGCCAAAACAGAACGCCGCTGTCTGACTATTCAGGCTTTCCGATTCATCCTTATGCTGAAAGATATGGCCTCATGCAGAACCAACTGGATATCTTCGTCTCCTCGCTGAACGAATTCTGGATTCAAGTAGCGACATTTTTCCCCAAGCTCCTCGCTGTCATGATCATTCTTTTCATCGGCTGGGGAATTGCGCGCCTGGCGCGAGCCGGGGTGCATCGCCTGCTGAGCTTTGCGCATTTCGATTCCATTGCGGAGAGGTCCGGACTGGAGTCCTTTCTGCAGCAGGGTAGCGTCCAGCTGACGCTTTCCGGCATCATCAGCCAAATCGTTTTTTGGCTGGTGATCCTGATGTTCGTGATTACCGGGGCCAACATGCTTGGACTGGCGGAAGTTTCCGGCATACTTGTTGGCCTGGCCGGGTACCTGCCGCACATCATTATTGCGATCCTGGTGCTGATCTTCGGTACCTTGCTGGCGCGGTTCATCAACCGGCTGGTATTCGCCTGGTTGCACAGCATCAAGTTCGAAGGCGCGTTGGTCGTCAGTACATCGAGCGAGTACCTTGTTCAGGTTTTCGTGCTGTTCGTGGCGCTGGAGCAATTGAACATCGGTACTCAGCTGTTGACCGCATTGTTCGTGATCGTCGTCGGCGCCGTCTTTCTGGCGCTTGCCATTGCTTTCGGGCTGGGAGGCAAGGAGTGGGCAGCAAAGATCATCGAGAACATGCAGGAAAACACCAAGAAGAAGTAACCAGGTGAAAACCGCTTCGGCCAGTTCCCATGCATCATCGTCGGCAGAGTGCCAGGCATCCGATCCGGTATCGGTACTCAAACTGTTTCGTGTCATTTTCCAGTCGATCAACCGTCATTCATTCGAGGTCGAGCAGAAAGCAGGCGTAGGCGGCGCCCAGTTGTGGGCGCTGGCCGAAATATCCGGGCGGCCGAGAATCACCGTCACGGAACTGGCCAAGGCGATGTCCATCCATCAGTCTACCGCCAGCAATCTGCTGGAAAAGCTGGAAAGCCAGAACTACATTGCCCGCAACCGTAGCGACGAGGACCGCAGGGTGGTGCTGTTGACCCTGACGCCACGTGGCGAGGAAATCCTAGGCAAGGCGCCGTTGCCTTATCGCGGCGTGCTCAATGATGCGCTGCTGAAACTGGATGAGGCCAGCCTGACGGTATTGCAAGTCAGTCTGGAAAAACTGGTTGCCCAGCTCGAATACAAACAGCTCAAGGGCGCTTTCGAGCCTTTGGGCAAGATTTGACGCTCCTGAATCCTTTAGTTTCCTAATCCAGTCAAGGCGAACGCCATGAGACTTCCCTCGCTCAACACGCAAATTCTTGTGGGTGCTCTCGGTGGCGTACTGGTCGGCCTGGCCTTGTCCGCCTTGGGCAAAGAGACGCCAGTCGCACAAAACACGCTCTATGCGGCGGGATTGGTCGGCACCTTGTTCATCGACCTGCTGAAAATGGTGCTGATTCCACTGGTGTTCACTTCGATAGCGGTCGGCGTTGCCAACCTGCGCGCGCATAGCCAGATGCATCGTGTCTGGATCGCGACATTGGGATTTTTCGTGTTTTCGATGTCATTGGCGATCCTGCTCGGCCTGGGCGCAGCCAATCTGTTCCGCCCCGGCGAGGGATTGCATCTCGATATGTTCCGCGATGCGATGCAGGGCTTCGAGGCGAAGCAGCTGCCCTTGCCGGAATTTTTCGCGCAGTTCCTGCATGGCCTGTTCATGAATCCCGTTACCGCGCTCGCCGAAGGCAATGTGCTGGCGGTGGTGGTGTTCGCGCTGATACTTGGCATTGCCCTGGTCATCGGCGGCGAGCGGTACCGCAATATTTTGCAGCTACTGCAAGAGCTGCTGGAGCTGTCGCTGATGCTGGTGAACTGGATCATGCGCCTTGCGCCCTTCGGCATCATGGCGCTGCTGATCAAGCTGGTCGCCACGCAAGACGTCGCATTGCTGACGACCTTGGCCAAATTCATTGCCGTGGTGATCGGCTCCACCTTGCTGCACGGCATAGTAGTGCTGCCTCTCCTGCTGTATCTCATCGTGCGCGTGACGCCGCTGCATTTCTGGCGCGGCTCGCGCGAAGCGCTGGTGACGGCATTTGCCACCAGCTCCAGCTCGGCGACGCTGCCGATTACCTTGCGCTGCGTGGAGCAGCACCTTCACGTCAAACGGGACATCGCCGGCTTCGTTGTTCCGTTGGGTGCCACGATCAACATGGACGGTACGGCGCTTTATGAAGCTGCCGCTGCGCTGTTCATCGCCAACCTGGTCGGTATCGAGCTCAATGGCATACAGCAGCTGATTGTTTTCCTGACGGCGATGATTGCTGCAATGGGCGCACCGGGAATTCCCAGTGCTGGGATGGTGACCATGGTGATGGTATTGCAATCGGTGGGCTTGCCCGCGGAGGCGATTGCCATTTTGTTGCCGATCGATCGCCTGCTGGACGCCTTCCGTACTGCGGTCAATGTGGAAGGCGATATGGTGGGCAGCCTCGTGGTGCAGAAGCTGGTACGAAAGCCGGCTTAAGGTTTTTCCTGCAGGCGTTGGCGCAATGCCTCGGCGATTTCGATGCGCAGGCGCTCGGCGATGTTTTCCTGCATTTTGGCCGCCTCTTCGGCGACGATCAAATCCAGGTTTTCCAGCATCAAGGGCATCAGTGCGTCGATGACGGCGTCGGCCAGCTCCTCGCCAGTCCCGGGCTGATCCGTTGCCACCGACCCCTCGTAGATCTCGGTGAGTACCGGGATGTCGGCAGCTTCTTCGATGATGACAAAAGGCGTGCTGTCGTCCTGGTGGGAGGAAGCCGACTCGGCAGCCGCGTCTTCATGGGTGGTTCCGGGCGGCATCAATGTTATTTCCGGCGCAGGCGGAATGGCCGGCTCTGTCACCTGCCCCCGCTTCATGAGCGCATCAAGCCGGCTCAGCACCTGCTCGAACTGATTGTCTACGGGTTCGTCCGCCACTATTGCTCCGTCACGTCGTGGGATTTGATTTCGTAGCCGCGGTCGCGGTAAAAGCGAAAACGGGACCGGGCGGCATTACGGTCTTCTTCTTCCATGCCCACCACTTCGATCAGGCCTTTGAACCGACTGAAAAACGGCGGGTGCTCGGGCGTCAGGTTGATCAGGATATCGTCGTGCAGCAGGTTCTGCCCCTGCCAATCGATGACGATGGGGGTTTCCGGACCTAGCGCATGATCGCTGCGGCAGTTCGGCAGAAAGCCGGTCGGCGGGTGCGACCAGAGCACGGATTCGAGTTGCGCTGAAGCGCTGGCATCGGGGGTGTAGATAAACAGCTGCCGTTGCTTTCCTATAGCCAGGCGCGCAAGTTCCGCCACTTGGCGGAACTTGTCTTCAACATTGAAATAAAAGTCGATGCGCGTCATCGGCCTTTTATCGCTCGCCGCTGCGCTGCATCAGGAAATGCGTTAACAAGGGAACCGGCCGTCCGGTGGAGCCCTTGTCCTTGCCCGATTTCCAGGCGGTGCCGGCGATGTCCAGATGAGCCCATTCGAACTTCTTGGCAAAGCGGGAAAGGAAACACGCGGCGGTAATGCTGCCGCCCGCACGGCCGCCGATGTTGGCCATGTCGGCGAAGTTGCTTTTCAGCTGGTCCTGGTAGTCGTCCCACGTCGGCATCGGCCAGACGCGGTCGAAGGATTCTTCGCCGGCATTGTGCAACTCCTTGGTCAGGCTATCGGAATTACCGAACAGGCCGCTGACGTGATGACCCAAGGCAATTACGCAGGCACCCGTCAGCGTGGCGATATCCACCACCGCTGTCGGCTCGAAACGCTCGGTATAGGTCAGCGCGTCGCACAGGATCAGGCGGCCTTCCGCATCGGTATTCAGAATCTCGATGGTCTGGCCGGACATGCTGGTGACGATGTCGCCCGGCTTGTTGGCGTCGCCGTCCGGCAGGTTTTCGCAGGTCGGGATGACACCGACCGCATTGATCGGCAGCTTCATCTCGGCAATGGCTCTGAAGGTGCCCAACACGCTGGCCGCGCCGCACATGTCGTACTTCATTTCGTCCATGTCGCCGGCCGGCTTGATGGAAATGCCGCCGGCGTCGAAGGTGATGCCCTTGCCTACCAGCGCTACCGGCTTCTGGCCGGTCTCGCCTTTGCTGTAATGCATGACGATCAGCTTGGGTGGTTGGCGGCTGCCCCTGGCGACACTGAGGAAAGAGCCCATGCCGAGCTTTTCCATGTCCTTCTTTTCCAACACCTCGACCTTGAAATCGAAGTTCCTTCCCAACTCCAGCGCCTGTTCGGCAAGATAGGTCGGGGTACAGATATTGCCCGGCAGGTTGCCCAGATCCTTGGCAAACCGGATACCGGAAGCAATCGCGAGTCCGCGCTGCAGCGCCTGATCACCCTTCTTCAGATCGTTGCGCTGCGGAACGTTGATGATCAGTTTGTAGACGCCGCGGCGTTCTTCTTCTTTTTTGCATTGCGGATGCGCGAACCGGTAGACCGAATCCATGGTCAGTTCGATCATCTGTTCGATTTTCCAGGCGATATCGCGTTTCTTGATCGGCAATTCGGCGAGAAAGCTGGCGGCGTCGCTGGCGCCATGGTTGTCGAGGGCCTTGATGGAAGCGGCTACAGCACGGCGGTATTCACGTTCACGGAATTCACGTTCCTTGCCCAGGCCGACCAGCAGCACGCGATCGCACAGGGTGCCAGGCACATTATGAAGCAGGAGGCTGCTGCCCAGCTTGCCCTCCATGTCGCCACGGCGCAGGATGCTGCCAAGGTAGCCGTCCGAAGCGCGGTCAATGGCGGCGGCGGCGGCGGAAAGTTTGCGCGATTCATACACACCGACGATGACGCAGGCATTACGCTGTTTCTCCGGGTTGCCGTTTTTTATGCTAAATTCCATTGCTGAAGCCCTTTCCGTAAAATTTATCCGATTATCCAACGTTTCCACGCGAATTCAAACCCGGAATGATATTTAGACGATCCTTGACGCAGGAGCTCTATTCCACCGCGCTCGCCACGTTCCTGACGCTCGTGGGGATCGTGCTCGCCCAGCGGGTTGCCTATTACTTGGGAATAGCGGCGCGCGGAAGCCTTGCCAGTGATGCCATCAATGCGCTTTTGGGTTTCAGCCTGCTTAAATATCTCCCTTTGTTGCTGACATTGACGCTTTTTTTAAGCGTTTTGCTGACATTGACCCGCTGGCATCGAGACAGTGAAATGGTGGTGTGGTTCACTTCCGGCATTGGATTGGCGGCTTGGGTGCGCCCGGTGATGTCCTTTGCGCTGCCCTTGATCGTGATCATCGGCGTGCTCAGTATGTTTGTCACGCCTTGGGCTACCGGCAAGGGGGTGGCGTTCGCCGACCAGCTCAAGGCCCGGGACGAGCTGGCCGCCATTTCCCCCGGCGTATTCAAGGAATCGCGGCATGCCGACCGCGTCTATTTCGTCGAAAGTTTTGATGAGTTGGGGAATACCGTCAAAAACGTATTCGTGCAGTCCATCCAGCACCAGAAGCTCGGCATTATCGTTGCCCAAAAGGGTTTCCGCGAAACCGCTCCCAATGGCGATAATTTTCTGGTGATGGCCAATGGGCGCCGTTATGAAGGCAAGCCGAATACCCCCGAATTTTCCGTCACCGAATTCGAGCGCTACTCCATCCGCATCGAAGCGAACGAAGTTCAGGAGCGCCCGGCCAGCACACAAACGCGTTCCAGTCAGGACCTGATCCGCGAACGCTCGGCAGCAAGCAGCGCGGAGTTCCAGTGGCGCCTGGCGACTCCGATCTCGGCGTTCCTGCTGGTGTTGCTTGCAATCCCGATGAGTTTCGTCGACCCGCGCGCGGGTCGTTCGGCCAATCTCATCATGGCCTTGCTGGTGTATGTGATTTACAACAACCTTCTCAGCATCAGCCAGGCCTGGATACAGCAGGACAAGATCCATCCCATCATCGGGCTCTGGCCGGTGCATAGCATCGTGCTGGCATTGATCGTGTATCTTTTCTATCGTCGGTTATTCCTGCTGCCGCTGATTCCGAATTTATTCCGAAAATGAAGCTTTTTAGCCGCTACCTGTTCCAGGAAATCGTCGCCAGCATCGTATTGATGATGGTGGCACTGCTCGCACTGTTTGCGTTTTTCGACCTGATCCAGGAATTGGAAAGCCTGGGGAAGGGCACTTACGGTATCGGGCAGATCGTGCTGTTCGTGTTGCTCAGCATTCCCGGCCATGTGTACGAGGTGGTGCCGGTTGCCGTCCTCATCGGCACACTGTACGCATTGGCGCAGTTCGGGCGTAACTCTGAACTGGTGGTGCTGCGCACAAGTGGAATCTCCATGCTGCAACTCGCGCGACCGCTGATGGCAGTAGGCTTGTTGTTTGCAGCGGTGACGTTTCTTGGCGGCGAATTGATCGCGCCTTTGAGCGAGAAGTCGGCTCAGCGCTTGCGCATCAAGTCGACTGATTCGGTGGTGGCGCAGGATTTTCGCTCGGGCATGTGGGTCAAGGACGGCAACAGTTTCATCAACATCGAAGATGTTTTGCCGGATGCGGGTCTGCTCAATGTCCATATTTACGAATTCGACCCCGATTTCCACCTGCGCGTAATCAGCAATGCCAAGACGGCCAATTATCGCGGCGGTCACTGGGAGCTGAGCGAGGTGACCCAGACCAGCTTCGCCGACCGGAAGATACGATCCCAGTATTATCATAAAGCCAATTGGCGATCGGTGATCCAGCCGGAACTGCTGAACGTGCTACTGGTGGTGCCGGAGAAGATGTCGGCCTGGAACCTGTATTTCTACATCCAGCATTTGAGCGAGAATCGCCAGAAGACGACGCGTCATGAGATCGCCTTGTGGTCGAAAATGGTTTATCCCGTCGCTTGCATCGTCATGGTCGTGCTGGCGCTGCCCTTCGGCTTTCTGCAGCAGCGCGCCGGCGGTATCAGCGCCAAGATATTCGTCGGCATCATGCTGGGCATCAGCTACCAGGTGCTCAATCGCCTGTTCGTGCATCTCGGGCTGTTGAACGACTGGCCGCCCCCTGTCAGTGCCACGATACCGACCCTGCTGTTCCTGTCGGCGGGATTGGGGATGCTCTTCTGGACGGAGCGGCGTTAGGTTTGTTTCTCCAGCAGCACTAGCCGGGTTTTACCTAACCGGTCATGCAGGAATTGCCGGTCCCTGTCCACCAAGGCCCACCAGAAGCCAATTCCGGCTGGCAGCAGCAACAAGGCTGCGAGTAGAAGACGCTGTAAAGCCTGGGGAAAGGAGAGCGAAGCGCCATTGCCGGCTACTACTTTGACTCGCCAGGTTTTCATCGCGAGCGTTTGTCCGCCGTGCGTCCAGCACCAGATAAAATAGCCGGAGATAATGAGCAGGGAAACGCCTTGCAGCATCCACCTGGCAGTGCCGTGGGTAGCATTGTCAACAATGGTGGTGATGCTAGCGGAAGCCAGCATCCACAGGGCGATGACAGCCAGTGCTTCATAAAGTACGCCGCCCATGCGGCGCAAAAAACCGGGCGTTTGCAACGTCAGTTGCCGAAGTCGTCTTCAGGGGCTGGTTCAGGGCGATTGCTGCGCAGCTTCTGGCGCTCGGATTCCGGCAAGCGCTGGTATTCGCGCCATTTCTTGCGCAATTCGTCCTGTTTTTCCGGAGGAAGAGACTCGAACTGCTGGTATTTCTTGCGGGCGTTCTCGCGTTCGTACGGCGTCATGCGGCTCCAGTTGTCGAGCCGCTGCTGCACGCGTTTTTGCTGTTGGGAATTCATTTTCGGGTAATCGCGTGCGATATCGAGCATGCGTTCGCGCTGCCACGGACGAAGCGCATTCCACTCCTCAGCCAGCGGCGATAGCACCTCTTTCTGCTCGTCGCTCAATTGCTCCCATGTGGCTTCCTCCTCCTGGGCCTGAGCTTGTCCGGCCATCAAGGCGGTGATCGTTATCAGTGCTGCGAGGAGCTTGCTAACCATGCATCGAACCCTTTATCGACATAAGCTTCAGGCGGCAAGTCGGAGGCAAGCAGCAATGCGTCCTCCACCGGCTCGGAATAATGTTGTTGCAGCACGACGAAGACGAGCAGCGCGGCCGAAAGCATCAGTGTCATGGACATCCAGGAACGTTGACCGTGCATGTGTTCGGTGAAGTGGCGCCCCATGCCGGCCAGCGACATTTCAGCCTGGGACGCATAGGCCGGCTGGGCCATCGCGGCCACCGCCTTTCTGCGGGCGGCCGCCAGCCTGCCGGAGGTCTGGTCGTCCAGCTCGGCAACGCCGAAATTCAATACATCGACAATTTTTTTTGCTGTGTCCTGTTCGCGTGTCATAGCCCAATTCCTTTCTTCCCGAGCACTGCCGCCAATGCATGCACTGCCCGTGAGCAATGCGTCTTGACGCTACCCTCGGAACATCCCATTATTTTTGCCGTTTCCGCTACATCCATATCTTCCCAGTAACGCAGCACAAAGGCTTCGCGTTGACGGGTAGGCAGCTTTTGTAAGGCAGTTTCGATTATAGCAAGCGTTTGCGCGCGTTCCACCTGATTCTGCGGATCGTCTTTGCCTTCATCGTTCGCATCGGTGATGGTCTCCAGCGGATCATGATCGTCATCGTCCTCATTGTTGGAGGAAAACGAGGAAAACAGCGTCGTCCAGAGGTTGCGTACCTTTTGGCGGCGGAAGTGGTCGCGGATGGTATTTTGCAAAATGCGCTGAAAAAGCATCGGAAACTCTTCCGCCGGCCTTTGCGCGTATTTTTCCGCCAGTTTCAGCATCGAGTCCTGCACGATATCCAGCGCCATGTGGTCGTTGCGGACTGCATAAACGGCTTGCTTGTAGGCGCGCCGTTCGACCTGGGAGAGAAAATCGGATAATTCGTGAGAGTTGGCCATTCTTTGAGCAAACTGGAAGGACGCACTTCGTCCGGTTCCCGTCGAGTATAGCAGGTTGATTTTTTGTTGCGTGACTGGCTTTTCGTTACAATCGGCCTTTCAATTCGAAAGCCGGCATCATGTTGGGTAAGTTACTTTTACTGGCCTTGGCCGTGTGGATGGTTCTGCTGCTGCTCAAGCAGTACAAGCGCGGCGTAAGCAAACCGCGGCCATCTGCGAAGAACGAATCGCAGGACATGGTTTCCTGCCAGGCATGCGGGCTGCACCTGCCCAAGGCCGAGAGCATCCTGAAACAAGGTAGTTATTACTGCTGCAAGGAACACAGCGATAAAGCGGGACAATGAAGCTTCCCGTGATCATTGCCGAGCCGCCGCTTCCGCATTCCGATGCCTATTGGCGCACGATGCGCTATTTCAGCTTTTACCGGCTGATCATCGCTTGCCTGCTGTTCAGTGCCTATTTTTTACTAAATGAACGTGACTGGTGGCAGGGCTATGACAGTCCTTTCTATCTCAATTCGGCAATAAGCTATATCGGCTTTGCCTTGGCGATGAGCACATTGTCATTTGCGCGCTGGCCACGGTTCAATCGCCAATTAACATTGCAGGCATTGGGCGACATCGCATTCATCGTGTTGCTGATGCATGCCAGCGGCGGCGTCAAGAGCGGTCTCGGTTTATTGCTGGTCGTAGCGATTGCGGGGGCGAGTCTCATCAGCCAAGGCCGGCTGGCATTGTTTTATGCTGCATTGGCAAGCATTGCCCTGCTGCTGGAGCAAACTTGGCAGATATTGACCTCGAACGAGCGCTACGAGGATTACAGCCATGCCGTGATGCTGGGCCTGAGCTGTTTTGCCACCGCCTGGCTGGCATATACCTTTGCCAAGCGCACCCAGCAGAGCGAAGAGCTGGCTTCCCAGCGCGGCATCGACCTGGAAAACCTGGCGCAGATCAACCAGTTGGTAATCCGCGACATGCAGGACGGGGTGATGGTGGTCGATCAGGAATTGCGCCTGCGGCATCACAATCTGCGTGCTGAAAACCTGCTGGGCGTGAATTCGGACGATTGGAAAGAATTAACGCTGGACTCGTTTGCGCCAGGCATTGCCCAGCTTTATTCCGAGTGGGCGCGCGGTAATGCAGCAAGCGAACAAAAATTTCCAGCCAATGGCAAAGAGCTGCTGCTGCGCTTCTTGCCGGTCGGCGCCGACCGCAAACGCGGTGCTGTTATCTTTATCGAAGACTGGAGCCGCGTGCAGGCGCAAGCGCGGCAGCTCAAGCTGGCAGCGCTTGGGCGCCTGACGGCGAATATTGCGCATGAAATCCGCAACCCCTTGAGCGCGATCAGCCATGCCAATCAGTTGCTGCAGGAAGAAGAGCGTCCCGATCCTACGTATCGTCGCTTGCTGCAAATCATCGATGACAATGTGCACCGGCTCGATCACATGGTGAAAGATGTCCTGCAACTGAGCCGTCGTGACCGCAGCAAGCAGGAAACCATACGCCTCGAGGAATTCCTGGACGAGTTTCATGAGCAATTTTGCCAGGTCGAGAAAGTTCCGCCGGAAGGTTTTGTGATCGAGCTGGAAACCGCCGCGCTGGCGACAGTATTCGATCGCCATCATTTGCACCAGATATTATGGAATCTATGCCGCAATGGCTGGCGCCATGGCAAAAAGAAGGCTGGCAGCCTGAAATTACGCTTGCAGGAGGGCGCGCGCCAGTCGCGCCTGGAGATTGAGGTGCTGGACGACGGTTCCGGTATTCCGCCGGAAGTGAAGTTGCACCTGTTCGAGCCATTCTTCACCACGGAAGCCAGCGGCACCGGACTGGGGCTTTATGTAGCACGGGAATTGTGCGAAGCCAACGGCGCGGCGCTGGATTATGTAGAATCTCCTGCCGGAGCAAGGTTCATTATTTATCTGAAGAGGCAATATGCTTGATATTCCTGCAACCGCGTCATGCCTGGTGGTGGATGATGAAGCCGATATCCGTGAACTGCTGGTATTGACGCTGGAGCGCATGGGGCTGGCAGTGGAAAGCGCGTCCGATGTTGCCGAGGCACAGCAGAAGCTGGCGCAGCGTGACTTTGCGCTTTGCCTGACGGATATGCGCTTGCCCGACGGGGATGGGCTGGAGTTGATGCGCCATATCTTCCAGCATCGCCCGGGCATGCCGGTGGCCGTCATTACTGCCTACGGCAGCGCGGAAAATGCCGTTGCCGCCCTCAAGGCGGGCGCATTCGATTATCTCTCCAAACCTATTTCCCTCAAGCAGCTGCGTCCGCTGGTGCAATCGGCACTCAAGCTGTCGGAACGAAGCGAATCGAAACCGACGGGGCTGACATTGATCGGCGATTCCGCACCTATCCGCCAGGCCCGCCAGATGATAGAGAAGCTGGGGCGCAGCCAAGCGCCGGTATACATCAGCGGTGAATCCGGCAGCGGCAAGGAGCTGGCTGCGCGATTGATCCATGCGAGCAGCGTTCGCCGCGATGGGCCGTTTGTGCCCGTCAATTGTGGCGCGATTCCTGAAAGCCTGATGGAAAGCGAATTTTTCGGCTATAAAAAAGGGGCTTTCACCGGCGCCTTGCAGGACAGGGAAGGTTTTTTCCAGGCCGCGCGCGGGGGCACGCTGTTCCTGGACGAAGTTGCCGACCTGCCGTTACCGATGCAGGTCAAATTGCTGCGCGCAATCCAGGAAAAGAAGGTGCGCATGGTAGGCAGCACGCAGGAGGACAACGTGGATGTGCGCATCATCAGCGCGACGCACCGCAACCTGTCGCACATGATGGAAAACGGTCTGTTCCGGCAGGATCTTTATTACCGCCTCAATGTGATCGAACTCAAGATGCCGCCACTGCGCGACATGGCCGAGGACATCCCGCAGCTTGCCGCAAGCATATTGGCCAGGCACTGCCGCGAGCTCGGCACAGCCATTCCTGAACTTTCGGGCGCTGCCGCATCGGCGCTTACTCACCATGGCTTTCCCGGTAATGTACGCGAGTTGGAGAACGTGCTTGAACGTGCGCTTGCCCTCTGCAACGGCAGCACGATAGAGAGCGAAGACCTCTTGCTGGAGGGGTCGTCTCAAGAGGATGACGATGGCCTGCTGGTACCGGCGGGAGATATTCCTTTGCCGGAATATCTGGAAAACATCGAGAAAAAAATCCTCCTCGATGCCCTTGAGAAAACCGGAAACAATAAAACTGCCGCCGCCAAATTACTGGGCGTCAGCTTCCGGACCCTGCGTTATCGCCTTGCCAAGCTGGGGCTCGGCAAGGATTAGTCTCAGCTAAGTGCGTAAACCAGATAACTCACGTACAGCGCGCCATTTACCCACACGTGCCATACCTTGAGGTTTCCTTTGGCCACCATCCAACGCAGCCACAACGCTGCCAATAGAGTGACCGCGACACCAGCTACTACCTCGCTTCGAGGCTCCCAGGGAGTCAGCATGATGCCGATGGCCGGCAGCAGCGTGCCCTGGAACACCATCGCGCCGGTGATGTTGCCGAAAGCCAGCGTGTCCTTATGCTTGCGAATCCAGAGAATGCTGTTGACCTTCTCCGGCAGTTCGGTCGCAACCGGGATGATCAGCAACGACAGCAGCAGCGCTGAAATGCCGATAATCGCGGCAGCCTCTTCGACGCCATGAATGAAGCCGTGCGCACCAAAAATCAATAGCGCAAGGCCGCCAGCCAATTGAAGCAGGATGACGATCATGTTGTTGGGCAGGCCGAAGCGGCACAGCAGCATCGTGTTGTCGGCTGCGGTGGCATGTCCCTCGTTGACCAGCGACTTGGACGCGCGCAGGGTGAGCATGATATAGATGAAGTAGATCAATACCATGCCGATGCCCAGCGCAGCGCGGACCGTCGGCATTGTGTGCGGAATGAAGAGTGCCAGCGTGGCAAACGAAAACGCCGCCAGGAAGAAGTTCAGGTCGCGCGCCAGGCCGGTTCTCTCCGGGCGGAATTCGCCGTGCATACCGCGTTTCCTCAGTACCGCGACCGCCAGCAATGACAGCGACAAGGTAGATAGCATCAGAGGTGCGCCCAGGATCGCCCCGACGCCGATTTCCTCATTGACCTGCGTGTTCTGCGTGCCGGCCAGCAACGCCAGCAAAGGCACCATGGTTTCCGGCAACGCGGTGCCGACGGCGGCAAACAGCGAGCCTGTGACCCCTTCGGAAATTTTGAGTTTTTCGCCCAGGTGCTCGAGAGCATTGGTAAAGATTTCGGCAGCGGCTAGAATCACCACCAGCATGACGAATAATTCGAGGAATATCATGGGAAGTCCTGACAGATTGGTTAGCATGGGATTGTATCGGAATCGGGCTTTTTGCGCATGAATGCACTGCATATCGAAGCGGACGGGAAGGTCCGTGAAGCGCGCCAGATTGCTTCACCCAACTACGACGAACGCCCGGACGAATCCTTGATCGATCTGGTCGTCATTCATAACATCAGCCTGCCGCCAGGCGAGTTCGGCGGCAATGGCGTGATCGAACTCTTTACCAATCGGCTGGATCCCGAAGCGCATCCCTATTACCGCGAAATTCATCAGCTGAGGGTGTCGTCGCATTTCCTCATCCGTCGTGACGGTGAGTTGATACAGTTCGTCCCCTGCGAAAAGCGCGCATGGCATGCGGGTGCATCGCAATGGCAAGGGCGTGAACGATGCAATGATTTCTCCATCGGTATCGAACTAGAGGGCGACGACGCGACACCCTTTGAAGAAGCTCAGTATGTGACGCTCAATGCGCTGCTGTGCATGCTAAAAACAACCTATCCCATTGCTGGCGTCACCGGCCATTCCGACATTGCTCCGGGTCGCAAGACCGATCCGGGGCCATATTTCGATTGGCAGAAGGTCAAGCGGTAGCGCGTTTTCGTAAGTATAGAAATTGATGCAATTCGATGGCCTGTCTTCGGGTCAAAGGGCGGAGGCTATTCTGCTTCCTTGATAATGCTTATGCCATGTTGGAAGGTCACGTCCATGCCTGCTGCCGCATTTTCGTATGCTCAAATTCACAAGCTCGTCTCGCGCATTCCTCGCGGCCGGGTCGCTACCTATGGCCAGATCGCGAGAATGGCTGGAATTCCGAATGGGGCCCGGGCAGTCGGTTATGCACTGAGTGCGCTCGGTGACAACAGCCCGGTTCCCTGGCATCGCGTGGTCAACGCTGCAGGCGAAATCAGCCTGCGTACCACGGGCGATGCGATGGAAAACATCCAACGGATGCGTCTTGAGCGGGAGGGGATCGCCTTTGATGCGCGCGGCCGCATCCGGTTGTCGGAATTTCAATGGAATGCGGAAGACGATTTCCGATAGAGGATTGGCGCATGCTGATGCGGTACGGAAATCGTGCAGGCAACTCGGGAGTGGTCGCTTACGAAGCCAGGCGCGATTGCATCCGCATCAAGTTCGTCGACGGTACGATCTATACCTATACCTATCGCAGCGCCGGAAGGGAAAATATCGAACGCATGAAGGCGCTGGCGCGGTCCGGCAAGGGGCTAAGCGGTTTTATCAGCACCCATGTCAGAGACCGCTTTGCTTCAAAGACTCCAGACTGACGCGAATGCGCAAAAGATGAGACGGGAATTTAAACGGTCACGAAGCGCGCCGCAGTCAACGCAGCATCGTAGTCCGGCTCCTTGCCGATTTCCTGCACAAGTTCGGCGTGCAGGACCTTGTCGTTTTCATCCAGTACGATCACGGCACGTGCGGTAAGACCGGCCAGCGGATAATCCGTGATCATCACGCCATATTCCTTGTGGAAATCGCGCCCGCGCATGGTGGAGAGGGTAAAGACATTTTGTAGGTTTTCAACCGCGCAGAAACGGCTTTGCGCAAAAGGCAAGTCCGCGGAGATCACCAGCAGAACGGTATTCGGCAGCCTGCTGGCCGCTTCGTTGAATTTGCGCGTCGACGTGGCGCAAACCGGCGTGTCCAGGCTGGGAACGATGTTAAGGATTTTTCGGCGTCCGGCGAACTGGCTGAGGGAGACGTCATTCAGGTCCTTGTCCACCAACATGAAACTGCGAGCGGAATCGCCGACGCGAGGAAATGTTCCGCCAACATTGATGGGTTCGCCCTTGAAAGTCACGGTTGCCACGAGTATTTCTCCTCTTATCAGTTTCCGGAAGTATGCCTTGTTGCCATGCGTATTGGCAAGCCGAGAAGCTGGTTAGGAACGGGCTTGGCCACCTATTTCCAATAGCGGAAATTCATCCGTCAACGTAAGTCCCCGGTCCAGCGTTCGAGTCTGATTGCGCTGGTTGAAACATTCCATTGGTTTCATCGGTCTTAAGTGTAGTTGACCAAGGGTTTTTGATAGTCACTAAAATTAGTATCCATGCTTCATGTGCGTGATTAAGTTTCCCTCCTATCATGATGACAGGTCATGATAATTTGGATATGATTGTTTCCAGCAGACTTTGTGTTCCAGGAGGAAGAAGGTGTATCTAAGGTTTTTGCTACTGAGTATCGCGTTGACCTTATCTTTCTCCATCCCCGTTGCATGGGCTGCGCAAAGCGAAGGTGGCGGAGAGAAGGTCACCACGGCCAAGGCGAAAGCAAAGGCAAAGGCCACGGCTAAGTCGAAAGCCAAAGCTCGCGCAAAAACCCGTGTAAAAGCTCGCATCGCCAAGCAGTCGGCGTATGCGCAACGCATCAAGCACACTCCTTCGATCCAGCAGTTAGATGAAGACAGCATCGATGGAGAGCTCCGTCTCGCTTCTGCCAAGGCGCTCATCCTGAACCAGGAAACCGGCGAAGTCTTGTATGCCAAGAGCACGGACCTGCCGACGCCTATCGCCTCCGTTACCAAGCTGATGACAGCCATGGTCGTGCTCGATGCACGGCAATCCATGGACGAAATGATTAGCGTGACGTCGGCGGACGTCGATACTCTGAAAAGAACCAGTTCACGCTTGCCGGTTGGCGCCACGCTGACGCGGGCAGAAATGCTGCAGCTCGCGCTGATGTCTTCCGAGAACCGTGCGGCATCGGCGCTGGGTCATGCCTATCCAGGCGGTTACCAGGCGTTTATCAGTGCAATGAATGTCAAGGCCATGATGCTCGGCATGACGCGGACCCAGTTCGTCGATGCCACCGGCCTCAATAGCGGCAACATCTCGACCGCGGAAGATCTGGCCAAGATGGTCAATGCGGCTTACGAGTATCCTGAAATCCGCCAGGTGAGCACCGCGCAATCCTATGCAGTGGAAATGAACGGCATGCGCAGGCCAGCCGAATTCCGCAACACCAATATCCTGGTGCGCAACAGCGACTGGAATATCGGTCTTTCGAAAACAGGTTTCATCAATGAGGCCGGGCGCTGCCTGGTGATGCAGGCGTTTATCGCCGGCCAGCCGCTGATTATCGTGCTGCTGGACTCTGCGGGAAAATATACGCGGATTGGGGATGCGAATCGCATCCGGAAATGGATAGAGAGCAATCGCCTGATGGCGAAGCTGGGATAAACGGATTCAGTTCAATAAAGCCGGCTTTGGCCGGCTTTATTTTTTCTTGGTTGCGGTGGCTTTCTTGGCCGCCGTTTTTTTTGCCGCCGGCACCTTGCGTGCAGCGGTTTTCTTTTTAGCAGGTGCGCCCTTGGCCGCTTTCGCTGTGAGTAGTGCTAGCGCGTGCTCCATGGTGATCGATTCGACTTCCTCGTCCTTGGGAATCGTGGCATTGATTTTGCCATGCTGCACATAAGGGCCGTAGCGCCCCGAATAGATCGCGATAGCGCCGCCCTCGCCGGGATGCTCGCCCAGTTCGCGCAGCGGTGCCGCCTTGGTTTTGGCTTGCGCCAGCAGTTCGACGGCGCGGGGCAGGTCAATGTCGAAGATACTGTCTGACTTGGGAATCGATTTGAAAGTGCCGTCGTGGTTGAGGTAGGGCCCAAAGCGGCCGATTCCTGCGGTGATTTTCTTGTTGCTGTCCGGATGCAGGCCGATTTCGCGCGGCAATGCGATCAGCTTGAGCGCGATGTCGTGATTGACGCTTGCCAAGGGAATTTCCTTGGGGATGCTGACCCGCTTCGGTTTTTTCTTGGGGTCGTCCGCCAATTGGCCCAGTTGCAGATAAGGGCCATAAGGGCCGTTCAGCAGCAGGATGTCCTTGCCGCTGGCCGGGTCCGGGCCGATATTGACCGGTTCTGTGCTGGTAGGCGCATCGCCGTCGAGGTTGCGCGTGTAATCGCATTCCGGATAAGCGGTGCAGCCGATAAAACTGCCGCGCTTGCCCAGCCGCTTCGATAGAGGCTTGCCGCACTTGGGGCAGGGTTCTTCCAGTATTTCCGTGCCCGGCCGCTCGACTTCGCTCTTGTCGGTAATCTGTTTGTTGAAGCCCTGCCAGAACTCCTGCAGGACAGGGATCCACTCGCGTCCGCCCTCGGCGATGTCGTCCAACTCGTTTTCGAGATTGGCGGTGAAACCGTAATCGACGTACTTGGTGAAGTGTTCCGTCAGGAATTTGTTGACGATGCGGCCGACGTCGGTCGGTTTGAAGCGCTTGTTGTCGAGCAGCACGTATTCCCGGTCCTGCAATGTCGAGATAATGCTCGCATAGGTGGAAGGGCGACCAATGCCGTACTCTTCCAGCGCCTTGACCAGGCTGGCTTCCGAATAGCGCGGCGGCGGTTCGGTGAAGTGCTGGTCGCCCCAGATCTTGATGAGGTCGAGCACTTCGCCTACTTCCAGTATTGGCAGCTTGCTTTCGCCTTCTTCCTCGGCGTCGTCCTGGCCTTCCATGTAAACCGCAATAAAGCCGGGGAAAATCATGGTCTGGCCGGTGGCGCGGAACAGGTTGGCTTCGCTGCCGACAGCGAGGTCGACGCTGACTGCATCGAATTTTGCCGGCGCCATCTGGCAGGCCAGGGCCCGCTTCCAGATCATGTCGTAAAGGCGGAACTGTTCCGGCGTGAGGTGGCTGCGCAGGCTGTCCGGCGAACGGCGAATGTCGGTGGGACGAATGGCCTCGTGCGCTTCCTGCGCATTCTTGGCCTTGGTCTTGTACATGATCGGCGTCTTCGGCAGGTATTCCGAATCGAAGTTGCCCTTGATGTAATCGCGGATCTGCATCACCGCTTCGGCCGCCATGCTGAAGGAGTCCGTACGCATGTAGGTAATCAGGCCGACCGAGCCTTCAGCACCGACATTGATGCCTTCATACAACTGTTGCGCAATGCGCATGGCGCGGCTTGTGGTGAAGCCCAGCTTGCGCACGGCTTCCTGCTGCAGTGTGGAGGTCGTGAACGGCGCGGCAGGGCTGCGGTTTTTCTGTTTCTTTTCCACGCGGCTGACCGTGGCCTTGCCCGCACTCGCGGCCAGCAGCTTGCCGACGATCTCGGCCTGCTGGTCCTGCGCGGTGACGGTGAATTGCTCCACCTTGTTGCCATCGAGTTGCACCAGCTTGGCATCGAAAGCCTGTTTCTGCTTGCGGCTCTGCAGGTGGATGGTCCAGTACTCGCGGGACTTGAAGGCTTCGATTTCCAGTTCGCGCTCGACTATCAGGCGCAGGGCAGGGCTTTGCACGCGACCGGCGGAAAGGCCGCGGCGGATTTTCTTCCACAGCAAGGGCGAGAGGTTGAAGCCAACCAGGTAATCCAGCGCGCGTCGCGCCTGCTGCGCATTGACCAGCGGCATGGAAATATCGCGCGGCTCGTCGATGGCATGCTGCACTGCACTCTTGGTAATTTCGTGGAATACCACGCGCTTCAGGATCTTGTCCTTGAGCAATTTCTTGGATTTCAGGATTTCGGCGATATGCCAGGAAATCGCTTCCCCCTCGCGGTCCGGATCGGTTGCCAGGTAGATGGCATCGCTTGCCTTGACTGCCTTGGCGATGGCATCGACGTGCTTGGAGTTGCGGTCGATGATTTCGTACTTCATCGCAAAATCCTGTTCGGGATCAACCGCTCCACTCTTGGGGACCAGGTCGCGCACGTGGCCGTAAGAAGCCAGCACTTCGAAATCCTTGCCCAGGTATTTCTTAAGTGTTTTGGCCTTGGAAGGCGATTCGACGATCAGGAGTTTGGACATTAGGGTGCGCAAAAAGAGTGCAAGAGCGGCAGATAATACAGACTAAACCGTTGCCAAGACAAGAAATGCCGATTGGACAGAATACGTTAGGAGAGGTTTTCGCCTCGGATTTCGATGGAAATGGAAATCCGCCGCACGTATGATGCGGCCATGCGACAGCACGGCAATTACTCGTTAGGCATACTATTCTTCATCCTTGCGTTGGCATGGCTGGCCGAAAGCCAGTGGCTGCATTTGCTGGCTCCGCTGCAAACGCGGCTCTCGGATGCGATGGTGGCGAAGCATGCTTTGAAGGGCGTGCCCGATCGCGACATTGTGATTGTCGACATCGATGAGCGCAGTCTGGCCGAAATGAGTTCGTCGGTTGGCCGCTGGCCCTGGCCGCGCTCCATGCATGCCGAACTGGTCGAGGGTATCGAGCGCCAGCAGCCCCGGGCGATCGTATTCGATATCCTGTTCAGCGATCCGGACATGACCCGCCCGCAGGACGATGCCTATTTCTTCGAAACCATACGCGCTACCGGCAATACGTATTTCCCCATGCTGGTGCTCGACGACAATGAGCAAGGGACACGAATTCCGCTGGCCCAATATGGTCCGGCGCTAGGCATTGCGCCGGGGCCGGCTGCCGACCCCGAAGCTGGAATAACATTGCTGCTGCCACTGATTCCCATGGTGGAAACGGGCAGGCTCGGGGCGCACAACGCCATCAATGACCCGGATGGCGTATTGCGCGGTTACCCGGTGTACCACGAAAAGTACGGCTGGCGCATTCCCTCCCTGCCGGCCAAGGTAGTGCAGAGCCTGGGCCATTCCTTGCCGGAAAGCGCCTGGATCACGCTCAACTGGCATGGCCGGGCGCTGTCGTACACCCGTGTTTCCTATGCGGACGTCTACGCGGACCTGCAACGCAAGCAATCCCGGCGCGCGGCGAACGAATTTGCCGGCAAGATCGTCATCATCGGCGCCACCGCGAGCGGATTGCATGACGTGCGCGCTACGCCTGTCGACGGTTTTTACCCGGGCGTAGAAATCCTCGCTACCGCCATCGACAACCTGAAAAACGGCAACCCGTTGCTGCCAACCCCGGCATGGGTTATCACGGCAGCCGGACTGGTGCTGTTATTGGCGATGTACGCGAGTTTCCTGCTGTCCCGGCACGTGGTACGGATCGGTCTTGTCCTGATGCTGGTGACCGTGCTCTCGTTGCTGGCCGGCTATGCGGCCTTGTCCTGGCGCTACGTGCTGCCATTGCTGGCGCCGGTCATATTCGCGTGGCTTTATTACGCCATGGCCGCATTGATGGAATACCTCGGCGAGCGCAAGGCGCGTGAACGGGCAGTGCAGACTTTCGGCCGTTTTCTTGACCCGCGTGTGGTCAAGTCGCTGGTAGACCGTGGCGAGACCACGCAGTCGTTGAGCGGAAAGAGCGGGGATATCAGCGTGCTGTTCTCGGATATCCGGGGGTTCACCACATTGTCCGAAGCCAGCACGCCGGAGCAGGTTGTCGAGCTTCTGAATGGTTATTTCACCTTGCAGGCAGGTGCAATTTTCAGACAGGAAGGCACGCTCGACAAATACATCGGCGATGCTATCATGGCCTTCTGGGGGGCGCCCGAGCACCAGCCCGACCATGCTGCGCGAGCCGTGGCCGCCGCACTGGACATGAGCAAGCGGCTGGAGAAATTTCGCGAGCAGGCGGGACCGCTCGGCCGCGAGCTTGACATCGGCATCGGCGTCAATAGCGGCCCGGCAGTGGTCGGCTTCATCGGTTCGGAAAATCGTCAGGATTACACCGCCATCGGCGATACGGTCAATCTGGCGAGCCGGATCGAGGGTGAGACCAAAGGCATCTGCCGCGTGCTTGTATCGGAAGAAACCAAAATGAGATGCGAAGCAACAGGCTCCCCCTATGAGTTTATCGACCGCGGCAGCTTCCATGTCAAAGGAAGAGTGCAGCCGGTGCGATTGTTTGAACCCAGGGAGAAATCATGAAAACACGCAGCTTGCTGCTGGCGCTCTGTCTGGCGCCGCTGAGCTTGGCCTCGGTGGCCGCCGAAACGGGGCAAATCCTCGTCAATACCGATCTCAAGAGTGAACCTTATGCCGATGCCAAGACGCTGGCGAGCCTGCCGGGCAATAGCGCGGTGGATATTCTCAAGCGCCAGGGCGGCTGGATGCAGGTCAAGCCGGCAGACAATACCCAGGGCTGGGTCAAGATGACCGCTGTCAAGCTGGGCGGTACGGCCACCAATGCCAAGGGCGACAGCGGCATGTCGGCCTTGTGGAATACCGCGATGCAGGGCCGTTCCGGGAATACCGGCGTGACGGTGGCGACCGGTGTGCGCGGCCTCAGCCCGGAGGATATGAAGAATGCCCAGCCCGCCCCTGAACAAGTGAAAAAACTGGAGAGCTTCTCGGCAACCAAGAGCCAGGCGGAGGCAGCAGCAAAAAGCGGCAAGCTTTCCAAACAGAACGTTGATTACCTTGCCGATGCAGGCGGAGGCAAGAAATGATAATGCGACTCTCCTTGTTGTTGGCAGCGCTGCTTGCAGCTTCTGGCTCAGTACACGCGTTCAACCTCGACCTTAACAAACTGCTGGATGTCGGCAAAAAAACCACGGCACTCAAAGAAATCGACGAAAAGGGCGAGGCCGAGATAGGCAACGCCTCTGCGGCCAGTCTTCTGGGCGCAGCTCCCCTGGTGCAAAACGAAAAGTTGCAGGCCTACGTCAATCAGGTCGGCCTCTGGTTGGCGATGCAGACCGAGCGACCGGATATCCCGTGGCGTTTCGGCGTGATGGATAGCGATAGCGTCAATGCTTTCGCGGCGCCGGGCGGTTATGTTTTCATCACGCGCGGCCTGTTGCTGCGCATGCGTAATGAAGCTGAGTTGGCGGGCGTGCTGGCGCACGAAATCGCCCATGTCCTGAAGCGGCATCACCTGATTGCTATCCAGAAAAATGCCAAAACCGGCTTGGCGGCTGACTTGATGAGCCTGGCAGTGGACAATAGCAGCAGCGGCAGCGGGTATGGCGAATGGAAAAAGAAAGCGCTGAGCGCCAGCACCGAGCTTTACGCTCGCGGCCTGGACAAGGACGACGAGTTTGAAGCTGACCGGCTGGGCGTAGTGATCGCGGCGCGTGCCGGCTACGATCCCTATGGCTTGCCTGCGGTATTGCAGACGCTGGACGGCATCAGTGCGCAAGACAGCAATGTGGCGCTGATGTTCAAGACGCATCCTTCGTCGCGGCAGCGCCTCGACCTGCTGGATACCGCAATGGCCGGCAATCTGGAGCGCTATGCCAGCCAGCCCGTGGTCGCCGACCGCTTTGAGAAAATCGTCGGGGATTACGCGCGCCGCGGCAAATAAGACAATGCCTAAACCCGGGAGCTATCCCGGGTTGCGCATGAACTCGATGCGATTCCCGGCCGCACCGGTAAGGCTGAGCGCCAGCTCTTGATCGATATCGCCGAATAGCGGATCTTCTTCCGCTGCCTGAGGCGCCAGCGACTTGAAGTCGAACAGGTCGGTATCGGCCAGGTGCGAGGGCGCCACGTTGGTCAACGCGCGGAAAATTTTCTCCGTGCGTCCCGGATATTCCAGCTCCCACTGCTGCAGCATGTTCTTGATATTCTGGCGCTGCAGGTTTTCCTGCGAACCGCACAAATCGCACGGGATGATCGGAAATTCCATTCCCCGCGCATACGCGGCGATATCCTTCTCCGCGCAATAGGCCAATGGCCGCATGACGACGAATTCGCCCTTGTCGGTGGCCAGCTTGGGCGGCATCGCTTTCAGCTTGGCGCCGAAAAACATGTTGAGGAACAGCGTCTGCACGATGTCGTCGCGGTGATGGCCCAGCGCGATCTTGTTGGCGCCCAACTCCTGCGCGGTGCGGTAGATGATGCCCCGGCGCAAGCGGGAACACAGCGAGCAGGTGGTCTTGCCTTCCGGCACCTTTTCCTTGACGACCGAGTAGGTATCCGCCTCGACGATACGGAAATCCACACCCAGTTTCTCCAGATAGGCCGGCAGGATGTGCTCGGGAAAGTTCGGCTGCTTCTGGTCGAGATTCATCGCGATCAGCTTGAAATCTACCGGCGCACGTTCCTGTAAAGCGAGCAACAGCATCAGCATGGCGTGTGAGTCCTTGCCGCCGCTCATGCAGACGAGAATGGTGTCCCCGTCCGCGATCATGTTGTAATCGCCGATGGCCTTGCCGACCGAACTGATGAGTTTGTTGCGCAATTTGAGGAAATTGCCGGAAACGTTTTCGGGATAGTGTTGCATCTTCAAGCTTCTATAAATTGATTGAACGGCCGCCGTCGACGGCGATGATCTGTCCGGTAATGAAGGGCGCGTCCTCGATCAGGAAACGCACCGCCTTGGCGACGTCTTCGGGCTGCCCGACGCGTTTCAGCAAGGTCTGCGAAATGACGCGCTGGCGGTAGACCTCATCGAACTGCGGGTTGTCCTCTGGCCACAAGACCGGCCCGGGGGCGACGGCATTGACCCGCACGTCGGGCCCGAGTTCATGCGCCAGCGAGCGGGTGAGAGTCACCAGACCGGCCTTGGCCGCGCTGTAGACCACATAGCCTTTCTTCGGCCTCTCGACATGCATGTCGGTGATATTGACGATGCAGCCCTGATGCTTGCCCAGCTCCGGTGCGGCGGCTTGCGCCAGGAAAAGCGGGGCTTTCATGTTGATGCCAATTAGATCGTCCCACTGGTTATCGCTGATTTCACCCAGTTCCGTCGGGTAATAATTGGATGCATTGTTGATGAGCACGTCCAGTCGTCCGAAATGCTTGACCGTTTCCAGCACGAGTCCGGACAGTTTATGCAGGTTGTGCAGGTCGCCTTGGATGATCGCCACCGATTTCGGTCGTTTGAGGTTGAGCTCCGATTGCAAAGCCTTGGCCTCACCCAGGGATTGGCGATAATGGATCATCAGGTTGGCGCCGCGCTCGTGCAGCAGGCGGCAGATAGCCGCGCCGACGCGCTTGGCACCGCCGGTGATGAGAATAACTTTGTCCTGGAGATTGTTCACGATGGGCCGGATACGGTCGAAGGTTATAATTTACCATATTGACCAGCCATTCTCAGATGACATCACTCCCCCAACCTTCCGCCGAGCATCTGGCGCATAGCGTCCAAGTGGCCGAGGCAATCCGTGCCGAAATCGTTGCCGCTGGCGGCTGGATAGCCTTTTCCCGTTACATGGAAATGGCCTTGTATGCGCCCGGCCTTGGTTACTACAGCGCGGGCTTGCAGAAATTCGGCGCCGGCGGCGACTTCGTCACTGCGCCGGAAATTTCTTCGTTATTCGGCCGGACACTGGCACGCCAAGCGGCGCAAATTATCCAAGCAAGCGCCGGTGATGTGCTGGAGCTGGGAGCAGGCACCGGGCGGCTGGCCGTGCAATTGCTCGGGGAACTGGAGCGGTTGGAGGCTCTTCCGCAACGCTACCTCATCCTGGAAGTCAGCGCCCACTTGCGTACCGTGCAACGTGAAACCATTGTTCGCGAGCTGCCGCCCGCCCTGGTTGAACGGGTGCAATGGCTGGAACGCCTGCCGACAGATTTTTCTGGTTGCATCATCGCTAATGAGGTGCTGGATGCCTTATCAGTTCATGTTATCTCCTCGCATCAGGATGGGATTTACGAACGCGGAATCGGTATCGAAGGGGATGGTTTCGGATGGCAAGAGCGCAAGCTCGAGGCCGGCGTGTTGCACGATATTGCTCGCGAACTGAAGTTGCCCGCGGATTACATGACCGAAGTGTGTCTCGCGCTACCGGCGCTGATCGCCAGCCTGGCGGATGTGCTGCAGCGAGGGGCGATGCTGCTAATCGATTACGGATTTCCCCGCAGCGAGTACTATCACCCCCAGCGAGGCGGCGGCACATTGATGTGCCATTACCGGCACCTTGCGCATGACAACCCGCTTTTATTTCCCGGATTGCAGGATATAACCGCGCATGTCGATTTCACCGGCGTGGCTGAGGCCGGTGTAAAACATGGCTTGCAAGTGCTGGGCTATACCTCGCAGGCGCAGTTTCTTATCAATAGCGGAATCACCGATTTGCTATCCCGGATTTCACCAAGCGATGCTGCCAGTTATTTGCCGCTGGCCGCCGAAGCCCAGAAGCTGCTTTCTCCCGCGGAAATGGGCGAGCTATTCAAGGTCATTGCCCTGGGCAAGGGACTGGAGCAACCTTTGCAAGGGTTTACTCGGGGCGACAAGCGGCATGCGCTATAAGCGACAGGCTGCTCGGGTATAATTCGCCCCTTTTTTACGGGATCCGACATGGACACTCACCGCGCCATCCGCAGTTTCGTCTTGCGCCAAGGGCGTTTGACGCCCGCGCAACAGCGTGCGGTGGAAACCCTGTCGCCGGTTTATGGAATTCCTTACATCGCGGAACCGCTCGATCTCGACCGTGCTTTCGGCCGACCGGCGCCCAAGGTGCTCGAGATCGGTTTCGGCATGGGCGCCGCCACCGCGCAAATCGCCGCAGCCAATCCCGGCAAGGATTACCTTGGCATCGAGGTGCACACACCGGGCGTGGGGAATCTGCTCAAGCTGATGGAGGAGCAGGAAATCACCAATCTGCGCCTCATCCAGCACGATGCGGTGGAAGTATTGCGTCACATGATCATGGATGCGTCGCTTGATGGCGTGCACATATTCTTCCCCGACCCGTGGCCGAAGAAGCGGCATCACAAGCGACGACTGTTGCAGTCCGAATTTGTCGGATTGCTGTGCAGCAAGCTGAAACCGGGCGGCTATCTGCATTTCGCGACGGATTGGGAAGAGTATGCGCAATGGACGCTGGAAGTGCTGCGCGCGGAGCCGGCTTTAGTCAATACGGTAGAAGATTACGCGCCGCGCCCCGACTATCGCCCGCTGACCAAGTTCGAGCAGCGCGGGTTGAATCTGGGGCACGGGGTGTGGGACCTGATCTTCAAGAAAAAATAACGGTTGGACTTCCGCTCGTTGCAAGACTCAGGATGGGGACGGGATCGCTTCTTCTTCGGGGGATTGGGCTGCAGGCGGATTAAGCCATGCTCCGATAATTTTCTCCGCTTCTTCCACCCCTTGCTTCTTTAAGCTGGAAAACAGCTGAACCGTGCAGTTTCCCCAAGTCTCCTGCAATTCCTTGCCGACTGTAGCCAGCGTTTTCATCGCTTCGCTGCGTGAAAGCTTGTCGGACTTGGTCAGCAGCACATGGATGGGTTTGCCTGTCGGGCCGAACCAGTCGAGCATTTGCCGGTCTAGCGGTGTCAGCGGATGGCGCGAATCCATCACCAGTACCAGGCCATGCAGGCTGAAGCGCTGCGAGAGGTAGGCGGCGAGAACGAGCTGCCAGTGCTTGCGCATGGCTTCCGGAACCTTCGCGTAACCATAGCCGGGGAGATCGACCAGGTAACGATCTCCGCCCAGGCTGAAGAAGTTGATCAGCTGCGTGCGGCCCGGCTGCTTGCTGACATAGGCCAGGCGGTTGTGATTGGCGAGCGTGTTGATGGCGCTCGATTTGCCGGCATTGGAGCGGCCGGCAAAGGCGATTTCAATGCCGGTCGCGGGCGGAAGGTCGCGCAACTGGTTTGCGGAAATGAAGAATTCGGCGTTCTGGAACAGCGGCATATCGGGCTTTCGGGGGACGGCAAAATGCTATCACGATATCCTGAATTTGGATAAAATGCTGCACATTCCGGCCCCGGCCGTCACAGTCAAAGTCATTCGAGGAGTATTCAATGAGTTTCCGAGTTTTTGCTGCATTGGCGGTGGGTATTCTCGGCGCATCCAATGCGCATGCAGCCGGTGATGCGGTCAAGGGGGCCACGATCGCCACGACGGTTTGCGTGGCGTGCCATGGCGCGGACGGCAACAGCGTCATCACGATGAATCCCAAGCTGGCGGCGCAGCACCCGGAATACATCACCAAGCAGCTCAAGAACTTCAAGTCCGGCGAGCGCAAGAATGCCGTGATGTCGGGCATGGTGGCCAACCTCACCGACGAAGACATGGTCAACCTCGGCGCCTATTTCGGCTCGCAGAAAGCGAATGGCGGTGCGGCCAAGTCGAATGGCCCCGGCTCCCTTGGCGAAAAGATCTACCGCGGCGGTTTGCCCGGCATCGGCCTGCCCGCATGCGCGAGCTGCCACGGCCCAACCGGTTCCGGCATTCCGGTACATTTCCCGCGCCTGGCGGGACAGCATGCCGAATACACGGTCAACCAGTTGAAGATTTTCCGCTCCGGCGAGCGTGCGAACGACTCTGCACAGATGATGCGCATGATAGCCGCCAAGCTGTCCGATAACGAAATCGCCGCGGTCGCCGATTATATTCAAGGCCTGAAGTAATCCTTTTCATTGCTGAGGCGTTAACTGGGGGTGGCGGTTGCCGCCCCCTAGTTATTTCAAAATATTGAAAAACCCTAATCATTCCACGTCCCGCGCCTTCTACGAGCTACTGAGCTCGATGCGCTTCGCCATCAGCCTGCTGACGGTGCTGGGCATTGCATCCATTATCGGGACCGTCCTCAAGCAGAACGAGCCCTACCCCAATTACGTCGTGCAATTCGGCCAGTTCTGGTTCGGCATGTTCGAAATGCTGGGGCTGTACGATGTCTACCACACCGCCTGGTTCCTGCTCATCCTGGTCTTCCTGGTGCTGTCCACCAGCTTTTGCATCTACCGCAACACGCCGTCGATGCTGCATGAGCTGCGTACCTACCGCGAGCATGCCACTGAGAAATCGCTGCGCAACTTCAATCACAGGAACGAGTATTTCTTTACCGCGCCGGTTAGTGAAGTAGTGCAGCGGCTGGGCCACTTCCTCACGACGCGCGGCTTCCGTTTCCGCAGCGTGCCGCAGTCGGACGGCAGTACCTTGCTGGCCGCCAAGGCGGGCAGCTACCAGCGGCTGGGCTATATCCTCACGCATTCCGCGATTGTCGTGATTTGCATCGGGGGCCTGATGGACGGCAATGTGCCGCTCAAGGTGCAGGAACTGCTTGGCTACAAGGTGGTGGAAACGCTGGATATCCCGGAGACGGAAGTGCCGGAAAAGAGCCGCCTGTCGGTGGGCAATCTTTCGTTCCGCGCCAATATGACCTTGCCCGAGGGCGCGCGCGGCGATGTGGCATTCATGCGCATACGCGACGGTTACCTGGTGCAGGAGCTGCCTTTCGCCGTTGTGCTCAAGGACTTCCGGATCGAGCATTACGCGACTGGCCAGCCCAAGTCCTTCGAAAGCGATGTGGAAATTCTGGACAAGGAGCTCAAGGAACCGCTGAAGGCGACGATACGCGTCAACCATCCGCTGATCTACAAAGGTATCGCGATTTACCAGTCGGATTTCCAGGACGGCGGTTCGCGCATGGATTTCAACGTCTGGCCTTTGCGCGGTTCTGACGATGTCCCGGCCAAGCTGCAGGGACGCGTATTCGACAACGTGACGCAGGGGGAAGGCCAGGATGCGCTGACGGTCGAACTGGACGACTTCCGCTTGTTCAATATCCTCAACCTCAGCGCCGACGGCAAGGGCAAGCCGCGCAACGTCGGACCGAGCGTCACGTTCAAGGTGCGCGATACGCAGGGACAGGCGCGTGAATACATCAACTACATGCAGCCGCTGACGATTGCCGGCCGGCCGTATTTCGTGTCCGGCGTACGCGGCGCGCAGAACGAGGAGTTCAACTACCTGCGCATCCCCGCAGATAGCGAAAATTCGCTCGGCGATTTCATGCGGCTGCGTGCGGTGATGTTCGATGCCGGCTTGACATCGGAAATTGCCAGAAGGCTCTCGTCCAAGGCGTTGCAGGGCCAGGAAGCCAACGAGGATTTGCGAGGCAAGTTCGAGTCCAGTACGGCACGCCTGCTGAAGGCATTTGCCGAAGGCGGGTACACGCAGGTGGCCAGGCTGATCGAAGAGTCGGTGCCGGAAAAAGAGCGTGAGAAGGCGGCCATGACCTACCTCAAGATCATCGCCAATGCGGCATTCGAAAGCCTGATTTTGAGCCGCGAGCGTGCCGGCCTGGCTGCTCCCAAAGCGGATGAAGCCACGCAGCAGTTCGTGCACGAAAGCCTCAACTCGATGAGCGATGTGTTCTTCTACGGCACCCCGTTCTACTTGGAAATGACCAGTTTCGAGCAGGTGCAGGCAAGCGGCTTTCAGCTGACGCGCTCACCAGGCAAGAATCTCGTGTATGGTGGGTCGGTATTGCTGGTGCTGGGCATATTCGCGATGATTTACCTGCGCGAACGAAGAATATGGCTTCTGGTCAAACCCCAGTCGCAAAGCGTGCTGTTCGCGATGTCTTCCAACCGGAAGAACCGCGATTTCGAGTTCGAATACGCCCGCCATAGCGAGCATTTGCAAGCGTTGTTCAAAGGATGAAAATGGAATCGATACTGAGCCATGATGCGCCTATCCCCTTCATGAAGCGTCTTTCATGGGCGGATTGGGCGTTTGCCCTGTTGCTGCTCGCGGGGGCGGTATTCGCTTACAGCCAGTACGCGAGCTACATGGACGCTTACGAGAAGGGCTTCCTGTTTACCGCAGTACCGGGCTTCAGCTGGCTGGGATGGTACTTCAAGCCCATGCGCCTGCTGATCGTCGGCATTGCTGTTGTCAGCCTGTTCGGCATCAGCCAGTATCACGGCGATCTTGCGCGGGCGGATCAGGCTTTTTTCCTCAAATATCTGGTGTCCAGCCAATCCGCGATCATGTGGATGAATGTGCTGTTCGTCATGGCGACGGCTGCTTACTGGATGGCGCTGCTGGCCCGTTCGGAGTTCGCCGGCAAGGTGGCGTCCGGGCTGACCTGGACCGCCGTGCTGATGGGCTTTGCCGGGTTGATGGTGCGCTGGTATGAGTCCTACTTGATTGCGCCTGACGTTGGCCATATCCCCATCAGCAATCTTTATGAAGTGTTCGTGCTGTTCTGCCTGATTACCGCGCTGATGTACCTCTATTACGAAAAGCTCTATGCCACCCGCCAGCTGGGAGCGTTTGTGCTGCTGATCGTAAGCGCGGCGGTCGGCTTCATCCTCTGGTACACCTTCGACCGCGAGGCGCAAGGCATTCAGCCGCTGGTCCCTGCCTTGCAATCCTACTGGATGAAAATTCATGTGCCGGCCAATTTCATCGGTTATGGCGCATTCTCACTGGCGGCCATGGTGGGCGGCGCTTATATACTCGCTGCGCGTGGGTTGCTGGCAACGCGCCTGCCCCAGCTCGAAATACTGGATGATCTGATGTACAAGTCCATCGCCGTCGGTTTCGCCTTCTTTACCATTGCGACCATACTGGGCGCGATGTGGGCAGCCGAAGCGTGGGGCGGTTACTGGTCATGGGACCCGAAGGAAACGTGGGCGCTGATCGTCTGGCTGAACTATGCCGCCTGGCTGCATTTGCGGCTGGTGAAGGGTTTACGCGGACCGATACTCGCCTGGTGGGCGCTGGTGGGCCTGCTGGTCACGACTTTCGCCTTCCTCGGCGTCAATATGTTCCTGTCAGGCTTGCATTCCTACGGCGAGCTATGACTATTGGCAATGCGCAAGGGCCGAATGTCCATACCCGTTAGCGCGGCATTCTGATTTGCATTAGAATGCCCCGCTTATGAATGACAACATCGTCGAAATAGACAATCTTTCCTTTTCGTACAACAACCGTTTGCTGCACAAGGGAATCAACATGCGTTTCCCGCGCGGCAAGGTGGTGGCGATCATGGGCGGTTCCGGCTCGGGTAAAACCACGCTGCTCCGGCTGATCGGCGGGCAGCTCAAGCCCAGCGCTGGCGAAGTGCGCGTGGACGGTAAAGTGGTGCATGAGCAGGACCGCGCCGGCATCTACCGGCTACGGCGCAAAATGGGCATGCTCTTCCAGTTCGGTGCTTTGTTCACTGATCTTTCGGTATTCGACAATGTGGCCTTCCCGATGCGCGAACACACGGATCTGCCGGAATCGGTGATTCGCGATCTGGTATTGCTCAAGCTGAATGCGGTGGGTTTACGCGGAGCCCGCGACCTGATGCCTTCCGAACTGTCAGGCGGCATGGCGCGCCGGGTTGCCTTGGCGCGAGCCGTGGCGCTCGACCCTTCCATCATCATGTACGACGAGCCGTTTGCCGGTCTCGATCCGATCTCGATGGGGGTGATCGTCAATCTGATCCGTAGCCTGAATGATGCGCTGGGCGCGACCTCCATCGTGGTGACCCATGATGTGCACGAGGCGTTTCTGTTTGTGGATTATGTTTATTTCGTCTCCGCTGGCGTCGTAGTCGCGGAGGGTACGCCGGAGGAATTGCGCTGCTCCGAAATGCCGTTCGTGCACCAGTTCGTACACGGCGAGGCGGACGGCCCGGTACCGTTCCATTACGCTGCGCCGGATTATCGCCAGGACATGCTGCGAGGTGCGCATGTTTAAGGGGCTGACCAATTCCCTGCGCGGCATCGGCCATCGCGTGATTGACCGCATTTGGCGGCTGGGTTCGGCGACGCGTTTCTTCCTGTACACGTTAATGCTGTCCGGCGAAAGTTTGCGCCGCATCCATCTGACGATACGCGAGATATATTTCACGGGCGTGCTGTCGCTGATCATCATTCTGGTCTCGGCACTGTTCGTGGGCATGGTGCTGGGCTTGCAGGGCTATAACACGCTGCAGCGATACGGTTCTTCAGAGGCGATCGGGGTGCTGGTGGCCTTGTCGCTGGTGCGCGAACTCGGACCTGTCGTGACGGCACTGTTGTTCGCCGGTCGTGCCGGCACCGCCATTACCGCCGAAATAGGCCTGATGCGTGCGACCGAACAATTATCGGCGATGGAAATGATGGCGGTTCACCCCATTGCCCGCGTCGTTGCGCCGCGCTTCTGGGCGGGCGTGATCTCGATGCCGCTTTTGGCGGCGATGTTCTCGATGATGGGGGTGTTCGGCGGATACTTGGTCGCGGTGCCTTTGCTGGGTATCGATAACGGCGCTTTCTGGTCGCAAATGCAGGCCAGCGTGGATTTTCGTGAAGACATCGTCAACGGCGTGATCAAGAGCTGCGTTTTTGGCGTGGCTTGTACCATTATTGCGCTGTTCGAAGGTTATGATGCGCCCCCGACGGCTGAAGGCGTGAGCCGCGCAACGACGCGTACGGTAGTGAATTCTTCACTGGCGGTGCTGGGGCTGGATTTTGTGCTGACGTCCTTCATGATCAGCGTTTGAGGAGATTAAAAGAATGGATAGAACAACTCTGGATTTATGGGTCGGCATCTTTGTCGTCGCGGGCCTCGCGGCTTTGATCGGCCTGGCGATGAAGGTAGGTAACCTGACTTCCAGCCAGGTGGGCGAAACCTATGCCGTGACCGCTGCATTCGAAAATATCGGTGGATTGAAGGCGCGCGCGCCGGTCAAGAGCGCAGGCGTCGTGGTGGGCCGCGTGGAAAGCATTCAGTTCGATAATGAAACCTTTGAGGCGCTGGTTACTCTCAAGTTAGACAAGCAATACAATTTCCCCAAAGACACCTTCGCGAACATCTATACCTCCGGCTTGCTGGGCGAGCAATACGTCGGCCTCGATCCCGGCGGCGACGAAGTAGCCCTCAAGAATGGTGATAAAATCACGCATACACAGGATGCCGTGGTGCTCGAGAAAATGATCAGCCAATTCCTCTATAACAAGGCATCTGACACTAGCGAAAAGAAAGAGACGGAGACAGCTCAATGAAATTCATCGTCAATTTGACTGCCGGCATTGCGGCCATGCTGCTTGCCACTGTGGCAATTGCGGATGATGTGGCCCCGGATGTGCTCGTCAAAAACACGGCCAACGAGGTGCTGGAGATCATCCGAAAGGACAAGGATATTCAGAGCGGCGATATGCGCAAGATTTCGTCGCTTGCCGAAGAAAAGATTCTGCCGCACTTCGATTTCGAACGCATGTCGCGCATGGTGCTCGGCAAGCACTGGAGCCGCGCCACCAAGGAACAGCAGCAGCAATTCGTCAACGAGTTCCGCTCGCTGCTGATCCGGACTTATGCTTCGGCGCTGACCAAGTACCGCAACCAGGCCATTGAATACAAGCCGATGCGCGCCCAGCCAAGCGATACCGATGTCGTCGTGCGTACCCAGATCGTACAGCCGGGCGGCCAGCCGCTGCCTATCGACTACAGCCTGATCAAGAAGGAAGACGGCTGGAAGGTTTATGACGTGGTGATCGAAGGCGTCAGCCTGGTGACCAATTATCGCGGCCAATTTTCCAGCGAGGTGCGCCAGTCGGGGATGGACGGCCTGATCCAGCGCTTGGCTGACAAGAACAAGCAGCCCTCTTCTTCCGCAGCAAGCGACAGAAAGCAGGGTTGAGTTGTCGTTTATCGAAGCACAAGGCAGCAAATTGCGTGTCAGCGGGGCGATGACGATGGAAAACGTCCACGCGCTGCTCGATGAAAGCAGGGCTGCCTTCAGTTCGGAGAACCTGGAGATGGACCTTTCCGGCGTCTCGGATGTCGATTCGACGGCCGTCAGCATGATGTTCGAGTGGTTGCGCCAGGCGCATAGCCGAAACATCAGCCTGATCTTCGTCAACCTGCCCTCCAACCTGGTCAATATGGCGACGCTCTACGGCGTCCTTGATCTTATTCCCCAGCACGACCACTGAGGCGCTTGCGCCTTAGTGCCATTTTATTTCCATGACTCCCGCGATCCAGATAGATCAGGTCCATAAATCATTCGGTGCTTTCGAAGCGCTGAAGGGGATAGACTTGACGATCGAGCAAGGCGAATTTTTCGCGTTGCTGGGTCCGAACGGGGCCGGCAAATCGACGCTCATCAATCTGCTGGCAGGACTGCTGCGCCCGAGCAAAGGCAAGCTCAGCGTCATGGGGCACGATGTCGTCGAGGATTACCAGAATGCCCGTCGCCTGCTGGGCGTGGTGCCGCAGGAACTGGTATTCGATCCGTTCTTCAACGTGCGCGAGATGCTGCGTTTCCAGGCCGGCTATTTCGGCCTCGGCAAGGAAAACGATGCCTGGGTGGATGAAGTCATTGAATCGCTGGGGCTGACCGACAAGGCGCATGCCAACATGCGCCGGCTTTCCGGCGGGATGAAGCGGCGTGCGCTCATCGCCCAGGCGCTGGCGCACAAGCCGCCGGTTGTGGTGCTGGACGAGCCGACTGCCGGTGTGGATGTCGAATTGCGGCAGATGCTATGGGAGTTCATCAAGCGTCTCAACCGTGAAGGCCACACCATCATCCTGACCACGCATTACCTGGAAGAAGCGGAAACCCTGTGCTCGCGCGTGGCCATGCTGAAGCAGGGCAAGGTGGTCGCGCTGGACAGTACCCACAACCTTCTTAACCGCATTCCCGGCAAGAATTTGCGTTTGCGACTGGCGGCGACCGACTTGCCGGCATCGCTGGTGCCCTTGCTGCGTTCACAGGAAGAAGAGCATTACACCTTCGCCCTGCCCGAGGTCGCGCAGATCGAGTACGTGCTGTCCGAACTGCGCAATGCCGCAATCAAGGTCGAGGACATGGAGCTGATTGAAGTCGACCTGGAAGATGTGTTCATGGAGATCGTCCGCCGATGAGGGGCATGTGGACGCTTTTCAAGAAGGAGATACTGCGCTTCTGGCGGGTCGGTTTCCAGACCGTGGCCGCGCCGGTCATCACGGCACTGCTGTACCTGCTGATTTTTTCGCATGTGCTGGCGTCGCATGTGCAGGTCTATGAAGGCGTGAGCTACACCGCGTTCCTGATCCCGGGCCTGATGATGATGTCCTTGCTGCAGAACGCGTTTGCCAATAGTTCCTCCAGCCTGATCCAGTCCAAGGTCATGGGCAACATCGTCTTCCTGCTGCTGACACCGCTTTCCTACCGGGAATTCTTCCTGGCCTTTCTGATGGCCGCGATCATACGCGGACTGGTGGTGGGGGCGAGCGTGTGGCTGGTCGCACTGTTTTTTGTGGATCTGCCGGTCGCCCAGCCCATGCTCATATTGGCGTTTGCCGTATTGGGCGGGGGCTTGCTGGGAACGCTGGGCATCATTGCCGGTATCTGGTCCGAGAAGTTCGACCAGATGGCCGCGTTCCAGAACTTCATCATCATGCCGCTGTCTTTTTTATCCGGTGTGTTTTATTCGATCCATTCGCTGCCGCCGTTCTGGCAAAAGGTATCGCATCTCAATCCGTTCTTTTACATGATCGACGGGTTCCGTCACGGTTTTTTCGGTCAGGGCGACATCGCACCCGGAATCAGCCTGACCGTTGTCGGTGTCAGCTTTTTGGCCTTATCATGGTTTACTTTGCGCCTGCTCAAGAGCGGCTACAAGTTGCGAGGTTAGATTAACAATGCTCAGTGCGGAAGAAGTCGAAACCTACATCCGGCAAGGACTGGCTTGCGATTACGTAAAAGTGCGCGGCGAAGACGGCCAGCATTTCGAGGCGGTCGTGGTCAGCCCGCAATTTACCGGAAAGAACATGGTGCAGCAGCACCAGCTGGTCTACCAGGCTTTGGGAGACCGTATGCGACAGGAAATACATGCGCTTTCGTTGCGCACCTTCACGCCCGAGGCATGGGCGGCTGGCAATCCTTAATTTATTGGAGTAATCATGGACGTACAGGAAAAAATACGGGCACAAGTGACCGGCAACCCGGTAGTGCTTTATATGAAGGGAACGCCCCAGTTTCCGCAATGTGGTTTCTCCAGCGTCGCAGTACAGATACTGAAGGCTTGCGGTGCTCGCGACCTGGTGACCATCGATGTGCTGAGCGATCCGGAAATCCGCGAAGGTATCAAGAGCTACGCCAATTGGCCGACAATCCCACAGTTGTACATCAATGGCGAATTCGTCGGCGGTGCCGACATCATGCGCGAGATGTACCAGAACGGCGAACTGCAAAAACTATTGCCGCAAGCTGCCTGAACGCAGCGCGCATAATAATAAAACTCAAGATCAGGGGCGGAGCCAGACGGTGTTATGGACAAATTAGTGATCCAGGGCGGGCAGCCGCTCAAAGGGGAAGTGCGCATTTCCGGCGCCAAGAACGCCGCGCTGCCGATCTTGTGCGCCGCGCTGCTATCGCGCGAACCGCTGACGCTGACCAATGTTCCCGATCTCAACGACATCCAGACCATGCTCCGATTGCTGGAGCAGATGGGCGTCAAGGTCGAGCAATCGGGCGAAACGGTCACGCTGAACGCTTCCTCTCTCGACAACCCTACCGCCCCCTATGAAATGGTGAAAACCATGCGGGCCGCCGTGCTGGTGCTGGGCCCATTGGTAGCGCGCTGCGGTGAAGCGCACGTCAGCCTGCCTGGCGGTTGCGCTATCGGCGCGCGCCCGGTTGACCAGCACATCAAAGGCCTGCAGTCCATGGGGGCCGAGGTCAAGGTCGAGCATGGCTACGTCAACGCCAGGGTCGGACGCCTCAAGGGCGCGCGACTGTTCACCGACATGGTGACCGTCACCGGCACCGAGAACCTGATGATGGCCGCCTGTCTGGCCGAAGGCGAAACCGTAATCGAAAATGCCGCGCGCGAGCCGGAAGTGGTCGACCTCGCGCAGTGCCTGTCGGCGATGGGCGCGCGCATCAGCGGCGCCGGCACGGACGTGATCCGCATCCAGGGCGTGGAACGGCTGCATGGCGCGACGCACCGCATCATGCCCGACCGCATCGAAACAGGCACCTATCTTTGCGCGGCGGCCGTCACTGGCGGTGAAATCCGCTTGACCGGTACGTCCATGGGTTATCTGGACTCGGTGGTGGACAAATTGATGGACGCGGGTTGCGAGATTCATGGCGAGAAGTCGCCGCAATTCGAGGCGATCACGCTGCGCGCGCCGAAAAAGCTGACTGCGGTCTCGATACGCACCGCGCCCTATCCCGCGTTTCCGACCGATATGCAGGCGCAGTTCATGGCAATCAATACCGTCGCCGAAGGCACGGCGATCATCCGTGAAACCATATTCGAAAACCGCTTCATGCATGCCGTGGAACTGCAACGCTTGGGCGCCGACATCCAGATTGACGGCAACACCGCCATCGTGCGCGGCGTGGCGCAGCTGGAAGGGGCCACCGTGATGGCTACCGACCTGCGCGCTTCGGCCGGCCTGGTGCTGGCCGGTTTAGTGGCCGAAGGTGAAACGACGATCGAGCGCATCTATCACCTCGACCGCGGTTACGAGCACCTCGAACAGAAACTGTCGCAACTGGGCGCTATCGTCAGGCGGGCCAAATGAGCCAGATCACCATTGCCCTGTCCAAGGGCCGCATCTTCGAGGAAACCGTGCCATTGCTGCAGGCTGCCGGCATTGTGCCCGCGGAAGACCCGGAGTCTTCGCGCAAGCTGATCATCGGTACCAATCGCGACGACGTGCGCCTGATCATCGTGCGCGCCAGCGATGTGCCGACGTATGTGGAAAACGGCGGTGCAGACTTGGGTATTGCAGGCAAGGACGTGCTGTACGAGCACGGCGGCGCCGGCCTGTACCAGCCGCTTGATCTGCAGATCGCCCGCTGCAAGATGATGGTCGCGGTGCGTGAAGGTTTCGACTACAACGCTGTTGCCAAGCCTGGCGCCCGCCTCAAGGTCGCCACCAAGTACACCAAGATCGCCCGCGAGCATTTCGCTGGCAAGGGCATGCACGTCGATCTCATAAAGCTTTACGGCTCGATGGAGTTGGCGCCGCTGGTCGGCTTGGCCGATGCCATCGTCGATCTCGTCAGCACGGGCGGTACCTTGCGTGCCAACCATCTGGTGGCGGTGGAGGAAATCATGCCGATCAGCTCCCGCCTGGTCATCAACCAGGCGTCGCTCAAGCTGAAGCGCGCACAGATCCAGCCCATTATTGATGCCTTTGCCGGTGCCGTGACACCAGGAACGTAACATGTTGAAAATCAGACGCTACACCACTACCGACGACACTTTCGACGCCTCGCTGCAGCAATTGCTGGCCTTCGAGGGCGCGCAGGACGACCAGGTCGACACCGTGGTCGCCGGCATCCTCAAGGACGTCAAGCAGCGCGGCGATGCTGCTGTGCTGGAATATACGCAACGCTTCGATCGGCTCAGTGCGGAACGCATGCAAGACCTGGAGTTGCCGCAGGCGCGCCTGACCGAGGCGCTGGATAACCTTCCTGCCGAGCAGCGCGACGCGCTCAAGCAGGCGGCGGAGCGCGTGCGCATTTACCATGAAAAGCAATTGATGAGTTCCTGGAGCTATACCGAAGCCGACGGCACCATGCTCGGCCAGCAGGTCACGGCGCTGGATCGCGTCGGCCTGTACGTGCCGGGCGGCAAGGCGGCCTATCCGTCTTCGGTGCTGATGAATGCGATTCCAGCCAAGGTAGCCGGCGTGCAGGAGCTGATCATGGTGGTCCCGACGCCCGGCGGCGAGAAGAACCCGCTGGTACTGGCCGCCGCCGCCGTCTGCGGCGTGGATCGCGTGTTCTGCATAGGTGGTGCACAGGCAGTCGGTGCGCTGGCTTATGGGACCGAGACCGTCCCCCAGGTGGACAAGATCGTCGGCCCGGGCAATGCCTACGTGGCGGCAGCCAAGCGCCGCGTGTTCGGCGTGGTCGGCATCGACATGGTCGCCGGCCCTTCCGAAATCCTGGTGATCTGCGACGGCAAGACCGATCCAGATTGGGTGGCGATGGACCTGTTCTCGCAAGCCGAGCACGACGAGTTGGCGCAGGCCATCCTGCTGTCGCCGGACGGCGAGTTCCTAGACCGCGTGCAGGCCAGCATCGACAAGCTGATCCAGGAAATGCCGCGCGTAGAAATCATCCGCACCTCGCTGCAGAACCGAGGCGCGCTGATCCAGGTCCGCGACCTGGACGAAGCGGCGGAGATCGCCAATTACATTTCACCGGAGCACTTGGAGCTGTCGGTGGAGGATCCCGTTTCCCTGACCAAGAAAATCCGCCATGCCGGCGCCATTTTCATGGGACGCCAGACGTGCGAAGCGGTGGGCGATTACTGTGCCGGCCCCAACCACGTGCTGCCGACCTCACGCACCGCGCGCTTTTCGTCGCCGCTCGGCGTCTACGATTTCCAGAAGCGCTCCAGCCTGATCATGGTGTCGCCGGAAGGTGCCCAAACGCTGGGCAAGATCGCCAGCACCCTGGCCTACGGCGAAGGCTTGCAGGCGCATGCCCGCTCCGCCGAGTTTCGCCTGAAGGATTAAGCCTTGAGCAAATTCTGGAGCGATACCGTCAAGCGGCTGACGCCTTACGTACCGGGCGAACAGCCCAAGCTCGCCAATCTGGTCAAGCTCAACACCAACGAGAACCCGTACGCCCCGAGCCCCAAGGTGCTGGAAGCGCTGCGCGCGGAAGCCGCGGATACGCTGCGCTTGTATCCCGATCCCAACTCGGATCGGTTGCGGGAAGCGATCGCCGCCTATCACCAGCTGCAACCGGCGAATGTGTTCGTCGGCAACGGCTCGGACGAAGTGCTCGCGCATGCGTTCCAGGCCCTGCTCAAGCACGGCGAACCCATCCTGTTCCCGGACATTACCTACAGTTTCTATCCGGTTTACTGCGGACTGTACGAGGTGGGCTATCAAACGATTCCGCTCACCGAATCCTTCGAGATCGATGTCGATCAATACCTCCAGCCCAACGGCGGCATCATCTTCCCCAACCCCAATGCGCCGACCGGCCGCCTTCTGGCACTGGGTGAAATCGAGCGCTTGTTGCAGGCCAATAAGGATACGGTCGTCGTGGTCGACGAGGCCTACATCGATTTCGGCGGCGAATCGGCCGTGCCGTTGATCCAGGCATATCCGCAATTGCTGGTGGTCCATACGCTGTCCAAGGCCCGTTCGCTCGCCGGATTGCGCGTCGGTTACGCCGTAGGCCACCCCGACCTGATCGAAGGGCTTAACCGGGTCAAGGATAGCTTCAACTCCTATCCGCTGGATCGTTTTGCCCAGGCGGGGGCGATTGCCGCGATGCGGGATCGCGACTATTTCGAGCAAACGCGGCATCAGGTGATCGCCACGCGCGCGAAACTGGTGGCCGATTTGGAAGAGCTGGATTTTTTTGTGCTGCCTTCTGGCGCCAATTTCATCTTTGCCCGGCATCAAAACCGGGAGGGCGCCGAACTGACGGCCGCCTTGCGCGAGCGCAGCATCATCGTGCGTCATTTCAAGAATCCTGTCCGTATCGCGCCTTTCCTGCGCATCACGATAGGCACTGCAGAACAGTGTCAGCAGCTGGTGTCGGCATTGCGCGAGATTTTACGGTAGAATGACCCCATTTTTCAGCGACTTACCTATGCGCACCGCTCAAGTCAGCCGTAATACCCTGGAAACGCAGATTTCCGTGTCACTCAATCTCGACGGCACTGGCGTTTCCGAGTTCGCAACCGGCCTCCCCTTCCTCGATCACATGCTCGACCAGATCGCCCGTCACGGCATGATGGATATTTCCGTCCAGGCCAAGGGCGACCTGCATATCGATGCGCATCACACAGTGGAAGACATCGGCATTACGCTGGGCCAGGCCTTTGCGAAGGCGATCGGCGACAAGAAAGGCATACGTCGCTACGGGCATGCCTATGTCCCGCTGGATGAAGCATTGTCGCGCGTGGTGCTGGACATCTCCGGTCGTCCCGGACTTGAATTCGGTGTTGAATTCACGCGCGCCCGCATCGGCGATTTCGATGTCGACCTGATTCATGAATTCTTCCAGGGCTTCGTCAACCACGCCCTGGTAACGCTGCATATCGACAACCTGCGCGGCGATAACGCTCACCATCAGGCGGAAACGATATTCAAGGCGTTCGGCCGTGCGTTGCGCATGGCAGCGGAAGCCGATCCGCGCATGGCCGGGGTGATGCCTTCGACCAAGGGAACGCTATAACTGCCTGCGCAAGCTTTTGTAATCGTTTGAGATTTCGAACCATTTTTCTGAACGCTGACTGCTGACAGCTATCCATCATGACTGATATTGCAGTAATCGATTACGGCATGGGCAACCTCCGCTCCGTAGCCAAGGCGCTGGAGCACGTTGCGCCCGACCGTACCGTCCTGGTTACCAGCGATCCTGCCCAAATCGCCGCCGCCGAGCGCGTGGTATTCCCCGGACAAGGCGCGATGCCGGATTGCGTGCGAGAGCTCGACGATCGCAATCTGCGCCAGGCGGTGCACGATGCGGCTGCAAGCAAGCCGTTCCTCGGCATCTGCATCGGCTTGCAGCTGTTGTTCGAGCATAGCGAGGAAGGCAATGTAGAAGGTCTCGGTATTCTCCCGGGACGGGTCAAGCGCTTTCCGCACTCGCGCATGGTCGATGCCGCCGGGAGTAAACTGAAAGTGCCTCACATGGGCTGGAATGAAGTGCGCCAGACGCGAAATCACCCGTTATGGGCCGGCATCGCTGCCGATGCACGCTACTATTTCGTCCACAGCTATTATGTCGAGCCGACGGATAGCGCACTGGAAGCCGCCTACACCGAATATCCGTTCCGCTTTACCGGCGCGGTGGGGCGCGATAATATTTTCGCCGTACAGTTTCACCCGGAAAAAAGCCAACAGGCCGGATTGTCATTACTATCCAACTTCGTCAATTGGGACGGTCGTCCCTGATTTTATTGCCTACTCATCATGCTGATTATTCCTGCGATTGATCTCAAAGACGGCCACTGCGTGCGCCTCAAACAAGGCCTCATGGAGGACGCCACGGTGTTTTCCGAAGACCCCGCCGCGATGGCGCGACACTGGGTGGACAAAGGCGCGCAACGCCTCCATCTGGTCGACCTGAACGGCGCCTTTGCCGGGAAGCCGGTGAACGAGGGGGCGATCAAGTCCATCGTTGCCGAGCTGGGTGGGGATATCCCGATCCAGTTGGGCGGTGGCATACGCGACCTGGATACGATAGAACGCTATCTGGACGACGGCATCAGCTACATCATCATCGGCACCGCTGCCGTGAAGAATCCCGGCTTTCTGCACGACGCGTGCTACGCGTTCCCCGGGCATATCATGGTCGGGCTGGACGCCAAGGACGGCAAAGTGGCGGTGGATGGATGGTCCAAACTGACCGGGCATGACGTAATCGACCTCGGCAAGAAGTTCGAGGATTATGGCGTCGAGGCCATTGTTTATACCGATATCGGCCGCGACGGCATGCTCAGCGGCGTCAATATCGAAGCGACGGTCGCGCTGGCGCAAAGCCTGCGCATCCCGGTCATCGCCAGCGGCGGCATCACCAATCTGGAAGACGTGAAGCGCCTGTGCGCCGTCGAGGACGAAGGCATCATGGGCGCCATTACCGGCCGTGCCATCTACGAAGGCACGCTGGATTTCGCCGCCGCGCAGGCGCTGGCGGAAGAGCTGAGCGTTTAATGGGGCTCGCCAAGCGGATTATTCCTTGCCTGGATGTCACCGACGGCCGTGTAGTCAAGGGCGTCAATTTCGTTGAATTGCGCGATGCCGGCGACCCGGTGGAAATCGCCCGCCGTTATGATGAGCAAGGCGCCGATGAGCTGACTTTCCTGGATATCACCGCCAGTTCCGACAACCGCGGGCTGATCCTGCATATCATCGAAAATGTCGCGTCCCAGGTGTTCATTCCACTCACCGTCGGCGGCGGTGTGCGCGCGGTCGAGGATGTACGTCGCCTGCTCAATGCCGGCGCCGACAAGGTCAGCATGAATACGGCCGCCGTGGTCAATCCGCAATTGGTGGCGGACGCTTCCGGCCGTTTCGGTTCACAATGTATTGTGGTCGCCATCGACGCCAAGCAGGTCGGTGATCATTGGGAAGTATTCACTCACGGCGGTCGCAAGCCGACGGGTCTCGATGCAGTGGCCTGGGCGAAAAAGATGGTGGAATTGGGCGCGGGCGAACTGCTGCTGACCAGCATGGACCGTGACGGTACCAAAAGCGGTTTCGACGTGGCGCTGACGCGCGCGATCAGTAATGCAGTGGATGTGCCCATCATCGCTTCGGGCGGCGTGGGCAACCTGGATCATCTGGTGGAGGGGGTCAAGCAAGGCGGCGCCGATGCGGTGCTCGCGGCCAGCATCTTCCATTTCGGCGAATATTCGGTAAGCGAGGCCAAGCACTATATGGCCGACCACGGCATCGAGGTAAGGCTCTGATGTCGGACAGCTGGCTCAACAAGGTAAACTGGACCCACGATGGGCTGGTGCCGGTCGTCGTGCAGGAAGCCGGCACGGGACAGATGCTGATGTTCGCCTGGATGGATCGCGAAGCGCTACGGCTTACGGAAGAAACCGGCCATGCCGTCTACTGGTCGCGCTCGCGCAAAAAGCTGTGGCACAAGGGCGAGGAGTCCGGCCATGTGCAAGTGGTCAAGGAGATTCGTCTCGATTGCGACGAGGATGTATTGCTGCTGAGCGTGGAACAGGTGGGCGGCATTGCCTGTCATACCGGTCGCCATAGCTGCTTTTTCCAGAAGCTGGAAAACCGTCAATGGGTCACGGATCAGCCGGTGCTCAAAGATCCGGAGGAGATCTACCGCCATGAGTGAAACGCTCAATCGTCTTGCCGAGGTTCTTGAGAGCCGCAAATTGGCCGACCCGCAATCCTCCTACGTCGCCAAGCTTTATGCCAAGGGCATGGACAGCATTCTGAAAAAGGTCGGCGAAGAAGCGGCGGAAACGATCATTGCCGCCAAGGATGGCGATCCGCAAAAGATCATCTACGAAACCGCCGATCTCTGGTTCCATACCCTTGTGATGCTGGCGCACGCCGGCTTGCATCCGGACGATATTCTCAACGAGCTGGCGCGGCGGGAAGGACTTTCCGGCCTGGACGAGAAAGCGGCGAGATCGCCGGATTGAGTCGCACTTCAACTCTGGAAACTGCCTGGTAAGGAGAAATGGCATGAGCGACTGCATCTTCTGCAAGATCGTGGCTGGCGACATTCCCAGCAAAAAACTGTACGAAGACGATGACGTGATTGCATTTCACGACATCCGCCCCATCGCGCCGGTACACTTCATGCTTATACCGAAGCTGCATGTTGCCAGCCTCGCGGAGTGCAGCGACGACCAGCGCGACCTGTTAGGCCGCATGTTGTTGCTGGCACCGCGGCTGGCCAAAGAGCAGGGATTGGAAAGCGGTTTCCGCACCATGATCAATACCGGGCATGGCGGCGGTCAGGAGGTTTTCCACCTGCATATCCACGTATTCGGAGGCAGTGCTGCGTTGCCCAAGACGTAAGCTGCCCAATTGAGGAGATAGATGATGGGTTCATTCAGTATTTGGCACTGGTTGATCGTGCTCGTAGTGGTACTGCTGGTTTTTGGCACCAAAAAGCTGCGTAATGTAGGCGGCGATCTCGGAGGGGCTGTAAAAGGGTTCAAGGACGCCATGCGTGAAGAGCAATCCAAGCCCAAGCTCGACGATGACTCCGAGCACTCCAAAACCGTCGAAGGCGAAGTGACCGAAAAAACCAGGCACTAAGCCGTGTTTGATGTTTCCTTTGGCGAGATCCTGATTATCGCGGTGGTGGCGCTGATCGTGATCGGCCCGGAGAAGCTGCCCAAGGTCGCGCGTACGCTGGGCCTGCTGGCGGGGCGCATGCAGCGGTACGTTTCTACCGTGAAGGGTGACATCGAGCGCGAACTGAAGGCGGACGAGTTGCGCAAGATTCACAGCGACGTGACGCATAGCGTGGCTGCCGTCGAGTCGGAGGTGACGGAGGAAATCCGCCATGCGACCAGCGCGGCGGATTCCATAGCCGATGACATCCAATCCACTTCTTCCAATCAGCAAAAGCCGGGCACAGTGCCAGTCCGGGACCAATGAACTCTTCCGATACCTTCATTTCCCATCTGATCGAACTGCGCGACCGCCTGCTGCATATCGTGGCAGGCATTGTGCTGACGTTCATTTGCCTGTTTCCATTCGCCAACGATATTTATTCCCTGTTAGCCAGCCCGCTTTTGCGGCAGCTGCCCAAAGGCGGGCAGATGATCGCGACGGCAGTGACCACGCCATTTTTTGTTCCGATGAAAGTGGCCCTGCTGGCGGCTTTCGTCATTTCGCTGCCATACACGTTGTACCAGGTCTGGGCATTCATTGCCCCCGGCCTGTATCAGCATGAAAAGCGCTTTGCCGCCCCGATGGTCGTTCTCAGTACGCTGCTGTTCCTGGTGGGCATGGCCTTCGCCTATTTCCTGGTATTTCCAGTAGTGTTCGGTTTTATCGCGGGCACAGCGCCCGAAGGGGTGGCGGTAATGACGGATATTGGCAATTATCTCGATTTCGTGATCACGCTGTTCCTGGCCTTCGGCCTGGCGTTCGAGGTTCCCGTCGCGGTGGTCGTGCTGGTCAAGGCAGGAATGGTCAATATTGCGACACTGAAGGAAATCCGGTCCTACGTGATTGTGGGAGCGTTCGTCGCCGGTGCGATACTGACGCCCCCCGACGTGATTTCCCAGTTCATGCTGGCGGTACCGCTGTGGCTGCTTTATGAAGCCGGCATTCTGGCTGCCGGCTTTGTCGCCGTCAAAACGGAAAGTTACAGCTAGTTTCTCCAGAACGAACGTCTTGTTCAATTCACCCGCGCTTGCAGTCTCGGACGCTTGCCGACCGGGATCGAGAGTTTGTGCTCCACCTGGTTGCGCACGATCTTCACCGACGCAGACTGTCCCGGTTTCAGGCTGGAAATCAGATTGAGCATGTCGGAACTGTCCATAATCACATTGCCGTTGACTTCCAGCAGGATGTCGCCTGGTTTGATCCCCGCTTTATCTGCCGGCCCGCCGCGCATCACGCCGGCAATCAGTGCGCCACGCACTTCCTTTAGCTTGAATGATTCCGCCAGTTCCGGGGTAATGTCCTGCGCTTCGATACCGATCCAGCCGCGCGTCACACTGCCTTGGCGGATGATCTGCTCCATCACTTGCTGCGCGAGGCTGACGGGAATGGCGAAGCCTATGCCCATGGAACCGCCGCTGCGGGAATAGATGGCACTGTTGATGCCGATCAGATTGCCTTCGGTATCCACCAGCGCCCCGCCCGAATTGCCGGGATTGATGGGTGCATCAGTCTGAATAAAATTCTCGAAGGTATTGATCCCAAGATGGTTGCGGCCTAACGCGCTGACGATGCCCTGCGTGACCGCCTGCCCAACCCCGAAGGGATTGCCGATGGCGAGGACCACATCGCCGATATTGAGCTTGTCGGAATGGCCAAAAGTGATCGCGGGCAAATCCTTCATGTCGACCTTGAGCACGGCGAGATCGGTTTCGGGGTCACTGCCCACGATACGAGCAGGTACAGTGCGGCCATCCGCCAGCGCCACTTCGATTTCATCGGCTGCCTCGATGACGTGATGGTTGGTCAGGATCAGCCCGTCGGTCGTCACTATGACGCCGGAACCCAGGCTGTTTTCGCGCTGTGGTACGTCATTGAACTGGTCGCCGAAGAAATGCCGGAACAAGGGATCGTCCATGAACGGCGAATTATTCGCCTGGGATTCCTTGCTGGTAAAGATATTGACCACCGACGGCATCGCTTTTTTGGCGGCATCGCTATAAGTGGTGATGTTCTGGCGCGGCGGGGAAGGTGGGGGCTGCACCTGCTTGACGGTAATGGACTGTTCGCTTCCATTCAGCAGGTCGGGCCTGAAGATTTGCAAAACAAACAGGGCGGCGAGACTGATCGTCACGCTTTGTGCAAAAATGAGCCAGAGTTTTTTCATGGTTTTTAAAAATAGCTCCATGGGCAATTTTTATTCGTTTTAGCCGCTATTCGGGACCGCCGCAAATGATGTATCGAAAACAGATGAGGGAAATCAATGAATGTATGCGAGCTGATTGATTATACCGGACTATTATTGCAGGTAGACCGGTTCCGTGATTACAGCCCGAACGGACTACAAGTCGAAGGGCGGCCGGAAATAAACGTCATGGTCAGCGGAGTGACGGCAAGTATGGCATTGCTTGAGCGCGCTGCCGAACTAAAAGCCGACCTGGTGCTGGTCCATCACGGATATTTCTGGAAAGGAGAGGAGTCGCGCGTTACCGGCATTCGCCGCCAGCGATTGAAATTCCTGCTGGAGCGGGATATCAATCTGGTGGGCTATCATTTGCCGCTGGACGCGCATGCCGAGCTCGGAAATAACGCGCAATTGGCGGGGCTGCTGGATTTTGAAGTCCGCGGCTGGTTCGGGGAACAGGGCATTGCGGCGCATGGGGAGTTGAAGCAATCCAGGACACTAATGGAACTGGGGGAACTGATTGCAGCGCGATTGAAGCGAGAGCCTTTAATAGTGGGCGACCTCGGCAAACCCATACGGCGCATCGCCTGGTGTACCGGTGCTGCCCAGGATTATCTGGAATTGGCTGCGGCGCTCGGGGTGGATGCTTTCATGACAGGTGAAGTGTCCGAGCGTACCGTGCATGTGGCGCGGGAATCTGGAGTGGCTTTTATCGCCGCCGGTCATCACGCCACCGAGCGGTATGGAGTCAAGGCGCTGGGCGAACATCTCGCGCAACACTTTGGTATTAGTCATCATTTTGTCGATATCGATAACCCTGTTTGACCCTTTTTGCCGTTTAAGTTTTGCTTAGAAATCTGTACAATCACGTCCTTTTAGAAAATACTCCAACAAGGTATTGCGATGGCTAACCAAGAAGTGGATCACAGCAAGCGGCGATTCCTGATTGCTGCGACTGCAGTGGCTGGGGGTGCGGCGACGGTAGCTGTCGCGACTCCGTTTGTCATGAGCATGTTGCCCAGTGAGCGCGCTAAAGCAGCAGGCGCCCCGGTGGAAGTGGATATCAGCAAGATCGAGCCGGGTTCGATGATTACTGTGGAATGGCGCGGCAAGCCTGTCTGGATTGTCAATCGCACTCCCGAAATGCTGGCTCAGTTGGGCAAGATCGAGAACGAGCTGAGTGATCCCAAGCTTGAGGTTCCGCAACAGCCCGCATATACCAAAAATGCCACCCGCTCCATCAAGCCCGACCTGATGGTCGTCGTTGGCATCTGCACCCACCTCGGATGCTCCCCGTCCTCCAAGCTGAAGCAGGGCGAGGAAGGGATGGGCAGCGATTGGCCGGGCGGTTTTTTCTGCCCCTGCCACGGTTCCAAGTTCGACCTCGCAGGTCGCGTGTTCAAGGGCTCGCCCGCCCCGATCAATCTCGAAGTTCCGCCGCATCACTATCTCAGCGATGCGCGGCTGTTGATCGGCGAAGATGCCAAGGGAGCGTAAAGAATGAATAAATACCTGACCTGCGCGCTGAACTGGGTGGATGAGCGGTTTCCGCTGACCGCCAACTGGAAAGCGCATCTTTCCGAATATTACGCACCGAAGAATTTCAATTTCTGGTATTACTTCGGGTCGCTGGCCATGCTGGTGCTGGTGCTGCAAATCGTCACCGGCATTTTCCTGACCATGCATTACAAGCCCGACGCGGCGCTGGCATTTGCCTCCGTCGAATACATCATGCGTGATGTTTCGTGGGGCTGGCTGATTCGCTACATGCACTCGACTGGCGCCTCGATGTTCTTCGTGGTGGTCTACCTGCACATGTTCCGCGGTTTGCTCTACGGCTCCTACCGCAATCCGCGCGAATTGATCTGGCTCTTCGGCGTGGCGATCTTCCTGGTGCTGATGGGCGAAGCCTTCTTCGGCTATTTGCTGCCTTGGGGGCAGATGTCCTACTGGGGCGCCCAGGTGATTGTGAACCTGTTCGCCACGATTCCGTTTATCGGCCCTGATGTGGCGGAATGGCTGCGCGGCGATTATCTGGTTTCCGACGCGACCCTCAACCGCTTCTTCGCTTTCCACGTGATCGCATTGCCCTTGGTGTTGCTGGGGCTGGTGGCGGCGCACATCATTGCATTGCATGAAGTTGGGTCCAACAACCCGGATGGCATCGAGATCAAGAAAAACAAGGATCCCCAGACCGGCATTCCGCTCGACGGCATTCCTTTCCATCCGTATTACACGGTGAAGGACATCGTCGGCGTCACCGTCTTCCTGATCGTATTCTCGGCCATCGTGTTCTTCGCACCGGAAATGGGCGGCTATTTCCTCGAAGCTAACAATTTCGTGCCGGCCGATCCTTTGAAAACGCCCGCGCATATCGCTCCGGTTTGGTATTTCACGCCGTATTACTCCATCTTGCGTGCGGTCCCGCCGCTCTTCAACTCGCAATTCCCGGGTGTGGTGGCCATGGGAGCCGCCGTGGTCGTGTTCGCTGCCTTGCCTTGGCTGGACAAGAGTCCCGTCAAGTCCATCCGGTATCGCGGAACCCAATACAAGTCCTGGCTGGCTGCCTTTGTGTTGAGCTTTCTGATCCTGGGTTATCTCGGCACGGTGCCTTCCAACATATGGGGCCAGTTCGGCGCGGGCGTGCCACTGGTCGGCGGTGCTGACCGGGCCACGGTAGTAGCCCGCGTGCTGACGGTGGTGTACTTCCTCTTCTTCGCGCTGATGCCGTGGTACACCAAAAGAGACAAGACCAAACCAGTGCCGGAAAGGGTGACGGGATAATGAAAAATTTGCTGTTCCTATTCGCGCTATTGCTGCCTTTGACCGGGCAGTCCAGCGAGGATGTGCACTTGGACGAGGCGCCGATCAATCCCGGTAACCATGCATCGCTGCAACGAGGCGCCAAGATCTTCGTGAACTATTGCCTGAATTGCCATAGCGCCACCTCCATGCGTTATAACCGCCTGAAGGATATCGGCCTCACCGATGAGCAGATTAAAAACAATCTGTTGTTTGCCGGTGAGAAAGTCGGCGAAACTATGCAAGTCGGGATGAAGTCGAACGATGCAAAAGCATGGTTTGGCGCACCGCCGCCGGACCTGTCGGTAATTGCCCGTTCGCGCACGCCCGACTGGCTTTATACCTATTTGCGCGGTTTTTATCGCGACGATACGCGTTCTACCGGCTGGAACAATGTCGCTTTCGCCAATGTCGGCATGCCGCATGTGCTGTGGGAGTTGCAGGGCGAGCAGCGGCTGAAGGTGGTGGCAACGAAAGATGCCGATGGCAACAAGGTTGAGAAACACGAATTGGTATTGGTAAAGCCGGGCGCGATGTCGCCTGCGGAATACGACGGAATGGTGGCGGATCTGGTGAATTACCTGGCCTTCATGGCCGAGCCCGCCAAGGCGAAGCGTCTCCAGCTCGGCATCGTCGTGTTGCTGGCGCTGGCGCTCTTTTTCATGCTCGCCCTCGCGCTTAAGAAGGAATTCTGGAAAGACGTACACTAGGTATCATTGTTCTTGCGGGAGGTTCCGGTTTTCCGGAGCCTCCTTTTTGCTTTTAATCGAGATCGGACACAGCTTATGATGACCTTATATTCAGGCACTACCTGCCCTTACAGCCAGCGCTGCCGCATTGTGCTCTTCGAGAAGGGCATGGACTTCCAGGTAATCGACGTCGATATGACCAACAAACCTGAGGATCTGGCTGTCATCAATCCTTACAATCGCGTACCTGTGCTGGTAGAGCGCGACCTGGTTCTGTACGAGGCGAACATCATCAATGAATATATTGATGAGCGCTTTCCTCACCCGCAACTGATGCCTGCCGACCCGGTAATGCGTGCTCGTGCCCGCTTGTTCCTGCACAACTTCGAAGATCAGCTGTTCGACCATATCGCCGATATCGAATCCGATAACGCCAAGGTGGCGGATAATGCGCGCGCCATCGTGCGTGACAACTTGACGCAGATTGCCCCGATCTTCAACAAGCAGGAATACATGCTGGGAGACGAGTTCTCGATGCTGGACGTTGCCATCGCCCCCCTGCTTTGGCGACTGGGCCACTATGGCATCGAGTTACCCAAGCAGGCTGCTCCTTTGCTCAAGTATGCCGAACGCATCTTTTCCCGTCCGGCTTATATTGAGGCGATGACGCCTTCCGAAAAGGCCATGCGCAAGTAAATGGCAAACGAGCCAAGTTCGACGAAGCCATACTTCCTGCGCGCCATGTATGAATGGTGCCTCGATAACGGCTATACGCCCCATCTAATGGTGGCGGTGAACTCTCGTACCCGCGTGCCGCCTGGTTATGTCAAGGATGGCGAGATTGTCCTCAACATCAACTTCTCAGCAACCAAGGATTTGCTGATCGGTAACGAGGCCGTCACGTTTTCTGCACGGTTCAGCGGGAATCCCTTCGATATCTATGTGCCTGTCGATGCCGTGCGAGGAATTTTTGCGCGAGAAAATGGCCAGGGCATGTTTTTCGAGCCGGAAGAGACGGCTTCGTCTACTACCGAGGGTGAGCCGGAAGGTCCGCCAGACCAGCCGGATCCGCCTTCAGGCAATAAAAAACCGGCACTGAAGCTGGTCAAGTAAAAATCTTCTCGCTGCCAGCGTTTGCCGTGAAGGCAGATGCAGGTATAATCGCCGCCGCGCCGGATTAGCTCAGTTGGTAGAGCAGCGCACTTGTAATGCGAAGGTCGCCAGTTCGATTCCGGCATCCGGCACCATCCGCTGTAATGGCGGATTGGTTTGACAAGCAGCGGTAAAGGCCCGATAATCACGGGTTCGGCAGGGAGAGGTGCCCGAGTGGCTAAAGGGGGCAGACTGTAAATCTGTTGGCTTACGCCTACGCTGGTTCGAATCCAGCCCTCTCCACCAAAAGCTGTTCTGGAGCCGAGTAATTGGCTTCGAGTGCATGGCTTCTGGCCGGTTGTGCGGGTGTAGCTCAGCTGGTAGAGCACTTGCCTTCCAAGCAAGATGTCGCGAGTTCGAACCTCGTCGCCCGCTCCAGTAGCGAATTTTAAATATATTTTAGAGCGCCCATGTGGCTCAGTGGTAGAGCACTCCCTTGGTAAGGGAGAGGTCGCGGGTCCGATTCCCGCCATGGGCACCATTTTTTTAACTTGATGAGTTAAAGGGATCGGGAATGGCAAAAGGCAAATTTGAGCGTACCAAGCCGCACGTGAACGTGGGGACGATTGGGCACGTTGACCACGGCAAGACGACGCTGACGGCGGCGATCACCACGATACTGTCGAAGAAGTTCGGCGGCG
>Ga0196981_1000108_pt1 | contig 84052 bp, 64 predicted proteins | sample S3_2013CmetaG_FD_155462 | JGI IMG/M metagenome (GOLD analysis project Ga0196981, IMG submission 155462) | Soil microbial communities from Anza Borrego desert, Southern California, United States - S3_20-13C | ecosystem: Environmental > Terrestrial > Soil > Desert | place: USA: California...
TGCGACGTTCTGCCCTTCCTTTGTGCGATGGGCTTGTTTTTCCTGTCCTATACCGGGCTGATCATTTCCCTTTGGCCCTACGTCGCGCCACCCTCGATTACGTTGTGGGATGCAGCAGCGCCGCCGATGTCGCAACAGTTCCTGATGGTAGGGACGATGTTCCTGCTGCCGGTGATCCTGCTTTACGTCTTCTGGTCGTACTGGGTGTTCCGCGGAAAGGTGCGTGCGGGAATGAGTTATCACTGATCCGTCGAAACAATTCCTTCCACGACACCTGCCTCTGCTTGCCCTCGAGCATGCATTTCAAAAAAGCGCGATGCGCGCGCCGGGTGTTCGCGTAATTTGATCCATGTCATATACGTGGGCGAGCGCGATTTCTAGTATGACCCTCACCCCATGAAGAGCCGCGTGCTTGAAGCCGGCACTTCGTCGCCTTTTCTTTTACGATCTCCATGAATCTGCACACAGCACCGGCTCCGGCAAGCAGCAAGCCAGGCATTGTTCTCAACGGACAGAGGCAAGACGGCGGCCGACACACCAACTCTCCCGACACGATCATCTCGGACGCGCTGCACTCGGTACGCACGCTGCTCGACATGGACGTGGCGTTCGTTTCCGAATTCACCGGCGGACACAGAATCTTCCGCTACGTCGACAGTTGCGAGGAGTTCACGTCGATCCGCGCCAACGCCTCGGACCCGCTGGAGGAAACCTACTGCCAACGCGTGCTCGACGGCCGCATGCCGGAACTCATCCCCGACACGGCGAAGCATCCCGAGGCAATGAACCTGCCGATCACCCATCATCTGCGCATCGGCAATTACCTCGCCGTGCCCATTCGTTTCAGCGACGGCGCTGTCTACGGCACCTTCTGCTGCTTCAGCATGCAGGCCAATGACGCGTTGAACAACCACCATCTCGAGACCCTGCGCCTGTTTGCGAATTTCGTGGGCAAGGTCATGGAGCGCAACGCGCTCGCGCATTCCAGGAACGAAACGCGCACGAGGCTCGACAAGGTCCTGGAAGAAAGTGACTTCGACGTCCACTACCAGCCGATCATCCACGTCGCTGAAAACCGGCTGGTGGGACACGAGGCACTCGCCCGCTTCCCGTCAGACCCAGTGCGCCCGCCGGACCGCTGGTTCTCGGAAGCCGCCGAAGTCGGATACCAGGAAGCGCTGGAACTTGCCGTGATCAGGAAGGCGCTGCGTGTGCTGCCCACTCTGCCGCAGGACACCTACGTCTCTGTCAACGTTTCACCAGAGACCGTGCTCAAGGGTTCACTCCCCGCCGTGCTCGACGGCTATCCGCTCGAACGCGTGGTCCTCGAAATGACCGAGCACGCGCTGGTGGACGACTATTGCTCGATCGCCCGACAGCTCGCGTCCCTCAGGAAAAAAGGACTGCGCCTCGCAGTCGACGATGCCGGTGCCGGATTCGCGAGTTTTCGTCACATCCTCAAGCTGAAGCCGGACATCATCAAGCTTGACAGCAGTCTCATTCAACGCATCGACATCGACGTGAATTCGCGTGCGCTGGCCGCGGCGTTGATACGGTTTGCCGAGGAAACGGGAAGCAAGATCGTTGCGGAGGGGGTGGAGACCGAGTCGGAACTGCGGGTGTTGCGGGAGTTGAAGGTGAACAAGGTGCAGGGGTTTCTCCTGGGGCGGCCGAGGCCGATTTACGCGCACTGAGGTTGCCCGCTTGGCATCCGGCCCCTGAGAAAAAGAAAAGGGCTTGCAACCCGTGAGAGTTGCAAGCCCTTGATTTCTGGTGCTGATGAGAGGAGTCGAACCTCCGACCTACTGATTATGAAAATGTATTTCGAAAATGCTTTTTTTCCTTTGTTTTTAACACGTTACGGAGCCTCCGGCGTACTATTTCTCTCGACATTTCATCTTTTTAAGTGTTTGATTTTGCTCGGGTCAAATACCGCCAATAGTACAAAGAAAAACCCCACCACGATGTAGCGATACTGAATTTCCGTACTCAAACACTTTCGATTGTCCCGCTGCACTGCTCTTCGTCCATCGTTTAGAGTTCTTCAAACGCACAGCTGCGTCCCTACACTCGCGGTTTGTCTATTGCCTCGATTGCAGATTTACAGCTTTCACCCTCTTGAATAAGTTCGAATTGCGGAGCATTTTGAGGCGAAACAATGATGCAGCACTGCGTTCCCTCGGTGAAAAGCAAACTGCGGCTAGTTGGTTTAAGATTAACGAACCCACAGTAGTTACACGAACCCACCAGGTATGAAGGTACTCGTCATCGAAGACAATCCGGATCTTGCCAAGTTGCTGCGTGAAATCTTTGAAATCAAAGGATGTGTAGCACTTGTCGCAAACAATGCGGACGCTGGACTGAATTATGCAAGAAGCGAAAGCCCCGACATAATTTTTTGCGACCTTCGACTGCCCGGAGAAATGTCAGGTTTGGATTTAGCCCGACGCTTTAGGACGGAACAAGGCCTTGCGCACATCCCGTTAATTGCCGTAACCGGCTACAACACGAAAAAAGATCAACTCGAAGCGATAGACGCCGGATTTAACATGGTCTTTTCCAAGCCCGTAAAATTTGCCGATGTAAGCATGGCATTGGAGACGTACGGCGTACGAGTTTGACAGGTAGCCCTGCATTTGCTGAAAGTGCAACGCCTTCTAAAGGCAAAGCAGGACGAAGAATCGCGCGCAGAATTTGATCGATCGCTGACTCCGCTGTTTCTACGGCACAGCAGGCTCATGGGCCTGCAATCTCGGACCACGTTGATGAACGGTGGCTCCGCGCAAGAATCTGGAGAGACAATAGGCCCACTGTCCGCGAAGACGCGATTACAGCTGGCTTGAGCCGTTTCGGTGTCCCTCTAGGCGCTGTAGCACAAGCGCCCTGTTCCTCCGCAAAACGGCGGCGGCTTCAAGCAGGACATCAAGTAATTCTTCTGACGGCGCTGTATCCATTCCGCTCGCCTCTAACCGTTTAATCTCTTCACGAAGGGCGGTGATTCTCCGCTCCGTGGATGCGATTTTCTTCTCGGACTGTTCTAGGTTAAGTAATTCTGATTTCTTGTCTGGCATGACGTCTTTTCGCTCCAGCTCTGATTATTTTAAGGCGAGTAGAGTACGACCTGAGCGTTGTGCCTTAGGACACCGTGGTCTCTCTTTGAATCGTTCAATCTTGGAGGGCTTTAAAAAATGCCCGCCATAATGGCGGGCGAATCCAGGATGTACGAGACATACACCATTAGTTGGCCAAAGGGCACTTTGGTTCTTCTTGCTGCGAAATAGCAAACGAGAAACGTGCTTGCAAGACCTACGCAAGAAGTTCGAACAGCCTCTTGTTTTTTCCAGCGGTTGTTGATGGGCAGTAATCAATGCCTTTGACCATCTTCAACGGTCAGGAGGTGAAGAACTGCTGTTTATCAGCCTCGGCCCGCTGCGCCTCGATAAAATCAGATACACGCGGGGGTAGCTCAACGGTAGAGCGCAGCCCTCCCAGGTTGAGATCTTGAGTTCGAGTCTCAGCCCCCGCTCTAATTCGCCTCCGGAAAACAATGCTGTCAATATTTCTTGATGTCGCCGGCGCGTACCTCGTCTCGCTGCATGTCCGCGCACTCTCCACTCAACTGTTTATCGCCATCGCGCTGGGCATCGCCAGCTCTATCACGGGTAATTTCATCGATCATATTTTCCTGCCTGAGCGAACAATCGACGAAACATTAGCGCGAACGATAGCCGGAGCGCTCCTTTGGCATCCATGCATTTTCGATGTTGGCCCTCTCGTTCTTTCGAAGTCGCCATTCCGCGTCGTAATCTTCTGCGTCAGGCTGTGTTTGCTCTCGGGGACCAATGGACAACGAGTGGTTCAGAACGTATTCCTACTGAATTGCTACTGGTTTTTGCCACTTCAGATGAGAATTCGGCGGACGGCAAGGGGAGGCCGGTTCGCGCTCATGGTTCAACAGGGACCGTCGGAAAGGATGACCTGAACAGTCGGAATCACGAAAACGCCGCTCGTGCACAATCGGCCAAAGCGGCCGTTCGAAGAGTAGACGTTCAACTAACCATCTCCGGCATTTCTTGATCTGCGATAAGGCGACGCGACGTATTGCTCAAGGTACAATCTGAGAAACTACGGTCGCTGAATAAGCAAGTGAAGCGGTCAGCCAGGTGCGTGGGCGGATATTTTTTTAACCCCTCTTCCAAATGCGTTCCGATGTCCACGACGCAGATGCCTACGTATGCTCATAACAACAAGTGCAAAAATGCTAACCGTTTTAACCTGGGGATGTGCCTTCTTCCTCACCTTAAGTGCAAACTTGGCTGTAGCCGGCAACACCAGCCCTTTGGTCTTCGTCGGAGATCACAATCTGCCTCCATATGAGTTTGTCGAAAATGGCGAACCTCGCGGAGCAAATGTGGACTTGGCCAGAGCAATCGGCCGCTACCTCGGCCGCCCTGTCGAAGTAAGGCTCATGGAGTGGAAGGAAGCGCAATCAAGGGTACTGAAAGGCGATGGCGATGCATTAACACTACTCGCACGAACTCACGAGCGGGAAGCGCAGTTTGATTTTTCCCAGCAGACTTTTCCTGTTTCATTTTCCCTTTTCGTCCAGCTTGAGCGTGAGCGCGAGATGATAGCGCTGTCGGGTAAGCGGATCGGCGTTATTGACGGAGGTTTGCCGCAGACGTACTTCGCGCGTGAACATCCCGATGCTTTGCTCGTAGTCGTCAAAGATAATATCGATGGAACCAAGAAGCTGTTGCGGGGCGAAATTGATGCGTTCGCCGCTAACCGCTGGAGTGGCCTATTTTTGCTAAGAGAGTTGGGCACGGTCGGGATTACGGCACTTCCCCCTTTTAATGAGCGAAAGAGCAATATTGCGGTACAAAAAGGAAACGTCGCGCTCCTCCTGGACATCGACAATGCAATTACGCAGCTAAAAGAGACGGGGGAGTTTGATCGAATCATCGATCGATGGTCGAGCAGTCGGGTGCATCTTTTGTCTGACTCCACTGCGCGCACATTTGCCTACGCAGCAGTCGGCGTGCTCCTCGCACTGCTGATTGCAGCCATTTCGCTGATTAGATACCGGCGAATAACGCAACAATTGCGCTCCGAGATGGAGCACCGCCACCGAGTTGAAGAGCAGTTAACTGAAAGCCAGTATCGGCTCGATCTCGCGCTCGATACCGCAATGATCGGCACGTACGACTGGGATAATCGAACCGGAAATCTTTTAGGGAACAGGCACCTTTTTTTGATATTCGGTTACGATTCAGACACAACGACTGGGACGTACGAGGCCTTCCGATGCCGGGTTCACCCTGAGGACACTGCCTCCCATGAGCAGAAACTAGAACTGGCAAAGGAAACTCACGCCGACTATAAGCACGAGTTTCGAGTCTTGTGGCCAGACAACGAAGTGCGCTACGTCTCGGGACGAGGACGTTTCATATATGACAACACCGGCTGTCCAACGCGGATGATTGGAGTCGTATTAGACGTAACCGAAACAATCGAACGAACAGCAGCCCTTTCTCAAAGCGAGCGTCAGTTCTCCACTCTTGTCAATAATAGTCCAGACATCTTCGCACGACTCGACCTAGCCTTACGGCACGTGTACGTGAGCCCCGCAATCCAATCCATCACAGGGGTTCCCGCCGAAGACTTCCTTGGCAAGACAAATGACGAGTTGGGGATGGATGCCGATCTTTGCGTGCTTTGGCGAAGCACAATGCAAGATGCAATCATTTCCCGGTGTGTACGACATGTAAATTTTGGCTTCTTAACCCCAACGCGGGAACAACGGTATTACGAGGGACGCGTTGTTCCGGAATTTGGAGTTGAAGGGAAAGTAGAGTCGCTTCTATGCATAACGACTGATGTAACAGAGCGGGAGCTCGCGGTACAGGAACTACAACTTCGAGAATCTCAGCTGCGTGAAGCTGACCGGCGCAAAAACGAATTCCTTGCGACCCTTGCCCACGAGTTGCGGAACCCGCTTGCTCCGATCCGTAACGCCGTTCACCTCCTACGACTGTCAGACAAACCTGATGTTCGCGAGAGAGCATTGGACATTGTGCAGCGCCAAGTGGATCAGATGGTCCATCTCGTGGACGATCTGTTGGATGTGAATCGAATTACTCAAGGAAAGCTCGAACTACGCAGACAAGTAATAGACGTGGCCGATGCTGTCAGAAACGCCGTTGAGGTGAGTCGGCCCGCAATTATGCAGCACCAGCACTCTTTGGAACTCGATCTGCCGCATCGTCCGATTCTTATAGACGCCGATATGACTCGGATCACCCAAGTAATTTCCAATGTCCTCACTAATGCTGCAAAGTACACCAATAACAGTGGAAAGATCCGTTTAGAGGTTCAAGCTGACGATAAGTTTGTCGAAATCAATGTCGCCGATAACGGCATTGGCATTTCGCCCGAGATGCTACCCCATGTATTCGAAATGTTTTCTCAAGTTCGGCACGCACCATCCCATGAATATGGCGGACTCGGTATCGGTTTGGCACTTGTTAAGCAGCTCGTGGATCTGCATGGAGGCTCTGTTTCGGCCTTTAGCGAGGGTGAAGGCAAGGGTACGCTGATCTGCTTACGCTTGCCCATCGCAACAATCCAATTCCCCAGCGACATGAAGAATGAGGGTAATGCTGAGGTAGTGCAGCCCGGTGCGACACGCGTACTTGTTGTCGACGACAACGTTGACAATGCGGACTCGCTTGAAGCGTTGCTAGACGCCCTTGGCTGCGACGTCAGCGTCGCTTACAGCGGACAGGCGGCCCTCCAACGATATACGGAACACAAACCTTCAATTGTTTTCTTGGACCTTGGCATGCCGGGTCTTGACGGCTACGCCGTCGCAAGACGCATACGGACGGAAGCAGGCGGAAGTTCCGTATTTCTTGTTGCATTGACCGGGTGGGGACAGGAGTCAGATTTAGTGAGGACGAAGGAAGCCGGATTTGATCGTCACCTGGTTAAGCCAATTGGCTTACCGGGACTGGAAAAAGTGCTTGTTGAATCGCTCCTAGTTTCTTAGACGCTTCCGCACCTGTCGTCGTGACAGCTGAATAACCGCTTTGATGAATGAACAAGGACCCTTTTGGCCCCGCCTCAACCCCTCCTTTCAAGAACGTCAGCAATCAGTCTGGGGCTACAAAGTGGTATAGGCAGAACTTCCGCTTTTAGTTGACAGCGGTGCTGCTTTGACTATTTGAATAGTACAAACGCCAGAATAGTACAAATGAAAAGCGGGCCCCCGTGGGAGCCCGCATGTCTGGTGCTGATGAGAGGAGTCGAACCTCCGACCTACTGATTACGAATCAGTTGCTCTACCAACTGAGCTACATCAGCGAAAACGGGGATTCTACCAAAAAAAGTTACAGATCCGCTAGTGCGGCGTTTTCCGGCCTTGCCAAAGCGGCATTATTTCAAGGAAAACACCAGTAAATTACTCGGGAAATGCGGCGAGAGGGGCTGCCCGCCCCTCGTACCGACGCCCTTATTCCGCGTGATAACTCGTTACACGCTCCACTTCGCTACGCGATCCCAGGAACACCGCCACGCGCTCGTGCAGCTTCGTCGGCTGAATGTCGAGAATCCGCTGCTTGCCGTTGGTGGCCGCGCCGCCGGCCTGTTCGACGATCATAGACATCGGGTTGGCCTCGTACATCAGGCGCAGCTTGCCCGGCTTGTCCGGTTCGCGCGCGTCGGCCGGGTACATGAAGATGCCGCCGCGGTTGAGGATGCGGTGCACGTCGGCGACCATGGAGGCGATCCAGCGCATGTTGAAGTTCTTGCCGCGCGGGCCGGTTTCGCCGGCGAGCATTTCATCGACGTAGCGCTTGACCGGCGGATACCAGTGGCGGGCGTTGGAGGCGTTGATCGCGAATTCCTTGGTCTCGGACGGGATGCGCATGTTGCGCTGGGTCAGGACCCAGGAGCCCATTTCGCGGTCGAGCGTGAAGCAGTTGACGCCGTTGCCGGTCGTCAGCACCAACACGGTCTGCGGGCCGTACACGGCGTAGCCGGCTGCGACCTGCTTGGCGCCGCATTGCAGGAAGTCCTTTTCCGTCGGTTCGGCCATGCCATCCGGCGCTTTCAGCACGGAGAAGATGGTGCCGATGGAGACGTTGACGTCGATGTTGCTGGAGCCGTCGAGCGGATCGAACAGCAGCAGGTATTCGCCCTTGGGATAGCGGTTGGGGATGGGGAAGATTTCTTCCATTTCCTCCGACGCCATGGCGGCGAGGTGGCCGCCCCACTCGTTGGCTTCGAGCAGCATTTCGTTCGAGATGACGTCCAGCTTCTTCTGCACTTCGCCCTGCACGTTCTCGCTGCCGGCGCTGCCCAGCACCTCACCCAACGCACCCTTGCTGACGGCGTGGCTGATGGTCTTGCACGAACGCGCGACCACTTCGATCAGCAGGCGCAGCTCGGCGGGGATGTTGTTGTAGAGACGCTGTTCTTCCACTAGGTACTGCGTGAGGCTGACTCTTTTCATGGATTTTCCGGTAGGTGCGTGGTTAGTTGGACAGGGATTTGGTAATGACTTCGAGTACGTCTTTCGACAGGTCCTTGGTGCGGGCGACCTTCTTCAGTGCGGCATGCATCTTTTCCTGCAGGGCGGGTGCGTACTTGCGCCAGCGGTCGAGGCTGCGTGCCAGGCGGGCAGCGACCTGCGGGTTGATGGTGTTGAGCGCAATCACCTGCTCGGCCCAGAATTCATAGCCACTGCCGTCCACCGCGTGGAATTGCGACGGATTGCCGTTGCAGAAGCTGAAGATCAGGCTGCGGGCACGGTTCGGGTTCTTCAGGGTGAAGGCCGGATGCTTCATCAGGGCGCGCACTGCGGCGACGTCGGTGGTGCGCGACATGGCCTGCAGCGAGAACCACTTGTCGATCACGAGGGCTTCCTGCTCGAACTCGTCGTAGAAGCTGGTCAGCGCGGCGCTGCGGCCGGGTGCGCTGCTGTTGGCCAGCGCGGTCAGTGCGGCGATGCGGTCGGTCATGTTGTTCGCATTGTCGTACTGCGTCTGCGCGAGGTGATGCGCTTCGGCGTCGTCGTTGTCGGCGATGTAGGACAGGGCGAGGTTCTTCAGCGCGCGCTTGCCTGCGGAGGCGGCATCGGGGCTGTAGGTGCCGGGCGTGCGGTTGCCCTGGTAGGCGACCATCCAGTCCACGCGCAGGGCCGATGCCAGCGAGCGGCGCAGGAAGCGGCGCACTGCGTGGATGGCGTGCGGATCGATGACCTGCATCTGTTCCGCGACCACCGTCTCGGACGGCAGCGTGAGCGCGAGTTCGCGGAAGGCGGGGTCGAGCGCATCGTCGTTGAGCGTGGCGCGGAAGGCGTCGTTGAGCACGTTCTTTTCGAGTTCGGCATCGCTCAGCGCGTGGTTGTTCTGCACCGCCTCGGTCAGCGACAGCATGCGGCGCGTCGCGAGGCGCTGGCCCGCTTCCCAGCGGTTGAACGCATCGCTGTCGTTGGCCATGAGGAAGGCGAGTTCGGCGTCGGTGTACTCGATGTCGAGGATGACCGGGGCGGAGAAACCGCGCAGCACGGATGGCACCGGACGTTCTGCAACCTGCTTGAAGCGGAAGGTCTGGGTGGGTTCGGTCAGTTCCAGCACCATGCTCGCAGGCGCGTCGTCCTTCTCTTCGCCTTCGAGACGCAACGGTATGTCGTTGCCGCGCGCATCCAGCAGGCCAATGGCAACCGGGATATGGAAGGGTTTCTTTTCCGGCTGGCCGGACGTCGGCGGGCAGGATTGCGTGAGCGTGACGGAATAAGTCAGCGTGCCGGCATCATACTCGGTGTCGACCTTGACGCGCGGCGTGCCGGCCTGGCTGTACCAGAGCTCGAACTGGTCCAGGTTGCGCCCGTTGGCGTCGGCCATCGCGCGGCGGAAGTCGTCGCACTCGACCGCTTGTCCGTCATGGCGCTGGAAGTACAGGTCCATCCCCTTGCGGAAGCCGTCGCGGCCCAGCAGCGTCTGGTACATGCGCACCACTTCCGAGCCTTTTTCGTAAATGGTGACGGTATAGAAGTTGTTGATCTCGACGTAGGAATCGGGCCGTACCGGGTGTGCCATCGGGCCGGCGTCTTCCGGGAATTGCGCCTGGCGCAGCACGCGCACGTCCTCGATGCGCTTGACCGCGCGGCCGCTGTCGGTGCCGATCAGGTCGGCCGAGAATTCCTGGTCGCGGAAGACGGTCAGGCCTTCCTTCAGCGAAAGCTGGAACCAGTCGCGGCAAGTGACGCGGTTGCCGGTCCAGTTGTGGAAGTATTCGTGCCCGACCACGGATTCGATGCCGGCGTAATCCGTATCGGTGGCGATGCGCGGATTGGCGAGCACGAATTTCGTGTTGAAGATGTTGAGGCCTTTGTTCTCCATCGCGCCCATGTTGAAGTCGCTGACGGCGACGATCATGAAGCGGTCGAGGTCGAGTTCGAGGCCGAAGCGCTCTTCATCCCAACGGATGCTGTTCTTGAGCGAGTCCATCGCGTGCTGGGTCTTGTCGAGGTTGCCCTCTTCCACCCACACCTGCAGCAGGACTTCGCGGCCCGAGTTCAGCTTGTATGTTTCTTCCTGGCACACCAGCTTGCCGGCCACCAGCGCGAACAGGTAGGACGGCTTCTTGAACGGGTCTTCCCACACTGCGTAGTGGCGGCCGTCGCCGATATCGCCCTGTTCGATCAGGTTGCCGTTCGACAGCAGCACCGGATACTTTTCCTTGTCGGCGCGCAACATGACGGTGTACTTCGCCATCACGTCCGGACGGTCCGGGAAATAGGTGATCTTGCGGAAGCCTTCCGCTTCGCACTGGGTGAAGAAATTGCCGTTGGACACATACAGGCCCATCAGCGAGGTATTCATGTTCGGGTGCGTGACGGTCTCGATCTCGAGCGTGACCTTGTCCGGCGGATTGAAGATTTCAAGCGTCCCGCGACCGAGCGCATACTGGCGCTTGTTCAGCGGCTTGCCGTTCAGGCGCAGTTGTTCCAGGCGCAACGATTCGCCGACCAGCACGAGGTTCTTGTTCGGGCTGTCGGGGTTGCGCCGCATGGTCATGCGGGTTGCGACGTGGGTGGCTTCGGGATCGAGGTCGAAACCCATTTCAACGGTATCGACCCAGAAGCTGGGGGGCGTGTAATCCTTGCGATAAATCGTCTGGGGAGTATCGGTGCGCATAGGCTGAGAATCCGGTGAATCGGGGGGATAATGACGCAAACTGCTATTTTACCAACCGACAGGGACGGGAGCCCATCTCGATGAAATCATCCTTTGCGCTTTTCGTAGTTGCCATTTCGGCATTGCTGGGAGCCTGCACGCAGGAGCAGCAGAATCAGATCAGCCGCGGCGTGCAGAACTGGACCGGCACCAATGGGGTGCTGGAGGTATACGCGGGGGACAAGATCGTGCGGCGCTTCATCCGCGTGGACAAGATTTCGACCGCCTTTGGAACCGACGACAACCGGCCGCGGCCTTACCGCTATGGGTACGGCGTGCTGGACGAGAACCTGAACATGGTGGCGGATTCGGGCGAGAAGAAGGTGTACTTCGAGATCAGCGATTACGGGTCGAACTACATTTTCTTTGAAAGTCCGCGCTAGATACAAAAGGTTACGGATCTTTTTCCACTGGACCAGAACTAATTTCTATACTGGCACCATGGTTTAAACCGCTGGAGAACACATCATGAAAGCTTTGCTGTCCGCCTGCATCCTGGCCGTCAGCACCCTCGTTGCCGGCTGCGGCACCATCATCAGGAGCGACGTCACCACCTTTCACGAGTGGCCCGACGCCCTGCCCGACAAGTCGTATGTCTTCGAACGCACGAAGGAACAGAACGACAGCCTCGAGTACCGCAATTACGAAAACCTGGTGCGCAACGAGCTGAACCGGCTGGGCTTCACCGAGGCGCCCGCCACGACCAAGCCTGCACTGAAGGCGGCCCTCAGCTACAGCATCGACGGCCGCGACGTGCGCGAAGTGTACCCGGTGGTCGTCCATCCCCATCCCTATCCGTACTGGTACGGCCCGGCATGGCGCGGCTACTACGGCCCGTTCTATGATCCTTTCTGGTTCGGCCCGCCAGTCGTGCAACAGCGCGTATCGCAGTACCAGCTGTTCAACCGCCAGCTGCGCATCTCGCTGGCGCGCTTGACGGACAGCAAGAAACTGTTCGAGACGACAGTAGTGAGTGAAGGCACCAACGGCACGCTGGCGACGATCATGCCGTACATGGTGCGCAGCGCGTTCGCGGAGTTTCCCGGCAAGAGCGGGGTCCCGCGTCGCATCGAGCTGAAGATGGACCAGTGATCAGGCCGCCGCGAGCTTCTGCAGGGCGGCCGCGATTGCACTACTGATGAGCGCGTCTGCGGGAAGACACACTACCCGTTCGGCTGACATTCCCTGCGCCAGTCCTTCCCGGTCGAGCGTGAACAGCAGCTGGCCCTGTCTGCCGGTGAAGATGAAACGGCTGCCTCCGGGACTGGTCCAGAGCAGCTTGCAATTGACCCTGCTGCCGTCGTTGCGCACGAACTCGAAGCACGCCCCCGGCGCCACTCCCTCAATTTCCTGGATGAAAGGTGCAAGTGCTTCCGCGCGCTGCTCCTGAGCGCGCCGCTCGAGGCGGTGTTCGCTGGCGCGCTCCATAGTGTCCATTCGTCGCTCCAGCGCTTGTCTTGCGTCCGTGTCGACGCCGCGCACTGCCGCAGCATGCCGGCTGGCGAGGGCGTCGAAGAAGTCCTCCCGCTCGCGCCCTTCCCATTTCACGACATTCAGCCACGCGTTGAGCATCGACAGCAATGCCGGCAGGCGCTCCACCAGTTCCTTGCGCTCCTCTGCGCTCTCCCTCGGCCGTACGCTGCCGAGCAACTCGTCCATGGCCTCGAGGACCTTCTGCAGCACGTCGGGCTTTGCGTCACGCACCCCGTGAGCATAGGCCATGACGCGGGTCCACTGCGTCTGAAGGAAGGACGCGATGAACGGGTCCGCCTCGCCGCTTTCGATGCGCGACAGCACGTCCTGCACTGCGCGGCCTTCCGCCTGTGCGACGTTTTCCTGGTTGACGGCCTCGGCCGCAAAGGCAATCAACCTGTCGCCCACGAGCTGGTCTTGGCGCGCGGCAAGCGCGTCCAGTTCTTCAGCCATCGTCTTGTAGTGGGCCAGTGCCGCCGATGGAATGCGTGCGCACAGGGACTCGATGGCACGGAACAGCTCGTCCTCGTCTTCATCGGGATGGCAACCGAGACCTGTGGCGAGGAGGGATTCCAGCACGCGGCGCACGGGGTGCTGCGTGTCGAAGAAAAACTGCGAATCGTCCAGGATGGCCTGCTTGAGCGGCGTTTCCAGGCAGGCCAGCAGGCGCCTGATGGGGGCGGGCACGGCATCGACATGCGAAAGGTATGCAAACAGTTCGTCCGCCAGCGCTGCGGCACGCGCATCGATCACCTTCAGCACGCCTTCCGGCGCCAGCCAGAGGCGCAGCGCCTCGTCCGCAGGGGGCGGCGGAATGGCGTCCGCGCCCTTCACGGTTTTGCGCAAGGCATGTTCCGCATCGGGCAGCACGTGGCGCAGTGCCAGTTCCTGGTTGAGCGCCCGCCACACAGGAGGCAATTCGAGGAACACGTTCTGGTCCATCTGCCGCAGGACCAGCCGGTGCGTTTCCTCCATCGGGTCGAAGGTGAGCCAGGCATCGGCAACGGCCTTGAGGAAGACCTCGGAGCGGAACGGATTGTGCAAGGCGCCCATTTCGTCCACGCCCAACCAGTACGCAATGCGCAGGCTGAGGACCGCGAGTTCTTCGGCACCGGTCCGGTCGATCGCCTGGCTCAGGTTGTCGACGATGACCTTGCGCTCCATCGCCTCGAAGCTGATCAGGCTCAGGTCGAGTGCGCCGCGGTCGACGCCGTACGCAACATCGTCGGCAGCGTCCTGGATTGCCTGCATCAGGGTGCGCTGCAGGCAATCCGCGACGAGGCGCTGGAAAGTGCCGCGATGGGCCTGAAGCTGCTGGTGCGCCGCGCGCAGCAGCGTGCGCTCGGTTTTGCTTTCCGCATCTGCGGCGCGGGAATCCAGTGCCTGTTCGAGCCGCGTCGTGAAGGCATCGCGCTGTGCGGTGCAAAGGCGCAGCGCGGCGAACGCCAGGGTATGCAGCAATGCCAGGCGGTCCGGGGTGATCGCACCTTTTCCTGCAGTGCGATGTGTATTCGGATCGTACATGGCATGACAGGCCGGCATGGAGCCGGCCTTTCCGGGATCAGGAGTACAGTGCTTCGGAAGCGAAGGTGACCGCCACGATCACCAGCACCGCCGCGCCGAGGATGAGCAGCAGGCGCCCGAACCGGGGCGCGTCGTCGGAACCTGCCGGCTGCTCGGGCGGGTGGTTCATGGGGTTGTCGCCTTCGTCCTTCATGGCAGCAGGATGGTGGAGCCGGTGGTCCTGCGCGCCTCCAGGTCGCGGTGCGCCTGGGCCACATCCTTCAGCGCATAGCGCTGGTTGATGTCGATCTTGACCTTCTTGCTTTCGACCATGCCGAACAGGTCGGTGGCCATGTTGTCGAGGTCTTCGCGCCTGGCGGTATAGGTGAAGAGGGTCGGACGCGTGATGAACAGCGATCCGCGCGAAGCGAGCTCCTGCAGACCGAAGGGCGGAACCGCACCCGAAGCGCTGCCGAAGCTGACCATCATGCCGAGCGGCGACAGGCTGTCGAGCGAACCGATAAAGGTATCCTTGCCGATCGAATCGTAGACGACCGGCACGCCCTTGCCGCCGGTGATTTCCTTGACGCGCTCGACGAAGTTTTCCTTGTTGTAGTTGATCGTGTGCGTGCAGCCGTGCGCCTTCGCCAGTTCCGCCTTTTCATCGGAACCAACGGTGCCGATCATCGTCACGCCCAACGCCCGCGCCCACTGGCAGGCGATGAGGCCGACGCCGCCGGCAGCAGCGTGGAACAGGATGGTCTCGCCGCCCTTGAGCGGGAAGGTGCGGCGGAACAGGTATTGCACCGTCAAGCCTTGCAACATCATGGCCGCGCCGGTGTCGAAATCGATGGACTCAGGCAGCTTCACCAGGACGGATGCCGGCATGACGCGCAGTTCTGCGTAGGCGCCCGTCGGCCTTCCAGCGTACGCGACGCGGTCGCCCGGTTTCACATGCGTGACGCCGTCGCCCACGGCTTCGACCACGCCCGAGCCTTCCATGCCGAGGCCGGCCGGCAGCGGCTGCGGGTAGGCGCCGGTGCGGAAATAGACATCAATGTAGTTCAAGCCGCACGCCATCTGCCGTACGCGCGCTTCGCCCGGCCCGGGATCGCCGACCTCGACGTCGACGTATTCCATCACCTCCGGTCCGCCAACCTGATTGATACGGATTGCCTTTGCCATGTACGTTCCCTAGCTATGTGAATGGTGGTGGTGCGGCACCATCTGCGACAGCAACAGCTTCGCCGATGTGACATTGGTGGCGCACGGGATGTTGTGGACGTCGCAGGCACGGACCAGTGCATTGATATCCGGTTCGTGCGGCTGCGGCGTCATTGGGTCGCGCAGGAAAATCACGCAGTCGATCTTGCCCTCGACCAGCTCCGCGCCGATCTGCAGGTCGCCGCCGTACGGCCCCGACAACTTGCGCTCCACGGTCAAGCCGACTTCGTCGTGAAGCCGCTTGCCGGTGGTGCCGGTGGCGACGAGGATGCACTGGCGCAACAGGTCGGCATACTCGGAAGCGAGTTCGACCATGTCGTCCTTCTTCTGGTCGTGTGCGATCAGCGCAATGCGTTTTTTCACTTCAGTTCCTTAGAAGGTTCCCGGGTAGTTGCCGCCGTCCAGCAGCACGTTCTGCCCGGTCATGTAGCCAGCATGAATACTGCACAAGAAAGCACACATCGCACCGAACTCAGCCGGGTTCCCGAAGCGCTGCGCCGGAATCTGCGCGCGCCGCGCTTCGAACACTTCTTCCATGCTCTTGCCCGTCGTGGTGGCCGCCGATCCCAGCGTCTTCTTCAGGCGGTCCGTGTCGAACTGGCCGGGCAGCAGGTTGTTAATGGTCACGTTATGCGCCACCGTCTTCCGCGCGAGCCCGGCAACGAAGCCGGTGAGGCCGGATCGCGCGCCGTTGGACAGGCCGAGGATGTCGATCGGCGCCTTCACCGCACTCGAGGTGATATTGATGATGCGCCCAAAGCGCCGGCCGATCATGCCGTCGACGGTCGCCTTGATCAGCTCGATCGGCGTCAACATGTTGGCGTCGAGCGCCGCGATCCAGTCTTCGCGCGTCCAGTTGCGGAAATCGCCGGGCGGCGGGCCGCCGGCATTGGTGATGAGGATATCCGGCTGCGGGCAGGCCGCGATCGCTTGCGCCCGCCCTTCAGGCGTCGTAATGTCGCAGGCGACCACGGTCACCGTGACACCTGTTTTCTGGCGGATTTCCTGCGCGGTAGCTTCCAGCGCTTCTGCGGTCCGCGCCACGATCGTCACATGCACGCCTTCGGCGGCCAGTGCCTCAGCGCAGCCGCGGCCGAGCCCCTTGCTCGCACCACATACGAGTGCCTGTTTTCCTGAAATTCCAAGATCCATAATTTCTTTGAGCCCATGTTTGAAAACACCGATGCTTCTGCCTGCATCAGTACGCGCCGACCATACCATATGACGCTGAAAGATATCCGGCGATTTTACGCCGTGATCAATCTTCGTACATGGCGAGACGCAAAACCGTCACAGCATGCGGTCGATCATCCATCCCGCGCCGGCAATCGCCGCCAGGATTGAGCATGCCTGGGTTAGCCTCTCGTGGTGGTGTCCGGGAAGCTGGCGGCGCGCAAGTTGGAGCAGTAGGAGGGCGCCGGCAACGAATGCCAGTTGCCCCAGTTCGACGCCGAGATTGAAGCCGAGCAGGCTGATAAACCGGTTAATACCGGAAAGGCCGGTTTCGCCCAAGGCCGAGGCAATCCCCAAGCCGTGGAGCAAGCCACAGGCAAACACGAGCCCCACCCGGTGCCTGGTCATGCGCCGGCGTCGCCGCAGGTTGTCGACCGCGAGCAGCACGATGCTGGCGGCGATCAGCGGTTCGACCACGGCTGCCGGGGCTTTTACGAAATCAAGGGCGGCAAGGGTCAGGGTGATGCTGTGGGCAACGGTGAAGCTGGTAATGACTGCAAACCAATAGCGCCATCCGGCGCCAACGACCAGCACGGTCAAAAGGAACAGCAGATGGTCGAAGCCCAGTAGGATGTGCTGCGCCCCGGTAACAATATAGGCGCCGAGCGTCACCCACGCACCCGCGAAAAACACGTGTACGGGACGATGCGCGGACAAAATCGCTGCTTCCGTTTCGTTTCCTCGCAGCACGCGCATGGTGAGCAGCTTGTCCGCCATCGGTGGGACCGCAAAAAAATTGGCATGCACGCGCAGGGACTGCAAGGGATGGTCCCATTGGTAACGCCGTGCCACGACGACATTGTCCGATGTAGGCTCACCTTCGCCAGTATGTGACAGCAGCAGGTCGGAAAAAATCAGACGGCCGGGTCCCGTACCGTCATCGAGTTGCAAACGCTGAGTGACTTGGGATTCAAGCGCCGTACGGTGGGCATTGATCTCGCCGGGATCGATCAGGCCGTCGCGATTGTCGTCGAAACCCGACAACTCGGTAACAGGAACTGCAATGACCGCGTAGGCCGAGTCACCTACCAACCGGACCGCTCCCTGGCCGACCGGCATCAGGTGAGCGGCCGCCTCTCCCAGCACGCCGAATGCGAGGATCACGGCATGCAGGAAGGAAGCAGTCCAGCGGCCGCCTTTTGCACTCACTGTGCTGCGGTTCCGTTGTACATCGGCGTGCCCTTCACGCAGCGCTGGATGTACGGATACCCGTCAGTGATGTAGTAGTGGTAAATACCACCCGGGAATTCCGGCGTCACTCCGAAGCGGCCATTACACTCGTCAAGGTCTCCCAGCCCGGCCACATACTCGTAGTCCTGAGTGAAGGTGCCCATTGCCACGATATTGGTGGAAGGCCGGCCGTTGGACGGCGTGGTCTTCAGGCGGTAGCTCGCATTGATGACGCGGACTCCGCTGGTGGAATCGGTCGCCGTTGAATAGCCATAACGTGCATAGATCGGGAAGCCGTCCAGTGCAAAGCCCACCAGCGTCATGGCGGTGCCTTTGCCCAGGAGCGTGAGATAGCCTTCCGGCATACCGTGATAGTGGTAGGTGCCGTCAGGCTGCACGTGCGCGTTGCTTGAGTCTGCGCCGAGCGGGAAGTACGTCTGGTTCAGCGCTTCGATCTTCCATACGCCCGCGTTCTGGTAGCTCTCCGCGGTTGCCGGATCGAACGGCACGCTGTTGTTTGCGTAACCGATCTTGTGCGCAACTGAACTGCTGCTGCTCGTCAGAGCCGGTGTCAATGTCGTGCTGTAGCTGACGTTCACAGCCTTGATGGAGTGGGGGTTGTTGGAATTCGGAAATTTTCCTGTGGCGTGATCCGGAACCCCGTTGCCGGTGATCATGCGCATTGTGCTCGTGCAGGTCATCGAGACCGAGTTGGTCAGGCCCAGCGTCGCGTTCGCGACACTTTGGCTGAACGGACACAGTACGCTGGCGGTCGTCGTTGCCGGGGTCACGCTGACACTGCCGGAAGACGGACTAGTGCCCGCCGCATTGGTCGCGGTGACTGAACAAGTATAGGCCGTGCCGTTGGTCAGCCCGCTGACGGTAATCGGGCTGGAGGCGCTGGTGCCGGTAAATGTGGTGCTGCCTGTCCTGCAGGACGCCGTATAGCCGGTAATGGTCACTCCGCCATTCGACGACGGCGCGGTAAAGCTGATGCTGACGCTGCCGCTGCCGGCAGTCGCCGTGCCGATCGTTGGAGCGCCAGGAACGGAATATCCGCCGAGCGTGGCGACCGTCGACGTGATCGTGGACTGGAATGCGTCGGTATCGGTCGTATTGCTCACGGTCGCCAGCATCGTGCGCGCCGTCGACGCGGCACTGTTTCCCGAATAGCCGTTGACTGGGGCCGTGCTCAAGGCCGTCGTGAAATTCGTGGCAACGGCGGTCTTGTTGTTGACGATCGCTGCATCGATCAGTCCCTGCGCCGAGGTGTTCGACAACGCCCCGGCCATGATCGACAGGGCTGCATTACCCTTCGTAAGTCCACCGCTGTCGATGGCGCCTGCCCAGAAGCTCAGGCCGGATGCATCGGCGCTGCGGTTGAACACATTCAGGTAGATCGCATTGACGAAAGACTGGTTGTCGCCCGTGTACAGTGCATTGGACTCTTCGCTGTTGCCAAAAGCATCCACGAGTGCCTTGATCGTCGAATTGGTCGAGTAGGCGGCGCTGATGCCGGCGATCGTCGTCGGCGCATTGGCCTGCGCCAAAGAGGCCGAAAAATTGGCAAGGCCGGAGGTATCAGCCGGCCGGCCGAAATAGGCGATGTATAGCTGCTGTACCGCGCTGTTGTACTCGGCAGATTTTGCAGTGGACGTGGTGGCGAGACGTTGCTGCTTGACCGTCGGCGCGGTTGAAAAACCGATGCCGTCCCCACCGCCGCATCCGGCCACCATTGCGGACGACAGCAGGGTCATGATAGCGATATGGATTTTCTTCATTCTTCTCCTCCCCCATTTGAACTGCGCCCATAGCACCGCCAGTGCGACACCAAGGGTGCCAAGAACATTTTAATTCTTAATTGTGGGAAAAAATGCAGGAAAGAATGAATCTTTAGACTTATTTTCTGCTCTTGCCTTACCTTCTCAGGATCGATCCCAGCACCCCGCGAATAATTTCCCGCCCGACCTGCGAGCCGATGCTGCGCGCCGCTGACTTGATCATCGCTTCCATCATCGTGTCCTTGCGGCGGCCGACGCCTCCGCCGCCAAACAGGCCGCCCAGCGCGTCGTTGATGCCGCCGCCGGGCGATTGCGCGGGAGCTTCGGCCTGCGCCGCGGCCTTGCCCTTCGCCGGCTTCGCTTCTTCCGCCACCATTTCCTTCTCGACGCGACCCTTCAGCTTTTCGTAGGCGGATTCACGGTCCACCGTCTTCTCGTACACACCGGCGACCACGGAGTTCGCCAAGAATTCCTTGCGCTCGTCATCAGTGACCGGTCCGATCTGCGACGCCGGCGGAACGATGAACGCACGCTCGACGATGTTCGGACGGCCCTTCTCATCGAGGAAGGACACCAACGCCTCGCCGACGCCCAGCTCGGTGATCACCTGCGCAGTATCCAGCTTCGGATTCGGGCGGAAGGTCTCGGCGGCGGTTTGCACCGCCTTCTGGTCGCGCGGCGTGTAGGCGCGCAAGGCATGCTGCACGCGGTTGCCGAGCTGCCCGAGCACGGTGTCGGGAATGTCGAGCGGATTCTGCGTGACGAAGTACACACCGACGCCTTTCGAGCGGATCAGGCGCACTACCTGTTCGATCTTCTGCAGCAGCGCCTTGGGCGCCTCGTCGAACAGCAGGTGTGCCTCATCGAAGAAGAACACCAGCTTGGGCTTGTCGAGGTCGCCGACTTCGGGCAGGTGCTCGAACAGTTCGGCCAGCATCCACAGCAGGAAGATCGCGTAGAGACGCGGCGAATGCAGCAGCTTGTCGGCGGCCAGGATGTTGACCATGCCCTTGCCGCGCGCGTCGGTCTGCATGAAGTCCATGATGTTGAGCATCGGCTCGCCGAAGAACTTGTCGCCGCCCTGCTCCTCGATCGCCAGCAGGCCGCGCTGGATGGCGCCGACGCTGGCCGGGGAAATATTGCCGTACTCCGCCTGCAGCTCGCCGGCATTTTCCGCGACGTTCTGCAGCATCGCACGCAGGTCCTTGAGGTCGAGCAACAGCAGGCCGAGGTCGTCGGCGACCTTGAAGACCAGTTGCAGCACGCCTTCCTGCACTTCGTTCAGGTTCAGCATGCGCGACAGCAGCAGCGGCCCGAGGTCGGACACGGTGGCGCGCACCGGGTGGCCTTTCTCACCGAAGACATCCCAGAAGGTGACGGGGCAAGCCGCCCACGCCGGCTCGTCCAGCTTCAGCAGGTCAAGCCGTTCCTTGATGCGTGGGGTGGGCGAACCTGCCTTCGCGAGGCCCGAGAGGTCGCCCTTGACGTCGGCCATGAAGACCGGCACGCCGATCCCGGACAAGGCTTGGGCGAGCGCCTGCAGCGTGACCGTTTTGCCGGTCCCGGTAGCGCCTGTGATGCAGCCGTGGCGGTTGGCAAGGTTGGACAAGAGGGCGAGTTCCTGCTCCTGGTTCTTGGCGATCAGTAGGCTCTTGGACATGTTTTATGAACTTTCCGGCAATATTTGGGAGGGGTCGATATGGTAAAATTGTAGATTGGTTTTCGGACGGGCACCCGGCTATTTTGGATCAATTCCCGATCATTCTCGCGGTGCCGCCGCTCTCCCTCGTTCACTTCCAAGAAAGAAATACCATGGCTGGACACAGTAAATGGGCCAATATTAAGCACAAGAAAGCCGCAGCGGATGCCAAGCGCGGCAAGATCTGGACGCGCCTGATCAAGGAAATCACGGTCGCGGCCCGCCTCGGCGGCGGCGACCTCGACAGCAACCCGCGCCTGCGCCTCGCCGTGGAAAAGGCGGCAGACGCCAACATGCCGAAGGACAACGTCACGCGCGCCATCCAGCGCGGCACCGGCGGCCTGGAAGGCGCGAACTACGAGGAAATCCGTTACGAAGGTTACGGCATCAACGGCGCGGCCATCATCGTCGACTGCATGACCGACAACCGTGTGCGTACCGTGGCCGAAGTGCGCCACGCCTTCAGCAAATTCGGCGGCAACATGGGCACCGAGGGCTCCGTGGCCTTCCTGTTCAAGCACTGCGGCCAGCTGTTCTTCGCACCGGGCACGGATGAGGACAAGCTGATGGAAGCCGCGCTGGAAGCCGGCGCAGAAGATGTCGTGACCGACGAGGAAGGCGGCATCGAAGTACTCACCGCGCCGAACGATTACTCCGCGGTGAAGGATGCACTGGAAAAGGCCGGTTTCAAGGCTGAAATGGCCGAAATCGTGATGAAGCCGTCCACCGAAACCGTCTTCACCGGCGATGACGCCGTGAAAATGCAAAAATTGCTGGACGCGCTGGAGAATCTCGACGACGTTCAAGAGGTCTACACCAACGCCGTGATCGAAGAATAAGATAGAGCAACACCTGTCGAAGTCTGTCTTTCGTTTTACCCGTTTCACAAGTACATTGGGAGTGCAGGACTGAATTGCTGCACTCCCACCAACGTTTCGATATCTCCATGAAAATTCTGGTAGTCGGTTCAGGCGGCCGCGAACATGCCCTGGCTTGGAAGCTCGCGCAATCCGAGCGGATTCAAATGGTTTATGTTGCTCCGGGCAACGGTGGCACTGCGTCCGACTCGCGCCTGCAGAACGTCGACATTACCGATCCGGGCTGGCTCGCGCAATTCGCGATCAAGGAAAACATTGCCCTGACCGTCGTCGGTCCCGAAGCGCCGTTGGCTGCAGGCATCGTGAACATTTTCCGCGAGCAGGGCCTGAAGGTCTTCGGCCCGACCAAGGAAGCCGCCCAGCTCGAAAGCTCCAAGGATTTCGCCAAGGCCTTCATGAAGCGCCACCGCATCCCGACCGCGGACTACCAGACCTTCTCGGATGCTGCGCTGGCGCGCAAGTACATCAACCAGAAAGGCGCTCCGATCGTGATCAAGGCCGACGGCCTTGCGGCGGGCAAGGGCGTCGTCGTGGCGATGACGGTCGACGAGGCGCATGCCGCAGTGGACATGATGCTGTCCGACAACAAGCTTGGCGATGCCGGCGCACGCGTCGTGATCGAGGAGTTCCTTGCCGGGGAAGAAGCGAGCTTCATTGTCATGGTGGACGGCAAGCACGTCCTGCCGCTGGCTACCAGCCAGGACCACAAGCGCCTGAAGGACAACGACGAAGGCCCGAACACCGGCGGCATGGGCGCCTACTCGCCCGCCCCGATTGTGACGCCGTCGCTGCACGCCCGCGTGATGCGCGAAATCATCAACCCGACCGTCCTCGGCATGCAGAAGGATGGCATCCCCTACACCGGCTTCCTGTACGCCGGCCTGATGATCGATGCCAAGGGCAACCCGAAGACGCTGGAATTCAACTGCCGCATGGGCGACCCGGAGACCCAGCCCATCATGGCGCGCCTGAAGACCGACTTCGTGAGCGTGATGGAACATGCGGTCAACGGCACGCTGGACGAAGTGGAACTGGAATGGGATCGCCGCACTGCGCTGGGCGTGGTGATGGCTGCCGCCGGCTATCCTGATGCGCCGCGCAAGGGCGACGTCATCACCGGCATTCCGGCCGAGACCGCGGATTGCGTGACCTTCCATGCGGGCACGACGATGGCGGGCGGCAAGCTCATGACCTCCGGCGGCCGCGTGCTGTGCGTGGTGGGGCTCGGCGACAGCGTTCGCATTGCGCAGAAGCATGCCTACGATGTGGTGGACACCATCCGTTTCGACGGCGCGCAGTTCCGGCGCGACATTGGCTGGCGCGCGCTGAAGCGGCCCGGCTGAACGCAGCCCGACTTGTACTGTGCGAACGGGCCGCAGTGTTCCTGCGGCCCGTTTTACATGGTCAGCCTGCAAATCGACACCGGAGTAAAATCCGGCCATTCAGCATTCACCGGATACCAACCGTGACTACCTCTCCAGAAGCCGTCAAAGCCTACCTGCTTGACCTGCAGAAGCGCATCGTCGCCGCCCTTGAAGAAGTGGACGGCAAACAGTTCATCACCGACCAGTGGGAGCGCCCGCATGGCACCAGCCCCATCAACGGCGGCGGCATTTCGCGCATCCTCGAGGAAGGCAATGTGCTGGAGCGCGGCGGCATCGGCTTCTCGCATGTGAGCGGCAGCAGCCTGCCCCCGACCGCGGCCGCCAACCGCCCCGAGATCGCGGGCCGCAGCTGGGAAGCGATGGGCGTGTCGCTGGTGCTTCATCCGCGCAACCCGTATGCGCCGACCTCGCACATGAACGTGCGCTTCTTTACCGCGACGAAGGAGGGCGAAGAGCCGGTCTGGTGGTTCGGCGGCGGGATGGACCTGACGCCCTACTACGGTTTCGAGGAGGATGCGACGCACTTCCACCAGGTCTGCAAGGATGCGCTGGCCCCTTTCCGCGGCGACCTGCATCCGCGCTTCAAGAAATGGTGCGACGAGTACTTCTACCTGAAGCACCGCCAGGAGCCGCGCGGCGTAGGTGGCATTTTCTTCGACGATTTCCATGCGCTCGGCTTCGAACAAAGCTTTGCGATGATCAGGAGCGTCGGCGACCGCTTCATCGATGCCTACGTGCCGCTCCTGCAGCGCCGCAAGGACACGCCTTACGGCGAACGCGAGCGCGACTTCCAGGCCTACCGTCGGGGACGCTATGTCGAGTTCAACCTGGTCTTTGACCGCGGCACGCTGTTCGGCCTGCAGTCGGGCGGCCGCACCGAATCGATCCTGATGTCGATGCCGCCGGTCGTGAAGTGGCGCTATGACTGGCAGCCCGAACCGGGCACGCCGGAAGCGAAGCTGTACACCGATTTCCTGAAACCGCGGGAATGGGTGTGACCGCAAGCCGCTGCATCGCCGTACTGGGCGGGAGCTTCGATCCCGTCCACAACGGCCATGTTGCGCTCGCAGGCTACTTCGCCCGGCTGCTGGTGCCCGATGAGATGCGCATCATCCCCGCAGGGCAGCCATGGCAAAAGCAGGGGCTGCAGACAGCGCCGGAACACCGCGTGGAAATGGCGCGCATCGCCTTCCGGCATCTCGCCGTCCCGGTGACGATCGACGAGCAGGAAATCCGACGCAACGGGGCAACATACAGCATCGACACCTTGCGCGCCCTGCGGGCGGAACTTGGACCGGACGTGTCGATCAGCTTCCTGATGGGCGCGGACCAGTTGCAAAAATTGCAAACATGGAAGGACTGGCAGGCGCTGTTTGAGCTTGCCCACCTGTGCGCCGCGTCGCGCCCGGGGTATGGAATCGACGATACAAAGATCGCGCCGGAAGTCGCCCGCGAGTTCGTCCGGCGGGCAGCGACACCGGAACAAATCCGTGGCACCCCAAAGGGATTGACCTACGTGGCAACCAACCTCGCGGTGGATATTTCGGCAACGCAAATCCGCGCCGACCTCGACCAGGGGGCGGACGTGGCCTCGCTGATCCCGGCCGGGGTGCTAGACTATATAAAACAACACCATCTCTACAGAAACTAATGGACATCAAAAAACTGCAAACCGCCGTCGTCGACGCCCTTGAAGACGTCAAAGCACAGGACATCCGCGTCTACGACACTGTCCATCTGACCAGCATGTTCGACCGCCTGGCCATCGCCTCCGGTACCTCCAACCGCCAGACCAAGGCGCTCGCCGCATCGGTGCGCGACAAGGTCAAGGAAAAGGGCGGCACCATCGTCAGCATCGAAGGCGAAGAGACCGGCGAATGGGTGCTGGTCGACCTCGGCGACATGGTCGTGCACATCATGCAGCCGGCGATCCGCGACTACTACCGCCTCGAGGAAATCTGGGGCGACAAGGAAGTGAAGTTCGGCGCCGCGAAGCGCACCGCCAAGAAGACCGCCGCTGCCGCCGATGCGGAGCCCGCACCGCGTAAGCGTTCCACGCACATCGCCGCCAGCCAGACGACCCTGGACGACGACGAGCCGAAGAAGCCGGCACGCAAGACGGCCGCACGCAAGACCACGGCCACCAAGACCGCAGCGACCAAGACCGCCGCAACGAAGACTGCTGCAACAAAGACGACGACCGCAAGGAAAACGGCCACCAAGACGGCCAAGACCCCTGTCGGCAAGACTGTGAAAGTCGCCGCCGCCAAGACCGCCGCACCAAGGAAGACCGCCGCCAAGCGCACGACTGCAAAATAAGCTGCCATGCAGCTCATCATCGCCGCGGTAGGCCACAAGATGCCTGCCTGGATCGAAGACGGGTTCGGCGAATATGCGAAGCGCATGCCGCCGGAGTGCCGCATCCTCCTCAAGGAAATCAAGCCAATAGAACGTTCCGGCAGCAAGACTGCCGAAACGGTCATGGCGTTGGAGCGCGGCAAGATCGAGCAAGCGATCCCGAAAGGCTCGCGCATCGTCGCCCTCGATGAACGCGGCAAGGACCTTACGACCGTGCAACTCTCGCAACTGCTGACGCAGTGGCAACAAGACGGGCGTGATGTTACATTCGTGATAGGCGGAGCAGACGGGCTGGACGCGGGGTTCAAGGCGGCCGCCGACATGCTGGTCCGCGTGTCGAGCCTGACGCTCCCGCACGGCATGGTGCGCGTCCTGCTCGCCGAGCAGTTGTATCGCGCGTGGTCGATCACGCAGAACCATCCGTATCACAGGGTTTGAACATTCGAATGAAACCGGCAGACAACAAGATCTACCTCGCTTCCAAGAGTCCCCGCCGCCGCGAACTCCTGCGCCAGATCGGCGTCGAGTTCGAATTGCTGCTGCTGCGCGGCGAAGGCCCGCGCGGTCCGGACGTCAGCGAGGAAGTGCTGCCGAACGAGAAGGCGGAAGATTACGTCGTACGCGTCACGCGCGAGAAGGCCGAGCAAGCCTGGAAGATCATGATGGCCCGCCGCCTCCCGCTGCGCCCGGTGCTGGCAGCCGACACCACCGTCGTTGTCGACGGCCGCATCCTCGGCAAGCCGGCGAACGAAACCGAAGCGATGGACATGCTGCGCGCCCTTTCCGGCCGTACGCACCAGGTGATCACCAGCGTTGCGCTGCACCGCGACGGCGATACTTTCCAGGAGACGCAGACCTCCGACGTGACGCTCTCCCCTCTGACCGAACAGATGATGCGCGCCTACTGTGCCACGTCCGAGCCCTATGACAAGGCGGGCGGCTACGGCATACAGGGCGTGGCGGCGGTGTTCGTCAAGCACATCGCCGGCAGCTACACCGGAATCATGGGCCTGCCGCTTTACGAGACCGCAAAACTATTAAATCAAGCCGGTATCCCGACTTTATGAGCGAAGACATCCTCATCAATATCACCCCGCAGGAGACGCGGGTTGCATTGATCCTTCAGGGCGCAGTACAGGAACTCCATATCGAACGTACGCTATCGCGCGGCCTCGCCGGCAACGTCTACCTCGGCAAGGTGGTGCGCGTGCTGCCGGGCATGCAGTCGGCCTTCATCGACATCGGGCTGGAGCGTGCCGCCTTCCTGCACGTGGCCGACATCTGGGAAGCCCGCCCGCACGACAATTCCAACACCATGCCGGCGCCGATCGAGAAGCTGCTGTACGACGGCCAGTCGGTGATGGTGCAGGTGATCAAGGACCCGATCGGCACCAAGGGCGCGCGTCTGTCGACGCAGATCTCCATCGCCGGCCGCATGCTGGTCTACCTGCCGCAGGATTCGCATATCGGCATTTCGCAGCGCATCGAGAACGAGGTCGACCGCGAAGCGCTGAAATCCAAGGTACAGAAACTGCTGCCGCCCGAGGAAAAAGGCGGCTTCATCATCCGCACCATGGCAGAGGATGCGTCCGACGCCGACCTGCAGATGGACGTCGATTACCTGCGCAAGACCTGGGCGAACATCACCCAGCAGGCACGCACGAAGCCGGCGCCGACGCTGCTGTACCAGGATCTGAACCTGGCCCAGCGCGTGCTGCGCGACTTCGTCAACGACAACACCTCGACCATCCAGGTCGACTCGCGCGAGAACTTCCAGAAGCTGCAGGAATTCGGCAACGCCTACACGCCGTCGGTGCTGGCCAGGCTGGTGCATTACACCGGCGAGCGGCCGCTGTTCGACCTGTACGGCGTGGAAGAGGAAATCCAGCGCGCGCTGGGGCGGCGCGTCGACCTCAAGTCGGGTGGCTACCTGATCATCGACCAGACCGAGGCGATGACGACCATCGACGTCAACACCGGCAGCTACGTTACCGGCCGAAACTTTGACGACACGATCTTCAAGACCAACCTCGAAGCCGCCCACGCGATCGCGCGCCAGCTCCGGCTGCGCAACCTCGGCGGCATCATCATCCTCGACTTCATCGACATGGAGAACGGCGAGCACCGCAACGCAGTGCTCGCCGAGCTGACCAAGGCGCTATCACGCGACCGTACCAAGGTATCGGTGTCCGGCTTCTCGCAGCTTGGGTTGGTGGAGATGACCCGCAAGCGCACCCGCGAATCGCTGGCGCACATCCTGTGTGAAGTCTGCCCGGCGTGTGCCGGCAAGGGTCAGGTCAAGACGGCGCGCACGGTTTGCTATGAAATTCTGCGCGAGCTGCTACGCGAGGCAAAGCAATTCAATCCGCGCGAATTCCGCATCCTTGCGTCGCAGGTGGTGGTGGACATGTTCCTGGAAGAGGAGTCGCAACACCTGGCGATGCTGGGCGACTTCATCGGCAAGCCCATCTCGCTGCAGGTGGAGACGCTGTATCACCAGGAGCAGTACGACATTATCCTGATGTAGCCCGGGCGCCTTGGTCAGGGCACCGTTCCCGCTTCCGGCAGCCGATTCCTGGCAAGTTTTTCCAGCATCGCCATTCCTTGCGCGAAGCTCTCCACGAGCTGCGATTTCGCGCCGCGCTTTCCATTCCTCGACAGCCAGGACTGCGACAGCCTCCAATCCCCCAGCAGATCCTGGTCGAGCACCACGGTATATATCCGCGCGTCTGTTGTGAAATGCACCCGTGTCGGTTTTTGCAAGGGAAGCGTGCGGGAATCTGCGGGGTCGATCATGGAACTTGGCAATGGATTGGGCGGGAAGGATTATAGCGGCCGAATGTCATAAGCCGTAGTTCGATTGGAGTATGGCAAGCACCCGCCGAGCGTTATATCATGTCGTATATAACGCTCGACCAGCGACATTCTATGCCAGCAACTAAGAAAATGCACCTCGAAGGCCGCCTGTGGATTGCCCGGGATGAAAGCAATCTCGCCGGCCACGGCCGGGTCGACCTGCTGCAGCGGATCGCTGGAACTGGCTCCATCAGTCAGGCGGCGAAGAGCATGGGCATGAGCTACAAGGCGGCTTGGGATGCGGTCGATGCGATGAACAACCTTGCCGGCGAGCCGCTGGTGGAACGCGTATCGGGCGGCAAGGGTGGCGGCGGGACCCGGCTGACCGAACGCGGCAAGCGCCTCGTTGCAGCCTTCCGGATCATCGAGGAAGAGCACCAGCGCTTCCTGCACGCATTGGGCGAAAACATCGACGATTTCACCGGCACCTATCAACTTTTCCGTCGCCTCAACATGAAGACCAGCGCGCGCAACCAGTTTTACGGCAAGGTCGCGGAGATCCGCAGCGGCGCCGTGAACGACGAAATCGCCGTCGAGTTGCAAGGCGGCGACCACATCGTCGCTGTGATCACACAGGAAAGCACGCGCCATCTCGACCTGCATCCGGGGTCTGACGTCGTCGCGCTGATCAAGGCGCCGTGGGTGATGGTCGCAACGGAAAACATTCGAATGTCGGCGCAAAACCGGCTGAGCGGCACCGTCGTCAAGCTGCAGCACGGCGCCGTCAACGCCGAAGTCATTATCCAGTTGGCGGGCGGCACAACCGTCTGCGCGATCATCAGCAACGACAGCGCGGATGAACTTGAACTGGCCGAAGGGAAGCCGGCGGCCGCGATCTTCAATGCCTCGCACGTCATCCTCGGCGTGCCCGGTTACTAGGAAGGACACCATCGATGAGGATGCTTGCCGCCCCCCTGCTCTTCGCGCTGTGCGCCACCGCGGGCGCCGATACACTGACGGTCGCCGTGGCGGCCAACGTGCAGTATGCCTTCGACGATATCCTGACGGAATTCAGGAAGGAAACCGGCCATGAGTTGAAAGCCGTCTACAACTCCTCCGGCAAATTCACTGCGCAAATCATGAACGGCGCGCCCTTCGATGTCTTCCTGTCCGCCGACATGGAATATCCCGAGAGGCTGCACAAGGAGGGATATGCCGCCGCCGCGCCGAAGATCTATGCCTATGGCACGCTCGTGCTGTGGACCATGAAGGCGCTCGACCTGGCGAACTGGCGCACGGTGCTCGCGGGCCGGTCCGTTGCGAAAATCGCCGTCGCCAATCCGAAGACTGCGCCGTATGGCCGGGAAACGATGAAAGCCCTCGCGCACGGGAAACTGGATGAAGCGCTCGCACCCAAGTTCGTCTTCGGCGAGAGCATCTCGCAGACCAACCAGTACATCCATTCCCGCGCGGCCGACGCCGGCTTTACCGCGAAATCGGTCGTGGTCTCGCCGGAAATGAAAGGCCAGGGCAAGTGGATCGACCTGCCGAAGGAATCCTACCAGCCGATCGCACAGGGAATTGTGGTCCTGAAGCACGGCGCAAGGAACAATCCGAAACTCGCGCAGCAATTCCACGATTTCGTCCTCTCCGCAAAATCCCGTGCCATTCTCGAACGCTATGGTTACCTGCTGCCATGAACAGCCTACCCGGACACATTAGCGGCATCGAGGTGCACGGAAGCATTGCGCTCGTGGACGTGACCGTCGGCGAACATCGTTTCACTGCCACCCTGATCGGTGCCGGCGAAGAGGTAGCGGCTTGGCAGCAGAGCATGCCAGTCACCCTCCTCTTCAAGGAAACCGAGGTATCGCTCGCGCGGAACCTGTCCGGCCTGATCAGCATGCGTAACCGCATTCCCTGCACGGTGACCGCGATCGAACGCGGCAGGCTGCTGGCACGCGTGACGCTGGACTTCGCGGGCCGCAAGCTGGAGTCCGTCATCACGACGCGCTCCTCGCATGCCCTCGGGCTCGCGGTGGGCGACGCCGTGGAAGGGCTGGTGAAGGCCAATGAAATGACGCTGCTGGCGGAGGAGAACCGATGAGCCACGACTGGCAACCACTGCTGCTGACTTTCCGCCTGGCTGCCATCACCACGCTGATCCTGTTCGTCATCGGCATCCCGCTCGCGTACTGGATCGCCCATACGCGAACGCGCATCAAACCGGTGATCGAAACCCTGGTCAGCATGCCGCTGGTGCTGCCACCCTCGGTGCTCGGTTTTTACCTGCTGCTGGCGTTCAGTCCGCAGAACGCGTTCGGGCAGTGGCTGGAGCAATGGTTCAACATCCGGCTCGTATTCAGCTTCGCGGGTCTCGTGGTGGGGTCGGTGATCTTCAGCCTGCCATTCATGGTGCACCCGATCCAGTCCGGCTTCCAGAACCTACCGGCATCGCTGGTCGAGGCATCCCGCACGCTAGGCAAGTCCGACACCGCCACGCTGTTCCGCGTGCTCCTGCCCAATATCAAGCCCGCGTTGCTATCGGGTGCCGTGCTGAGTTTCGCGCACACGGTCGGCGAATTCGGGGTCATCCTGATGATCGGCGGGAACATTCCGGGCGTGACCAAGGTGGCCTCGATTGCGATCTACGACGAAGTCGAGAGCCTGAACTATGCCGGTGCCAATTTCTATGCACTGGTCCTGTTCGCCGTCACCTTCGCGATCCTGCTGACCGTGTACGTCATGAACAAGAAACTGCTGAAGGCAGGCTGAAATGATTGAATTCTCCCTCGGCATGCAGCTCGGCAGCGCCAGCGGGCCTTTGCAACTGGACGTGGAGGCGCGCATCGAGAGCAAGAGCTTCGTCACGTTGTTCGGCCCCTCCGGCGCGGGAAAGACCACCATCCTGCGCATGCTCGCGGGATTGATACAGCCCCAACGCGGGCGCATTGTCGTGGATGAGAACACATGGTTCGATGCCGAGCGCCGGATCAATCTTCCGCCGCAGCAGCGGGCGATCGGATTCGTCTTCCAGGACTATGCACTGTTTCCCAACCTGACCGTCAGGGAGAACATCGCCTACGCGGTACCGCGCGAAGACCGGCGCTGGGTGGATGAACTGCTCGAGCTCACCGGCCTGCACATGCTCCACGCCCGGATGCCCTCCACGTTGTCCGGCGGGCAGAAGCAGCGTGTTGCCCTGGCACGCGCGATTGCGCGCAAGCCCGCGCTGCTCCTCCTCGACGAAGCGCTGTCGGCACTGGACCTGTCCCTGCGCAGCCAGTTGCAGGACGAGCTCGCAGCGCTGCACCGGCGCTTCGGCCTGACCACCATCATGGTGAGCCATGAACTGGGCGAGGTGTTCAAGCTGTCGGAAAAGGTATTGCGCCTGGAGGGCGGGCGTATCGTCGAATCCGGCAGCCCGCGGGAAGTATTCTTGCAGAAGCGTCTTTCCGGCAGGCTGAACCTGCACGCGCAGGTACTGGATATACGGCAGGAAGATGTCGTGTACATCGTCACGCTGCTGATCGGGCAGGAAGTCATCGACGTGGTGGCATCGGAAGACGAGGTCACGCATTTGCGCATGGGCGACAACGTCTCCGTTGCCGCGCGTGCCATCAGCCCCTATCTTTCGAAGACGTCGGCGTCAATGCGACATTGACATCGTGCCGCTGCCCATCCTTAGCTGGAGACGGCCGAGGAAACTCATGCCGATCAGCGTTTCACCCGTGACCCCGATCGCGACGCGCACATCGCGCAGCGTAATGCCAGACACGGTAACGGAGGGCACGACGACATGGCTCGCCGTGATCACACCGTTCGCCGTCTGGACGCTGCCCGACTGCGCGGGCAGCCGGTCGATGCCGAGCTGACGCGCCACATCCAGACTCATGGCGATGGAGGAGGCGCCGGTGTCGATCAGCCCCTCTACCGTGACACCGTTGATCGTCAGCGGTGCGAAGTAGTGGCCGTGCCGACCTGCATAGAAGGTCGCAACGTGTGAGCGACCGTCGGTATTGTCGCTGCAGTAGGCGCCAAGGCATTCCGGCCCCGCCGCCATGCGGGCCAGCGCGGTCCGTGCCTCCACCCATCGCTTGGCCACCTGGTCCCCGCCGCTTGCTGCCTTGCCGTACCAATAGGCAGCCTTCTCTTTGCACGGCGTGACGAGATAGCCCGCCTCATATGACACAGCCAAATTCCTTGCGGCGAGCGCATTGCCTGCGGAGGCAGCGCGCAGGGTTGCCGCAAATTCCGCGTGCGGACGCTGGAGCGGGTGCGCATTGTCGTTATCCTCCGGTGCGAAAAAACGGTTCTCGCAGGATGCGTGAGCGACCGTGGCCGACAATGAGCACACGGCAATCAGCAAGGATGAAAGGATGCGTGAAGCAGCGGTCATCACGTAGGGCAACAGGAATGGAAGTCGTGGGGAGGATATTCCATTTCAGCGGTGAAACCCATCCCGCGTTTATGGTACTTGGGCAAGCATGAATGCAAAAATAGAAAGGGCCGCCTGAAGGCCGTCATGCCTTTCACTTAACGTCGCAAGTAAAGAAGTCTCGCGGCGAAAGCCGGGCTCCAGTGGCGTTTATAGACGTCAGTAAAGCCGCTGGATCCCGACTTTCGTCTGGATGACGAGCGATGTTTAAGCTTAAGTGAGCAGCATTAACCCGAAGGTGGCCGTTTTCAGGACGTGCGGTCCCCTTACTTCCGGCAAGGTGGTGTGGTCGGGAAGTTCGGACGCGTTGCGTGCCGCGCCCGATGTGTGGCACAGCTACGTCGGCGTCTAGAAGCTGCCTGCAAACTGGTAGCGGCTCCCCGGATGCCACATGGTCGCCACCGAGGCGACCTCCCCTTTCGACAACGTCCTGCGCTTCAGGACCAGGCACGGCTCCTTCGCCGTGATGTGCAGCATGTCTGCAATCTCGCGCGGCGGGCTCAGTGCCTCGATGCTGTAGTTCACGCCCTGCAAGGGCGCGGCCGCCATCAAGTATTCGTTCGGTGTGATCGCTGAAAAATCCTGTTGCATGTAATCGGGCGCCACACCCGGGTTGACCCAACGGTCCTCGACCTGGATCGGGATGTCGTTCTCGAAATGCACGATCACCGAGTGGAACAGCGGGCGGCCGGGCTTCACACCGAAATACAGCGCGAGTTGCTCGTTCGCCTTGGAGCGCTCGAGCAAGTGCAATTCGCTGCGGTGGCGGTGGCCGCGCGCGCGCACTTCCTCGGCGATGCTCTTGATTTCGACCAGCGTCGCCTGGTACTTGTGCTGGGCGACATAGGTGCCCGATCCCTGGATGCGGGAGAGGATCTGCTCATCGGTCAGCTCGCGCACCGCGCGGTTGACTGTCATCCGCGACACGCCGAACTGCTTCGCCAGCGCCTGCTCGGACGGGATGGCATCGCCTTCCTTCCATGTGCCCGCCTGGACCTGCTCCAGCAGATAGTTCTTGATATGGAGGAAGGCGGGTACCCGCTCCCCCTGCCCTTCTTCGCCCGCGCCTTCCTGTTCGTCCTTCATGCTGCCCTCTCGTCAACTTTTATCGATTCTATGGGATTAATTTGTATTGTCAATTAAACGGGTTCTTGCTTAAGTTGTATATACAACTTAAGATAAGGCATCGGCGCAATGCCACCCGCACTCATCGACGTTAAGGAGGAAGCATGAACACCGTGACCGAGGCGACCAGACGGAACGACGACCCACGCTGGGACGAGACCCGCGTGATCCGTGCCCCGCGCGGCAGCGAGCGCACCTGCAAGAGCTGGCTGACCGAAGCCGCGTACCGCATGATCCAGAACAACCTCGACCCGGAAGTCGCCGAGAATCCGAAGCACCTCGTCGTCTACGGTGGCATCGGCCGCGCCGCGCGCAACTGGGAATGCTTCGACAAGATCCTGGAAACCCTGAAGGACCTGAACGACGACGAAACACTGCTGGTGCAATCCGGCAAGCCGGTCGGCGTGTTCAAGACCAATCCGGACGCGCCGCGCGTGCTGATCGCCAACTCCAACCTCGTGCCGAAGTGGGCCAACTGGGAGCACTTCAACGAACTCGACCGCAAGGGCCTGTTCATGTACGGCCAGATGACCGCGGGCAGCTGGATCTACATCGGCAGCCAGGGCATCGTGCAGGGCACCTATGAAACCTTCGGCGAAGCCGGCCGCCAGCACTACAACGGCGACTGGGCCGGCCGCTGGATCCTGACCGCCGGCTTGGGCGGCATGGGCGGCGCGCAGCCGCTGGCCGCGACACTGGCCGGCGCCGTCTCGCTGAACATCGAATGCCAGCAGAACAGCATCGACTTCCGCCTGCGCACCCGCTATGTCGACAAGCAGGCCAAGGACATCGACGACGCGATTGCGCTGATCAAGCACCACACCGCACGGAAGGAAGCCGTATCGATCGCGCTGCTGGGCAACGCCGCCGAGATCCTGCCGGAACTGGTCAGGCGTGCGAAAGCCGGCGGCATCAAGCCAGACCTGGTCACCGACCAGACTTCGGCGCACGACCTCGTCAACGGCTACCTGCCGCTAGGCTGGACGATCGAGCAATGGAAGGCCGCGCAGAAGGACCACAGCCGGCATGCAGAGCTGACCGCCGCCGCTGCAAAGTCCTGCGCGGTGCATGTGCAGGCGATGCTGGATTTCCATGCGATGGGCATCCCGACCGTGGACTACGGCAACAACATCCGCCAGGTCGCCTTCGATGCCGGCGTCAAGGACGCATTTGATTTCCCCGGCTTCGTGCCGGCCTACATCCGTCCGCTCTTCTGCGATGGCAAGGGCCCGTTCCGCTGGGTGGCACTGTCAGGCGATCCGGAAGATATTTACAAGACGGATGCCAAGATCAAGGAACTGTTCCCGGAGAACAAGCACGTGCACAACTGGCTGGACATGGCACGCAACCGCATTTCCTTCCAGGGCTTGCCGGCGCGCATCTGCTGGCTCGGCATGGGCGAGCGTCACATTGCCGGCCTCGCCTTCAACGAAATGGTGAAGAATGGTGAACTCAAGGGCCCGATCGTGATCGGCCGTGACCACCTCGATACCGGCTCCGTCGCCAGCCCGAACCGCGAGACGGAAAGCATGAAAGACGGCACCGATGCCGTGTCCGACTGGCCGCTGCTCAATGCGCTGCTGAACACCGCCGGCGGCGCGACCTGGGTGTCGCTGCACCATGGCGGCGGCGTCGGCATGGGCTACTCGCAGCATTCCGGTATGGTGATCGTCGCCGACGGCACCGATGCGGCAGCAAAGCGACTCGCACGCGTGCTGGTCAACGACTGCGGTTCGGGCGTGATGCGCCATGCTGACGCCGGTTACGAAGCCGCGGTAGCATGCGCAAAACGCAACGGCCTGAACCTGCCGATGATCAAGTAAAGCACCCGTGACGCGCACGACGCACCCAACCGATTCAAGATACCCGAAAGCAATCGACCAATGACAAACAGCCTTACCCTGCAACCCGGCCAGATGACCCTGACGGACCTGCGCAAGATCTGGCGCGATGCCATCCCGCTCACGCTGGCCCCCTCCGCCTATGAGGCGATCAACACGTCGGCAGCCACGATCCACAAGATCGTGGTACGCGGCGCTCCCGCCTACGGCATCAACACCGGCTTCGGCAAACTGGCGAAGACGCACATCCCGAACGACCAGCTGGAAGAACTCCAGCGCAACCTGATCCTGTCGCATTCCGTGGGCAGCGGTGAGCTGATCGCCGATGAAGTGGTGCGTCTGATCCTCGCGATGAAGATCGGCAGCCTCGCGCGCGGCTACTCGGGTATCCGTGCCTCGGTGATCGACACCATGATCGCCGTCTACAACGCGGGCATCATGCCCTGCATACCAAGCAAGGGATCCGTCGGTGCGTCCGGCGACCTCGCCCCGCTGTCGCACATGACCCTCACCCTGATGGGCGAAGGCGACGCCCGTGTCGATGGCCGCATCGTGCCGGCGAAGGAAGCACTCGCCGCCGCCGACATTGAACCGGTCACGCTGGCGGCAAAGGAAGGCCTTGCGCTGATCAATGGGACCCAGGTCTCGACCGCGCTCACCCTGCACGGCCTGTTCCTTGCCGAACGCATGCTGGAGGCCGCGACTGTCGCCGGCGCGCTCTCTGTCGATGCGGCCAAGGGCAGCGACGCGCCCTTCGACCCGCGCGTGCATGTCGTGCGTGGCCAGCCCGGCCAGATCGCGGTAGCAAAGATCTACCGCCAGCTACTGTCCGGCAGCGAGATCCGCCGCTCACATCTTGAAAACGACGAGCGCGTGCAGGACCCGTACAGCCTGCGCTGCCAGCCGCAGGTGATGGGCGCTTGCCTCGACGTCATCGGCAATGCCGCACGCACCCTGCTGATCGAGGCGAACGCCGTCACGGACAATCCGCTGGTCTACGCGGAAGAAGGAGACGTCATCTCCGGTGGCAACTTCCACGCCGAGCCGGTCGCCTTCGCCGCCGATTCGCTGGCGCTCGCCCTGGCCGAAGTCGGCGCACTGTCCGAGCGCCGTATCGCGCTGCTGATCGATTCCACCCTTTCCGGCCTGCCGCCCTTCCTGGTCGCATCGTCCGGCCTCAACTCCGGCTTCATGATCGCGCATGTGACGGCCGCCGCGCTCGCCTCGGAAAACAAGTCGCTCGCGCATCCCGCCAGCGTCGACAGCCTGCCGACCTCGGCCAACCAGGAAGACCACGTAAGCATGGCGACTTTTGCCGGCCGGCGTCTGCACGAGATGGCTCAGAACACAGCCACCATCGTCGGCATTGAACTACTGGCCGCCGCGCAAGGTGTCGACTTCCACCGCCCGCTCAACACCTCGCCGCTGCTGTCCCAGGTACAGCAGCGCTTGCGCCAGCGCGTCGCCTTCTACGAAAAAGACCGCCTGTTTGCGCCGGATATCGAAGCGGCCAAGCAGATGGTGCTGCGCGGCGAGCTGAGCGCCACCTGCCAGGACCTTTTCGCGGGCCTGTACGCCGCCTAGGAGCCAACATGCACGAAAAGCCAGACATGACCCGCTGGCAAGGCCGCACCGATGCTGAGGAAGGTGAGCTCGGCATGCGCTGGCACCAGATCGTCAAGCCCCTGGAAGACTGCACGGAAGCCGGCGGTGTCGCGCTGATCGGCTTCGCCTGCGACGCCGGCGTTGCGCGCAATCATGGCCGCACGGGTGCCCGGCAAGGGCCGGCAGCGCTGCGCCGTGTGCTGGGCAATACGCCGGTCCATCGCTGCCGCTCGCTGGCCGATGCCGGCGATGTCGTTTGTAGCGGCGATGACCTGGAAGCGGCACAGGAAGAACTGGCCGGCGTGGTCGCCAACGCCCTGGCACGCGGCAAGCTTCCCGTCGCGATGGGCGGCGGCCACGAGATCGCGTTCGGCTCCTTCAGCGGGCTTGCGCGCCACCTCGGACCGCGCGAGCAGGCGCCGCGCATCGGCGTCATCAACCTCGATGCGCATTTCGACCTGCGGATGGCCGAACGCGCAAGTTCCGGAACACCCTTCCGCCAGATCGCCGAAGACTGCCAGGCGCGCGGCTGGCCGTTCCATTACTGCGTGCTCGGCATCAGTGAATTCGGCAACACGGAGGCCCTGTTCGAACGTGCGCGCTCCCTCGGCGTGCGCTGGTTGCTTGACGAGGAGTTGCATGTCGCTGCGTTGGACAAGGTACGTGCGGTGCTTGCCGACTTCATTGCGCAAGTCGACCACGTGTACTTCACCGTTTGCCTCGATGTGCTGCCGGGAGCGGTCGCGCCCGGCGTCAGCGCCCCCGCAGCACGGGGCGTCCCGCTCGACGTGGTGGAGCCGGTGATCGACATGGTGGCCGGCAGCGGCAAGCTGCGCCTCGCCGACTTTGCCGAGTTGAATCCTGGCCACGACGTCGACCAGCGCACCGCGCGCGTCGCCGCTCGGCTGCTTGCGCGCGTCGTCGAACGCAGCCATTCGTAGGCACACATCACATTCAGGGAAGCACAGGATGACTGAACAGCCCCCTACCTGGGACAGCCTGTGGATCAATGTCCACCTCGCGACCATGGACACGCCGGGCACCTATGGCGAAATCCGGGACGCTGCCATCGCAGTGCGGGACGGGCGCATCGCCTGGCTAGGGCCGCAAAGCCAGCTCCCCCGTCATCACGCAACGGTGACGCATGACGGCAAGGGCCGCTGGCTCACGCCGGGGCTGATCGATTGCCATACGCACATCGTTTACGCCGGAAGCCGCAGCGACGAGTTCGAGGCACGCCTCAACGGCGCGACCTACGAAGACATTGCCAGGCGCGGCGGCGGCATCATGTCCACCGTGCGCGCCACGCGCGCGGCGAGCGAGGACGCACTGCTCGACGCCAGCCTGACGCGCGTGCAGAACCTGCTTGCCGAAGGCGTCACCACGCTGGAAATCAAGTCCGGTTACGGGCTCGACCTTGAGTCGGAACGGAAGATGCTGCGCGTCGCCCGGCGTATCGGGGCATCCATGCCGGTGCGCGTACGCACCAGTTTCCTCGGCGCGCACGCCCTGCCGCCGGAATTTGCCGGGCAGGCAGACCGCTATCTCGACCTGGTATGCGACACCATGCTGCCCGCGCTGGCGGCCGAAGGACTCGTCGATGCGGCGGACGCCTTCTGCGAAACGATCGGGTTCACTCCGGCCCAGACGGCACGCGTCTTCGAAGCGGCACGCAGGCATGGGTTACCGGTCAAGCTGCATGCAGAGCAGCTGTCAGACCAGGGCGGGGCGGCGCTCGTCGCGCAGTATGGGGGCCTGTCGGCAGACCATCTGGAATATCTGTCGCCGGAAGGCATTGCAGCCATGCGGCGTGCGGGAACCGTCGCCGTGCTGCTGCCCGGCGCGTTCTACTTCCTTCGCGAAACAAAACTCCCCCCGCTTGCAGGCTTGCGTGAAGCCGGCGTTCCTATCGCCGTGTCGACCGATTGCAATCCCGGCACGTCGCCGATGACCTCATTGCTGCTCGCGATGAACATGGCCTGCACCCTGTTCAGGATGACGCCGCAGGAAGCGCTTGCCGGCACGACGATCCATGCGGCGAAGGCGCTCGGCGTGGCAGACCAGGTGGGGAGCCTGGCGGTCGGGAAGGCTGCGGATTTTGCGGTGTGGGAGATTGAACGCCCGGGGGATCTGGCGTATGCGATTGGCGGGAATCCGTGCCGGTGCGTGGTGAATGGCGGGAATGCGCGGTTTACCGGACACTGAAGTACTCCCCTCTCCCGACCGCGGGAGAGGGGAACACCTAACTTCTCCCGATCATCTCCCGCAACGGTTCCCACACCATCCCCGCGGAGATATCCCTCATGCAGCGATGATGCCCAAGCGGGCACTCGCGCTCCCTGCATGGCGAGCATTCGATGCCAAGGAAGATTGACTTCGCGACGTCCGAGAACGGTGGCGCGTGCAGCGGATCGGTCGGGCCGTAAATGGCAATGATCGGACGGTTGAGCGCCGAGGCAATGTGCAGCAGGCCGGAGTCGTTGCTCACCATCGCGTGGGCACAGGCAATCAACGCCACCGCCTCGTCAAGCTTCGTGACGCCGGCAAGGTTGTGCAGGCCCGGCACAAGGGCGGCGATTTCATCGCACACTTCCTTGTCCTTGGGCGACCCCATCAGCACGACCTGTGCATCGCTACGCTCGCTGCGAATGGCCTTGGCCAGTTCTGCAAAATGCGTGGTCGGCCAGCGCTTGGCGGAACCGAATTCCGCTCCGGGGGCGAACAGCACCAGCGGGCGTTTCATGCTGAGTCCGACGTGCAAGGCGACTTCCGCCATGCGCTCCTCGGACACGAACAATGACGGCCTGGGCAACGCGGAAGGTGGCGGGACGTCTTTTGCCGGCGGGTTGGCGAGCGCGGCGTAGAACGACACCATCGGCCGCGGCGCGTCGCGGTTGTCGTGGTGAATCACGTTCAACAGCCCGTAGCGCATTTCGCCCTTGTACCCGACACGCTTCGGGATGCCGGCCAGCCAGGGAATAAGTGCAAACTTCAGCGTATTGGGCAGCACGTAGGCGTCGGCGTAACCGCGAGTACGCAGCATCGCTGCGTATTCACGGCGTTCGCGCAGTTGCAGCGCGCCGTGCCGGAAAGGGGCCTCGAGCACGCTATCCACTTCCTGCATGGCGCGCCATACCGGCGCCACCCATGCAGGCGCAAGCACGTCGATCGAGCGATCCGGATGCCTGTCGCGCAGCAGGCGCAGGAGCGGCTGCGCCATGACTGCATCGCCGATCCAGTTCGGCGAGATGACCAGCGTGCGCGGCACGCCCTCGACAGGGACGCTCATTTACTGCGCGGCACGCGGCCCATCAGGAAGAATTCCTCGTTCGGCCGCATCGAGATGGCGTTGGCCATGCGGTTCGAGAGACCAAAGAACGCAGTAATGGCAGCGATGTCCCAGATGTCTTCATCGTCGAAGCCATGCGTGCGCAACACCGTATAGTCGTCGTCATTCACTTCGTGCGAACGCAGGCAGACCTTGATGGCGAAATCGAGCATTGCCTTTTGCCGCGGCGTGATGTCGGCCTTGAGGTGGTTCACCGCAACCTGGTCGGCCACCAGCGGCTGCTTCGCATAGATGCGCAGCAAGGCGCCGTGGGCCACCACACAGTACAGGCAATGGTTCTTCGCACTGGTGGCGGTGACGATCATTTCACGATCGGCCTTGGTCAGGCTGCCGGTCTCCTTGAGCATCAGCGCGTCATGGTAGGCAAAGAAGGCGCGGAACTCCGCCGGGCGGTGGGCCAGCGTCAGGAACACGTTCGGGACGAATCCGGCTTTTTCCTGCACGGCCAGGATCATGTTCTTCATGTCGTCCGGCAGCGCATTGATGTCGGGAACGGGAAAGCGGGAAATCGGTGCAGTGTTGCTCATTCTTCGGTCTCCTTGGCGAACTGTAGGTGATACAGGTTGGCGTAAACGCCGTTCTTTTCCAGCAATTCCGTATGCGTTCCGGTTTCCGCGATGCTGCCGTCGGCGAGGACCACGATACGGTCCGCGCGTTCGATCGTGGACAGGCGGTGCGCGATGACGAGCGTGGTGCGGCCCTGCATCAGCTCTTCCAATGCCGCCTGCACCGCGCGTTCCGATTCGGTGTCAAGCGCCGAGGTCGCTTCGTCGAGAATCAGGATCGGCGCGTCCTTGTAAATGGCACGCGCAATCGCCAGGCGCTGGCGCTGCCCGCCAGACAGGCGGCTGCCGTTGTCGCCGATCATGGTGTTCATGCCTTCCGGCAGGCCGGCGATCACGTCGGTCAGGTGGGCCGCCTTCGCGGCGGCTTCGACGCGCTTCATGTCGGGATTGGCGTCGCCGTAAGCAATATTGGCCGCCACGGTATCGTCGAACAGCACCACATGTTGGCTCACCATGGCGATCTGCGCACGCAGGCTGGCAAGCGAAATGCCCTCGATCGGCTCTCCGTCGACACGGATTTCGCCGGACGACACGGGATAGAAACCCGGCACAAGATTGACCAGTGTCGACTTGCCGCCGCCGGACATGCCGACGAATGCAACGGTTTCGCCCGGCTCGATGGTGAGGTTGACCCCCGTGAGCGCCGGTTGCTTCTGTTCAGGATAGGTGAAGCCGACGTCAACGAATTCGAGTTTGCCGCGCGCGCGTCCCGGCAGGACCTTACCGGTCGTGCGTTCCGGTTCGGCATCGATCAGCGCGAACACGGCATCGGCTGCTGCCATACCGCGCTGCAAAGGACCATTGACTTCCGCCAGACGCTTGAGCGGTGTGAGCAGCATCAGCATCGCGGTGATGAAGGAAGCGAAACTGCCGACGGTCGTGGTGCCGTTGCTGGCCTGGACCAGCGCGATCACGATCACGATGGACACCGCAAATGCCGTCATCAGCTGCGTGACCGGCACGGTGGCGGCAAAGGTGGTCGCCATGCGCATCGAGTAGCCGCGCAGCGTTTCCGCGCGCTGCTTGAATCGCTTGCGTTCGTACTCCTGGCCGCCGAAAATCTTGATCACCTGCTGCGCGCGCGTGGTTTCCTCGATCACCTGCGTCATCTCCGCGTTGATGGTGAGGAAATGCGTATTGAGCCGGCGCAGGCGCTTGCCGGTAATACGGACGACGACAGCGATCAGCGGAATCAGGACCAGCGTGATGAGGGTCAGCGCCGGGTTCAGGTAGAACAGGTAGCCGAGCAGGCCGATGACCGTCAGCGTGTCGCGAATCATGGAGGTGAACACATTGCGCAGCATGTCGACGATCTGCTGCACTTCGAACATCATGGAATTGATCACGCGCCCGACGGACGACTGCGCATAGAACCCCATTGGTACGTCGAGCAGGCGCACGAACGTCATGTACCGCAGTTCGTTCAGGAGCCGCGTCGTCACCCAGGCCAGCATGTAGTTGGTCATGAAGGTGGAGAATCCCCGCAGCGCGAAGATGCCGATCACGAAGGCCGGAACCAGCCAGAGGGAGAAGCTGACCTTGCCGCCGAAGCCGTTGTCCAGCAGCAGCTTCATCATCGCCGCAAGCGTTGGCTCGGTGGCAGCCGTGATCACCATGCCGAGCAAGGCCAGCAGCAGGCGCCCCTTGTACGGCACGACCATGCGGGACAGCCGTTTCAGGTGGGGGGACAGCTTCATGGGAAAACTCGTTGCATTTGTGATGTCAGACCGGCAAGCCGGGTAATTGTTGCTGGTCGTTGATTATAGAGGATGGGCCCTGCTGCCGGGCAGGTTGCGCATCAGGGGAAGGCAAGGCAATCAGGTATACTCGCCCGCAGTTTTCGCGCCGCCTGGTGCGGTTTTCCATGCAAGGCTATCAACACATGCTGATCTCGGTCATCGTCACCACCTACAACCGCCCCGATGCGCTGGCCGCCGTGATCCGCGCCCTGCTCGACCAGACGGACCCGAACTTCGAGGTCATCATCGCCGATGACGGTTCCGGCCAGCCGACGCGCGATGCCCTGGCCACCTTTCGCAATGCGCCGCATGCCAGCGGCATGAAACGGCTGGTGCATGCCTGGCAGCCTGACGACGGTTTCCGAGCATCGGCCGCGCGCAACCTCGGCGTGCACGCGTCCAAGGGCGAATACCTGGTTTTCCTCGACGGCGACTGCGTCCCCCGTCCTGACTACATCGCCCGCCACCGCCTGCTGGCGGAAAAAGGATTCATGGTGTCTGGCAGCCGCGTGCTGCTGTCCGAGCCCTTCACGAAGGAAGTCCTGTCGTCCGCCGACCCGATCCACAAGCGCGGACTGGGCTACTGGCTGCGCCAGCGCCTGGCCGGCAATACCAACAAGATCGTGCCGCTGTTGCATTTTCCGAACACCGGTATGCGCCACTACCGCGCGGTCAAATGGAACCGCATCAAGAGCTGCAACCTGGCGATCTGGCGCAGCGACTATGTGACGGTCGATGGATTCGACGAAAGCTTCGTCGGTTGGGGACATGAGGATGCAGACGTGGTGCTGCGCCTCGCGCGCCATGGCATCCGGCGCAAGGGCGGCGCGTTCTCGACCGAGGTTTTCCACCTCTGGCATCGGGAGAATACGCGCGCGACGGAATCGGAAAACCGCAAGCGCGTCGAAGATCGCATGAAGACGGGCGTCATCCGTGCCGACGCAGGGCTATCCTCGCATCCCAAGGCCGAAGACCGGATCGACGTCATCTGCAGCTGATGCGCCCTATCTGATGGTCAGCCGGGTGACCTCGTCTGCGATACGGTCCCAGGTGAAGGACTTGGCGAACGCAAGGTTGTCCCTGCTCGTCGCCTCCCAGTACGCACGATCCTCGAATTTCACGATCTCCTGCTTCCACGCCGCAGCATCGAGATGCGCGGCATACCGCGGGTGCTCGTGTGCCCATACCTCGATGCTGTCGAGCCGATGCGTAATGACGGGAATGCCGGCGGCCATCGCTTCGAGGATGGTAAGCCCGAAGCTTTCCAGGTCGGTCGGATGAAGCAGCAGGAAGGCTTTCCGCAGCAATCCGATCACCTCCTCCTGCCGCTTGCGCCCGTGGAACACGATGCCGGGCGAGCGTTCATGCTTGTCCAGCAATTCCTGGTGCAGCGGCCCGTCGCCCACGATGTCCAGCTGATACCCGCGCCCGGCCAAGCCGCTTGCAGCAAAGAAGTCCGCCAGCCAGTCGACATGCTTGCTCTTGTCCAGGCGGCCGACGAAGACCAGCCGCCGTGACTCGGGAAACCCGGGGGCACTCTCAGGGAAAAACGGCTCATCGACGCCCAATGGCAGCGAGGCCACTTGCACGCCCCACTTGCGTTGGGCACGCGGCGCGGCGCGGTAACCGAAGAAGAATACGTCCTGTGCCGGTACCCTCCGGAAGAACCGACGCATCGACACGCCGGGCAGGAAATGCCTGAAACGCGCGCGCAATGCCGGATATTGCTTTTCCAGCAGGAAGGCGTCTGCTTCGTAGAAGGTCAGGATGGCATCGAAGGAAGCGAGGTCGATGTTGCTCTTGGCCAGGGAACGGAAGAAGGTACGGCTCTCGATCTTGAACCTGCTCGTCATCAGCAGCTTGCTGAGCACCTTGTTGAAGCGGGAGTCGCGACCGGCGAACGGAATAGTACGCAACGTATAGCCGCTGGCATCGACCAGGACCTTTGCGCCGTTCCCCGGATCGCCGCTGAGCACGGTCAGGCGGACCTTGTCCTTCATCCGCCGCGCGAGCTGGCTGACCACGGTCTCTGTACCGCCGATGTAGCAGGCCACCGTCGGGCAGATGAACAGCACCTTCATCGACCAACCCCGCGCAATCCGGGAGCGAAGGAGAACGCGCTGCGCAGCAGGCCCCCTGCCAACCCGATGAACAGCATCAGCCAGACATGGCTGACGGTGCCGCGGAACATGGTATTGGTAAAACTTCCCACGATGCATACCACCGCAAACGCAAACAGCACTCCACCCTCAAGCGTTGCGCGCTGCCGCCATCCGCTCAGCAGCAAGGCAACGTAGAGCCAGACCAGCGCCGCCAGCCCCGGCAACCCGTAGCTCGATGCGAAGTACAGGAAAGCATTGTGCGGCTCGACGAATTCCACTCCCTGCCCTGTCTTCGGCGTGCTGTGCCACACCTTGTTGAACCCTTCCGGCCCGGCGCCGAGCCACAGATGATCATGGATGATGGCCGCTGCCGTCCGCCACATTTCATAGCGGTAGCCGAGGGAGGTCTCCGTCACCTCGCTCTGCAACAAGGTCAGATCGTTCACGGCAGCCTCGATACGCGTCTGCACGCGCGGCGACATGAGCAGGACGGCCACCGCAATCACGGAGACCAGCACCACCCTCCACATGCTCGCGCGCGGGAAAATGTTGAAGAAGACAAAGGGCATCAGCACCAGGACAGCCAGCATGCCGCTGCGGCCGTCGCCCGTCAGCAGGCCGGCGTAAAAGCCGGCCATGAGCAACAGGGTGAACCAGCGCACGCGCCTGTCCTGCTCGTGGCGATAGAGGACGGACAGCAGCACGATGGCCATTGCCAGCAGCTGCGAGTAAAGGATGTAGTTGCCGAGCGCCGATGGCGTCCACGACGGCGCAATCCAGCCCAGCGTCGTCGCCGTCGAATAACAGAAGGCGACGAACATGCCGGCGACGAATGCGCGCAGCCATGGCAGCACGGGATACGTACTCGATGCAAGGACAGTGCCGTATGCCAGCAGCCAGTAATACGACAGCCCGAGATGCGACATGGCGGCGGCACGGTCGTCATGCACGACGAGCGACAGCAGCGGCAAGGCGGCAAGTACCAGCGCCGGCGGGACCCAGCCAAGCGTTCGCCAGCGACGTAAGGCATCCAGGCCGGTGCCCGATGCAAAGAACAGCGCGAATGCCGCCGCCAGCGCGACGAACAGCAACGCCTTGGAGATGGGGAGGAAAAAGAAGGCAACGCAAAACGCTGTCTGGGCAGCGTTTCCGGTGGGCGCCGAATTCCCGTGGTATGCGACCGATGTCATAAATTCTTGTAATCGTGTGAGGCCGGTCGCGAGGCGTGAATCGGGGTGACGCGTCTGACTGCCAGAGCGGATTATAGCGGTCATCCGTACGGCAGTTGTATTTTGGAAAGGCGAAAAGAAAAAAGGCAGGACCAGCCTGCCTTTGGAAGGACTGCGAGCGGCTTACTTGCTCTTTTCGGCCTTGTCCTCTGCCTTGTCAGCCTTCGCATCCGCAGTGGCAGCTGCCTTGTCAGCTTTCGCCTCTGCCTTCTTCTTGGTCGCCTTTGCTTCAGCCTTGGCCTTGTCCTTCTCCGCCTTGGCATCAGCCTTCTCTGCCTTCTCGTCGGCCTTGGCCGCGTCCTTCGCTGCCTTCGAGTCCGACTTGCTGTCCTTGGTCATCGTCCCCGAAGACTTGTCTGCGGGCGAAGCAGTGTGCGCCGCAGCGAAGGCGGTGGACGTAAATACACTGGCAATCAGCAGGGCAATCAGTTTTTTCATGGGAGACCTTTCTCGAATGGTTAAACGAATGGTTTGTTTACTAGTCTAGTCATCCGCCCGATTCGCCTGTTAACAAAACATAAAAAGTTACACATTTCGTCAGCACATGATTCATACCGGAAATCACATCAGAATTCGTCCCAGTGGGGACGGGGTCCAAAGTACTCCGCCAGGTGGTCAATGAAGGCGCGCACCTTCGGTTGCATGTATCGATTGGGCAAGTAAGTCATGTACAGCGACATGCCGGGATTGGCAATCGCATCGGGAAGGATGATCTTCAGGCGACCGCTTTTCACATGATGGCCGAGGATGTAGGTCGGAAAAAGGACAATGCCCATGCCGCCAAGGGCAAGCTGCAGCAGCGCCTCCGAATTGTTGATACGGCACTTGCCGCCGACGTTGACGGCCACTTCCTTGTTGCCGACCATGTAGCGCCATCCGTCGCGGTTAGGCGGGATGCCGTGGTACAGAAGGCAGTCATGCTGCATCAGTTCCTGCGGCGTTTGAGGCGTTCCCCGCCGCGCTAGGTATTCCGGTGACGCGCACGTCACCCAGCGCAAGGGCGCGATCTGCCGGGCAACCATGGTTTGGGCGGGATGGTCGGTAATGCGGATGGCCAGGTCGTAGCCCTCCTCGACGATATCGATGATGCGGTCGCTCGCATTCAGCTCGACCTCGACCTTGTCGTAGCGCTTGAGGAAGGCCTGGATGGCCGGCGCAAGGTGCAGGGACGCGAAGATCACCGGGGACGTGATGCGCAGGACGCCGCGCGGCTCCGCCTGCAACTGCGTGACCGTCTCTGCCGCGGCGTCGATCTCCTGCGCGATGCGGGCGCAATGCTCGTAAAACGCAGCCCCGATCTCCGTCAGGCTCATCCGGCGCGTCGTCCGGTTGAGCAGGCGCACGCCGAGCGCGCTTTCCAGGGCGCCGATCTGCTTGCTGACCAGCGACTTCGACGTCTTCAACTCCTCGGCAGCCGCCGAGAAGCTCCGGGTTTCCACCACCTTCGCAAAGGTCATCATCTCCGAAAGATGTTCCATGCGCCCCTCCATTGTCCACATACAGAAACAATATTATTACTTTTTACGCGATTGTAAATATGCGAGAACAAACCATAATGAGCTTCGTGGAGGCCACGAGACCTCCCGACTCGGAAAGAAGGAGCTCATCATGCAAGCCAAAGTCCACAAGACTGTCGCACACATCGCCCATCACCGCCGTGACGGTGCCACTTCACGCGCGGCCCTGGAACTGAACCCGGCCGGGGAAATCCTTTCCCTGCGTGCCAGCCAGCACATGCACCTGCCGCAGGCACGCGGGTGGGCAGTACGGGCGCTTGCGGGCGCCGTCTGGATCGCGCAGGACGGCGATATCCGGGACGTGATCTTGGAAGCGGGTGATTGCATCGTGCTCGACCGCGCCACGCCGGCCCTGTTCTCTCCGCTCGGCGAGGCACGCATCAGTCTTTCACGCGAATCCGGACGCTGCACCTCGGCACGCCAGGCTACCGTACTCCCGGCCACACCCCGCGCCGCGTTCGCCTGATCCGGAGGCCATCATGCTCAGCCTGCTGCCCTTCCCGATCGGCTGGAAGCAACTGCTGCCGTTCCGCTCACCGTCCACGCGCGAAGTCCATGACACCTGGCGGCTCAAGGATGGCACCGCGGTCACGCTGCGCGCGACACGTGCCGATGACGGCGAACTCATCCAGGAACTCGTGCGCGGCCTGTCGATGAAGTCGCGTTACCACCGCTTCTTCAGCCCCATCCATGAACTGACGCCGCGCATGCTCGAGCGCTTCACGCACAACGCGGCGACGGACGCGATGACCGTTGTGGCAACGGTCCAGCAAGACGGCAAGGAAGTCGCGATCGCAATGGCGCAGTATGTGGCCGATCCCTATCCTGCGCGCTGCGACTTCGGCGTCGTGGTCGCGGACGACTGGCAACGGAGCGGTCTGGGCAGGAAACTGATCGAATCACTGATCTGCATCGCGCGTGCTGCCGGTTTCGAACGGATCGAGGGCGATGTGCTGGTAGAGAATGTGTCGATCCATCGGCTGATGCACGACATGGGGTTCAGGTTCGGGCGGCATCCGGATGGGGCGTATCTGAGCCGGGTGAAGAAACCCTTGGTGGCGGAAGAGTGGAAGTGCACGCCATTGACGGCGTTGGTGGCGAAGGAACGGATGCAGGGGACGGCAAACCCAGCTTAAGCACTACTCCCTTCTCCCGCAGGCGGGAGAAGGGTCGGGGATGAGGGTGTTTGCAATACCTCCTGCCGCCTTGGCAATCTCCCTCACCCCAACCCCTCTCCCGCCTACGGGAGAGGAGCTAATTAATACTCCACCGTCGCGCCCTTCACCCCGAGCTTCTCGAACAGCATCTGCTTCAACCCATCCGCCGGCGCCACGCGCCAGTCATCAGCCAGACGGATCTCGCAGGCGCCCACGCCTTCCTGCACGTAACGCATCATCAGCGGCAAGCCATTCTCCGAACGGTACGGCGCCAGGATCGTCTTCATCTGCGCCGCATCGAGCCGGGTCGTCAGCGAGAACGCGAACTGCTTGCCGAACTGTACGCGTGCCATGGCGATGTCCATTACCTTTTCTGCCGTGATGCGCACGCCGCCGTTGAAGCGGTCTTCCGTGACCTTGCCCACCACCGCCAGGAATTCATCTTCCTTGAACAGCTGCTTGTTGGCTTCGTAGATTTCGCTGTACACCGTCACATCGACCGCCGCCGTGCCGTCGTCCAGCGTCGCGATGACCATCTTGCCGCGCTGGGTCATCTGCACGCGCACCGCGCTGATGATGCCGGCGAGCAGGCGCGGATCGCGCGACGGCTCGAGGCTCAGCAGCTTGGTCTTGATGAACTTGCGCACTTCACCTTCATAGGCATTGAACAGGTGGCCGGACAGGTAGAAGCCGAGTGCCAGCTTTTCTTCGGTGAGCCGCTGCTTGTCGCTCCATGGCGGCACCTGCACGTATTCCGGCGGCGGCTCCATGTCGCTGTCTTCGCCGCCGAAGAGGCTGACCTGGTTGGCCGAAGCGTGCGCCTGCTCGGCGCACTCCATCGCAAAATTGACCGACGCGAACAGGATGCCGCGGTCGACGCCGAAACAATCCATCGCACCCGCACGGATCAGCGCCTCGATGGTCCGCCGATTGATCTGCTTCTTGTCCACGCGCTTGACGAAGTCGAACAGGTCCTTGAACGGCCCGCCCTCCTTGCGCGCGGCGATGATCGCTTCGATCGCATTCTGGCCGGAACCTTTTACCGCGCCGAGACCGTAGCGGATCTGCATCGACTTCTTGCCCGGCTCGCCCACTGGCACGAAGCGGTACTCGGACAGGTTGATGTCCGGCGGCAACATCTTCAGCTTGCAGATGTCGATCGCGTCCTCGACGAGGATCTTGATCTTGTCGGTATCGTCCATGGCCAGCGACATGTTGGCTGCCATGAACGCGGCGGGATGGTGGGCCTTCAGGTAGGCGGTGTGGTACGACAGCAGCGCATACGCGGCCGCGTGCGACTTGTTGAAGCCGTAGCCCGCGAACTTCTCCATCAAGTCGAAAATCTCGTCGGCCTTCTCCTGCGTCAGCCCATTCTTCGCCGCGCCCTCACGGAAGATCAGGCGGTGCTGCGCCATTTCTTCCGGCTTCTTCTTGCCCATCGCGCGGCGCAGCAAGTCCGCGCCGCCAAGCGAGTAGCCGCCGATCACCTGCGCCATCTGCATCACCTGCTCCTGATACACCATGATGCCGTAGGTTTCGGAGAGGATGCCCTCGGTACGCGGGTCGGGGTATTCGAACTTCTCGCCGTGCTTCCGTTTGCAGAAGTCGGGAATCAGGTCCATCGGGCCCGGACGATAGAGCGCCACCAGCGCAATAATGTCCTCGAAGCGGTCGGGACGCGCGTCTTTCAGCATGCCTTGCATGCCGCGGCTTTCCAGCTGGAACACGGCGACCGTTTTCGCCTTGGTCAACAGTTCGTACGACGCCTTGTCGTTCAATGGCAGCTTGGCCAGGTCGAACTCGGCCATCGCCGGATCGAGCATCTTGATGTAGCGCACCGCGCGATCAAGAATCGTCAGCGTCGTCAGGCCAAGAAAGTCGAACTTCACCAGGCCGACAGCTTCCACGTCGTCCTTGTCGTACTGCGACACCACGCCCGCGTCGCCGCCCTGCGTGTACAGCGGACAGAAATCGGTCAGCTTGCCGGGTGCGATCAGCACGCCGCCGGCGTGCATGCCGATGTTGCGGGTGATGCCTTCGACCTGCTGCGCGAGGTCGAGCAACTGCTTGACCTCCTCTTCATTCTCGAGACGCTCCTTGAGCAGCGGTTCTTCCTCGATGGCCTCGGCAATCGACACCTGCTTGCCCGGCTTGAACGGGATCAGCTTGGACACGCCGTCGCAGAAGGTATAGCTCATGTCGAGCACGCGGCCCACGTCGCGCACTGCGCCCTTGGCCGCCATCGTGCCGAAGGTCGCGATCTGCGACACCGCCTCGCGGCCGTAGCGATCCTTCACGTACTGGATCACGCGGTCGCGGTTTTCCTGGCAGAAGTCGATATCGAAGTCAGGCATCGAGACGCGTTCCGGGTTCAGGAAGCGTTCGAACAGCAGGTTGTATTCCAGCGGATCGAGGTCGGTAATCTTCAGCGCATACGCCACCAGCGAACCCGCACCGGAGCCGCGGCCCGGGCCGACCGGCACGCCGTTGTTCTTGCCCCACTGGATAAAGTCCGCCACGATCAGGAAGTAGCCGGGGAAGCCCATCTTGATGATTGTGTCGGTCTCGAACTTCAGGCGCTCCTCGTAACGCTGACGCACCTTCTCGCGCTTTTCCTCGTTCGGGAACAATTGCAGCAGGCGCTCTTCCAGACCCGTCTTCGCTTCCTGCACGAGGAAGTCGTCGAGCGACATGCCATCCGGCGTGGGGAACAGCGGCAGCTTCGGCTTGCCGAGTTCGAGCTGCAGGTTGCAGCGCTTGGCGATCTCGACCGAGTTCTGCAGCGCGGCCGGCATGTCGGCGAACACCTCGGCCATTTCCGCCTGCGTGCGGAAGCACTGGCTCTCGTTGAAGCGTTTCACGCGGCGCGGGTTGGCAAGGATCTCGCCTTCCGCGATACAGGTACGCGCCTCGTGCGCGATGAATTCCTCTTGCGTCTGGAACTGGATCGGGTGCGTTGCCACCACCGGCAGCTTCAGCTTCGCCGCCAGCGACACTGCCTGCCGCACATGGTTTTCCATGTTGGGCTGACCGTAGCGCTGCACCTCGATGTAGAAATGGTTCGGGAAGATGGCGGCCCATTTTTCCGCACACTTTTGCGCCAGCGGCGGGTTGCCGCTATCGATCGCCATGCCGACATCGCCCGAGTGCGCTCCGGACAGGGCAATCAGCTCGCTCGCCGCGCCATTCTCCAGCCATTCGGTGCGCACTTCGGCACGGCCGCGATGCACGTTCGTCAACCAGGCCTTGGTCAGCAATTCGCACATCTGCAGGTAACCGGTGCGGTTCTTGCAAAGCAACAACAGGCGCGAGGGCTTGTCGCGGTCGTCGTCGTTGGTGATCCAGACATCGCACCCGGCAATCGCCTTGATGCCCTTGCCGCGCGCGGCCTTGTAGAACTTGACCATGCCAAAGAGATTGGCAAGGTCGGTGATCGCCATGGCCGCCTGGCTGTCCTTGGCTGCGGCTTTGACGATGTCGTCGATGCGGACGAGGCCGTCGACGATGGAGTATTCGGAATGGAGGCGGAGGTGGACGAATTGCGGCGAAGTCATCGCGCTATTTTACCGTGACCGGCCACTTCCGCCCGGCAAGCAAAAAGCAATTTTGCAGCGTGTCGCCGATACGACGGCTTGTCAGAATCCGTCTGACACGTTCACGTATATAATATCGGCAAATCAAAGACTTAGCTCCCACCGATTCCAGAAAAGCACACACCCCCTATGCAGTCCAGCAACACCTACATCAACATTGCCGCCTACAAATTCATCACCTTCGACGACACCGTCGAGAAGCGCCCGGCATTTCGCGCGCTGTGCGAAGAACTCGGCCTGAAAGGCACGATCCTGCTCAGCCCGGAAGGCATCAACCTGTTCCTCGCGGGCCTGCGCGAACCGATCGACCGCTTCCTCGCCTGGCTGCGTTCTGACCCGCGCTTTGCCGACATCGAAGTCAAGGAAAGCTATTACGACCGCCAGCCCTTCACCAAGATGCTCGTCAAGCTCAAGCGCGAAATCATCACGATGAAGAATCCGCTGATCAGGCCGGAGGAAGGCCGCGCGCCCGCCGTCGATGCGAAGACGCTCAAGCGCTGGCTGGACCAGGGACATGACGACAACGGCAAGCCGGTCGTGATGATGGATACCCGCAATGCGTTCGAGGTGGATGTCGGCACCTTTGACAACACGATTGACTATCGCATCGAGAAATTCAGCGAATTCCCGGAAGTGGTCGCCAAACACAAGGAAGAACTCGCCGGCAAGACGGTTGTTACGTTCTGCACCGGCGGCATCCGCTGCGAAAAGGCGGCAATCCACATGCAGAACGTCGGGTATGACAGCGTGTACCAGCTCGACGGCGGAATCCTGAAGTATTTCGAGGAAGTGGGCGGCGCGCACTACACCGGGGACTGCTTCGTCTTCGACTACCGGACGGCATTGAATCCGAAGCTGGAGGCGACGGATACGAAGCAGTGCTTTGCGTGCCGGGCGGTGGTGACGCCGCGGGAGCAGTTGACGCCGTATTACATTCCTGGGGAGTCGTGTCCGCATTGCAGGAAGGCGATGCGGGAAGAGACGCACGCTTAACGAGGTCCGCTCGGTGGCGAACCTCGTTTTCAGACAGAATCAACGGCCGGGGACAAAGTAGCCGGCTACCGTGCGCAAGTCCTCGGCATTCAAGGTCCCTGCTGCAAATCGCAACCGCAGATAACTGATCAGGTAGTTGTACCTTGCCTGGGCCAGATCGCGTTGTGCAGTGTACAGCTGCTGTTGCGCATTAAGCACGTCGAGGTTGATCCGCACGCCCCCTTTCACGCTCTGCTCTGTTGCCCGAACGAGTGCTCGGGCCGAATCAACCGCCTTGGCCATGGCGTCAATCTTCGAGGCACTGGTCAGTGCATGGTGGTATTGTTTTCGCAGTTCCACCAGTACCTGGCTGGTCTTGGCTTCAAGTTCAGATCTTGCGCGCTGGTGGTTAGCCGCCGCCTGGCTGGTTGCGGCGCTGACAGATCCGCCGGAGTAGAGCGGAATATTCAGCTGGACGCCGACGATGCGCGAGGTACTGTCCTGGTTGCGTGTCGTTATCGTCTCCGAGTCACTCTTGTTGTAACTCGCAACGAAATCGACCCGAGGCGAATGACCTGCGCGATTCTTGCTGATTTCATGTTGCGCGACTTCTACCGCAATTCGCTGGGCAGCGATTTCCGAGTTGTTTGCCAACGCGATCGCTTTCCATTCTTCGAAACCCGAAGGCATCATGGGACGGACGCGGAAATCATCTGACAACGCGTCCAGTTCCGACACCTCTTCGCCAACAATCGCGGCGAGCATATTGCGCGCAGTCGTCACGTTGTTCCTGGCCTCAAGCAACTGGGCTTCGGCCACATCGAAACGCGCCTGCGTTTCCAGCATGTCTGTCCTGGTCCCCTCGCCCTTCTCGAACATCCGCTCGTTCACCTTCTTCTGCTCCGCGAGCGTGTCTCTCTGTGCCTGCGCAAGCTGCAGCTGGTCTTCGGAAAACTTCGCGTCCGCGTAGGCGCCGACGAGGCGCAGCATGAGGTCCTGGCTCTTCACCGAAAACTGTGCGTCGCTGTACTCGGTCTGCGCGATGCCTTGGCGATACCTTGCGACACCTTCGAGATTGACCAGAGGCTGGCGCAAGGTTACGGCGCCGGACGAACTGTCGTATTCCGGATGCGTCGTGACCGGCTCGCCGAATACGGGAACCGTGATGTCGGCGCGATTCTTGTTCCTCGAATAGGATATGCCAACGCTGGGCAAGAGATGCGCACGGCCCAACACCTTGTATTGCTGGCCCGCCTCGTTCTCGTGCTGCGCCGCACGGTAGGTCGGGTCATTACGCAGCGCCGCCTCGTAAGCCTGGATCAGGCTCAATGCAGCGGCGGGGCTTGCCTGCAGCGCCAAGCCTGTTGCAAGCGCGGCTGCCATCACCTGCCTTTTCAACGTCACAGCCACATTTACTCCTCGGTCAGTGCAGTGGTCGCACGATCAAGCACGGGCTTCAGCAGATAGCTCATCAATGTGCGCTCGCCTGTCTTGATAAACACCTCCACCGGCATACCGGGACGAACTTGAAGGTTGTGCAGCATCTTCGTGCCCTCCGGCGTCACCTGCGCCAGTACTTTGTAGTACGGCATACCGGTCTTTTCGTCGACAAAGCGGTCGGCCGACACTTGGGTGATCGTGCCCGGAATATGCGGCGTCTTGTTCTGGTTGAATGCAGAAAAGATAAGCTCGACGTTCAGGTCCTTGTGCACCTTGTCAATCAGGTGGACGGGTACCTGGGCCTCCGCAATCAACGGGTCGCCGCTCGGCACCACATCCATCATGCGGAAACCCGGTGAAACCACGCCGCCATGTGTAAATACATTGACGCCGACCACCGTGCCGTCTACCGGTGCCTTCACCTGTGTGTTCGCGAGTTCGAAATCGAGGCTCCTTAAGCGGTTCGCCAAGGCCTCGCCTTCCTTCTGCACCTCGGCCAACTGGGTACGGACCTCCTTCTGATACTCCTGCTGCCGTTGAATGCGCCGCAGGGTCAGTTCGCTGATCTGTCGCTGCGTCCGTCCGATGTTGCCTAGGTTTTCGGAGATCGAGCCGTTTACCTGTGCGTAGGTGCGTTCCACGTCATAAAGGCGGTTTCGGGCGACGTAGCCTTCCTTGGCCAGCTCTCGCATGTCGTCCAGTTGCTCCTTCAGGAACTTCTGCTGGACCTTTTGCGTGTCGCGCGCCTCTTCCAGACCTTTGACCTGCGCCTTCAAGCCGGCGATGCTTTCTTCGAGCGCCGCCAGCTCGTTCTGGATGGCCGCCTGGCGCGACGAAAACAGTTGGCTCTGCAGTCCGATGTAGGCCGCCACCCGCGGATCGTTACGCGCACTTTCCAGTTCGGGCGGGAAGGCAACGACTGGCTTCCCATCGCGTTCCGCGATCAGGCGTGCTTCCGCTGCACGAGCGGAAAAGTACTGCACGCGTGTAATCTCCGCAGCCGCCTTGGCCTGCACGTCGTTCATGCGGACCAGGACTTGTCCGGCCTTGACCGTATCGCCGTCCTTGACCAGGATTTCCTCGACCGTTCCGCCGGTTTGGTGCTGCACCACTTTCCGGTTGCTCGACACCATCACGGTGCCCGAAGCAGGGACACCCTTGTCCAGGGGCGCCCACATTGCCCACAGCAGGAATCCACCGACGCCGGCCAAGACGACCCACCAACCGAGCCGCGTATGCATCGTCGCGTCGGTTTCCACGTTCTGCAGTGCTGCATCGTGCACCGGGACGTCGGAGATCACGTCCTTGTCGCCAAAGAACTTCCTCATGTTCATTCCTGTTCCGTTTCGGCGACACCGCCGGTTGTTGCCACCCTGGCCTGCTCCTCGGCTTCCGCCTGTTGCTGCGTCAGCTTGGCCTGCTGGGCCTGCTGGGCCTGCTGCTGCACTTGCTGGTTGGCTTTCGCCAGGGCCGTGAGTACTTCATTGGTAGGCCCGAATGCCTGGGCGACGCCGTCGCGCAGGAGAAGCAGCTTGTTCGTTGCGCCCAGCACGCTGGTTCGATGGGTGATCAGCACGATGGTCTTGCCGCGCCGGCGCAGATCGATCACAGCTGCGACCAGCGCCTGCTCGCCTACATCATCCAGATTGGAGTTCGGTTCATCGAGTACCAGCAGCGACGGGTCGTCATACATCGCCCGTGCGAGGCCGATGCGCTGTTTCTGCCCGCCCGACAATCCGGCGCCGCCGTCGCCCAACACGGTGTCGTAACCTTTCGGGAAATGCAGGATCATGTCATGGACACCTGCACGCTTGGCTGCCAGGATTACCTTTTCGGGATCGACCTCGCCGAAGCGGGCGATGTTTTCACTTACCGTCCCCCCGAACAACTCCACATCCTGCGGCAAGTAGCCGATATGCGGACCGAGTTCATCCTTGTTCCACTGGAAGATATCGGCACCGTCAAGCCGCACCTTGCCCGCAGCCGCAGGCCAGACACCGACAAGCAGGCGTGCGAGCGTGGACTTGCCGGATCCGCTGGGGCCAATCACGCCAAGGGCGTCACCGGGTTGCAGGGCGAAAGTAAGGGCCTTGACCACCGGCACCTGCGCTCCCTGCGGAGCGGCGGTAACGGTTTCGACAGATATGGCCCCGAGCGGCTTGGGCAGGGTCATGCCGGCAACGCGAGGCGGATTGGCCACCAGCAGTTCGGTGAGGCGCTGATAGGCGCTGCGGGTGCTGCTCCACTGCTTCCACACACTGATAACCAGCTGAACCGGGCTCAGCGCCCTGCCCATCAGGATGGACGCGGCGATCATCATTCCCGGGGTGATCTTGCCTTCGATCGCCAGCAGCGCGCCGTATCCGAGCACGAGAGACTGCAGCGATACTTGCACGAACTTGGTCACCGCGCTGACGATACCCGCCTTTTCACTGGCTTCGCCCTGCAGCTGCAGGAAACGCCCGTGCATCTTGAACCAGCGATGCATCAGGTTGGGCAGCATGCCCATCGATTCGATGACTTCGGCGTTGCGCAGGTTGTTGGTGGCAAGGTTGGAAGAAGCGATGGCCATCGAGTTCGCCTCGGACAACGGCTTTTTCGATACTTTTTCATTGACATACGCCAGCGCGACGAGGATCCCTGTACCGACGAGGGCAAATACGCCGAGAGACGGCTCGAAAAAGAAGATAACGATCAGGTAAATCGGGAACCACGGCGCGTCGAAGAAGGCAAACAGGGCGTTTCCGGTGACGAATTGCCGAATGTTCGTCAGGTCCTGGAGTGCCTGCCCGGCATTTCCCGCCCCCTTCTTGAGGTTATGTTCGAAGGCAGCCGTATAGACACGGGTATTCAACCGCATATCGAGTTGCGCGCCGACCCGCACCAGTACAAAGCTGCGCACAAATTCAAGCGCCCCCATGAACATGAACAATCCAAGCATCAGCAACGTCAGCATGAGCAAGGTAGTGTCATTTCGGCTTGGCAACACTCGGTCGTACACCTGGAGCATGTAGATCGAGGGTACGAGCATCAGCAAGTTGATGATCGCGCTGAAGATGCCCACAGTACGAAATGCACTCTTAAAGCTCAGCAACGCCTGCGCAATTTCATTTTGCGGTAACTGGAATTTTGGTTTCATGTAAGTCGTCCGACGCCTTCTGGGACCCGCCCTGGGGAGATATAGCACTTGCGGCCGGCAAGCCGGCATTGACAGAATAGCCATCCTTTGCGTTGTACGGCATCGCAACCGGCGGGATATTGCAACTCAGAAAATGTGACGCATATCACATTTTTGGAGAAGCTTAGCATATGGCATCATTGCCGACCAGACTTTTTCGAGGTGGAAAGGAGACGACGCAACAACAGTGCGCATCTTGAAGTTGGCGAGGAAAAACAGACAAGAACAACCGCGATACCAGGGCCCGTTCCTGGACCTGCTTATCCCCGACGCTACGACGTGCCCGCTGATTGGGCGAGCGTCCGGAATGCCTGCTCAAGGCCGCGTGTGAACGTTGGAACATCGCAGAGCGGCGACTTGCGCATCCGATCCCGCAACCCGAACCGAAGTCCCGCCAGCCTTTCACGGTCGTTCGCAAGGTCTACTGCAATCTGCACATAATGATCGTCGTCCTGGGCGGCGAATTCAGGCAATCCGATCGCGGAAAGGAAGGCAAAGGTTTGCCTGCTCACCACGCGCCCTTGCGGCCACGTAACCACAGGTACACCCATCCATAACGCCTCGCAACTGGTCAAGCCGCCCGAAAACGGAAACGGATCGAGGGCAATGTCGATGTCGCCATATTCCTTGAGCAGGTCCGCGTGGAACGAAGCTCCCCGCAGCGCGACGCGGTCTGGAGCCACACCCAGGCGGGCGAAGGCCGAACGCACCGACTCACACAGCCCGGCGTCCTGGAAAGTACGCCACTTCAGGACCAGTCGAGAATCAGGAACGGCTGCAAGAATCCGCGCCCATGTTGCGAGGACGGCGTCGTTGAGCTTACCCGTATTATTGAAGCAGCCGAAGGTCAGCCGACCACTGGTGGTCGACGGCGGCGGTGCGACCTGACGCGGGGCGAAATGCACCGGCGTATAGCAAAACCGGCCGTGCGGCAGCGTGACGATGCGCTCCACGAACTGCGCTTCCGTTCCCTGCGGCGCATGCCACGCATCCAGCAGGACCGCGTCCATCTCGGCCAGGCCGGTTGTCGCAAAGTACCCGAGCCAGCTCACCTGCACGGGCGCCGGCCGTTGGGCGAAAACCGCGAGCCGGGAGCCCGCCGTATGCCCGGACAGATCCACCAGGACGTCGATCCCGTCACGCCGAACCTGCTCGGCCACGGCGTCATCATCCAGGTCCGCAATATCGCGGAACGTGCATGCGTGCCGAATCTTGGCTGTCACCCAGTCGTCCACTTTGCCAGCGCTGTAGGCATACGACGTCACACTCTGCCGGTCATGTTCCAGCAGCACGTCCTTCACAAATAGTCCGACGGTATGCTGGCAGAAGTCGGCAGAGACATAGCCGACGCGGAGAGGTCGTCCGTCCAGCGCCGGCAGCGGCGGCCGCTCGCGCTTTCCTCCTGCTTGCGCCACTGCCCAGACGCCCCACCGGCGTGCGGCGTCCAGACGCTCGGCGTCCGACGCCTCCGGGTCGTACTCCATGCTCATCAACGCGTTGCGGCGAACGACAGGATCGTCCGGCCGGCGCTGCAGCAACGCCGAATACAGACGGCGCGATTCGGCGTGTTCGCCGCAATCCCGTGCCACATTGGCAAGGCCGGCGATCGGACGCAAGTCGGCGGGGGCGGGCTTGTGCATTCGAAAGTAGCACTGGCGCGCTCCACTTACAAAACCGAAGGCTCCCAGCAGCGACGCCACGGCCAATAGCGCCTCGGCGTCGTCTGCGCGTGCTTCAATAATCTTCTGGCACGCTGCCAGAAATGCATCGAACCGGGCGTGCCTCGCCAGTTCGTGGGCGGCCTGCAGGGCATGTCGCCAGTCCAAGTTGCCAGTAGCGTCCATTTAGGGGGAGTTCATCTTGCGAAGCGGCAAGCGTAGCACGCCCCGCTCCCAGCTCATGGGATGACGCGTGCATGGGCCGTTCACGCGAAACCAGAATTCTGCTTTACGCATGCCATGTTCCTGGGCAAAGTACTGATTCTGCGCAGTATTACTCGAAAAAAACGGATAGGCGCACCCCGATTTTCATGACACCCACGATACACTTTCAGTCACTCGCTCCAGCCACAGCATTTTCTCCTCATCTATTGACCCAAGCCAACATCGCACCTTCCCTCGCTTCTAAGATGGATTGCTCTATCGCATCTTGAAGCAGAGGATCACATGACCGGGCCCATTCCCATCCTTGTCTATCACCGGATCGACGACAAACGGCTGTCCACGTCCACCTCGCCCAACGTATTCCGGAAACACATGATGTGGCTCAGCCGCCACGGGTGGCGTTCTCTGTCCTCGGACGAATTCGCGTTCTACGCCACGCGCAACAACACGTTTCCATGCAAATCATTCCTTCTCACGTTCGACGATGGCTACCGCTCGCTGGCCACCGCTGCCCTTCCGATTCTCCAGGAACTTCATTTCCACGCCACGTGTTTCGTCGCGACGCGGCAAATCATGGAGGAAGCCAACGCCGGAGAGGCACACGACTCCGAAGAACGTGCGTTCCTGACATGGGACGAAGTGAAAGGCCTGCATGGCTCCGGCCTCATCGACTTCCAATCCCACTCGCACTCTCACCGGCGCTTGCGGGAGCAAAGCGAGGCCGAGCTAACGCTGGACCTGCGCATCTCCCAAGAGGTGCTCTCCAACCGGCTTGCCCTGCCACGGTCTTGTTTCCGTCACCTTGCCTGGCCATGGGGCGACGCCAGCGACTCCAGCCGCGCGATTGCTGAACGCATGGGCTTCCAGTTCCAATACACGGTAGCCCGGCTTGCATTCCAGCACTCGTCCTCCCTGCAACACATTCCCCGCACTTGTTACGACGGTGCGACCTTTGCCGATTTCCAGATCCAGTTTTGGCTGCAGAGTGGCCCCCTGTCCAGGCCATGGCACGCGATGTATCCATTGGTGCGCAAATTGCGTCGGCCCGGTACTGTGCCGGAAGCGCAGCATGCACCCGCCCGCGACATCACGCCTGTTCGGAAGCAAGGCTGAAAGGCGACTGAAGGTAGCCTGTCGCCTGGATACGTTTGCGACAACGCAAGTTCACTGCGAATTCAAGCGCTTCCGTCGGTCATCTGTTTAACCATCGCAATTCGCTGCTGTTATTCCACGCATACCTTTAAGAAGTATTCCCTTCATCAACTTACATCAGGGAGGATGTATGCGTATAGCGGTAGCAACCGGATGCTGCCTGGCGGCGGTAATTGCAGGATGCGGCGGAAACACGCCCGACACGGCACAAGGATCAACCGGCGGATCGACTTCGATTGTGGCGCCGCACAGCCACGTGGTCTCGGACTACCATCCGGTTGTCCAGCAACTCTACATCGCCTATTTCGGCCGTCCGGCCGATCCCGGCGGTCTTGCGAACTTTGCGGCGGAACTCGACCGCCTGCACGCGCCAAACAACATCCAGGCGCTCACCGCGGCCTACGCGAACGACCCGGGCATACGCGCAGTGGTGGACAGCTTCGGTGCAAGCGAAGAATCGCGCACACTCTACCCGGGTGATACCGTCACCTTCATCACCGCCATCTACAGGAATGTCCTCAACAGGGCGCCAGATGCCGAAGGACTGAACTTCTGGGTCACTGCCATTGACCAGCGCGGACTGTCGCGTGCGAACGCCTCTCTGGCGATCATGGCAGGCGCGCTGACGAACGGCACGGCGCAAGGCCAGGCGGATGCGGCTCTTGTGAACCGGCGCGTTTCCGCCGGAAGCGCGTTTACGTCAGCGCTCTCCTCGCCGGATCTCGTGAACGCCTATCGCGGGAACAATGCCGCCGCCATTGCACGCGACATGCTGAGCACCATTACCCAAGGCAGCGACGCCGCCGCCGTGCAGGCCGCCATATCATCCACCCTGCCCCTTCTTTCGCAGGCTACGGGAGCACCGGCCGCCAGCGAACTGCCGGCTCCGGTTCCTTCCGCAACGATGATCATGACCTGCCCGGACGGGCCAACCTTCGCATGCAGTGGCGGCAGTGTGCTCCGGACAGAAAACGATGTCTTGCTCACCAGTTCCGGCGTGCAGGTCCACGGCCGGTCGACGAGCGACATGGCGACGCCGAATACCAATCTGACCAATGCGTTCGGCCTGGCCCTCAGTACGACAGGCACCGCCGAGGTGCGTCTGGCCAAGGATGCCGGCGGCACCGTATCAAATGCAGCCCTGCTCCTCAGCGGCCTCGGACTGTCTTGGGACGGCCGGGTCGAAAGACCACCGATCGTCGAAGCGTTCCGGACAGTACAGGGACGCACGCTGCTTGGGCCAGATGGCGCACTTGCGTTCAGCGCACTTCCAGCGAGCTCCGACCTCAGCTTCTACAATTTCGCGACACTCGGCACGTCGGGCACGCAAGCGAACTATGCCAACAATGCCTACTTCCCGCGTGCAGAGCCGCCGCGTTGCGAGGCGGGCGTTTCACCCTGCCCGACGTCCGAGACATCAGGCATACAGTCGACAACGGGTGACTGGCGCGCCGGCGGCGCCACGCCCGATTCCGCCGGCGTGATTCGGCTCCATGAGGACGGCGACGTACATGCAGGAAACGGTACACCAGGCGCAAACGGCAGCCCGACTGTACTTCCCGGCGGAACGGGCATCGGCGTTCCCTTTCCCGGATCCAAGGGCTACCGCCAGCTCTTCAACTGGAGCTATCAATACGCGAACCTGGCAACCTGGTTGACCCAGGACACGGTCCTGCTCGCGGACTGGGGTGCTACCGGCGACGAGCACAACAAGAACCGCCGCGGCGTCGTGGCCTTTGGCAATGTGACCGACCCGGCGAGCGTGCCCGCTTCCGGAACGGCCACGTATTCCGGCATCGTGTACGGATGGCGCGGCAGCAGTGCGGCGACGGATCCCACGGTGTTCCGCGGTACGGCAAACATCACGGTCGATTTCGCCACGCGGCGTGTCCACGTCTCGCTCACGAACGTCAGCACCTATGACGCGGCTGCGACCGCGATCACGATGCCGAGCTATGTGCCTGCAGCGGCAGGCGCAACAAGCACCAACGTCGCCAACTACTTTACCGGCGACATCAATACGGTGTCCTTTTCCGGTGGACTGGGCGGACGCTTCTTTGGCCCCGTCGGAGCCGGCGGGAGCGGCACCGGGCCTGCGGAGATTGCGGGCACGCTCAGCTTGAGCAGCCGCACCGATGGCACGTCGATGATCGGCGGGTTCATCGGACGCAGGCAGTAAAGCGTTGTCCCGGCTCCCGCCTCGCAGGAGACGGGAGTCCCCGCAGCGCTCTGAAACCCTGGCTGGTGTCGCCCGGCGGCACCAGCCTTCTTGCCCTCACTGGCTCAGGTAAGGTGAGGTCGCAAGGTTGAAGATCCCGGCTCCAAGGCCTGCGGGGTTGTAGTAGTTCTGTTTGTTGTAGTCCAGGATGGACGGAGTCCACGCCAGCGGCCCCTGGTACATGACGTCCGACGGGTCGGAGTTCACATACCCATCCGGAACATAATTCGGCGCGGTAGCACTGACTGCGCCGAGCGTGCGCAGGATGCCGCGCAGCATGCGGAATTCGAGCACACCCGGGGCTGTTGTCGCCGTGCCGGCAAACTGGCTGCCGCCGCATCCCTTCAGATACATGACAGCAACCTGTCCTGTGTTCACCCCAGGGGTGGATGGATCCACGCAATTGCGAGGATTGCTGCCATCGTAGTACACGAGGTAGATCTTGCCAGGCACGACCAGGCCCAGGCTGGCCAGGTCCTGCTCGATCCCCGCACGTTTTCCGTCACCGAGCCCTTCATACGCTGCATCAGTCTTCGGCAGCGTCACGAACGTCACATCGAGCACGCCGCTGAACGTATCGAACCGCAGTCTTCGCCCTCCTGTCTGCCCGGCCAGCCAGTTGTTCAGCGAGCCCGTGGTCCGCGAAAGCGTTTCATTCATGTCGAGGCCCGCATCGTTCCCGTCACTCGGAATCGCGTATATCACATGCACCTGGGGCCCGGTCAGTTCATCCGGCCGGTCGGTACTCGTGCGGGTAAGGGATGCGATGGTGGAGTCAATCGTTCCTTGGAAGCCGGCCGGATCCGTGTTCTGGTTGACCTTCGCAAGCATGCCACGCGCCACAGCCGCCGCACGGTCGCCGCTATAGCTGTTCACTTCGGTCGGCGTGTCCAGCGACGAGGTGAAACGCGTCGCCACATCGACGCGATTGCGGATCAACGCCGCGTCGACGAGGCCCTGCGGCGAACTGTTTATCAACGCGCCAGCCATGATCGAAAAAGAAGCATTGGCCTTTGTCAGTCCCCGGTTATCGATTGCATCGATCCAGAAGCGCAATCCCTCCGGGTCGGGCGCGCGACCCAGCACGTTGGTATAGATCGACGTAAGGAAGCTTTCGGTACCGCCTGTGTACAACGCGTTGGACTCCGCACTTGTCCCGAAACTGTCGATCAGCTTTTTCACGTTCGGGTTGGCGCTGTACGCGGTGTTGAACGCCTGAATGTTGGACGGCGCATTCTCCGCCGCAAGTTGCGCGGTGAAGTTCGCCAAACCGTTCGGGTCGGCGGGACGGCCGAAGTAAGCGATGTAGAGCTGCTGGACGACATTGTTGTAATCGGCAGCAAGGACTGCAGCAAACCTGTCCGTATTTCCGGCCGGGCGTTCCGACACGGAAGTCCCACCTCCACACGCTGTCAGTGCAGACGTAACAAAAAGAATCATGAATCCGAGCACGCGCATGTTTTTATCCTTTGCTTGCGAGGAGGCACTTCGCTGGAGCGACGATATGCATGCGCACCATGGTCGGAATTGGACTTCCCGTTCCAGCGATTGAGCCACAAAAAAGATAGAAACCAGCGTAGGAAAGAAGCACCGCAGCGACCATTGATACGGCACAAAAGGATGAGGCCGATCAAACACGCTGCGGGAAAGCAGCCTGATGCTGCGCAAGCGCATGCATCGGCGGCGCAGCCGGCCATACAATGCGTGCTTCTCGCCTCAGGACATCAAGCACGGGGCGAGAAGGGGTAGGCGCAGCGGCGCTTCGCCAGGAAGGCCGATCAATCGTCAGCAACGGGAGGGCATTTGAGAAGCGTACTCAATTACCTGCAAGACATTACGCAGCGCCGTCTGCATCCCCCTGCCGATCCACTCGATCCTGAACCACAGCACTCACAACAAGCGCCTGCCGGTGACGACAACGAGCGCAAGAAGGGCGACCCGTTTGCGACGCGCAAGGTGCTGACGAAGATCGGCAGTACCGAATACCAGATCGTCTCGGACGATGACTATCTGGACCACATCGAAGGCGAGTTCGAGCCTGACATGGCCCGTTTGTTCGACGCGCTGATCAAGCCAGGCGACGTCGTCCTCGACGTTGGCGCCAACATCGGCTGTACTTCCATCCTGTTCGCGGGGAAGGCGCGCCGGGTATACAGCTTCGAGCCTTCGCCCACCACATTCCGCTATCTCGAGGAAAATCTCCGGTCGGCACGATTGGACAATGTAACAGCCGTCAACATTGCTCTCGGCAAGGAGAATGGAAGCCAGGAACTCGTGTTCGCTGCAAATAACCGCTCGGGTGCGTTCGTTTCCGAACAGTCGACCGCTTCTGACGGGCATCTGGTGGAGTGGATCCATGTCATGAAGGGGGACGACTTCGTCGGAACGCACGATATCCCCCGCGTCGACTTCATCAAGATCGACGTGGAAGGTTTCGAGAAGCAGGTGATCGAAGGATTGACCGGCACGATTGCCCGCGACAGGCCCGCGGTCGTGCTAGAGCTGAACCACTGGTGCCTCAACGTGTTCCAGCGCATGTCGGTGCCTGACTTCCTCGACTTTCTGCGTGCCGTTTTTCCGTACCTGTATGCCGTGGAGAAGAACGATATCCGGAATCTCCACGACCGTAACGAGGCGTACCACGTGATGTACCACCATATCGTCTCGGGCTTCCAGTACGCTAATCTGATCGGCGCGTTCAGCGTGGCACAACTGGACGGGCTCGCGCGCCGGTTCGAGCTGCGGATACATTGAGACTTCAGCCTGAGGCGTGTCGTGGCAGGATACATTCCTGGTCCACGAACGCCGGCTCCTGCATCAATTGCATGAACAACCCAGGTTAACGTTCCCGTTATAGGCCCGTGGCTCGCAATACAACTTCGAGACAAAGCGTCCATCGCGCAGAACCGGTAAACCATCCTCCGGATTGGCGTACAGCATGCCCCAGCCATCCTTGCACTGTTCGTAGGGCACAGTTGCCGTTTCATAGATGCACACTACCGGGAACGGATCAGTGAGCCTGGTGTGCGCCCGTCCTGAAGACAGGCAACGCGCTGCCCGCCCTTCGGCAGTGCCCACGGGGGGCGGTGAGTTCCGGAGCCACCAGCTCCGCGCCGGCATCGCCACGATCTCCCTGGCGCCAATGTTTCCGGGCGCAACATCGAATGCCACGATCCGCGCGCGCAGCAAGTAATTGGGCACGATACGTGTATCGAATTCCAGGCGTGCAGACGTCTTGTCGCGCGAAACCGAGAACCTGCCCAGGATGGGCCCATAGCCAATTTCAGGCAACAGCTCGACATTCCCCAATCCGGTACCGCGCACCTCAAGTGTGTACACCCCGGTCAGGTTGGCGTCGTGCGGAGGCGCCTGCGTGACCACTGCGGTGAATGGAGGCGGTGGCGCAGCATTCTGGATAGTCCATGTCCGCGCCGGCATCGCAACCACACTTTGACCGGTGCCGCCAGGAGAAACACTCCATGCGACGACACGAAACGATATCGGACCATTCGGAAACGTCCGGGGATCCAGGTCGAGCCACGCAGAACGGAAGTCGGAAGCGATGTTAAAGCGTGCATAAATCGGCAGGTCGCCCGCCGCCGGCAAGAGCTCGGCGTTGCGTATGCCGCTGCCCCGCAACTCGATACGCTCACTCCCGCGGATAACCGTCCCATCAGGCGGCGCAGCAATGACCGTGGCGCTGAAGACCTCCGGCGTAGCGCCCTGCTGTGCAGTCAACGCGCCCAGTGCCGGGTTGATCGCGGATTCGATCTCCGCCGCGTCGCTCGTGTCCACGATCGTCGCCAGCATGTTCCTTGCAATGGCCGCCGCAGCATTACCCCGGTAGCTGTTGGCAAGCGCCGGCGTCGCGAGGGCCGCCGTGAACCGGCTCGCCGCGGCAATACGCCTGTCGATCAGCGCCGCGTCTCGCCGCCCTTGTGGCGAAACGTTCGCCAGCGCGCCTGCCATGATGGAAAAGGAAGCATTGGCGCGCGTGAGTCCACCGCGGTCAATCGCATTGACCCAGAAATCCAGCCCGTCGGCATCCGGCGCGCGATTGAGCACATTACGGTAAATCGCGTCGATAAAGGCCCGCGTATCGCCGGAATAGAGCGTCCGTGATTCCTCGCTGATACCAAAGCTGTCAATCAGCGAGCGTATGCGCGCGTCGCGGTTATAGGCCAGGTTAAAGGCCTGAATATCATAGGGTGCATCGGTCGCGGACAGTTCGGCAGCGAAGTTGGCCAAGCCATCGGGATCCGCGGGACGACCGAAATAGGCAACGTAAAGCTGCTGCACCACCGCATGGTAGTCCGACGCCATGAACGTATACGGGGCGGAGATAGATGCGGTTCCCGACTTGACAGAGGCAGTGCTGCCTGAGGTGTCCTGACCGCCGCCGCAACCGGCAAGTTGAAGGAAAAGAAAAGCGGAAGCGATCAGCGCAAGCGAGCGCAGCATAGGAATCCGTCCCCGGAAAAAGATGCATTGCTCCCTGACTCTTTTTTGACTTTTGGTTTTTGAGTATTACATCACGGCGCCCGCCATGGCCTCCGTGACGTTTCTCAAAGAACGGTGTTGACGTTGGACGCCGATATCAGGCCCACAAGTTTCCGTCGTCGTTCAGGATGGTGCGCATTGCCGTCAAGCGAACAACGCCCTCCCCAAAGCTGCCGCCGACCGGATTGGTGACATCCATATACAGGGTCTCGTTCGGTTCGGACAGCGCGTCGCCGATGATTTCCACCGGGATCACTGCCTGGGTCTCGTTCGGGTACAGGATCAGCTTGCCCGAAGCAGAAATGTAGTCCTCACCCGCTTTCGCAGTACCATCGCGCGTCGCATAGTCCACACTCAGCAACTGCTTCGGATCGCTGCGCACACCGGTGAACTGCAGCAGGAAATAGACGTGCGTTGTTCCCCCGTTCCCTTCGGACACCGACTTCTCCACTTCGGCGGCTGTCTTCGGCGCGTTCACATGTTGCGCCCTGACCGTCTGGTCGATCCACTGCTGGTAATGGCTCACGCGCTGCCAGAATCCCAGCTCCCCGAAGCTACTGTTAGTTTTGGTGTCGATATCGGGATCGGTGCTGCCATTGAAGACGCTGGCACCGTAACTGGTGACACCCGCGATCTGTCCGTTGATGAAAGCGGGACCGCCGCTGTCGCCGGTAGAGCTCATCCCTTCATCGGCACCGAGGCCGGTACCAGTCCGGTAGGTCAATTGCCCTAACGCGTCCGCATCGCTCGCGCCGTTATCGAAGTCGGCCACGAGCTGCGAGCCGGGCGACGGAGTCCACCCCATCCCGGACCCCACCCAGCTTTTCACCGTCGTTGCATCCGTGTCGAACTGATTGCTCGCCTTCAGCCGCATGTAAGGCCCGGTATAGGAATCGATTACTCCTGTACTTCCGCTGCCCGGCGTACCGTATCCGACCATCGTCATCGTCTTGCCGATTTCATCGCTGCCCCGGTACAGGTTGTAGCGGTTGGCCGCCAGCGGCGCGCTGCTGCTCAGCCAAACGATGGCGAGGTCGTCGTTTCCCTGCTCGTCGTCATAAGTTGACAAGAGTGTGATCCGGTTTGCGATCAGTGTCTGTTCGCCGGAGGAGGTCTCGAAATGGACATCGGCGGTCTTGACCGACGCGTCCGGGAACAAATGGGCCGCGGTCAGTATGGCGCGGCCATCGAACAGCAGCGAGCCCGTCCCGAAGAAGCCCCCCGCCGAAACACGCACTACGCCGTCATACCCCTCCCCTGCATTGGCGCGGTTACGAGCGTCTGTATAGTGCGTGACAGTAGTGACCATGATGTGCGGCAGTCGTGAAGGGATGGCTAGGCTTGAATTGCAGAAATTTTACCGCTTCCCAAGCCTCAATCGACGAATTCTTAGGATGTGTCGTTTAGACGCATCCTATGGATTACTGCCCGTAGCTGCGGGAACCCGGAACTACCGTGCATCCAGAGGTGCGGCGCTTTGGCGTCTTCACCAGGAATGACTGCTTGATTTTCTGGATTTCACGCTGATCCAGTTGCTCGGTACTGCAAACAGCAGCACGCTGATATGCAGTCAAAGTCGTGTGTGAAACCAGGGGAAAAAAGGACCCGGCTACCGGCCGGCCGATGCCGACACACATTGCTCCCGCCCCTGGTATCAGGGCACAACCCTGAAGCCGAGGATGCGCCCGTTCGTCATTGCCGGCTTGCTCTCCTCTGAGCGCAACCACTGGGTGTCAGGGACACGCTGAGCCAGCGAGACGAGCATGTACCCGTCCGGCGTGATCGCCACCTCGCCCGGAGACTGCATGACCCACTGGACGCTTCCGTTATTGATATCGACGATGTAGACACGCTTGTTCGTGCTGAAGACAAGCGCATTCCTGGTCGCGATGATATTGCCGACGTAAGCTTGTTCATCCGCCTGGGTCACCGTGGATGTCCACACGAGCTGGCCGGTCCGTTCATCGATGGCTTCAATACGCATCGGGTTTTGGTTGAGCGCATAGACGACCCCATGCGCGACGGCAGGCTGCCCCTGGTAGTTTCCGGCGATTTTCCAGACTAGCCGCGATTGCGCCGGTTCAAACGAAGCGATTGCCGATGTCATGTCACTGACGCCGAGCGATCCATACACGAGCACGTTTCCGTACGAGCCAATGATCGGCGAGACAAAGAAGTCACCCCGCAAGGCGTTCAAGGGAACGCTGATTCTCTCGGCAATGTGGCCGGTCGGCTGGCCGGAAAGGCGGTCATAGATATACAGTCCGGACGGAAGACAGCCGAATTCCGGCGCGCAGGTAGGAGGCGCGTACGCATAGAGCTGGTCGGCATCGGCGGCCGGCGTCCAGAAGTCGGTCTGCGCCATCCAGTCGTGACCCCATAACCCGTTCCCCGACGTCAGGTTCCACGCGCACAGCCCTCCGTAGGCGTCGCATCCGTTGTACACATTTCCCGCAAAAATAGTCGGCGCCGCAAAGGCCCCTTGCGAGACATACGGTGTCCTTGCCAGTTCGGTTCCATCCCGGGTATCGAGGAAATGAACGTTGTGCGCGAATCCCATGCCACTCACGGTGCCGCTGTCCGCGGTAAAGACGAGCCGCCCGCTATCGACTGCGGGCGGGGAGACATAGGTCTGATGTCCCAGGTCCCTGCTCCATTTCTGCCGTCCGGTTGCCACGTCAACGGCAAAAACCTGCTGCCGGTCGTACGCGAAGATGCCGGTCGTCACAAAAAAACTGCTGTTGGCAAACACGATGGGGCGAATGGTGGGCCGGTTCACCGCGTAGTCAGGCTTGTCCGGCAGCACTGCATCCCATTGCCACACCTGTCGAATGGATGCGGGATTGATGGTGGCCGCGACATAGCCCGTGTGGCTTGCCCCCCCGCGAAACGCCGTCCATGCGTCGCCGGTTGCATCCTGCCGGGCTGGGAGCGGCGTCGGATGGAGCGGTACGCTGGGCACCCGTTCGACGACGAGTTCGGTAACCGTCGCATCGATCTGGGCCTGGAACGCACTCACGTCGGTCGCATGCGTGACTGTCGCCAGCATCGCTCTCACCTTTGCGGCGGCCGTGTCGCCCACGTAGGCATCGACACGTTCAATTGTGTCGAGCGCGGCTGCGAACCGAACGGCAACCGCAGTGCGGCGCCTGACCAGTTCTGCGTCCTGCATTCCCTGTGCCGTTGTATTCTCCAGGGCGCCTGCCATGATCGACAGGGACGCACGCGACCGCGTCAATCCCTGTCTCTCGATCGCATCGACCCAGAATCCCCACCCCGTCTGGTCGGGTTCGCGGTTCAGCACATTCCGGTAAATCGCGCGGACGAAGTCGCGCGTGGTTCCTGTATATAGCGCGCTCGACTCGGCGCTGCCACCAAAACTGTCGACGAGTTCCCGCAACGTCGCATGTGTCCCATACAAGGCATTCACCAGCCGTACATCACCAGGAACGCCATTCGAGGCCAGCCTTCTCTTGTACTCCATCAGCCCGTATGGATCCGCAGGACGCCCGAAATAGGCGATATAGATCTGGTGCACCGTGCTGTCATAGTCGGCGTCCGTATACTGCTGCGTTTCATGGGTACTGTTGTGCGACAGCAACCGAGGCCCACCGCCGTGTGCTGCGGATGGGGCGTCATTTACCCCGCCGCACCCGGCGAGCAGGCCGATCAACAGGGCAGCAACCCCCGAGAGGAACCGGTTATACATAAATAGTCGTGGGAAGATCAGTCGGTACGTTCAGAATCGAGCGCGGTCGATTATCCCGTGACGTGCGGAATGGTCGTTGAGCATCCGCAACCACCGACCAAGATCGGCCTGACGGGTACATACGAAACCGGTGTTCTTATCGAAGCTGGTGACCGAGGGACTGGAAAGGCCAAGGGGACCGAGGGAGGACAGCGTGTCGGGGTATCTGGTGCGTTCGTTCCTACCGCCTCAGTCTCAGGGTGAACAGGACGTGCACCGAGCGCGGCATGGCGGAACGCCGGAAATCGGCACCGGCGTGCCAGGTTGCGGTGCTAGAGGGTGAAGACTTCTTCATCGTTGGGATTCCTTATTGACGGCCGATACGAAAAAAGCCCAAAACCTTGCGAGGGCTTTGGGCTTGCGAATGTGGTCGGAGTCAACCGTCGAAATAATATATGCACGATTCGCAATTCCGTATCGCTACACGCGCGGCGTGTCACGATTGCGTTCTTCGCACTTGATATGAGCGCATACGACCAGTCCGGGCCGAAAGTGCCGACGTAAGCTGCTAGAATAGTTTCCCGGAAGAATCACAATAAACCGGCATCGGCCTGCCTGTAGATGCGCTTCTTGTCGAAAGCGTGGCTTATGGCTCAACAGAGGGCAAACATGTTTGACGTCGTCGTTCGCGGTAAGCAGAAAGAATACGATTTGGACCAAGCGAGGGCCAATGCCGCTCGGCTGTTCAAGATTAGTCCCGAACGCGCCGATTCGCTCCTTTCTGGAAACCGCGTGGTCGTCAAAAGGGGAATTGACGAGGCCACCGCCAACAAATACCTGGCCGCCCTCCGCAGTGCTGGCCTTGATTGTCAGCTTGAACGTCCTCCTGCCCCTGCCTCAGTTGCCCCCTCGAATACGACGACTTGCGTTGAGTGCTCCGAGCCTATCAGTGTTGCCAACGCAAAGTATTGTCCTTCATGTGGCACACCGGTTGCCACATCGACTGATGCTAAAGTCGCGTCGCGAAATCCGACGCAAGACGAGCAAAACGAGGAGTATGACGACAACGCAGATGAGCAAGTCGAAGAGGACGGCGACGAACAAGAGGAAGAAGACGATGTCCCCGCGAACGTCGCTCATCACGGAGTCCCAAGGAAGTCCTCCAAGAAGATCGCTGTAATGGGTGGTTGCGCTACGATTCTCGGGCTTCTTGGCGCAGCGTATCCGCTATTCGGGTTTGCTGGGGTGGTTACGGCAGTGATTCTGCTCGTCCTTATCGCCCGAGACTCCGTAAATGCGATGAAGGCAGACCTCATGGTGAGCGAGGATGCGAGGGTAATCACTGACGTTTACCAAGCTGTTGCTTCATTCGTCGGCCTCTCTTGGGCGATTGGCATTGTCGGATTGGTCATTGGCCTAATCATTGGCGTGCCTTTTGCGGGTATTGCACTCCTGCTCACTCTCTTCGCCAGGTATCTTGGCAACGTCTTCGCAGCACTGTACATCGGTGTTCTCATTGATGTCGAAAATGACCTTGTTTCACTTGCCGGGTCTGAACTGGATAACAGCATCTTGGACATTGTCACGTTAAAGGCCGCCCGAAACATGGCAAAGCGTGACGTCTTCCCCCTATCAGAGGTAGAAGGCGTATTCTGTCAGACGCGGCGCTGGTCGGAGAAGGTGAATGGATCCAACGGACGATCGAGGACCGTGCAAAGGGTCAAATATGGATTGAATTTGACTGGTTTATTCGGCTCTCGAAATATCGAGTTCAGCAGCAAGCAAAAACGGGACGAATGCCGCTCCGCTCTTCTGACCAGCACCAAGAGCATCAGGAACGCTCCGAACATCGACGTGGCAGTCGATGCCGGATGAAGAGGTCTATTTGTCCTGCCGTTCACGTGCCGCGGCAAGCCAACGCTTCGTGCTTGGTATTGCCGGCCGGCGTGAGTAATTCATCCGGCAAACAATATTCCCAACGACGCTCTACACTGAAATCGTAGTTCCTTCGGTAGTAATTTGGCCCGGAGCCCGGAGACGGACACGGGCCTGTTTACTTTCAGGTCACGGCCAAAAAACAAAAAAGGCCAGGCGCTTGGCCTGACCCTTCAGGTAAAAAGCCGAAATTTGCTATTCGGTCCCATACACCGCTTTCATTACAGAGGTGAATTATCGGTTAAATCTGTTCGCGGGCATTTTTGTCGTCTGCGACGCAAACTGACGGAGTAATTGGCGGCTTACATCCGTCTGCTGACCGAATTAATCAGTATTGCACTTAAACCCTTTTTTCCCGTACTGCGGCAGCACCTTGGCCGCGTTACTCACCGGGAAGCTGAACGACTTGTTGTTAGCCTTTACCACGGCATTGCCCTTGCGGAGGTGATCAAGCAGCGCGATGAAATTGTTCGTTCCGACTCTACTATCCGCCTCGAAGGGTCCTTCGAATGTCGTTCCCGCAACGGTGATCGTAAAGCTAGGTACATCCCTTGAATCGCTCACTCGCATGAAGGACACCGAGGACTTCGTGTCCGCACTACCGTCCTCAGTGGGGCAGCCGATGTGAAGACGCATTCCCTGAGCATCGATGAAGTATTCGAGGTTCCCCTGACCATACCCCTCAGTCCAACGCCCCTCTGCAGCATGAGCCGACATAGACATTACTGCGCAGAGGACACCGACGAGATGAAGCTTCACATTGCTCTCCTGGTTATGTAAAAACCGGAGACTGTACTTCGCTCACTCCCCTTGCCCTATCCCATACTCATGGGAAGTTAGGAATTACTTAACCTGGGATAAGACCGATTCGGGGGGGCCTTCACTACCTCTCGCGCCGATATCTTCTCGGCAATCCCTGCGCCTGAACTGTTGAACATTTCGCAAGAAGTATGCGACGAACCGACAGTAAATTTATCAGGACGCTTCTACTTCTAGTGGCTCTGGGGAGGTTGGTATGAAAAATGTGACGGTCGCGCTCTTGTTGGTAACGCTCGTCCTTGCCGGATGCGGGGGCGGTAGCCAAGACAGCGTCGGCCGTTCCGCGATGACGCCCTCCGCAATTACTGCCCCGCATACCCATGTCGTCGCCGATTACCACTCTATCGTGCAGCAACTGTACATCGCGTATTTCGGCCGTCCGGCCGATCCAGGCGGTTTAGCAAACTTTGCGGCCGAACTTGAGAGCGCGCATGCGTCCTCCGATATTCAAGCATTGAACGCGGCCTATGGCAGTAACCCTCGCGTGCGGTCGCTCGTCGACACATTCGGTAGCAGTGAGGAATCCAAGTCCCTCTATCCTGGCGACACGAACGCATTCGTCACGGCTATTTACAGGAATGTGCTTAACCGCGAGCCGGACGCCGAGGGCCTGGATTTCTGGATGAAGGCAATCGACGAGCGCGGGCTCACCCGCGCACATGCATCATTTTCGATCATGGCAGGTGCCTTAGCCAATTCGACTGTCCAGGGCCGCAGCGATGCAATGCTCATTAATCGACGAGTGTCAGTCGGCACTGCGTTCACGGCGAGCCTTTCTACCCCTGCTCTCGTTAGTGCGTATCGGGGCGACGCATCAGCGGCGCTTGCGCGCGACATGCTGCGTTCAGTAACCGGAACAAGCGACGATCGCGCTGTTCGCGCAGCGATTGGTTCGACGCTTGCGACCTTAAGTTCCGCGCCCCCGTCTGGGGGAGGCACTTCGGGTGGGGGACAGTTACCCGTTGAAGATTTTTCTGCAGCGATTGCCGTGGCGCCTGCGGACGGTGCTGCAATAAGTGGCGTCGTGCGCCTTGAAGTGCGCGGGACCGGATTGGTCAACGTTGAACTTCTCCCGTCGTCCGGTTATGAACCGTTGTATGCACGCTTTAGCGTGTCCGAGGGGCGACTCGCGACCCTCGATCTGGACTCCCGACGATTGCCGGACGGGCCGATAGCGGTCCGAGTCGCAGCGTTTAATGTAGCAGCAGGTGGCAGTGGACGAGAGATAACCGCGATGCCGACGCGCACATGGCATGTCTCGAACTCCCTGCCCAGTTCGGTGCCTTCGGTCCCCGTTTCAACACCATTGGTCATGCAGTGCCCTGACGGCGCCGGACATTGCAGCGGCGGAAGCACGATTCGAGTCGATAACGGCATTGCCCTGATGAGTTCAGGGGTCAATGTTTATGGGCGCTCGACAAGCGACCTATTGCGTCCTAACCCAACGGTTTCCACTGCCTCTGGGCTTCAACCAGCGTCCGGAGGAACGGTGGAGGTTCGGGTGGGAAAAGATTCGGCTGGCTCCGTTTACCTTATGGCCCTATTGCTCAGCAACCTCGGCCTCTCGTGGGACGGCCGGGTCGAGCGTCCGCCTATCATTGAAACGTTCCGCAATTCACCCTCTGTCGTCCGTCTCAACTCGGCCGGAGCCCTCACCTTTTCGGCCCTTCCAGACTCTTCAAATCTTGGGTTTTATGACTATGCAGTCCTCGGGCGGTTCGCGACCCAGGCCAACTATGCAAACAACGCGTATTTCCCAAGGACCGGGAATCCCTCCCGCTGCCCCGCGGATATCGTGCCGTGCCCGGCTACCGAGGCAACAGGGCTAATGAACCAGTCAGGTGACTGGCGCAGGGGAGGTGCCGTGCCGGACTGGGCGAGCGCAGGGCGGCTGCACGGCGACGGAGACGTCTTTGCTGGCAATGGTGTTCCGGGGCCAGGTGGCATACCAACGCTACTGCCCGGGTCGACTGGGTTCGGTGTTCCCTTTCCAGGTTCCATGGGATACCGTTTGGCCTCTAATTGGGGATACCAGTACGCCAACCTCGCGGCGTGGGAAAGTCTCGATACGGTGTTGATTGACGAATGGGCTGGTCTGGCCAATCAGCACGCTACGGGCCGCCGCGGCCTCGTCGCGTTTGGGGATGTGACGTCGCCACAGGCAATACCGGCGACAGGTACGACGACGTACACAGGTATCACCTACGGCTGGTACACCCCGAGCCCGGCCCAGAACCCGATACTGTTCCGTGGCGCAGCGACCATCACGATTAATCTGGCAACGCGTGCGGTATCCATCCGCTTGAGCGAAACCTTCTCCTATGACGCCTCCATGATTCCGATCCAACTGCCCTCGCTCGTCTCTGCAACGGCGGGCTCCCCCGGCAGCAACGTTGCCAATTATTTCACTGGGAGCGTTAATGCCGAGGGGTTTACAGGGGGGATTGGGGGGCGCTATTTCGGCCCCATCGCGGGCAGTGGTTCCAGTTTGACACCGTTAGAAATTGGTGGCGTACTCTCGTTCACCAATCCATTTTCCGGCGCCGTGGTTCTCGGAGGTTTTCTGGGGCGGAAATTATAAGGAGTCGAAAACCAAAACTGGCCCGATGGGGCCAGTTTCTGGAAGCGGAGGTATTCTGCCGCCACTTCCAATACTCCACTAATACTTCAAGTAAGAAATTGCATCTTACTAAGCACAGCACGTGTGCGAACGGTTGCACCGAATAGACAACACCAGTTCAGTACGCTCTATATGCCCCCCAATGATTTGTCGGCATTTCCAGTGTAGACCATCGTTTACGTCCGTCAAGTAAGCTCGTTACACGCTCGATCAGCCTCGCACTATTGAGGCACTACGGCAAGTGTGCTACTCAAGTCCCTAAATCTGTTACCGCACCTACGAGCCCTAATCGCCTCGCACGGACGACGGTTTTTTATGAATAATTGACTACAATCAATTATTGCCACTTATAATCTTTCTGCCTTTCTCCGCGACCTTACCGGTCATTTTCGAAACGTAGAAGCATTGAGGCCTCGGCCGAGGGCACGGTCAGTCATCCTAGAACACCCAGTGCGTATTCCGATGACGGGGCGGTATGGCAAGTATCCTCCGTTGTCTCAGTAGACGCCCCAGCAAACAATAACGATGGAGACAAAATGAAAAAGAATCTGATGTGGCTCGGCGCTCTGCTTCCAGCGTTATTGGTAGCCTGCGGCGGCAACACGCCGGACGCAACCGGCCAATTCGCATTGTCGACGCAGTCCTCCGTGAGCTTCGTTGATGCGCCACGCTCAACGACCCGCTCCAACCGGGCCGCAACTGCATATGACACGGCAGTTCAACAACTGTATATCGCCTATTTCGGACGCCCAGCCGATCCTACGGGCCTGACCAACTTTGCCGCTGCGCTCGCGGCGGCAAATGCCCCGACAAGCATTCAGGGCCTCAGTGCAGCCTACGCAGGCGACCCGGCGATCAGAGGATTAGTGAACGCCTTTGGGACAAGCGATGAATCGAATTCCTTGTACAGCGGCGACACGGCATCCTTCGTCAATGCCATCTATCAGAACGTCCTCAATCGGTCCGCCGATGCAGGCGGCTTGAACTTCTGGGTCGGCGCGATTGATTCCGGGAACCTTACTAAAGGTAATGCAGCCCTTTCCATTATGGCTGGCGCACTGACTAACACGACGCCACAAGGTTTAATTGATCGGGATACGGTAAACAACAAGGTGACGGTGGGTACCGGATTTACCGCGCTACTGACAAGTGCCAACCAGACCGGAGCCTATAGCGGGGATGGTGCAGCGGCAGTTGCACGTACGATGCTTGCGAATGTCAGCTCGTCGACCGATGTGAACGGGTACCAGGCAACGGTCAACAATACGGTGACTGCCCTCGCCGCTTCGGCGGGTACTGCGCCAGCCGCATCGCCCTTTGCCGGAACATATACCGTGACTGATGGGGAGGTGACAATCAGCTTCGTGGTTGGTAGCGACGGCAAAATTTCGTCCTGCTTCAGCACGACCTCCGTCGTCTGCAGCGGATCAGTCTCTTCAAACGGTGCGTTGAACTTGAGCGGCAACGATGGCGAGACTCCCATAGATACCAGCGCGACGCTGACGGGCACGATTACGGCCTCCGGCACCGTTGCCGGGACCTACACAGGCACGTCGACTTCGGAAGGCGCATTTTCTGGAAGCTTCCAGGGCAGTAGGATCTCGAGCCGGATACCAGTGAATGTCATGCCGGCAGTCCAGGATGGCGAGGCGTCGGGCGATGCGGCAGCAGATAATTCGACGAACGCGCGGATTGAGCTTGGTGTGCCGATTTCTGGGGCAACCGGAAAACTCGCAGGCGATCAAGACGACCGTTTTGCCATTGACCTGACTGCAGGCGTGGATTACACCTTCGACCTTAGTGGGACCTTGCACGAAACATCGGAGTACACACAAACCTGGCAGGTCCTGAGTTTATATTCCAGCGCCGGGCGCAGCGTGACGATGACCGACGGCTTCGGCACCAGGGATACCACAGACGCACGACTATATTTCAGGCCATCGACAACAGGTACGTATTACCTCCACGTCCGCCACGCCGGACTAACGTACACGTTGTCTGCGACAGGCTCCCCGATTATCCGCGACGTTCCCAGCGACGCCTGGAACTTGAGCATGTGGCATCAGGTAGGCAACTCCCAGGTCTATAACCTCGGTACGACAAACACCAACTTCAACATCATGGTGTATCTACCGGCCGGAAAAACTTATACCTTTACCCCGACCACAGGCCGCAGGCAGTGGAATTTCACGCTGGTCGACTTCGACGGCAACGTAGTGGCCTCGGGTCAGACGCTTACCTTTACCGCAACTAAGGAAGGCCTTTACCGGATTAGCGGATCGGGAAATGGAACGTTTGCCATCGGTTCCTCCGCGACGTCCGTCGCGAAAGACGGATTGGGAAGCGGCCCCAATGATGGGACAACTACAGAACCTCCGAAGACTGCCAGCTGCAAGGCGGCAAACAGTCCGCTCGGCAGTGGTCCGGTCGTGATGATGAGCACAAAAGCCGACGCCCCGGTCGCATGCTACAAGAACAGGCTGGATACCTTCGGCTGGACCGGGTTCGACGACACAGTCGAAGATGCCTGCAGAGGGGCCCAGGATCCGAAAAAGAACGGTGACCTCACGTTCTACAAGGCGAAGAACCTGTCAGCCTGCTATTGCATAAAGAATGGCAAGGTCAATACGATGACGCAAGGATTCGTTTGCTGGGTGTTTTTTGACTCGGGATCAGGCCCCAACTAAGGCAGAAGTGGCATGGTCACGGCCGGTCCTGCTCCCTTGGATGGCCATAGCCCTAAATTCATGTGATTGGGTCTGGTGCGCGCGGCAACGGTCGGCAGGCCTTTCGATGACTTCACACTCCGCAATCGGGGGCGCTAGCGCACGGCATTTGCGCTTCGATTATCCTTCGTGATTTTTGCACGAGGGAGGTGCCGTGACATTTCTTGCGGGACTGGCGACGGGCTTTGCCGTCGGCATACTGGTTCGCGGGATCCACTGCAAGCGAACGAGACGTGACTGGCGTACACGACTGGGGCGAAAGGTCCAGCTGATCGCTGCACGAAGCGAAATGAAGGGCTATCGGCTCAAGCGCAAACGTCCTGTCCTTCGCAGGCGGGACAAGTGTCTGCTGGGGTGGTTGCACTCGCTCTCGCCGACTTTGACCCGTTATACCAATTTCCGGCCTGATACCCTGATTGGCTGGCACCGGAAGTATGTAAAGAACTATTGGAAGCACATCTCCAAGCCGGGGAAACGCGGGGGCGCCGGCCGCCCAAGGCTATGTGCGTCAGTCAGGCGAATTATTGTCGCCATCAAGACGCAAAATCCCCGGTACGGCGCCGGTCGGATCAGTGCAATCGTCAGTAACCAATTGGGCATGACGGTTTCTAAATCCACGGTCCGAAATGTCCTGAAACGTCACCGATTCAGGCCGACCACGCCGCCTGGACCGCTATCCACCCAAAGCTGGAAATCGTTCCTGAACAATCAGAGAGCGGATACGGCTTCGATGGATTTCAAAGTCGTCTTCGACTGGCGCGCCAGGCCCGTCTATATCCTCAATATCATCGATCACGCCCGCCGCAAACTGCTGGCATGCCGCGCCACCTACCACCCGTCGAGCAGCTGGGTCGCGCAACAATTGCGCAACGTCTTTCCCTTCGACAAGCACCCGCGACGGGTGTTGATGGACAACGACAGCATTTTCCTGCCGATCGCCAACACGACTTTGCCGAACATGGGTATCGAGGTCGTGCGGACCAGTGTTCGCAGTCCCTGGCAAAACGGGATTGTGGAGCGTTTTAACCGGACGCTCAAGGAAGAGCTACTCGACCACATAATCCCAATCAGTGACCGGCATCTTAATCGTTTACTTGCCCAGTACCAAAACTTCTACAATACCGCCCGCCCTCATCAAGCGAACACTGGTGAATCGCCCTGTGCCGGCAAACGTGCAGCAAATGAAACGGCGTATACGCGCGGAATACTGTGCGCCGAAGCTCTACCCTGGTTTGGTGGACTGCATCACAGCTACCGCCTTGCTGCTTAGCTAGCCATCACATCGTTGGGCGCTCTTCCATCGGCATCGAAGGCCGAGGATAGGACGCGCCGGTACGTCGGAAATTCAGGGGAAAAGTCGCCGGCTCATCGTTGAAATCGCGTGGAAACCTCTTGCGCGATGACCGAAAACGTAGCGGAGCAGTTAATTGCGGTGTGGTGGTCGCGCCTAAAGTCGCTCGGGATGGAATATTTGCACCCTACAGGGCCATATCTCGTTACGACCCCGAGCGGCAACATACACTTTCTTGCCGCACGCGCAAAAAGCAAAAGGTCAGACTTGCGCCTGACCCCTCACGCCGAGAAATCCCGGCCTTATCCCACACTATTCTTGATCAAGCCGCCACAGCAGCCTTCGGCTTACGAGGCGCACGCGGTTTCTTCGGCTTTTCTTCTGCGGTCTTTTCCTTGGTCTTCAGCGCGGCAAGCAATGCGTTGAAGTAGGTGTTGCGGGCGGTTTGCATAATCGCCATCTGCTGCTGCAGGCGGGCGATTTCGGCATCGGTTGCCTGTACGCTAGCGAGCTGGGCCTTGGCTTCAGTAGACAGTTTTGCGGAGGCGTAGCTGGTGCCGTTGATGGTGACGTATTCGGGGAGGTTCATTCTGGTTCCTATTTGAAATGCTCTCACCCAATGAAAAAACCCCGCCTCCTTTTGGGAGACGGGGTTCAAACTACTTTCGCTAACACCCCCTACTTGCGTAGGGAGTGCATCTCCGAAGAAGATTAGGCGAAGTTAGCTGCGTCGAACGCAGAGACCAGCACGCCGGAGACCGTACCGACCAGGGTCAGTTCGCTTGCTTCAACCGTCGTATTGTTGGTTGCATCATCGCTGAACAGGTAGACACGAGTATCGGTACCATTGTCGATCAGGATGACCGTGTTCGCGTTTGCAGCCGTAGTATCACCAACGATCGTGAGCGCGCCGGAGATCTTCGTAGCCACGTTGCTCCAATCTGCAGCTGCCTTGTCAGCAGCAGCGATACCGATTACCTCGTAAGCAGCCGTAGCAAGTTTCGCGGTCGAAGTAGCAGTCAGAGCCACGTCTACGCCGCCGGTCGTCGAACCAACCAGAGTTGCCAAGGTCGATACTTTCAGGATGTCAGCAGTTACGGCATCGGTACCAGCGTTGAAGCCAACGATCGTGTCTTTACCGTTGTTTGCAGCAGCGCTGAACGTAACCGTGTCATTGCCACCATTGCTGAGGTTGATCGTATCTGCGCCCTTACCGGCCGTGATTTCGTCGTTACGGGTCGTGCCAAGGATCGTGTCAGCACCGTCGTTACCAGTAACGATAGCACCCAACAGGCCGGTGGCAACGGAGTCAGTCATCGTCAGGCCAGACAGATCGATGGTCTCGCCTTCTGCAACAGAACCATTAACCGTGATGGTATCAACAGCACCGTCGGTACCCTTAACGGTGTAGTTTTGACCAGACAGCGTCGCAGCCTTGAAGGTTACGGTGCCGGTCGATGCCAGTTGGATGGTTTCCAGGCCGGTCAGGGTCAGGTTACCACCTGCGTATGTCTTACCAGCTGCGACCTTCAGAGTGTCAACACCTTCACCGAACTCGAGCACAACCGTACCCGTCGGGGAGTCACTCAGGGTAACAGTGTCGTCGCCTTCGCCTGCTTGCACCGACAGAACACCAGCAACGACGCCGCTAACCGTCACGGAATCTTTGCCTGCGCCGAGAACGAGGTTAGCTTGAGCTGCATCAGTGCCGCCGGTTGCGTCGTTGACTGCGGTCAGGGTAACAACATCGTCACCGCCTTGACCAACGAACGTAACAGCAGTGTCTACGAGCACCGTGCCGAAAGCAACAGTGTTCTTACCAGTTGCACCAGCGATGACGCCTTGGGCGACTGCAGTACCCGAGCCAATGTTCAACGTACCGTTCAGGCCGGAAGCGTCAATTTCCTTGGCAGAAGTAACTTTGTCCACCTTAACATCGTTCGTACCGAGCAGCACAACCTTGTTAGTTGCACCTGCGATAAGGTCAGTGATCGTCAGATCGACTGCGGTCGCTGCGCCGGTTGCTTGCTCTGCTGCAGCAGTGATGTTCAGCGTTTCGATGTCGTTAGCGCTGTTCTTGATTTCAGCAAAGGCAGCGCCGCTCAGCTTGACATTCAACGTATCAGCTGCGCCGTCAGTCTTGGTACCGACTTCGAGCTTAGAAGTGGATGCAGCGGCAGCGACTTCGAAGCTTTGGCCGGACTTGGCCTGAACAACAGCAGCGGTACCCGCGGTGAACTTGATGGTGTCTGCGCCAATCTTTGCGGTGTCAACGGTCGATGCGACTGCCGTGTCGGACAGTTGCAGAGTCAGTGCGCCGGTCGTGGACTTGGTGATGGTGTCAGCAGTCACATTAGCTGCGGTGCCCTTCAGGGTCACTGCACCTGCGCTCTTCACTTCCAGAGTTTCCGCACCGACCAGACCAGTCAGAGTAACGGTCTTGCCATCAGCGACGTCGAGGGTCAGCTTTTCGGTACCGGCCAGCTTGCTGGTAACCGTAGCGTTGTTGCCAAGAGTGACAGTTGCGGTGTCAGTCGTGCCGAAGCCTTCCAGAGTGATGGTAGCGTCTGCAGCTGCAGCCGTCGCATCAACAGTTGCGGCAGCCGAGGTAACGCTAATGGTCTTG
>Ga0196981_1000109_pt1 | contig 84019 bp, 81 predicted proteins | sample S3_2013CmetaG_FD_155462 | JGI IMG/M metagenome (GOLD analysis project Ga0196981, IMG submission 155462) | Soil microbial communities from Anza Borrego desert, Southern California, United States - S3_20-13C | ecosystem: Environmental > Terrestrial > Soil > Desert | place: USA: California...
GGTGTGACCGGTGTAAAACTTCTGGCAAGAATCGCTGTAGAGTATGTAGACTACAAAGCTCATAAAAAAAGCCTCGTGACTTTTTCACAAGGCTTTGTCGGGGTGGCCAGATTCGAACTGACGATCTCTTGGTCCCAAACCAAGCGCGATACCGGGCTACGCTACACCCCGAACTTTTTAATAACATCCAAAGAAACCTGGTAATTCCTTCGGAGGCGCGAAGATGAAATAAAAAATCGGAATTGTAAGTTCCTGATTCTAATTTCTTTTTCGTGATCCGGCAGGGAATCGAACCCCGAACCGTCAGATTAGAAATCTGATGCTCTATCCAATTGAGCTACCGGACCAAATTTTGCAAATGATGTTGAGACTTAGCACAAACAACACCCGTGGCACCGAATGTTCTTCTTTTTTAGCGGAGAGGGGGGGATTCGAACCCCCGGTACGTTTTAAGGCGTACGACAGTTTAGCAAACTGCTGGTTTAAGCCTCTCACCCACCTCTCCTGAAAAATAAGAAGTAACAGATGCGCTTTTACTTAACCCTTGTTCCTAAAAAGGGAATTTACAGCCCCCTTTCTTGAAAAGGAAGTGCAAATATAAAGGATGGACGGAAACTGCCTAAAAAATCGGCCTAAATTCTAAATTTAGGGCATGCATGAATTTATCGAAGCTTCAACACGTGACATCCCAACAATCCAGGACATCGCTGAAAAAACATGGTGGCCGACCTATTCACCGATCTTATCCGAGCAGCAGATCCGATACATGCTTGATGCGATTTATTCCACTGAAACGTTGACACATGTAATGTTAAATGGCATTCAAAAGTTCATTTTTCTGAAAGATGAAAATGGCGTCCAGGGCTTTGCATCCTACGGCCGCCGACCGGAGGATCAAAGTGTTTTTAAACTTCACAAGATATACATCCTGCCAGCGAACCATGGAAAAGGCTACGGCAGGCTGATGATAGACGAAGTGAAAAAACGGATTCGTCTTGCCGGCTCCACGGTTCTCGACCTTAATGTCAACAAATTCAATCCGGCCAAATCGTTCTACGAAAAACTGGGATTTACCGTTATCGCGGAAGAGGATATTGCCATCGGTCCTTACTGGATGAACGATTATGTGATGCGTTTGCACCTTGGAGCCTGACGCATCCTCCGATCAATATTTTATTATCGTTCGACCAGATGACGTCTTCGACTGACGCACTTTCAACACGCGCTATTTTTACATGGATGTGTAACTTTTTTAATCTGCTTTTAGTGTTTTTACGGGGTTCATTCCCGCCGCAACCAGGGTGTGCCAGCTGACGGTAATGATCGAAATGATCACGGTGGCTGCGACAGCCGCTGCAAAAATCCCCCATGAAATGTGCACATGGTATGTATAATGCCCCAGCCATGAAGAAGCCGCAAAATAAGCAACAGGTATGGCTATGACGCTTGAAAGTAAAACAAGCACGACAAAGTCGGTCGAGATCAGCCGCCACAATTGAAATACGGACGCGCCCATAACTTTCCGAATGCCGATCTCTTTCATTCGCTGTTCAGCGGTAAACGATGAAAGTCCAAAAATACCCAGGCAACTTATAAAGATTGCCAATGTTGTAAACATGGTGGACAATGTCGCGATGCGCTCCTCGTTGCCGAATTTCAAGGCATAGGCCGTATCCATAAACTCGTATGAAAACGGAACCTCCGAATTATATTTTTTGTATACCGATTCAATCTTCGTCAACGCTTCCGCTGCGCTGATGGCCGGGTTGATCCGAAGGATCAGATAACTATCTGACCATGTGGACAGGTAGTATAAAGTTGGCGTTACAGGTTCGTAAGGTGAGCGCGTGACCATGTCTTTGACGACGCCGATGACCAGATAGGATCTGCCCGACCACCGGATCGTTTCTCCTATGGGATTGATCAGCCCCATATAATTGACCGCGGCCTCATTGAGTATCAGCACAGTGGAGTCGGAGGGATGGTCCCGCGAAAAATCGCGCCCTGCCAGAATCTCCCATCCCACGGTTGTTCCATAATCATATGAGCCGCCCACCGTGCCAAAATCCACCGACAGGTCCGGATCTTTTCCTCTCCAGTCAAGCTGACTTGTACTGGATCCCAGTTGCGTTGTAAGTGATGCAGACTGTGCCATTCCCGTGATGGCTCCGTTCTTTTCGAGATCATCTTTCACAGCATCAAAGTGTGGATGGAGCTCACTCACCATCGGAACGGCAACCAGGCCGTTCGTATCATAGCCAACCGGTCTGTTCTTGGCATGCTGGATCTGCTGGAAGACGATGGTGGTTGCAATGATGAGCACCACGGAGACTGTAAACTGCAGGGTCACAAGAACTTTACGGAAGACGGACGAAGTGCGGCCCGCTTTGTAGGCGCCCTTGATCGCCTTCACCGACTGTATTGATGACAGATATAACGCTGGATAGCTTCCTGCGATAATGCCAATCAAAATACAGAATCCAATTCCCGTACCCGACCATATCGGGTTGTTCCACTGCAGCGAGATCGTTTTCTCGGCGATGATATTAAAGGTTGGCAAGAAAAGCATAACAATAATAAGCGCCATCGCAAATGAAAGAAACGCCGTGAGAATGGATTCTGTGAAGAATTGGTTGATCAGTTGAGCCCGGAAAGACCCGATGGCTTTCCGGATGCCAATTTCTTTCGATCTTTTCTCCGACCGTGCAGTGCTCAAGTTCATGAAGTTGATGCAGGCCATCAGCAAAACAAATGCACCAGTTATGCCGAATAGCCACACGTACTGAATCCGGCCACCTTTTTGAATCCCGTTATTGAATTGCGCGTACAAATGCCATTTGCTCATCGGGTGAACAAATAAGGCGGGCTTTTTTTTGGCCAGCGCTTCATTTACTTTTTTCAGCTTCGCATCGCGTATCCTGGTGGAGGCGCTTTCAAAGGTTACATTGTCATGAAGGTGCACATAGATGTCAAATGCATTCGGCCGCCAGGGATCATTCATGTTTCGGATCCAAGGTGAAGCATTGTATAGAAGATCCCACGATGCCACAAAATCCAGATTTGCAAACTCCGAATTCGAGGGCATATCGGCATATACGCCAGCCACTTTCACAGTCATTTTTTGATCGCGGTCAATGGTCAGGACGGCTCCAATGGGATCAGCTTCTCCAAGAAGCGCGTTCGCCGTGGACGATGATAACAGTATGGATGATTGATCTCTAAGAGCATCGGCAGAGCCCGCCACCATTTTCAGTGAAAACATTTTTGAAAATTGTGGCTCAGCAAAGAGTCCACGTTTGCTTAGTTTCTTCTCATCGCCGGTGAGCAGGTGTCTGTTAAGACCTGAGCTTAGGACTATATTCGAGAAGTCCGCACCGTAATTTTTCCGCAGTTCATCGGCCAATGGCCACGGCAAGCTCCACCAGGTCTGTACCTCCCCATTGTTTGTTACATTCTGCAGTACGCGCCCCACCCGCGAATAATTATCAAAATGCTTCTCAAACGTCAATTCATCAATGATCCAGAGTGCGATGATGATGCTCACAGCCATTCCCACCGAAAGTCCGGTGATGTTAATAAAGGCATGCAGCCTGTTTTTTATCATACTTCGAACGGCAGTTGTTAAATAACTTCTGTACATAGGAACCGGATTTATGTAATTGAACGTTGCTTTGCGAATAGCGAATGGCCGCAAGTAGTGAATGACCTCGTACCAGATGATCAGTTCTGTTACCAGCTGAGATCTTTTTTTACGGGTCAGTTCATACAACTCCTGTAAATCTCCGGTAACCTCGTCGAGCAGCTCCTTTCTTAGGAACAGCCCAAGAAATGTCAGGGCAGATTTTGGTATTCCGTTATTTCGTTTCAAGATCAAATGCTGATATTAAACTTTCCGCTAAACGCGGGATATTGTTTCCATAGGGTTACTTTGAATTCCATAGATTCTTTAATCACGCGTTTGCCGGGTGCGGTGATGGAGTAGATTCTTTTTTTACGTGCACCCCGGTCGGAGGTGCCTTCGCGCAATTCTGATTTCAAAAACCCTTTGGTTGCGAGCCGGTCCAGGGTCGAATGTACGGCCCCGATGGATACCGGGCGTCCCGTCTGATTTTTAAATTCTTGCGCAATCCGGAACGCATAGGATTCATTTTCTCCCAGTATGCCTATGATCAGCATAAGCACTTCTTCAAAGTCACCGAGCTTTGTTTCAATCATTCATTACTAATTTGTAGAACGAATATAGAAAAAGTTTATTCATTCTACATTTTAGTATGGAAAAAAGTTTTTGTCATTCCCGTTAGCGATTTTGCCACCGCGGTTAATTTACTCCACCTTCAATCCTTCGACAGGATTGGCCCTCAATACTTTCATGATCTGCGTAGAGACGGTCATCAATGAAACAAGTATCAGAATTCCTGACGCGATAATCGCCGACGAGAAACTGATCGGCATATGATAGCTATACGCAAGCCCGATCAGGAGCTTTCCGAACACATGTCCAGCGGGTGCGCCAATGATCAGCGCGGCAGCGAATAAAGCCGTGTATTGGTTCATGACATTGGTGGCAATATTTTTCAAACCGGCCCCGAGCACTTTTCGGATGCTGAATTCTTTTGTGCGGCTCGCTACGTTAAGCCGGATCAAGCCATATAATCCAAGGGTGGTTAGCAACACCGCAATAAAAGCGAAAACTTTCCAGACCAGATCATAAATTGCGATTTCCTCATAATAAGGACCCCACACATCTTCCTGATAGCCGCCCGCAAAGGGGATTTCCGGAAAAAGTTTAGCCCAAGTCGTTTGCAGTGCTTTATGTGTTTTCATTTCGGCACCATGCTTCGCTTTGACGGCCATAAACCGGAAATCTTTTTTGTCAGCAACGGTGAAAATGACTGGCCTGACTTCTTTGGAAAAACTGTAGTTATGAAAATCCTTTACCACACCAACAACTTCATATTGAAGGCTGTCAATCCTGAATTGCTGGCCAACCGGATTCTCCCATGCCATATTTTTCACGAGAAGCTCGTTCACCAGCACGGCTTGTTTGTCACTTCCCTCGTGGTCTTTGAAGGTGCGGCCTTCTTTCAGTTCCAGCCCCATGGTCTCAAAATACTTTGCGTCCACCGGCAGGTGATCTACTTCATATTCGCGATCGGGAAAATGAAGAATTGTGGTTGCGTGGCTTTTGCCGATATGATGAGTCGATCCGGACATCGAGACGACACCGGATTCTTGAACCATCAGGGCATACATTTTCTCATAAGCCCGGTGATCCCCGACATTGACGAAGAGCGTTTCGGCCTGATTGTATCCCCAGGGCTGTTTTGCCAGGTAAATGTTATTTTGGGTGAACATGACGGAGCATGTGATGAAGACGCACGCCATGATCAACTGAAATCCCAGAGAAATCCTCGTCAACAAATTCTTTCGTCCAAACTTCACAGCTCCTTTCAGAATTCCCACCACCTGGAATTTCGAAATGTATAAGGACGGATAAATGCCCGAGGCTACACTGGTGACGAGTAAAACTGCAGGAAGAAATATCCACAATCCCACATCACTGAATTTGAAGTCCATGCTAAAATGCCATAACAGCTCAAACCCGGGGATAAAGAACGTGTAACCCAGGATTAATCCGACGATCAGCGCGAAGAAGGTGATCACGAGATTCTCCGATAAAAACTGCACAATGACAGTTTTTCTTGTGGCGCCAATTGATTTTCGCACACCGATCTCCTTTAATCTTTTAGCTGCTGTCGCGATGGCGATGTTAATATAGTTGAAGCATGCCAGTGTGAGCATAAACACCGCGACGACGACCATAAACATGACCGAAATATGATCGTCTTTGGAGCTTCTCGAAATATCGTCCCGGATATGTTCCGACGCTTTATGCAGGGTCGCCAATGGCTCGAACGAGAAAGAAGAAATAGCCCGGTCTTCGTCAACGGCCTGGTTTTGCAGAAGCCGGTATTTCTCCATTCCTTTTTCGATTGATTTAAGGTCGGATGGATTGCCGATCTGTATGAGTGTGGCGTTGACCAATGCATTCCAGTCATGGAAGTCATATCCCGGGTCCGCGATCCTGAGATTTTCAAAATTGAGCAGAAAGTTAAAGCTGATCGTTCGCGATTTTGGAAATTCCTTCGCCACTCCCGTTACCTTGAATTCCTTGCTGTTGCCTTCGCCAAATATTACGTGCAAATTCTCACCAACCGGATTGTCTTCTCCAAAGTATTTGATGGACATATCTTCACTTAAAATGATGCTGTTGATATCTTTCAGTGAACTCATTGTTCCCCACTTGAGCGGGAAAGTCAGCATCTCCAGAAATTCCGGATCTGTATAACGAATGCGTTCATGAAATACTTTATCCCCGTACCTGATCACAACGTTTCTGTCTTCAACGCGGCAGACTTTTTTGATATGCGTAAAATCCTGCTTCAGCATTTCGGCCAGAGGCCCAGGCGTCTTGCCGTGTTGTTGCAGGGAACCATCAAGGTCTGCGAAGCAGGTGACAAGGTGGACCTCGTTTTTATGTACATGAAACTGATCCCGGCTGAAAGTCCAGCGCGCAAAGGCGTAGGCGAATATGCAAAGACCGATAGCCGCCGCCAATCCAAAAACATTGATGAACGAGTTCAGCGGATTTTTCATCAGACCCCTGATGGATATCTTGAAGTAGTTTTTGAACATGGGATAGTAATTTAAATTTTCAAATGTCGCGAGATTTTTTACCAGGACCGGTCTGAGCAGCCTGAGCATTTCCCAGGTGTACATCCGCCGCGCTTTCTTCAAAGAATACTGCTCAACGTTGTCGCGAAAGACTTCCTCCATATCGCCCTCGATCTCTTCCAGATAATTCTTCTTTACAAAGAATCGCAGGAATTTCAGAGGCCATTTTGGAGGCGTGGTATCGTTGATCTGTTTCATATAACCCGAAGCTCAGGGGCAAGTGTTGGAATCGAATTCCAAAGGCCGGTTCTTATCTCTTTCAATTCGGCCAGCACGCGGTGCGCGTAGGGGGTCGCGGAATAGATGCGCTTGCGTTTCCCACCACGCTTCTGGGTGGCTTCCCCGAAGACGGAGGTCAGGAATCCTTTTTCCTCCATCCGTTTCAATGCCGACTGGATCGACCCGACACTTAATTTTTCATTCAACCGGGACTCGAGTTCTCGCTTGATCTCCACGCCATAGGCTTCCTCTTGCAAACTGGCCACCGTAAGAAGTACGAGCTCTTCAAACTCACCTAACTTGGTCTTCTTCATATTTGATATTAGTCGTAATTGCAGTAAATATAGTTACATATTTTATTCGTAATTGCAGATTATATGTTTATGTTTTGGAGCCTGGGTCATTTACCGTGAAATGAAAATACTTTTAAGTGTTTGATATTCACATGATTACTCGTATGGTCACACCGTAGTCGTTCAGTGCATTGTTTTGAGGGCTGATGTTGCAATAGGGCCCATTAGACTGTCGGATTTGAAGGCATCCGCAAGTTTTGAGACTCTTCAGAAAATAGCAATTTCATTCTTTGGCTCAGATCAAAAGGTTTTTACGAGCGGGAAAGGAGCTCGTCAAAATGGTAGAAGGATTGTTTCCTTCTTCGATTACCAAATGTTCGCAGGCGGGAGCAAACTTCAGCCGTCCGATTATCTCTGTCAACATTTTTTGTCCATGCCCGTATTTGGTCTTTGTTAGCTTCGGGCCCAAATTTCAAAGCTTCGAGATCATGCTTGGTGAGCGATGGAACCACGGCGGTACGAGGAACATCGGCATTTCCTGAGGTGTCAAAGTTGTTAAAACCTTGCCGCATGAAGGAGTTCGTTCTCGAACGGGATTAAGGCCGCTTCGTCTTAAAAAAGTAAAATCCCTGTTTACACAAAATTTGGGTTTGATGCGTTGATACATTTGTCATTCAGATGGCAACAATATCAGTCATGGGTGCGCCAACATCATCAATCCTTTTCGCGATATTTTTTTGAAGTAAAGAGTGGGTCAATTTGGTTACATCCCGGGACTGCGGCGGGATGAAGGGTCGGCTCGTTGCGGGGACACAATGGTTTTAAAAGATAAACCAGAAATAAAATCCTACTCCCGTGTTGACCTGAATTCCGCGACTATTGGTATGTTCTTTTTACGCCGACGTCATTACCACGCGTCGAAAATAATGTCATTGAGGGTATTACATATTGACGATGATTTTGAGGAACGCGAGATCTTTTCCGAGGCTCTTCTTATTGTCGATCCCACAGTTTCTGTCAGGGGAGCCTATAGTGGCGCAAATGCCTTTTCGATGCTGGAAAATGAAAATCTGCCTGACCTGATCTTCCTTGACATCAATATGCCGCTGATGAACGGATTTGAGGTCCTGCAACTGATCAAGAACAGCCCAAGACTGGAAAAAATTCCGGTCATCCTTTTAAGCACCTCATTTTCCGAACACGACATCAAGCGCGGTTTTCATCTGGGTGCAACACGTTATATTGTAAAGCCAAACGACCTTCATACACTCGCGCAAAGTTTGAAAATACTTTTACAACCAAAACACCACTGACGTCGTAACCGGGGTCAATAAATTTTTCATGTTTCACAGGACTCACACCACCACATGTATGATGAACATTCTGGTAATTGATGATGACGCGGATGATGTCGAGCTTTTCTGTGAAGCAGTTCATGACATTGATTCCCGGATCGAGTGTCATGACTTCAAGAAAATGCAGAGTGCGCTTGAGTTCCTGAATGGCAGTGTGCATCCGCCCGCATTTATTTTTTTGGATGCACACATACCGTCCAGTGATCCGGCCGACTTTCTCAAGCAAATAGCCCGGCTTACGAAGCTGAATAATGTCAAGATTGTAATTTATTCCGGTTACCTGAGTGATCGCGAGGTTCTGGAATTTAAGAAACTCGGCGCACACCATGTCGTCATCAAGCCAACGTCTTACGACGATCTACGCAGGACGCTTTCGACGCTTATCCTGACCTAAGGCATATTTTTTTTCCCATCGAGGGCAGATCAGATGAAAAAGGCGGAATTTCATGTTACAGGATCAGATCGCCCGGGGAAAAGTTGTGGATGTGCTCACAACGCCCAAAAGTATACTCAACGCGCTGCAGGATAGTCAGGTAAATCAGTCTACAATTGGTATTAATTCTCCGCTCCTTGGGTCAGGAACGTTTCTGACTTGCGTAACCGATATCATTGTGCTCGATGATGTGGCAGCCTCCCCAACGATTGTGTTGATGAGCTACGACGTTACAGGATATTTCCTGCCTACCAATATTCTAAAGCTGGAAGAAATTAGCAGTGTTTGTCCGTTTATCTCCAAATTCGAGAACCCGTTTGTCAAGAATTTTGAAAAGGCGAAAAATTGAGAGATGTCAAACCCGATTTTATCCTTGCATCAGATTGATCCGCTCATCCGGCGTCTCGGGTTGAGAAGCCTTCGGCAAAAGAATTTTGTTCACAGGTTTAAGCGGACGCTCGCTCTGATGAATGCGATTCTGATTGCATCCGTTTTTTTTGTTGTTTATTCCCTGATCCTTGTGGTTGGCCTTTTTATCAGGAAACACCGGTAAGTCGGTCATGTTCTTTTAATTTTATAACGGTATAGATATGCGTTTAGGTCACCACGCCGAAAAAGAACGACAAACACGTTTTGTGGTACAAAAGTACTACCGATCGTAGTATGAATGTACCATAGAAAGGCCGGTGGTAATTGCTACTTTTATCTACCCAACTTAGGGTAACCAACTACTGAGGGGAGTCACATTTAATGTGATTTCACTTTTCAAAAGCACTTTCAAAGACGTTGAAAGTGCTTTTTCCTTTCCGCTCGTTCGCCTTCTTTCCTTCCTTGCTGGCAGGCCTGGAGTGACGCTAGTGTTATGCTGGCATGATTTTTTTGTGAGGTTTCCTTTAATATTTGCGAAAACGGGTCACAAGGATCTCATCTCCCTTTGAACCGATACGTCTTTAAACCTCCAACTAGCTGGGCGTATGGAAATCGAGATAAGAAAAGATGATTCAAAATCGGTCAGGCTCGATTTTGAGAATAAGTATACCCAACTCATCCACAATCTTCCTGCAGCAATTTATACATGTGACGCCAATGGTTACATAAGATTATACAATCAGGCCGCGGTGGACCTTTGGGGACGTGAGCCGGTGATCGGCCAGGACCTCTGGTGCGGATCATGGAAAATATTTTCTCCGGAAGGAGACGCCCTGCCGCTTGACGAATGTCCTATGGCCATCGCCCTGAAAGAAGGTCGCGCTGTTAACGATGTTGAGATTGTTGTCGAAAGACCTGACGGTGTGCGCAGAAGTGTATTGCCGCACCCGAGGCCGATATTCAATGGCGCAGGCAAAGTGATCGAAGCGGTAAATATGCTGGTGGATATTACCGACCAGAAAAATCGCGAGCGTGTAGAGCGGGAGAGGCTCGAGACAATTGTCAATAAGAGGACAAAAGAGTTGCAAAAACTTAACGCCGAACTTGTACGGTCAAATCAAGGCCTCGAGGAATATGCCTATGTCGCGAGCCATGATCTGCAGGAGCCCATCCGGAAGATCCAGATATTCACGAATCTTATCCAACAAAGGCATGGGCAGGTCCTTCCCGAAGATGTCAGGTGCACCATAGGGAAAATTGAAAGTGCCGCAACCCGGATGTCAAGACTTGTCAAGGATCTTTTGAGCTTTTCCAGATTATCACAAAACGGATATCATCATACTTTTACGGATCTCAACGATGTTCTTGCACGGGTAAAATCGGACCTTGAGCTTGCGATCAAGGAAAAAAACGCCAAAATCATCCATGAACGTCTTCCCGTTATTCTGGCAGCGCCGGTTCAGATCGATCAGCTCTTTTACAACATCATCGGGAATTCACTGAAATTCGCAGCCGACAGCCGGGATCCGTTGGTCAGAATCACCTCGCGTGAGTTAAGTCACGAAGAGGTGACGCGTCATGCTGAGCTTGATCCAGCCGACAGGTATCATCATATTTCAATCAGTGATAATGGAATTGGATTCAGCCAGCTTTACGCAGACCAGATCTTTGTAATTTTCAAACGCCTGGCCGAACGCGCGTCGGAAGGGTCAGGCATTGGGCTTGCGCTTTGCAAAAAGATCGTTCAAAACCATCACGGCAAGATCTTCGCGGTGGGCAGGGAAAACGAGGGAGCTACCTTCCATATCATTCTGCCGGAAAATCACGCGGACCATTAGCAGTTCACCAACAGCGGAAAAAACAGAAAGGGCTAATACCATTAGCCCTTTAAATTCTAGACCCAAACCAAAATGAATAAAGAATTCTCTAACCGGCGGTAAAATTTTATGCCAGTAAACAGCCGCTTTTCCGTGTTATTATGGCGCTTTTTTATGACAGGAAGGGAAATTCTATACCCGCTGTTTATCGGGTTTATAGTCTTTTTACCTCGTTTTCCGACCAAAGGCCTTTTGGCAAGGAATTTTACCCAGTGATTGGCATAAGGCGGAATTGGGTTGAATTGAGAACAAAATTCGATTGTAAGGCGGCATTTATTCTCCCATACACACTTCTAAACCCGTAACCACGAATTATGACCATTTTTTACGCTGACGACGACCCGGAGGATTGCGAATTATTCTCCGAAGCGATTCGCCAGATTGACCCGGATACAAAGACCATTATTGCGAAAGATGGCCGTGAAGCATTGGCTTACCTGCAGAACACCCCAGACATGCCCGACTATATTTTCCTGGATATCAACATGCCACTCGTGGATGGCAAAAGGTGCCTGATTGAGATCAAAAAAAACTTCAAGCTTAAAAATATCCCGGTCATCATGTATTCCACCACATCCGACACGAACGAAATCAAGGAGTATTATAAGTTGGGGGCCCACGACTTTTTGATCAAGCCTAATAACTTCACCTCGCTATGTGATTCTCTCGAATCCATATTCAATCTAACCAAAAGGGGTGTAATCTGATCTTCGAAAGCCAGTAAAGATGCCATTGACCACACGAGTCGAACGACTTGTTGCCAGGCCATATGACGCATAGTCCTAATTAGTGCAATCTAACACCGGATAATCCACGATTCGGCAATGCGACTGGGCACGAACCGGCCCAACCGCTAACAGCCAAAATGAGCTTGCCGCCAAATAAATTTTCAAATTTCTCTTATGGAATCCTGTCTGCGCAGCATCTTCTGTTCATAAACCTAAAGCCGGAAGTTTATGGAACCAGGGGCTGTTATCCGTTTGCAGAAAACTATTGTCCTCTTACGGGGCAGCAGATCACATGAACCACATCCTCTCAAACGGTTCTGTTTCCGAACATTGCTTCTCACCCTGGGTGCAAGTGTCACCATGATCGCCCTCATGCTTCATGCTCCGGAATTTTTTCCGAACGACAAAAAAAATAACGTCACACCGGTTTCTGCCGCACTTGAGGTCATAAAATTCAAACTGCGGCTTATGGATTCTGACCATGAGACGCATCGTTAATGAAAAACCTAAATCCATCAATATGAAAACGAAAGCTTTGGACTTTAATCGCTGGGATGATATCGTATTTGAAAACAGGAATAAGGACTACGGTGCATACGTGCTCCGGAAAACTTACAATGACAAATTGATCGGCGCCATGTTCGCAAGCACAGCGTGCCTCATGGCAATATTGCTTTTTTTTGCCCTGTCGGGAGTTAAGAAGGTAATTCCACCCCTGAAACCAGAAACGATCCGCGAATTTTTTATTCAACCCCCGCCAGTGATCCCGAAGCCTCCCGTGCGGATGGACACGCCCCCTCCGGTAAGGACCTACAACTCGAATTTGCCACCGCTTGTAACCACGGATCCTGTGGACGAACAGCCCGTGACCGATACTGAAATTTCAGAACCAGTGGTCGATGGTGAAACGGGAGGGACTGTTTACACGGGTGAGCCTGTGACAACAACTCTCCCTGCAGAGGTTCCTGTAAGGACTGTGATCAACTTCGCCCAGGTAATGCCGGAATATGAAAATGGCACCGAAGGCATGATGAAGTTTATCAAAAAGAAACTGAAATACCCGCCATCCATCAGAAGGCAAAATCTCGGCGGAATCGTCTATGTGCAGTTCGTTGTGAATGGTGATGGCACTGTCAGCGATGTGCAGGTTCTCCGCGGGTTTCACCCGGATGCCGACAAGGAGGCTGCCAGGGTAATTGCCATGCTGCCAGGGTGGAAGGGTGGACGACAAAACGACATGCCTGTCAACGTAAGAATGGTGTTGCCAATCCATTTCAGGATGTTGGAAAATTAACGGGGATTAAAGAATATGCATCCGGCCATTGAAAACAGAAAGACAGGATCAGGGTGGTTCCTATTTTTCTGAAGGCCTGGATGCATTTTTTCTCTTCAGAAAATGCCACACTATCGCGATATCCTTTGTCACCTCGTCACAAAGAAGTCTCCAGCCCGAATGGGTAAGATTTTCAGGCGAGCTCAATCGACAGCGCGGAAATTACGTCGGGCACTTTTTATGATCTGACAGGAAAACCCATGATGTCAGGATCCTCTGCACGGGTCACCAACGACACGAAGAGAGGACCCTCGACAATGAAAGGATTTTCATGTTAGTAATACTTCATGCGCCGCTTTTCCTTTCGCAAAGCTCCCCCCGCCATGGCTGCAAACCCACCCACGATCCCGCCGATAGCTGCCGTAACTACAAACAACATAGGTCGGGGAAGAAATAACGTTTTGGCTACGCGCTCGGAAAGCGGAGCGGCGGCGGAAGCGTCAATGATCAGCGACGTGATCGACCATAGCAGTGCGACGCCGATAAACCCGGCAAGGAAATTCACCCGCGAGTTAAGGAGGGCGCCGCCGATGAACGCGGCGAATGCAATACTCCACCAGGGCAGGAATAATTCAAATACGGCCGCGAGCATCGTAATAGCGATTAGCTGTATGATAAAACGCATTTCAATTCGGATTTAATTTGGTTGTGTGCAGAATAGAATTTGAAGATGGAACGCGCAGGAACAACAACCGGAAACTCCCGCCCGCGACCCAGCGGTCGAGCAGGTTATTGTAATAAGCGCTGCCGGGATTGCCGGACTGTCCACCCGGATAGGTACCCCACGCTTTCACACCGTCTTTTTCCAGGCTGACGACCATCCTCCACGAAGGGCCATGGGTCCTTGAATGGGCATTGACAATGTCGTGATTGCCGCCCGTTTTCACCGGGATTGACAAAGCTTTCATTGGCGGTAACAAATGTCCTATATAACTCCCTTTGAACGTTGCCCAGTCCACGGTATCGTTTTTTCCAATCTTCGCAATCCAGTCATCAACATCCCTGACTCCCTGCGAAAATGCCAGTTGCAGCAACTCACGCGCGGTTTCCTTTTCGCTTGTCTCCTGCACATCGAAAAAAGCAAGGGAAGGATTTTCCTTGAGCAGACGGATCGTGGTGTAGGTGGTGGGCCTCGAAAGCGCGACATTCTCCTTTTGCATTTCATCCCACGCCATCGGCATCAGGGCATCCCACCAGGCTTCGTAATACGAGGCTCCCTCGGAGGATGCATGGTTGAAATAGTCCCATTGCTTCAATTTTCTGTAAGCCGTTTTTTCGGCTGACGTGAATTTGGTGGTGTCAAGCTGGGCCAGGAAATAAGGAAGACTTTCTTCGGCTTTGAGATTGTAATTGTCCCCTTGCATGCGGATCATGTCATTCGCGGTGATGCCGGTCTTTTCATTCAGTATCTTGTTGATGCGCCTGTTCCTGTACGCCTCGTAACTGGTCGCTGTAATAAAGTATGGATATGTTTTGTCTGCCGGATACTGATTGGCTGAACTGACAAAGCCTCTGAGCGGATTTTTCTGCATGATGTTTTGATCCGGCGGAATAAACGCGAGCCATCCGTTTTGCGGATTGCTTCCGTCGAGCACGAATTTTCCCTCGTTGGGCCGCCGCACCGGAAACTTACCCTGTATCTTGATCGCAATGTCACCGCTGACGGACGCAAAAACGAAATTCTGCGCGGGGGAGGCGAAATGGCTGAGCGCTTCGATGTAATCGTCAAAATTTTTCGCCCGGTTCAGTTTATACAATGTCAGGATCTCCCCGGATTTGTCGTGAGCAATCCACCGGAATGCGTAATCCCTGAGATTATCTTCCGCATGAAAAGTCTCGTCATATGTCACCGGTCCCCAGTGTGTATAGGTCACCGTGTCGAAAAAACTATCATCACCTTTGATCCTGAACTCTTCGACCACTTTTGTGGTATTAACCCACTTGTCGCCGAGTTTATATTGCTCTTTGTTCTTACCATTATAGGTAATGCTGAACCAGTCAACCAGGTCGCGTTGCGCATTGGTCATTCCCCAGGCTATAGAATCGTTAAAACCGATGACGACCCCGGGGGCGCCGGGAAGTGATGCGCCCATGACGTTGACGCCGGGCGCGTTCAGTTGAACAACATACCATATTGACGGCAAACTCAGGTTGAGGTGCGGATCATTGCAAAGCAGGGGAGCGCCCGTAGCGGTTTTGGTTCCGGCGATTGCCCAGTTATTGCTTCCGGTGGTTGGATCCGGTGCCGGCCCTTTCGTGATGCTGATCAGTTCGTCGGGCAGGGCCAATGGCACGGTGTCGAGCGTCACGGGTTTGAACGCCCAGTTCCCTGTATTGTCCACAATGGGATCTCCAACATTTTCATTATCTGGATACAACAGGTCGACATAGTTTTTCCCAAACAGCTTGAGGGCGTTTGTCATTTCGATATCCTTGTCACCGATATTGAGTGTTTGCGCCATATTTTTCAGGAGCAACGCGCACTTCAACGGCGTCCACGGCTCCGGATGATAGTCGAGGATCTTGTACTCGAAGGGAAGATTTTCGTATTCGAGTGATTCGATAAATTGATTGATACCCGCCGTATACTGATCGATCATCTTACGGATCGTCTCGTTTTCTGTCATGAACCCGAGTGCGTTCCGCGCTCCATGTACCATCCCGAGCCGGCGTTGATTGCGGTCGTAATTCAGCACCGCGTCACCCGGAACAATTTCTGAAACCCGGCCGGCCGCCGCGTGAGTTTGAAATTCCATTTGCCAAAGACGATGCATGGCGGTGACGTATCCCTGGGCGAGATAAAGATCACTCTCATTTTCTGCGAAGATGTGGGGGATCATCAGGCTGTCAAAAACGACAGTGACACTTCCGTTCAATCCTTCGATCCCGAGTTCTTTCGGCGGACGGTGATCTTTCTTTTCTATATTCTGCCAGAACCCGTGATAAGGATCGAGAAATTTTCCAAGCGGAGGAATGGGCACGCCCTTGATATTCCAGCTGTTATTGAGAAAATAAACAAGCAGGACCGTGATGCCAAGTGTTACAACAAATTTGAAAACATTCATGGAAGGAAAAGTTTCGGTAATAAAGTAAAAAGCTTTTCCTAATTTTCGGCCGATTTCAGGATAAATATTTGTTAAACGTTATTCGAAAACATCTTGCCAAGATATTCAAAAGAACAAACCCGGAAGGCCGCACTGATAAAAGCGATATTTTTCGATGTGGATGGGGTGCTAACCGATGGACGGATCATTTATGACGATGCCGGGCGAGAAATCAAGGCATTTAATGTCAGGGACGGACTCATCATTGGTTACCTGAAAAAAGCGGGCATCATCACCGGTGCCATTTCCGGACGGGATTCACCCGCCGTCACACGTCGCTGTGCGGAACTGAAGATCGATTTTTGCCACCAGGGGATCATTGACAAGGCTGCTGCGTTTGAGAAGCTCGTCAAACATTACAAGCTCAAACATAAAGAAGTTGCTTTTATTGGTGATGACATCAATGACCTGCCGATCTTCCGCCTTGCGGGCTTCAGCATTTGCCCCGCCGACACTTTTGATTACATCAAGGAGCAGGCTGACATGGTTGCCTACACGAAAGGAGGCAATGGTGTGCTGCGGGAGGTGGCGGATCTTGTTCTTTCGTCCAGGGGATTACTTGACAAGATTATCGGTGGCGAGCCGGCGTAGTTCATGATCTGGATCATGGGTTATTGCCGCTTGCGGATCATTTGAGGTTCGAAGGGGGGTAAAGTTTAAAGTTTAAAGTTTAAGATTTAAAGTTGTTGAAAAGTTATTAAAGTTAAGGTTCTGCCTTCGGCAGAGGAGTTGAGAAAGTTGTTTAGGAGTTAGTGCTGAAGTTGTTATGTGCGGTTGGCCCTTCAGGGAATGAAAGGGTGCGCGTGGGAAACTCGAAGTTGTGGTTCTCTGTTGATCATTCGAAGTTTAAAAGGGGGGGTAAAGTTTAAAGTTTAAGGCCTGCCTGTCGGCAGACAGGTTTAAAGTTGTTGAAAAGTTATTAAAGTTAAGGTTCTGCCTTCGGCAGAGGAGTTGAGAAAGTTGTTTAGGAGTTAGTGCTGAAGTTGTTATGTGCGGTTGGCCCTTCAGGGAATGAAAGGGTGCGCGTGGGAAACTCGAAGTTGTGGTTCTCTGTTGATCATTCGAAGTTCAAAGGCGGTAAAGTTTAAAGTTTAAAGTTTAAAGTTTAAAGTTTAAAGTTTAAGGTTTAAAGTTTAAAGTTTAAGGCCTGCCTGTCGGCAGACAGGTTTAAAGTTGTTGAAAAGTTATTAAAGTTAAGGTTCTGCCTTCGGCAGAGGAGTTGGAAAGTTGTTTAGAAAATTGAGTTTGGGTTGAAGTTGGTAATGGGGGCTTCGCTGGGTTTGATTAAATGTAAAAATTAAAATTTAGGTTATAGTGGAAAAATTTAAAGCTACAGTTCAGGTCGCAAAAGATATTACGATCGGCGGTGACAGGATGGTGTTGTTTGCCGGGCCATGCGCGGCCGAGAGTTACGACATTTGTATGGAGACAGGATTGCGGGTTAAGGAGATTTGTCAGGAACTCGGTATTCAATTCGTATTTAAATCGTCGTTTGATAAAGCCAACCGTACCTCATTGGGATCATACCGTGGTCCTTCGATGGAAGGAGGCCTGCAAATCCTCGAGCGGGTAAAAAAAGATCTTCAGGTTCCGATAGTAACCGATGTACACGAATCGCACCAGTGCGCTGAAGTTGCGGAGGTTGCCGACGTATTGCAAATACCCGCTTTTCTTTGCCGGCAAACGGATTTGTTGAAGGCAGCCGCGCGCACTGGAAAAGCCATCAAGATTAAGAAAGGTCAGTTCATGGCACCAGAAGATATGAAGTATGCTGTGGACAAGGTCACCGGTGAAGGAAACAACAATGTATTTCTTACCGAACGCGGAGCGAGTTTCGGTTATCACACACTCGTTGTCGACATGCGGTCACTTCCGATCATGCGCCAGTACACACCAGTGATATTTGACGTGACTCATTCTGTACAGCAACCCGGGGGAAAGGGTGGATCTTCGGGCGGACAACGCGAGTTTGCTCCGTTCCTGGCCCGGGCGGCCGCCGCAGCAGGTGTCGACGGATTTTTTATCGAGACTCACCCTGCTCCGGAAAAAGCGCTGAGCGATGGACCGAATATGATTCCGCTCGCGGAAATGCAGAAGTTTGTTTTGATGGTGAAGAAGTTTTGGGATCTCGAGCGGAAATAGTTCCCGGTTCCCGGTTCCTGGTTGCCGGGTTGGTGTTAAATTGCAATTTGCGGCTTCTTGATTCGTTGGTGGCATCGGTTAGCTCCGATCTCAGCTTTAAGACCGCCCGCCGGGAACCGGAAACCGGGGACAGGCAACCAGTCCTGCAATCGTTTTAAAGGCATCAAAAGTCCCGGAACACCAACCTATTTTCAAGTTTCATCCCTTTATACTACCTTTGTCCTCTATTATCTAGCGATTTGGTGGACTTAAGCTTTTCTCAGGTTTATTGTTTGTTGGTAGTGATATTTCTCGTCGTTGCTTTATACCGCGAAATATTTAATCCTTCCTTGACTTTTTTTATTGCCACGCTCGCGCTGTTGCTGGGTGGGATCATCTCTCCCGAAGAGTCGTTGAAAGGATTGTCGAACAAACAGATCATCATTGTATTTCTTCTGGTGCTTGTAACAGCGGGCGTGCGCCTGATTTTTGGCAACGATCTTTTTGCCAGACTCTTCAATCCCAGGCTGAAGCCAAAACAATTCCTGCTCAGGATGATGCTTACCGTGTCTTCCATCTCCGCGTTTTTGAATAATACGCCGATCGTTGCGTTTATGATCCCCTACGTAAAAGAGTGGGCGCAAAAAACCGGCAACCCGGCTTCAAAGTTTCTGATCCCGCTTTCATTTGCAACCATCCTCGGTGGCATGATCACGGTCATTGGCACGTCGACGAACCTGGTATTGAATGGTCTGATCGCAGAGTATGGACTGAAGACTTTGGGTTTTGAAGACTTTTTCTTCCTTGGAGTTATCGTAACGGTCGTGGGTTGGTTTTATCTTTATTTCGTCGGGTACAACCTCTTGCCGGAGAACGCGAACAAGATCGACGCGTTGCGCGAGAATCTGAAAGAATATATTGTAGAAACGGAGGTCGGTCCGCGTTCAAAGCTGGTCGGAAAGTCGGTTAAAGACGCGGGACTCAGGAACCTGCAGGATGTTTTCCTGGTAGAGATCATTCGCGGCGATAAGGCGATATCCCCTGTGTCTCCGGAAGAGGTGCTGGAGAAGGACGACACGTTATTCTTTTCCGGAAATACGCAATCGATTTACAGCCTGATCAAGGAAGACAACGGTCTCTCCCTGCCGAAAGACGAGGTCCATGATATAGAAGAGCACTTCAATTTTGTAGATGCCGTGATCCCGGCAAATTCGGAACTCATCGGTAAACGTATCAGGGATTCAAATTTCCGTCAGCGATTCAATGCATCGATCATCGCCATTCACAGGGACGGGAAACGCGTTCCGGGCAAAGTAGGCGAAACCCATCTTGCCGGGGGTGATTTTTTACTGTTGCTTGCTGGCCAGCAAAAATCCAACGGCCAAAACAATGACTTGTTTTTTCTATCGGTGCCCAAGCGCATCAGCGATGAAAAAAGCCAGTCTAAAAAATATCTCGGGATCGGTTCATTGCTGCTGCTGATTGCAGGTGTGATAGAACTCATTCCTCTTTTTACAGCATGTCTCGGCATACTCAGTGCGTTGGTTTTCTTCGGCATACTCTCGCTCAAGGAAATCCGTAAGGAGCTTGACCTGAGTCTGCTCATGATACTGGTGTGTTCACTGGCAATTGGGGTAGGGCTGGAAAATTCAGGGACGGCGAGCCTCATCGCACAACTGTTGATCAGCTCGGTTAAATCGATCGGTCCGGTTGCGGTTCTGACTTCCCTTTTCATTGTAACGATTTTTTTAACGTGCCTCATCACAAATGCGGCCGCGGTTGCCATCATGTTTCCGATTGCCATGTCGATGGCGAACCAGATGCAGTTGAGTAATATACCCTTTTTCGTTGCGATTGCTTTTGCGGCTTCGGGCGATTTTATGACACCGATTGGTTATCAGACGAATTTGATGGTCTATGGACCCGGCGGTTACATGTTCAAAGATTTTATACGTATCGGAACGCCGCTTACCATCCTTTATGTTTTAATTTGCGTCACTTTTATTTCCCTGTATTACGGACTTTAGAAATGTCGACCAACCTGTATCCCATACAAACGAAAGTAAGCGCAACGCAACGTGAGCAACTGCTGAACCAGAAGGCGACCCTGATCTGGTTCACCGGACTTTCGGGCTCCGGAAAATCGACACTTGCCGTGCAGCTCGAAGCGCAACTTTACGCCAACGGTTTCAAAACTTATTTGCTTGATGGCGACAATATCCGGTCCGGACTCAACAGGGACCTGACTTTCACCGATGAAGGGCGCATCGAGAACATCAGGCGGATCGGCGAGGTATCAAGACTTCTTCTCGATGCTGGCGTGATTGTATTGTCGGCCTTCATTTCTCCGTTTGAAGCGGATCGCCAGCAGGTAAAGCAGATCGTCGGTGAAAAAAACTTCATGGAGATTTTTGTCAATGCCCCGCTTGAAATATGTGAGGAACGCGACGTTAAAGGCCTGTATAAAAAAGCGAGGGCAGGGGAGGTCAGGAATTTTACCGGGATTGATTCACCCTACGAGGTTCCCCTCAAACCAGACCTCACCATCCATACGCACGAACATAGTATTGAGGAATCGCTGGCGGCGTTGATGGAGGTTGTACTCCCCAGAATAAAATTGGAAAATAAGATCCGGACGCATTAAAGCAATTTTAGGTTGATTAGAAAAATTTTATGAGCCAGTATTATCTCAGTCACTTGAAGGAACTTGAATCTGAGGCGATCTTTGTGATCCGCGAAGTTGTTGCCCAGTTCGAGAAGCCGGCGCTTTTGTTTTCCGGAGGGAAAGATTCCATCGTGCTTGCGTACCTTTCGCGAAAAGCATTTTATCCTGCGCGGATTCCGTTCCCGCTGGTGCATATTGACACAGGACATAATTTTCCGGAAACCATGGAATACCGTGACTGGCTGATCAACGAATTGGGCGTGAAGCTGATCGTTGGCTCCGTCCAGGAAAGTATAGACTCCGGACGCGCAAAGGAAGAGAGCGGATGGAATGCGAGCCGAAATGCCCTCCAAACGGTGACGCTGCTTGATACGATCGAAAAAAATAAATTTGACGCGGCCATGGGCGGTGCGCGACGGGATGAGGAAAAGGCGCGGGCAAAGGAGCGATTTTTTTCGCACCGCGATGAATTCGGACAATGGGATCCCAAGAACCAACGCCCTGAATTGTGGAATCTCTTTAACGGTCGTAAACACATGGGCGAACACTTCCGCGTTTTCCCGATCTCGAACTGGACGGAAATGGATGTATGGCAATACATTCAGGCAGAGAATATTCCGATCCCGAAACTATATTACTCACACGAGCGTGAAGTGATAACGCGCGATGGTGCGATCCTGTCGACATCGCCCTGGTTGAAGCTGAAACCCGGCGAAACCCCGGTGAGAAAAGTTGTCCGCTTCAGAACGTGCGGGGACATGCCCATTACCGGTGCCGTTGAGTCGACCGCTGACACGATCGAAAAGATCATCGCCGAAGTTGCGTCCTCACGCCGAACCGAACGCGGCACGCGCGCCGACGACAAGCGCTCGGAAACCAGCATGGAAGACAGGAAAAAATCGGGTTACTTTTGAGGAGGTGTCGTGGGTTAGGTTTTGTGGGTCCAAGCCAGGGGGGATAAGTTTGAAGTTTAAGGTTTAAAGTTTAAAGTTTAAAGTTGTTGAAAAGTTGTTAAAGTTAGGGTCTGCCTTCGGCAGACAGGTTTAAACGGAGCGTTTGGCGAGGTTTGCCGTGATGTGTTCTTTGAAAGTTTGAATTTATAGTTTTTGAGCAGGATTTGGCTCATAGAAACCGTTTGGGGTATGTAAACTAATCACGAAAACATTACACCAGAGTTTTATTACCAAAGATTAAAACCGCTGATCTTTCTTAAAAAAAATAATGGCAACAATAAGATATTTTGAAGATTTGGAAGTTTGGAAGAAGTCGAGGGAGTTCGCAAAAAACATTTATCGGATTAGCTCTGAGGGGGCGTTTGGTAAAGATTTCACTTTAAGAAATGATATACGGGAATCCAGCGGTTCTATTATGGATAACATTGCTGAGGGTTTCGAACGGGGAGGAAAGCGGGAGTTTATCCAGTTTCTGGGATTTTCGAAGGGCTCCGCCGGAGAAGCCCGTTCACAGTTATACAGGGCCTTTGATTATGGATATTTAAGTCAGACTGTATTCGAAAGCCTGAAGAAGGACGCCGAGGAATTAAGCAGGATGATTAGTGGATTTATATCGTATTTAAGCGGCTCCTCAATTCGTGGCTCAAAATTTCATGAGCCACGAGAAATTTACGGCTTTCATGACTACGACGTCTGACTTAGAAACTTCAAACTTCACACTTCCAACCTTAAACTTTAAACTTTCAAACAACTTTAGACTTTAAACTTTAAACTTTAGACTTTAGACTTTCAAACAACTTTAGACTTTCAAACAACTTTAGACTTTAAACTTTAAACTTTAAACTTTAGACTTTCAAACAACTTTAGACTTTAAACTTTAAACTTTAAACTTTAGACTTTCAAACAACTTTAGACTTTAAACTTTAAACTTTAGACTTTCAAACAACTTCAGACTTTAAATCTTAAACTTTAAACCAACACACGCGCCATCAATTTTTGATATAACAGAAGATATGACCAACCAACTACTAAGATTCACCACCGCCGGCAGCGTTGACGATGGCAAGAGCACGCTGATCGGAAGGTTGTTGTACGATAGCAAGTCGATTTTTGAAGACCAGCTGGAGGCTGTCGAGGCGTCCAGCGCAAAAAAGGGTTTTGACTATGTCGACCTTTCGCTGTTGACTGATGGATTGAAATCCGAACGCGAACAGGGAATCACGATCGATGTTGCTTACCGCTACTTCGCCACGCCAAAAAGAAAATTTATCATTGCAGATACACCTGGACATATTCAGTATACACGCAATATGGTCACCGGCGCATCGACGGCAAACCTGGCGCTCATCCTCATCGATGCGCGAAAAGGTCTCGTCGAGCAAACCTTTCGACACTCCTTCATTGCTTCGTTGCTGAAGATACCACATGTGATCGTTTGTGTTAACAAGATGGATCTGGTGAACTACGACGAAGCTGTATATGACAGGATCGTGGACGAATACAAAGCCTTTTCGTCTAAATTGGAAGTTTCCGATATCCAGTTTGTTCCGATCAGCGCGCTTGCCGGGGACAACGTTGTAAACCGGTCGAAGAACACGGACTGGTATCAGGGCGCTACCCTGATGCACATGCTTGAAAGTGTACATATTGAAAGCGACTACAACCATATCGATAGCCGTTTTCCTGTTCAATATGTCGTCAGGCCCCAGTCCAAGGATTACCACGACTTCCGGGGTTATGCGGGACGCCTTGCTGGCGGGATATTCCGTCCCGGCGATGAAGTGGTGGTGCTTCCATCGGGATTTAATTCCAGGATCAAAAGCATCCATCTCGGCGCCGAAGAGGTACAGGAAGCCTTTGCGCCGATGTCGGTGACGATCACCCTTGCGGACGAAATTGATATCAGCAGGGGAGACATCATTGCAAAACCCAACAACCATCCACAGTCAGAACAGGATATTGACCTGATGCTGTGCTGGATGAACCAGCGATCGATCAGCTTGAATTCGAAATTGTATATCCGCCACACCACACGTGAAGTGCGCGGAGTTCTGAAGGAAATTCAGTACAAGCTCGACATCAACACGCTGCACAGGATCGAAGATGCGCAACAACTGGTCATGAACGACATCGCCCGCGTAAAGATCAGAACAGCGCAGCCCCTGTTTTTCGACAGCTATCGAAAGAACAGGATCACGGGCAGCGTCATCCTCGTCGACGAAGGAACCAATGAGACGGTCGCGGCCGGGATGATCGTGTAGGACGCAGGCTGGTTCCAGGGTGCTGGTTGCTTGTTACTGGTTGCTGGTTACTGGTTGCTGGATGCTGGTTTGGTCAAATTTAGTACGGAAAACATTTTTATTTTCATTGTTAAGCACGAATTGAAAGTGGCATATTGGAGCTAAAAGGCTCGATTATATGACAAGCTATCGTGATCTCGAAATCTATAAGATTTCAAAAAGATTGGCGTTGGAAATCCATGCACTTTCTTTAACGCTCCCACTTTCGAGTTATATGAGGAAGGCTGCCAAATACGAAGATCGTCGAAGGGTGTTACGTCAAGCATAGTGGAAGGATATGGAAGGCGACGATATAAAGGTGATTTTATCAGATATTTGACCTATTCAATTTCTGAATGTGACGAAACGATTGTGCATCTTGAGTTTTTGGATGAAACCGGAAGCTTAAAGGATAAGCCCAGAACTGAATTTTTGAAAGCTGAATATGCTTCTCTGAGCAAAAAAATAAATAAATTTATTCAATGGGTTGAGAGCAATCTGGGCCCTTTAACTCCAATGGTGCGTTGGGAAATAAGCGATAAACTTTCGCCTCAGTATTTATGAGCCAGGACAAAAGGTACACTTGCGCAGTCGCGTTAAGAAAGACCCAGCAACCAGCAACCGGGAACCGGCAACGTTCGGAAACTCGATTCGAAGCACAAACGTCATACAATGAAAACGCAAGCCCTTTCGATATTGAACAACCCAGCAACTAGCAACCGGCAGACCAGCAACTAGCAACCAGCAACTAGCAAACCAGAAACAAGCAACCCACAACTTGAACCTACTCTCCCTTTTAACACCCGCCCTTCAGGCAGCCGAGCAGGCTTCTGCCGAAATACTCACCGTGTATAACTCGGGTATTTTCGAGACGACTTCCAAAGGAGATAACTCGCCACTCACGCTGGCCGATAAAAAAGCTCATGAGAAAATTGTCAGTATTCTGGGGCAAACCGGCTTACCTGTCTTGAGTGAAGAAGGAAAAAACATTCCATACGAAGTACGCAGGCATTGGGAATTTTTCTGGATGGTAGATCCCCTCGATGGCACCAAAGAGTTTATCAAACGCAATGGCGAGTTCACGGTAAACATCGCTTTGATTCATGGCAATGCGCCGGTCCTGGGGGTTGTAAATATTCCTGTGACAGGAGAAACCTATTATGCGACCATCGGGACAGGAGCAGTGTTGAAAAAGAATGGCGTTGAGACCACGCTGGTTAAACGGGGAAGGATCGACCTGTCGCAGCCACAATTACGGGTTGTCGGCTCGCGATCGCATATGAATGACGAGACGCAGCAGTTCATCGATAATCTGAAGGATCCGTCCTTCGTTTCCGCCGGAAGCAGTCTGAAATTTTTACTGCTCGTCAACGGCCAGGCTGATGTTTACCCGCGATTTGCCCCGACCATGGAATGGGATACCGCCGCCGCCCACGCAATCGTAACCGCATCCGGATTACGTGTGCTGAAATCCGGCACTGATCAGGAGCTCAGTTATAATAAAGAGAACCTTTTAAATCCATATTTCCTGGTTTGTTGAAACAGTTGCCAGTTCCCGGTTACCGGATTCCTGTTGCCGGGTTATAGTTAACCCAGACTGACGTAATCCCCGGGAACTGGGAACCGGCAACCGGCGGCCTACACCTATGGACATTTGTAGTTTAACTTTTTACACGATACTTACCTCCCAACCGTGCATCCTCAACGCATTTACCAACGGTAAAGCGCATGTTGACCGTGAAGTTGTAGTCGCCGGGAACTGGCAACCGGGAACCTCGTTCGACGAATACAGCACGCACGCCGGGACCAGGGAACCCGGAACAAGAACAGCGACTTATCGTTTAATCTCATACATTTGTTGCTTCAAAAAAAGTACATGACAGGCAAACGAATTATCGTCACCGGTGGCGCGGGCTTCATCGGCTCGAACCTGACAGAGACACTACTTCGGGATCCGCGGGTTGAAAAGGTTCGGGTAATCGATGACCTTTCAAACGGCTACTATTCGAACATTCGTGAGTTTGCAGGCGATCCAAAGTTTGATTTCATCCAGGCTGACATCTGCAATTACGAGGTGATCTTGGAAGCCACAAAAGGTTTTCACGTGATCTCGCACCAGGCCGCGCTCGGTTCAGTGCCGCGTTCGATCAAGGACCCCATGCGTTCAACCCATGTTAACATTGACGGCACAGTGAATGTACTTTTTGCCGCTGTCCAAAACAAGATTGAAAGGGTTGTCCTGGCATGCTCTTCCAGCACGTACGGTGACAGCACCGAATTGCCTAAGGTTGAATCACGGATAGGCAGACCGTTAAGCCCCTACGCGGTCACCAAATTAGCGGTCGAACTCTATGCGGACGTTTTTTCAAAAACCTATAACCTCGATTTCGTTGCCCTGCGTTATTTCAACGTTTTCGGCCCGAAGCAGAGTCCGGATAATCCCTATGCGGCCGTTATACCGCTTTTCTGCAAGGCGTTTGTGGAGGATGGCCGACCTGTGATCAATGGCGATGGCACCAATAGCCGAGATTTTACGTATGTGGACAACGCGGTTCAGGCGAATATGCTTTCGATGTTCACAGAAAAAAAAGAGGCCCTGAACCAGGTCTACAATGTCGCCTGTGGCGAGCAGGCTGATTTGAACCGCCTTATCTCAATCCTCCAGAAAGTCTCCGGGAAAAACATTCAACCCGTTTATGGTCCTGAGCGCCCCGGCGATGTGAAGCATTCACGCGCAGATATTTCCAGGATATCGACCACACTGGGTTATAGGCCCTCGGTATTTTTTGAAGAAGGCCTGAGAAATATTTATAAGTGGTATAGGGAAGCCTATAGTATCAGGAATGCTTGAATCTTGACAGGGAACCTGGTCTCAAGATGATGGATAGACCTGCATGGCGATTGCTACCGACCTTTAAGACCGTCATTCAGAACGTAGGGTGGCGAGAGGGCGGCGTGAAGAATCCCCTTGCAAAAATGTGCTCAAGAAAAGTGCTGCAGATGAAATGAGTACATTAGAAGGTGCTTCCCTCAACAGGTCTTTATGTGCATTCCCGAAAATGGGGATCCTTCGCTCGCGCATTCTTTCACACGGTCACCGCTCTGGATGACGGGTTCGAAGGGGCGGTGCTACGTCGTGTCAGACTTACCGAATCCAGGCATGGCGACAGGCGCCACCACGTTAACTTTTCTGATAAAAGCCTTTAATCGATTCGTAATTTTTTTCGGCTCTGCGGGTCAGGAAGATCTTCATTAGGTTTTCCCCTTAATGTCCTTCCAATCAACAAGACTATTGTCACCATCAGATTCATCGTATGATAAATAGACTTCTCTTTTTTGTTCTTCGCTCAATGTCTTCCAAATTTGCCCCTCTTTGGAATTCTCCCTTTGCTTTAAAAAGTCGTAAATGGCCCGAAGCAACTGTTCATTGTCAATCTTGTCCACGATTTTATGAAGATTTGATTTCAGCTCAATTGTTCCCATATGCGTTTTCTTTCTGTTAGTGTTAAGAACTTTCACAAGTCATTCATGTATCTGGCTCAGCAAATGACGGCCCCTTGATGTAAAAAGAAATAGCCCCGTCTCAAGTCATTCATAATACTTCGGCCCTGAAGGGGTACGGGGTCTGGCAATCGCCAAAGGACTCCGCTTCTTTCCGCTTTCAGCTTTCCTCTTTCAGCTTATAATACAGCATGTACCACTTCACGAAGTTCTCAATACCTGTCTCGATTGGCGTGGACGGTTTAAAACCAACTTCACGAACAAGTTCGTCAATGTCGGCATAGGTCTCCGTGACGTCTCCTTCCTGAAGGGGAAGGAAATTCCGGATGGCTTTCTTTCCAATTTTTTCCTCGATGACGTCAATAAAACGCGTTAATGTCACAGGCTCGTTATTGCCTATGTTGAAAATTCTGTATGGAGCGAAGCTGGTCGCCGGGTCGGGACTCGTTCCAGACCAGTTTTTGTCAGGCTGCGGCTTCTTCGGCAATAACCTGCTGATGCTTTCCACGATGTCGTCGACATACGTAAAGTCCCGTTTCATATTTCCGTTGTTGTATACGTCGATGGGCTTTCCTTCAATAATGGCCTTTGTAAAAAGGAAAAGCGCCATGTCTGGCCTTCCGTAAGGGCCGTAAACCGTAAAGAACCTCAGCCCCGTCGTTGGAATGTTGAACAGCGATGCGTAGGCATGTGCAAGCAGCTCATTCGATTTCTTTGTTGCCGCGTAAAGTGATATCGGATGATCGACGTTGTCGTGAACGGAAAACGGCATCTTCTTGTTCGCTCCGTAGACGGAACTTGAAGAAGCGAAGATCAGGTGTTCCACCGGGAAATTCCGACAGGCCTCCAGGATGTTTAAAAATCCGGTGAGGTTGCTATCAAGATACGCATATGGATTTTTGATCGAGTAACGGACCCCTGCCTGTGCCGCGAGGTGTACCACATAAGCAAATTGTTTTTTTTGAAAAACTGCGTCGATGGCTTCTTTGTTTGTGAGGTTCAGCTGTTGAAATTCGAACCCGGGCATCGATCGCAGGATATTCACGCGGGCTTCTTTCAGGCCCTCGTCGTAGTAGCTGCTCATGTTGTCGAGCCCGGTCACCGTAAATCCGGATTCAAGAAGTTTTTTCGACAAATGAAACCCGATAAAACCGGCAGCGCCCGTAACAAGGACCAGGGGGGAATTTGATGACATTATTCTTTTAAAGAAGACAAATGTACTGGCATCTTCTGGAATTAAAAAAATTACCGGTGGCATGTAGAATCGACAAAATTTTGGAGGACAGATGCGGGAGGGTTTATGAACGAATATATTATCGGGGTCGTTATTGTCGGTAGGATGTGACTGTACCTGTCTTTAAATGAATAGTGTTATATTTACCCCCTCAAAAACAGAAAAAGGCGTAATGAATTTGTCATCCCGCGTCTATGTAGCCGGTCATAACGGAATGGTTGGTTCGGCAATTTACCGGCATTTGAAGACGCTGGGGTATTCCAACCTGATTGTTGCCCGAAGTGGCCAGGTGGATTTGAGGGATGCCGATGCTGTCAACCAGTTTTTCAAGGAGACCCGGCCGGAATTTATTTTTCTTGCGGCCGCGAAAGTCGGGGGTATCATGGCAAACAGCACTTATCCGGCTGATTTCCTGTATGACAACCTGATGATTCAATCCAACGTCATACACGCTGCCCATGTTTATGGCGCGACAAAATTATTGTTTCTCGGCTCGTCCTGCATTTATCCGAAGTTTGCGCCCCAGCCCCTGAAAGAGGAGAGTTTGCTTTCTGGTTATCTTGAACCCACGAACGAGGCTTACGCCATCGCCAAGATATCAGGTATCAAACTTTGCCAGGCATATATGAAGCAACACGGCTCGCGTTTTATTTCGGCGATGCCAACGAACATGTACGGATATGGCGACAATTATCACCCGCAGAACTCACACGTTCTTCCCGCCCTGATCCGGAGGTTTTATGAAGCGAAGGTTTCGCAAAAAGATGAAGTGATCATTTGGGGCACTGGCCAGCCATTGAGGGAGTTCATGTTTTCGGATGATCTGGCAAAAGCCTGTTATTTTCTCATGTTGCATTATGAGGAAAGCGACTTCATCAATGTGGGAACGGGTGAGGAAATTTCTATTCGGGATCTGGCAAAACTCATCGGAAAGATCGTTGGGTATCACGGTCGGATCGCCTTCGACTCATCAAAGCCCGATGGCACTCCGCGGAAGCTTATGGATAGTTCCAGGCTTCACGCGTTGGGTTTTCGGCACGAAACTTCACTGGAAGAAGGTATCACAAAAGCCTATCAGGATTACGTTGCAAAGCAAGTCGAATACAGTCAACAAAAATGAAAAAAGCATTTATCACCGGCATTACCGGACAGGACGGCGCATATCTGGCGGAATATCTTTTGGATAAGGGGTATGAAGTACATGGTTTGAAAAGACGTTCCTCTTTATTTAACACCGATCGGATCGATCATCTTTACCAGGACCCGCACGAAAAGGGTGCTCGCATGAAATTGCATTATGGAGACCTGACGGACTCTACCAACCTTATTCGGTTGATCCAGGAAATTCAGCCCGATGAAATATACAACCTGGGCGCGATGAGCCATGTGCGGGTGAGCTTTGAAATGCCGGAGTACGTTGCCAATACCGATGCCGTGGGAACTTTGCGGATCCTCGAAGCGGTGAGAATACTTGGCTTGATTGAAAAGACAAAAATTTACCAGGCCTCAACGTCCGAGTTGTATGGTAAAGTACAGGAGATCCCCCAGACCGAGCGTACTGCATTTTACCCGAGATCTCCATATGCAGTCGCAAAGCTCTACGCCTACTGGATCACCATTAACTATCGGGAAGCTTACAACATGTATGCTTGTAACGGAATCCTGTTCAATCATGAATCCCCGTTGCGCGGTGAAACTTTTGTGTCACGAAAGATCACCCGCGGTGTGGCGCGTATAGTTCTTGGGTTGCAGCAGAAGTTATTCCTTGGCAATCTCGAGGCAAAACGTGACTGGGGCCATGCCCGCGATTACATTGAAGCGATGCATCTGATCCTGCAACAGCCCCGTGCGGAGGATTATGTGATCGCCACGGGCGCGACCACGTCTGTGCGTGATTTTCTATCCCGGTCATTTGAACGTGTTGGTGTCATACTTGCCTTTAAGGGGAAAGGCGTCGATGAGATCGGTATTGTCGACCAGCTTTTGAATGTCCCCGGGGAATGCAGGCTTAAAACCGGTGACGAGATCGTTGCGATCGACCCGCGATATTTCAGGCCGACAGAGGTTGATCTTTTATTGGGCGATCCGGCAAAGGCCAGGGAGATCCTTGGGTGGAAGCCGAAATACAATGTCAATGACCTCCTCAATGAAATGGTGGATTCGGATCTCGACCTCATGAGAAGAGAAAGTCACCTGAAGCAAGGTGGCTTCCGTGTGTTTAATTATCATGAGTAGCGCGATATTCCCCCATGGCGGTATCCAGACATTGGTTTGTTTTTTATACGAAGAGCCGGCAGGAAAAAAAAGTAAAAGACCTGTTAGGCCGTGCGGGTTATGAGGTGTTTCTGCCAACCCAAAAAGTCATGCGCCAATGGAGTGACCGCAAGAAAAAAGTGGAGCTGCCGCTCTTCAACTCGTACATTTTCGTGAAGGATCATCAACATCGCATTCCCGCGATCTTGCAAACTCCGGGGGTTTCCAGGACGATACAATCAAACGGCAAACCCGCGGTCCTGAGAGAGGATGAGGTCGAACTCATCAAAAGATTTGTCGCGACAGGTTTGTTTCTGGAAACCACAGCCGGTAATGCTGACATTTTCAAGACAGGTGACAAGGCCACGATCATTGACGGCCCGTTGAAAGGGGTTACCGGCATTATCCTCCAGGATATTCAGGGGGAGAAACTGAACGTGCTGATTGAGGGAATAGACCAGGTAATTAAGGTCCATATCCCTCCTTTTCTGTTAAAAAAGCAATAAAAAAGCAAGTTTTTTCACTCTAAAGTGAGTAATTAATTTACTCATTTTTGTACCTTGGACCCCGTGCTCGAACACCTGATCACATCCCGGACACGCGTCAAGATGCTGTTAAAGTTCTTTTTAAACAGCCACGCGAAAGCCCATTTACGCGGGCTTGCCGACGAATTCGGAGAATCGACCAATGCCATTCGCCATGAATTGAACAACCTGTCAAAAGCTGGCTATCTGGTTGCCAATGGCAAAGGGAATATGATAGAGTACAGTGCCAATATTGAGCATCCCCTTTATCCCGAATTAAAGAACCTGATCCACAAGTACACGGGAATTGACAAGATCATCGGCAACATTATCAATAAGATGATCTCACGGTTGGGGAAACTCGAAATGGCGCTGATAACCGGCGATTATGCCAACGGTAAGGATAGTGGCTTGATCGATCTTGTCCTGGTAGGAGAGATCAATGAGCCCAACCTGCACGGATACGTGAAGAAAGCAGAGGCCCTGATACACCGGAAGATCCGTACACTTGTGTTGAGTAAAGAGGAGTTTGAAAAAAATAAAGAAAACCTGAAGTCGGCGACAGCCCTTTGGCTCTGGAAAAGAGACAGCGGGTTGTTGTGATCCTGGTCTTCGTTCGACTGCTGCTCACCCGTTGCATCAATGGGACTGAGGAGGCGGAGCTTTAAACGGACACAGCTGAAAACCCCTCGCTGACTTTAGAAACATCATTCAAAGCCGTATATTTGGACCCTTTGATAAAATCCAACACGATTGCATGACCCGAATTTGGCTATTTATATCTGTATGCCTTTTTTTTAGCGCTTGTGTTCCAAACAGGAAGATTGTTTACCTCCAGAAGAACGACCTCAAAAACAGGAAACAAATTCCGAAGGATAGCGTGTTGCGCACCCATACCATGCAAATCCAGGAGTACAGGATACAGCCCCTGGACATTTTAAGCATCCAGTTTGAGAGCCTGACCACAGATGAATTTGATTTTTTTACCAAATCTGCTCCCAACGTTGGATTTGGAGGCGGGGCCTCACCAATGACCGGCCTTATGGTTGACGTTAACGGGCAGGTTGAATATCCGGTCGTAGGAAAAATAAAGTTGGCGGGCCTTACGATTTTTGAGGCGCAGAACAAACTTCAGGGAATTGCCCATCAGTATTTACGGGATGTAGTCGTTAGGGTACGGATGTTAAATTTCAGATACACCTTATTGGGTGAAGTGAATGGGGAGCGAACAGTTGTTGTCAATAATCCGAGGCTGACCATCATGGAAGCGATTGCGCAGGGTGGAGGTCTCACCGAACTGGCAGACCGTTCCACGGTCAAGGTTATCCGGCAGGTTGGCGCTGAAGCGCAGGTGTTTTATGTCAATTTGCTGAAAGAAGATTACATCGAATCACCGTTTTATTATGTCCAGCAAAACGATGTGATCATAGTGCCACCGCTGAGACAGCGTACGTTCAAGAAATACTTTTTCTCTAACCTTGGATCGATTACAGCGACCATTTCTGCATTCTTATTTTTCTTAACGATTACGGAACGGTTTTGAAACACGTGGAACCTTCATTTGATTTCTCATCCAACGGCGCAGATAAGCCCGCTGCTCCTGGCGGCATTGATTTGAACTACAAACGCGTTCTTTCGCGCATACTGGAATACTGGTACCTGATTGCGCTCTCGATTATCGTTGCGTTGAGCGGTGCCTATTTGATTAACCGTTACAGCACCCGCATTTATCCGGTAAAGGCGTCGATTATCATTTTGCAAAGTGAAGAAAATGCCGGTTCGAAATTCTTATACAACAATGAGCTTGTAAGCCCGTTCAGGAATTATTTTAATGAGCTTTATATCATGCGGTCTTATCCGCTGTTGGAAAAAGTAGTGAAGGAGTTGAATTTTGATGTGTCTTATTACCGGGAAGGTAATATCAAAACAACCGAATATTACGATACCAACTTCCCAATAGAAATTAAGATTATTCCCGGGGCAAACATGCCATACGGAAGAGCCATCAATCTGGCGATCAATCCGGATGAGACTTTTTCAATAGACCTTTTATTGGAAGATGATAAAATTTCTGACAGGACTTTCAAAAACCTGGCATTTAACGATACCATTGCAATCAACGGATACTCCCTGGTCTTTCGCAAAAGAGGAGATTTAAAGGATTTAAAAGGTCAGCTTTTTTTGGTGAGGTTCAATAATCCATTCAACCTGGCAAGGGCATATTCGGCGCGACTTGTTGTAAATTGGGCGGGCGCCGGCGCGTCCGTTGTGGACCTTGAGGTGAAAGGCGAGGTCCCCGAAAAAGAGATGAATTTTCTTTCTAAGTTCATTGAGAAATACCAGGAGTATGATATAGAAAAAAAGAACAAGATGGCCACCATGGCGCTGAAGTTCCTGGATTCCCAGATCCGGTTTATGGGCGACTCGCTTAACCTGCTGGAAGATAAGGTTGAGAATTTTAAACGCCGCAATATTATTACGAATTTAGGAACCGAGACCAATCGGTTATATTTAAAAGTTCAGGGTCTGGAGGAGCAGCGTTTCAATTTCAGACTGAAAGAAAACTATTACAATTATATTGTTTCACTCCTGGCCAACGAAAAGTATGACGGAATCTTTACTCCATCCAGCGTCGGTGTATCTGACAATGTTGTGTCAAGCCTGATCACGTCCCTGATCGAAGCCCGTGCCAAATTGAACCGTTACCAGGGTATTGAGAATCGCGCAGACAATCCCCTCTACCAGGAAACACAGATGCGTATTCGCCAGATCAAGGATGATATACTCAAGACGATCGACAATACAAGAAAAACGGAGAACATCAATATTAAATTCATCAACGAACAGATCGCCCTGGTCGAAAAAGAGATTTCCAAATTACCTGGTTCTGAACGCGAATTGATCGATATTCAGCGTGACTACTCTATTAAAGAGCAGTTATATGTGTTTCTCTTGCAAAAGCGTACTGAGGCCGGGTTGTCAAAAGCTTCCACTACGTCCGATATCGTTGTTGTGAACCCACCGCTTTCAGCGGGGCCTGTCAGTCCGAAGGTGAAGCAAAACTATTTATTTGCACTGGCTCTTGGACTGTTACTTCCCCTGCTTTGTTTTGTGATTGCAGAAGTATTGAATGATAAAATTCAGTCCAAAGAGGATATCGAAAAAATTACCGATGCGCCGATGATTGGCGGCATCGGCCATAACCCCAGTGGGCACAACCTGATCACGCTGAATAAGCCGCGGTCAGCCATCGCAGAGTCTTTCCGCGCATTGCGATCGAACCTGAACTACTTTACCGGAAACCGGGACCGTCTCGTGTTTATGGTGACATCGTCGATACCCGGTGAAGGCAAATCTTTTACAACCCTGAATCTTGCAACCGTTTTGGCGATGGCCGGTAAACGGACCGTTGTCGTCGGGGCGGACCTGAGAAGGCCGAAGTTGTACGATGATCTTGGCCTGAACAACGATCAGGGATTAAGCCAGTATCTATCCGGAATGATCTCACTCAAGGAGATCGTTCAAACCACCGCGGTTGAAAACCTGTATCTTATTCCCGGCGGGCCGAAACCCCCCAATCCCAGTGAGTTGCTGATCAGGCCCCTTGTGGAGGAGTTTATTGCGACACTCCGGCAGCAATTTGATTACATTGTGATCGATACACCACCTCTGTCGTTTGTTGCCGATGCCTTTGTGCTGTCGAAGTTCGCCGATCATACGCTTTACGTGGTAAGGCAGAATTTTACTCCGCGGGAAGTGCTTTTTTCTTTAAATGAATTTTATCAGACTGGAAAGCTCACCAAAGTGAGTATTTTGTTTAATGACCTTCGTAAATCCGGTCTTGGATATGGCTATGGTTACGGTGGGTATGGATATGGGTATTCGTATCGTTATGCCAGCGAAAAAAGTAAAAAAGGTGAGAGCAGCTATTATTCAGAGTAAGTGATACACGGACCCCGTCTATCCTGATAAAAAAGCTTAGCCTACAATTCACAATTTGCAGCTGTGTACTCCAATCTGAAGCGACCCGCAAAGTTCCTGCTATGAATAATTCCGACGAATGGGATCTTGAGATAAAATCGAAGCCGAAGGTTTTCGATTTTAATTTTTCCGAGATCTGGCGATACAAAGACTTGATGCTGCTTTTTGTAAAACGCGATTTCATTGCGCAGTACAAGCAAACTGTCCTTGGGCCCCTGTGGCACCTGATCCAGCCGATTCTTACGACGATTATCTTTCTGATCCTGTTTTCACGAATAGCCCGGATACCGACTGACGGCGTGCATCCGATCGTGTTTTATATGGCGGGAATTTCGATCTGGAATTACTTTTCTGCATGCCTGACCAGCACGTCCAACACCTTTTTGGCAAATGCCTCAATATTTGGAAAAGTCTATTTTCCCCGTCTCGTCACTCCCTTATCCGTCACATTATCCAATATGATTCGGTTCGGAATACAATTCATGCTGTTAATTGCCATCATGATCTGGTTTCATTTTCATGGATATCCGATTCAAATGAGCTTCAATTGGCTGATCATTCCTGTTTTGGTTGTTTTATTGGCAGGTATCGCCTTCGGACTGGGCATCATTGTTTCATCTGTCACTACGCGCTACAGGGATTTTGCAGTACTGATGTCATTCATTGTTCAGCTTGGAATGTATGTTACCCCGGTCGCGTACCCAATGACATACCTGGAGGGCACGCCATACGGTTCAATTATCCGGCTGAATCCACTGACCGGCATCGTCGAGGCATTTAGGTACGCACTATTGGGCAAAGGGTCGTTCCTTCCTGGTGATCTTGTATATAGCGCAGGATTTATGCTCGTCGTGCTTTTTATCGGGCTGACGTTATTTAACCGGGTTGAAAAGACTTTCATGGATACGGTGTAGTCAGCGCGAACGTGATTATCAGGCAAAACGAATAGCAGAGATGAAGACGGTGATCAAAGTTGAAGATGTATCGAAGCAATACCGGCTTGGAAAGATCGGAACCGGATCGTTCGCCCATGATGTTAACCGGTGGTGGTACCGTATGCGTGGCAAGGAGGATCCTTACCTTAAAATTGGCGAAGTCAGCGACAGGTCCATCAAGGTGAGCAGCGAATATATCTGGGCACTGCGGAATGTTTCCTTTGATGTTAAGCAAGGGGATGTTGTTGGCATTATCGGAAAGAATGGTGCCGGAAAAAGTACGCTGTTAAAAATTCTAAGCCGGACAACATTGCCAACTACGGGCGGCGTAAAAGTAAAGGGTAGAATAGCAAGCCTACTGGAAGTTGGCACCGGGTTTCATCCGGAGTTGACTGGAAGAGAAAACATTTTTCTGAATGGCGCCATCCTGGGCATGACCAAAAAAGAGATCCGGGCTAAGTTCGACGAGATCGTGGATTTTTCCGGCGTGGAAAAATATATCGATACACCGGTAAAACGATACAGCAGTGGGATGTACGTCAGGTTGGCTTTCGGTGTTGCAGCCCACCTTGAGCCCGAAATTTTGATCGTTGACGAGGTGCTAGCCGTTGGTGATGCAGAATTTCAAAAAAAGGCGCTCGGCAAAATGGAGGCTGTTAGCAAAGGTGAAGGTCGCACCGTCCTGTTTGTCAGCCACAATATGTCTGCAGTGTCTGCCTTGTGCAAATCAACCGTTGTTCTTGAAAATGGCGTTGTGGTTTACAATGACTCTGCGGAAAATGGCATTGCATATTATCTCAATCATATCATAAAAAATGTAACGAAGAATGCCTGGGATAACGGGTCGAGACCCGGCAATGAAACTGCGCGCCTTGTCGCAACACGCCTGGTATCGCCCTCCGGCACGGATATTCAGAACGTTGATGTTAATCAAAAGTTTGGCGTTGAAATCACCTTCGAAGTCATGCAGGACAATGTGAGGTTGTTTCCCAACATTCATTTTTTTTCGAAGAAGAACGAATATCTATTTGTCAGCGGTATGAGTAAAGCTGATCCGGAAGTGAGAGCGCCAGGGATTTATACTGTTACGGTATGGGTACCATCCAATTTATTAAACGAAGGTGGGTACATTGCAGGTGTTGCACTATCATCGTTCAATCCCACAAAGGTGCATTTTTACGAGCGGGAAGCGCTGGTTTTTGACGTAGCCGAGGAGAATTACAATAATCGGGGCAATGACTTCATCCACAAAATACCCGGCTTTTTCAGGCCGTCTTTGAATTGGGACTTAAACACGATCACTAAAAAATGAAAGTAGTCATATTTGCGGGAGGTTACGGAACCCGGCTGATGGAAGAAACAGAAGCCCGGCCAAAACCGATGGTTGAGATCGGTGGCAAACCGATCCTTTGGCATATCATGAAGATCTATTCAGCCTATGGATACAATGATTTTATTATATGCCTGGGATATAAAGGCTACATGATCAAGGAGTACTTTATGAACTATTTCATTCATAACTCCGACGTTACGATAGACCTGGAGACCAATCACCTGATGATCCACCAGTCGAAAAGCGAGAAGTTTAAAGTCACGCTCATTGATACGGGAATCAGCACCAAAACCGCAGGCAGGTTAAAGAGAATTCAAAACGTGGTTGGCGACGCCCCCTTCATGTTGACGTACGGCGATGGGGTTACCGATTTGAACATTAAGGACCTGATCTCTTTCCACAAAAAAAGTGGTAAGATTGCCACGATCACTTCCATACAGCCATCTGGCCGTTTTGGCTCACTGGATATTGATCGGGATCATAACGTGACCCGATTCGTGGAAAAGCCGAAAGGCGATGGTTTTTGGATAAATGCCGGATTTTTTGTGCTCGAGCCGAAAGTCTTCGAATTTATTCCTCCAAACGCAGACGAGGTCATGTGGGAAGATGACCCGCTTCGCGACCTTGCGTCCGCTGGCCAACTCGCCGCCTACCGGTACAATGGATTCTGGAAATGCATGGACCATTTGCGTGATAAGGTCGACCTCGAGAACATTTGGATGTCAGGAAAGCCAGAATGGAAAGTTTGGTAGACCACGAATTGTTTGATGGCATTTACAAGGGGCGTAAGGTCTTCGTTACGGGCCATACAGGTTTTAAAGGAACATGGCTGGTGTCATGGCTAACGATGCTTGGGGCGGATGTAACAGGCTATTCCTTCGAGTCGGATGAGAACACGCGTCACTATGCACTTTTGAAACCTCGTGTCAATTCAGTTAAAGGAGATATCCGGGACCATAAAAAAATTACGGATACCGTACTTGGCGCGGAGCCTGAAATTGTATTTCACCTTGCAGCGCAGCCACTGGTGCGAAGATCTTACAAAGACCCGGTGGCGACCTATCATACGAACGTCATGGGGACGCTCAATCTTTACGAGGCGTGCCGCCGGTCGCAGTCGGTGAAAGCAATTGTCAGTGTCACCTCGGACAAAGTGTATGAGAATAAGGAAGCTCTTATAGCTTACCGAGAAAGCGATGTATTGGGGGGTTATGATATGTACAGCTCGTCAAAGGCATGCGTGGAGTTGATGACCAACTCCTACCGCAAATCATTTTTTAACGCCGAGGGCAGTGAGCATACCAAAGGCTTGGTAACCGCGCGCGCCGGTAACGTGATCGGCGGAGGAGATTGGGCTGAGGACAGGCTCATTCCCGATATCATGCGTGCTATCGAGGGGCGCACAAAGCTTTTCGTCCGGAGCCCGAACGCGGTCCGGCCATGGCAGCATGTGCTGGAACCACTGTCAGGATACTTGCTACTGGGCCAGCGGTTATTTGCCAACCGGAATTTTGAAAGTGCAAGTCTGAATTTCGGACCATCGGCAAAGGACTATGTTACGGTCGCCCAGTTATTGGAAAAAATAAAAAAGACCGTTTCCGATCTTCAATACGAATTCGATCCGCGTGCGCTCAATTTTCATGAGGCCGGTATACTTACTGTAGACTCATCGCTCGCGAAGCAGATTCTCGGGTGGTCGCCGCTATGGGATGTCGAAACCTCTGTAGCCCGGACCGCGCGCTGGTACGATCAGTTTATCAACCATGGAATTCTGTTAACATACGACGACATAATCGCTTATGTTCGTGAGGCGATCCAACGAAAAACGGTTTGGACGTCGTGAAATTTACACGTTCATTCATCGGCGGCGTTTATTACTGGGAGCCTGACCTGCATCAGGACAACCGCGGTTACTTTTACCGCGGATTTTGCCGGGATGAATTGAAAGCGCAGGGCATTGAGGTCGGGGATATTGTTCAGATGAATCATTCATTCAATAAAGTGAAGGGCACTTTCAGGGGCCTGCATTATCAGATCCCGCCTTTTGCAGAAGAAAAGATCATAACGTGCATGCAGGGAGACGTGTTGGACCTTGTCCTTGACCTTCGTAAGCGTAGTCCGACTTTCTTGAAGTATGAAGTTATTGGCTTGTCAGAAGTCACCCATCGTTCTGTGCTGGTGCCAAAGGGGTGCGCTCACGGGTTTATAACGCTCAAAGAGAATTGCCAGCTTTTATATCTCCATACGGCATTTTATAAACCTGAATATGAACGAGCAGTATCGGTTTCTGACCCAAGAGTGAACATCACTTTGCCAGTGCGCATTGAGGAAATGTCGGAGCGTGATAAAAATCACCCATTATTAAGTAACGATTTTCAAGGAATTGAACTATGAATTGCAGGTTTTGTCAAAGTACGCTTGTTAATGAATTTGTCGATTTGATAAACAGTCCTCCTTCAAACTCATATCTTTCCGCTGAAGAATTGAACGAGCCGGAAGTCTATTTTCCGTTGAAGCTGTTTGTCTGCGATCAATGCTTTCTGGTTCAGGTTGACGAATACAAAAAAGCGGATGAAATATTCAGCAGTAAGTATGCTTATTTCTCATCATTTTCTTCCAGCTGGCTGGCTCACTGTAAAAAATATACCGAAGAGATGATCGTGAGATTTGGCTTCAATTCGAGCTCGTTGATCATAGAAATCGCTTCGAATGACGGATACTTGCTGCAGTATTTCAAAGAAAAAAATATTCCCGTACTGGGTATTGAGCCCTCTGAAAGCACAGCAAAGGTAGCGCGGGGAAAAGGTATTGAAACAATCACGGAGTTCTTTGGGAAGGCACTCGCCGAAAAATTGATAATAGAAAAAGGCAAAGCGGATCTTTTGTTGGGAAACAATGTGCTGGCCCATGTCCCGGATATCAACGATTTTGTAAAAGGCATGAAGATCGCATTGAACGATAGCGGAGTGATCACCATGGAGTTCCCGCATTTGCTTCAGCTGGTTTGGAACAACCAATTTGATACGATCTATCACGAACATTTCTCGTATCTTTCTTTTACGACCGTTGTTAATATTTTTGCCCAAAATGGCCTGCAGATCTTCGATGTTCAAGAGATCGCAACGCATGGAGGCTCGTTGCGCATTTTTGCAGGTCACAGTGACAGGAAAATTTTTGCCGTTAGCCCGTCGGTAAGGAACTTGCTGACCAAGGAGGAAAACGCCGGCATTAAAAACCCCAATTTTTACAAAGACTTTCAGCCGAGAGTTGATCAGGTAAAAATCGATTTACTAAAGTTCCTTATCGAAAAAAAGTCCGAGCATAAGACAGTGGCTGCGTATGGGGCTGCAGCCAAAGGAAATACTTTATTGAATTACTGTGGCATTCGCGAAGATCTTATCCGCTATGTAGTGGACGCGTCGCCGCATAAGCAAGGCAAATTTTTGCCAGGCAGCCATATCCCCATTGTGAAAGAGGACCATTTAAAGCGGACCAAACCAGACTATGTTATCATTCTGCCTTGGAATATCAAAGAGGAAATTTGCGACCAGTTAAGATACATTGAAGAATGGAATGGAAAGTTCGTCACAGCTATTCCATCAATAGAAGTTCTGGGGAATTGACTACATGAATGTAATAAATAAAAAAATTGCAATCACAAAGCCATCGATCTCCTCGTTGGAAATAGCATATGTGAATGACGCCATTGCCAATGGGTGGGGAAGTAATTGTTATGACTACATCAACCGGTTTGAAAAACAATACGCTTCATTTCAGGGTACGCAATATGCGTTGGCGACATCGTCCTGTACGGGAGCAATTCACCTCGCTTTAATGGCACTTGGTGTCAAGGCCGGCGATGAAGTGATAGTTCCGGAAATTACCTGGATTGCTACGGTTGAGCCAGTTCTTTACATCGGGGCTGTACCGGTTTTTGCAGATGTACGAGCCGATACGTGGTGCATAGATCCTGCGAAAATTGAGCGTTTGATTACGCCAAGAACAAAGGCCATTATCCCGGTTCATGTCTATGGAAATCTTGCCGACATGGACCCGATCATGGCCATCGCAAGGAAGCATGATCTTGCGGTGCTGGAAGATGCGGCCGAGGGTCTAGGGTCCGAATACAATGGCGTTAAGGCTGGCAGCATTGGGCACGCGGGTGTATTTTCCTTTCACGGGACAAAAACGTTGTCTACGGGTGAAGGTGGAATTATTGTTACCAATCGCGCAGACGTATATGAACGCGCGAAAATCCTCAATGACCATGGACGTGATCCAAAAATTGGAAAGACATTCTGGATGCAAGAATATGGGTATAAATATAAAATGAGCAACCTTCAGGCAGCAATGGGTTGTGCTCAGATAGAAAGGGCCAATGAATTGATTGAAAAGAAGAGGGAAATTTTTGGGTGGTATAAACAGTTTCTGACAGGCTTTCCCTGCCAACTAAATCCCGAGCTTCCGCACACAAAAAACAGTTACTGGATGCCAACTGCCGTGTTTGACCGGTCGATCAAATTCGATCGCGAAGCTTTGTTCAGTTCAATGAAATTACACAATGTCGACAGCCGTCCATTTTTTTATCCCCTTTCATCATTACCGATGTTTGCGGCTCGCCCTGAAAACGTCGTTGCCTATGATATTTATTCCCGCGGAATCAATATGCCCAGTCATCACGAATTGACTTGCGATGATGTCGCCTATGTATGCGCCGTCATCCGAAAACACCTAACGTCCTAAATATGCCAGATGAAGTGACCAATGCTTTGAAAGAGCATTATGCCCGTAAATTCTCAGAGTTTGGTGCCACCGCCAAAGGTGTGGATTGGGGAAAAGATGAAGATGTTCTGCTCAGGCACAAGATGATGTCCGGCCTCATAATAAACGACAATTACCGCACATCTGACGGCCAATCGCAGCCCTCCTTGTTGGACGTCGGTTGTGGTTACGGTGGGTTCTACGAATACTTAAGAAGCATAGGTCTCAATGTATCGTACACGGGAATCGAAGTGGTACAACAGATGGTCGACTACGGTAAGGCCGCCTATCCTTCAGCAACTTTTATAGAAGGAGACTTTTTAGACAAGGCTGATTTGAGATTTGATTACGTTGTATGCAATGGTATTCTTACCCAGAAGCTTTCGACGAGTATCCTGGATATGGACCGATTCGCAAATAATCTCATTAGAAAAATGTTTGAGGCGGCGAATAAGGGTTTAGCTTTTAATATTATGAGCACGAAAGTCAATTTCATGGTCAATAATCTTTACTACCGCCATCCGGCCGACGTACTAACGTTTTGTTTGAACGAGCTGACTTCAAAAGTCAGGTTGGAACATTCTTACGCATTGTTTGAATACACAGTTTATTTGTATAAAGTCTAGCGAGCAATGACCAACGGCGTTTTTATTTATGGTGCGTCAGGTAAGACGAGGTTGATAATCGATTTTCTTAAGAACGAGGGACGTAATGCCGAAATTGAAGGCATTATTGATGGCGATAAGCGTAAAGCAGGTGAATTATTTTGCGGGGTTAATATCATTGGAGACCTTGACGTATTCAGGAAATTGGATTATCGGTCCCCGGAATTTTGCGTCAGCCTCAGCGAAAAGAATTTTACCGCGCGAATGCAAAAGCATATGGATATGGTTCGCGATGGCTATTCTCCACGGTCAATTTTATCGAGCGCGGCCAGAATCTCCGCATCCGCCGACATTTCTGCAGGTTCAATAATCTTTCCCGAAACGAGGGTAAATGCCGCGGCCTCAATCGGCCGGTGCGTTACAATATATACAGGGGCCTTAATTGAGCACGATTGTGTCATTGCTGACAATGTGGAGATATCCCCTCGATGCGTGCTTGCCGGCGGGGTGCATATTTCCCCTGATGTCTTCGTCGGAATCAATGCAACCATTCTGCCTTTCATCCGGATAGGCCGGGGTGCAACGATCGGTGCCGGAGCCGTGGTAACGAAAGATGTTCCTGAAAATGCAATCGTTGTGGGTAATCCCGCACGCGTTCTTAAATTTAACGAGAAATGAAATCGATCGTTATTTCTCAACCGATGTTTTTCCCGTGGGTTGGCTTATTCGAGCAAATAAGGCTTGCAGATATTTTTGTGCACTTTAACGATGTACAATTGCCGCAAGGGAGAAGCTTCACCAACCGCGTTCAAATTAAGACTAAGGATGGATCCAAATGGCTAACAGTGCCATTGAAAAAAACACCTTCCGGCGCTTTAATTAATCAAACGCCGATCTCCTATGACAGCAACTGGGTGTCCGATCATTTAAAATTCCTTGAAAATAATTATGCAAAGGCGCCTTATAAAGAAGAGATGCTTCAACTGGTGACACGTGTGTATAACAATAGGTTCGAGCTTATTTCCGAGTTGGATATATTTGCGGTTGAGCTCGTTTGTGATTATTTCGGGATCAGTCGGGACAAGGAGTTTCTGCAATCCGCCCCATTGCATCTTCAAACAAAAAAATCTGAAAAATTGCTCGATATAATTACCGGATGCAGAGCCGACAAATACATTACGGGATGGGGTGCATTGAATTATCTCGACTATGAATTATTTGAAAGAAAACACGTGGAAGTCGAGTATATGGATTATAAAAAGAATCCATACAATCAGGGGTTTGGACAATTTGATCCGTTTGTTTCGATTCTCGACTTGATTGCCTATGAAGGCAAGGACGGCAGCAGTTTTATATGCTCATCTTCAAAAAATTGGAAAACATTTATCTATGAACGCAATCGATCAGTTTAATGCAGACAAAAAGGCAAATATTAAGAGTTTGGGGGAAAGTGCTGAATTGAGAAAACTCGGCCTCGATTTTGTCGAAAAAACAAGTAAGGAAAAGTATAGCTATAATTTCACATGGATGGGCAGACCCATCATTGCCTTTCCGCAGGACATGATTGCCATGCAGGAACTTATCTGGGAAGTAAAACCCGACCTCATCATTGAAACGGGTGTTGCCCATGGCGGTTCGATCGTTTACTACGCCTCATTATTGGAATTAATCGGTAACGATGGTTTGGTAGTCGGCATTGATATTGAAATCCGTCCGCACAACCGCGAGTTAATCGAGGCCCATCCAATGATGAAAAGAATTCAATTGATTGAAGGGTCATCTACGAGCGATGAGGTAATTCAAAAGATCCGAAAAATTGCGTCAACGAGAAAAGTTGTAATGGTTTGCCTGGATAGCCATCACACGCACAGCCATGTATTGGAAGAGCTGAAATTATATGCCCCCCTCACTAGTTTAAACAGTTATTGTGTCGTGTTCGACACGGTGGTGGAAGATATGCCGGAATATACACATACAGGCCGTCCCTGGGGTAAAGGCGACAACCCCAAGACCGCCGTCCGGGCATACCTTGAGAGTCATGACGAGTTTATGATCGATACGTCGATTGAGAATAAACTGTTGATCACCGTGGCGCCTGGGGGGTTTCTAAAGCGGATTAAGAAATGAGCAACATCCCCTTAATTTCGATTGGAATCCCAACATATAACCGACCTGAAGGTCTCAGAAAAACGCTCGAATCCGTTACTGGTCAGACATACCGTAATTTACAAATTATCGTTTCAGATAACGGGTCTTCCTTACCTGAGGTAGAAACCGTTCTAAGGGAATTTGAGGGTCAGGATTCAAGAGTGATCGTTTACCGCCAACCCACCAATGTGGGACCCGCGGAAAATTTTAAGTTTGTTTTACGGAAAGCGGAAGGAGATTTTTTTATCTGGGCCGCCGATGACGACACATGGCAAGGCAAAGAATTTTTGAATACATTGTTCAAATACGCTGCCGATCACATTCTCACCTTCCCTGAGGCAATGATCATTGGTGAATTTGATCAAAAGAAACACCTGCTCGAAAGTTATCAAAATTGTTTAACGTCAGGTGACTATTCGAGAAACTTTATCAAGTGTGGTTGGGGCCATCCCTTTTATGGTCTATACAACCTTAAATTGTTTTTTCACTTCAATCTTAAATTTGAGTTTGACGAAGATCTCCTCTATCACAATGAAGGGACTTTTCTGCATAAAATCTTTATGACCGGGCCGGTTAAATTTGTTAAAGACGCTCAAATCTTGTTTAGTACGAATAGCGCAAAGCCCCGATTGGAGCCACGTATCGATAATTTTGTAAACTACCTCAAAAGAACAATCTTAGTTTATGAGAATTCACACCTTGATACGACCGAGAAATCAAAATTGATCAATCTGGTTCTAGACGTGTACTTATCCTATTTACGGGAACTACTGAAGAATTTGGGTCCTTCTGCAAACATGACCGACACCTCCAACGAGGCAAATGGTCAAAAGAGCCGGTCAGTCAATATATACAAGAGATTGAGACGTGCTGCCAGGGTTCTTCTGAAAGGGAAATAGCAACAATTCCGCCCGATGAAATTCTTAATAAAGATGGCCTTAAACAGGGTGTTAAATAATCAACGAATTCGACGTTTTTTAATTGAGAGCCTTTTTACCCCAGGACGCCTAAATGCCAAACAGAAAGTCTCATTGTTAAATAAGTTGAGAAGAGAAATTGTCGGAGATATTTTCGCATATCCTTCTGTCGTCAATAATGGATATCTTCATATTGAACGATCGATCGATATTCTCAGATCCAGAAATTTACCGAATTTGCTAATTCTCGATATCGGTGCGGCGGCTGGTGAAACGTGTATCCTGTTTGCCAAAGCGTTTCCCACCGCGACTATTCATGGTTTCGAGCCAATCGCCGAAACCTTTCGGCGGCTAGAGTTGAATGTGGCCCCATTCGGAAACATCAGGGTTCATCGCACGGCATTGGGCAGTGTGAGAAGCAGGGCGAAGATCAATGTCCTGAACAGAGTTACTTCTTCTTCGATTCTTGAGGCTGATCCAAATAGCGCCTTTAACGGCGAGGATTTCTTTGAAGCCCGAAGGACCGAAGAAATTCAAATCGATCAGCTCGATAATTTTGTCCGGCCCGGGGATTCAATTGCCCTCGTCAAGATGGACGTGCAAGGGTTTGAGCTTGAAGTGTTGAAAGGCGCCACCGCATCGCTTGGGCAAACTCACTTTGTTTTGCTGGAAATGCAAAATCATAATATCTACAAAGGCGCTCCTCAATACTATGAGCTTGATGAATTTTTGAGGAACGCCGGCTTTGAGTTGTTTGAGATCGTTCCATCGATCAGAGAGGCACTTCAAATTAAGGAGTTTGATGCGATCTACATGAACAGGATGTTGCAGGGATAATGATCACGTTTTTTACGACGTTCAGACACTTCAATCTGCCGGAGCAAAATGCCGTGAACAGCTGGCTGAAAATGAGCAACGATACGGAAGTCATTATTTTTTCCGAGAATGCAGAGTTGAAACTGAAGTTCACCGAACGTGTGACGTTTATTTCTGAGTTCAAAAAACACAGTTCAGGTTTGCCATTGCTGAACGACCTTTTTCAGCAGGCCTCGGAAAGAAGCCGTCATAATACCTTGTGCTATTGTAACTCAGACATCATTCTGATGCCAGGGTTTATACAAAATGTCGGTCGGCTTCTGGGTGATGAGAGACCTTTCCTCGGTGCATCGCAACGAACCGATGTAGATCTGAGCTTCTTGATTGATTTTGAGAACCCGGATTCAGTTTCCTGTTTGAACGAAGCAATCTCCGGAAGCGGCTCGATTCACCCGCCGCTGGGAAGTGATATTTTTCTTTTCCCAAAATATCAGTATGACGAAGGCACGATGCCTCCATTGGTCGTGGGACGTCCGGGTTGGGACCTCTGGATGCTGTTTGATGCCCGGCAGCGGTTTAACAGGTTGATTGACCTGACGGCAGCCAACCCTCTTGTGATCCATCAAAATCATCCGCAAAAGTATTATATCGACAATCCTCAACACCGAATGAATTTTATTTTCCTGCCTCCAAAGAATCTTTATACGTTCGTTTTGTCATTCTGCAATTATCGGGTGGCAGACGGAGAGCTCAAGAAGATCAAATTGAGGAACGCTACCCCCTCCCGACTAAGATGGGAACTGAAATTCAATCAACAGCCTATCGTTCGGATGTTTTTGTTTTTCATTTGGATCAAAGCCCATATCCGGGCCAGGCTTCGTAAAGTCCGCCCAAAAAACCAAAAGTAATGGTTGATAAATTCTCGTTGAAAATCGTCTCATGAATGCAAGCACCTGTCAAACGTCCACGGCAACTAATTTTAACCTGCGCGATATTCGAATTTTTTGCGATTTAACAAGCCCGGTGCGGGTCTTGTGGTCGAGTATCTCGGTTCTGGAGCGGCAAGGAGCTTTTCGGAGTCCCATGAGATATGGCTTGAGAAACAAGAATGGTCATCTTCGTTACACTTCATTGATCGCCGATGCAATTAGACCATAAGGGCAACCCTGGCCTCGCACCGGTTGTTTTGTTTGTTTACAACAGGCCGTGGCATACCCGTCAGACATTGGAAGCGCTGGCGAAAAACGAGCTGGCTTCCGAATCTATTTTGTATGTGTTCGCGGATGGTCCGAAGGAAAATGCCCCACAGGAGGAGATTGACAGGATGAGAGAAGTAGAGGAGATCGTAAAAAGCCGGAAGTGGTGTAAAGAAGTTTTTTTCGTCAAAAGGAAAAAAAACCTTGGACTGGCAGATAGTATTATTGATGGCGTCACTGATATTGTTAATAAACAGGGAAAGATCATTGTGCTGGAAGACGACATTGTCACTTCAGCCGGCTTTTTGAAATTCATGAATGATGCGTTAACTACGTATGAAAGTGACGAACGGGTAATGCACATCAGCGGATACATGTTTCCGGTTCAAGCTAGACTTCCCTCCACTTTTTTTTACAATACGGCAAGCTGTTGGGGATGGGCGACGTGGAGCCGGGCATGGAGACATTTCAGAAATGATTCGAAGTTTTTGCTCGAGGCAATTGAATCCCAAAAAGGCGTTGCCAGGTTTGACATAGAGAACAGCTATCCCTTCTCTGTACGGCTGCATGATAACATTGCAGGCATGAAGAAAACCTGGGCCGTAAACTGGTACGCGAGTTTTTTTTTGCAAAACGGCTACGCACTCCATCCATACCCTTCCCTTGTAAACAACATAGGTCATGATGGCCTGGGTGAAAATTGTGTGGTTTCTTCCGTCTTTGACTGGACAACGCTTGCCACCCAGGTCGAAGTAAAAAGAACCGAAGTTGCTGAAAACGTCACTGCACGAAGGGCGATGCAGTCTTTTAACTTGAAAATACGAAACGAGCCAAAGAAGAAACACCTGGTCACCCTCAAGAAACTGTTCGTGAAAATGGCTCCAAGGAAGTTACTTCACCTTTATAAAAAGGCTACGAGCGAGAGGTACAGAAAAAGATCTTCCGTCGGCCATGAAATTGGCAAGCTTAATGAACTTCCACGTTTTCAAGCGGGGACTACAACGATCCTTGGGAGCGAAGCGAGATTTACGGACGGCCCTTCCTTTCTTTTCATGTATCATGAAATCTTCGAGAGCGAGATCTATAAGTTTGAGACTGATTCTCCCAGACCTTATATTATCGATGCCGGTGCGAATATTGGACTGAGTATTATATATTTTAAGAAACTTTTTCCGAACGCACAGATAGTTGGGTTTGAACCTGACAAAACGATCTTTAAAGTGCTTGAGGAAAATCTGGCCTCTTTTGGGCTCGCCGATGTTCAGGTGATCAATAAGGCTGTCTGGCACGAGGAAACATCGTTGAAGTTTTTTAGCGAGGGGTCGGATGCCGGCCGCCTTGACGTGGACGGTGCTCATCATGGTTTAATACTCGTTGGTACGGCAAGCCTGCGGCCTTATTTGATCGGGAAAAGAGTTGACTTTCTAAAGATCGATATCGAAGGTGCCGAAACCATCGTGTTGCAGGATTGCAAAGACCTTCTCGGTAATGTTGAAAGAATGTTTGTGGAGTATCACTCCTTTGTCGATAAGGAACAATCCCTGGATGTTGTGCTTAAGATTCTGAAAGACGCCGGCTTCAGGTGTTATGTCTCCCATATTGGCGTGGTATCGCCGCACCCGTTCTGTAAGCTGAATCATTACATGGGCATGGACAACCAGATCAATATTTTTGCAACCCGGAATTAAGAACCTGATGGAAAAAAAATACCTGAATCTGGGTTGCGGAAACCGCTATCTGAAAGAATGGACCAACCTCGATTTTGTTAAGACCGGTCCTGAAGTTGTCGCCTGCAACCTGTCGGAAGGTATCCCGTTTCCTGATTCCTCATTCGACGTCGTTTATCACTCTCATGTTCTCGAGCATTTTGCCAGGGACACCGCCGTTAATTTTATCCGGGAATGTTACAGGGTTCTAAAACCGGGTGGAATTATTCGCGTTGCAGTTCCTGATTTGGAACAAATTGTGAAGGAGTATTTGAAAAATTTAGACAGGGCTTTAGGAGGCGACAGGCAGGGGAAAGCCGATTACGAGTGGATCATGCTGGAGTTATTTGACCAGATAGTCCGTACCAAACCTGGTGGTGATATGGCAGCGTATTGGACCAGAACCGTTATTCCGAATGAAAATTACCTCTCTTCACGACTGGGACACGAATTTAGAATGTTCCGAAAAAAATTCGGTACCACTAACCCGTTGAAATTTAACAATGGTCGCGCGCAAAGCCTGAAGAAAAGGTTGATTGAATGGCTGCCCGGTGGCAAACAATTAAGTAAATACATCGAACTAGGGAAATTTCGCAGCGGCGGCGAAATACATCAATGGATGTACGATCGTTACTCTCTGGGAATGCTATTGCGCGACTCGGGCTTTGGCAATATTGCCGATATGGATGCATTCCATAGCCAGATTCCCGGTTGGGAGACATATCGATGGCTGGACGTTGAAGAAGGTGTCGCCCGGAAACCGGATTCCCTTTTTATGGAGGCAACAAAATGAAGGTCCTTCACATTAACACTTATGATCACGGCGGCGCCGCAAAAGCTTGTATTCGTTTGCATACGGGACTTCTGAATAAAGGCATAGATTCCAAATTGCTGCTCAGGGAAAAATTAAACTCGGTTCGGGGAAGCTATAAATTTGCGCCAAAGCGTTCGATGGCCGGCAAATTCGAACGCAAATTCCTCACGCTGCTTTTTGTTTTTGGGATGATAAAATTCCCTGCGAAAGCATGGAGGGAGATATGGCAAAACCGGATCAATAAAAAAATCCCGAGAAGCCTGGAACAGATCAGCTTTCCCACGTCGGATCTTGATATCACCGAGTCACCTCTGTACAGGGAGGCCGACATCGTCCACCTGCACTGGGTCAGCGATTTTCTCGATTACAAATCCTTTTTTTACAAAAACCGGAAACCGGTCGTCTGGACCCTGCACGACATGGAACCCTTTCAGGGCGGGTTACACTACAACGAAATGTTTTACCAGCTCGATGCATCCGGTGTTCCTGTAAAGTTTGATCTACCCCCTGCAGTAAAGTCAGCGATCGCAAAAAACCACAAGGTAAAGTCTGCTACGATCAGAAATGCAAAAGATGTCGCAATTGTGGCGCCTTCCCGCTGGCTCACCACAAAAGCAAAGGAGGGCGACTTATTTAACGGATCTAAATTCCATACGATCCCGTACGGATTGGACACTGCGATCTTTAAGCCCAGAGACAAACAATTTTCAAGGGAGATTCTGAATCTGCCACCCGATAAAGTCTGTTTACTTTTTATTGCGGACAACGTGATCACTTTTCGAAAGGGGTTCGCCTTGCTTCGTGAAGCGGTCACGCAAATGAATGAAGACAAAATCATTCTTTGCGCCGTCGGATCCAATAGCGTAGATGTCACCGGAAAAAACGTTCGCGCGTTTGGCCGGATCGAAGATGAGCGCATGATGAGTATCATCTATTCGTCGGTGGATGCATTTATCATTCCTTCGCTGGAAGACAATCTGCCGAATACGGTGCTGGAATCTCTGGTTTGTGGCACGCCGGTAATCGGTTTCCCGGTAGGAGGTATAAGCGATATGGTGCAGGATGGCGTGAACGGTTACCTCACGAAGGGTGTCGGTGTCAGCCAGCTGAAGGATTCGATTGATAGATTCTTAAAGTCAATGGCCAGTCTCGATCGGAACGCGATCTCGCAAAAGGCCCGTGAAAAATATGATTCAAGTGTTCAGGCGGACGCATACGCCGACCTTTATCGTTCAATATTGCATCGCGTATAGTTCATCGTATAATTGTAAAATGGTTTTACCTCGAAATTCTAACCAATGATAAAAAAGCTTTTACGGGCCACACTCAGCAGGATCGGCTATGAATTGGTGAATAAAAATTACCAGTTGAATAAAAAGTTCACCATGGAGGCTTCTTTGCAACGGTGCCTCAAAAGGGGCATTCATGTCAATACCGTAATAGACGTTGGCGCTTCCAATGGGATGTGGTCAAAAATGTGTCTCAACCACTTTGATCAGGCGAAGTACCTGTTGATCGAAGCACAGCAGCCGCATGAAAAGGACCTGGCCGCTTTTAAGAGTCAAAATTCAAAAATTGATTACGTTTTAGCGGCGGCGGGACCGCGGAAAGGTAAGATCTTTTTTGATACCTCTTCGCTTTTAGGCGGGGTCGCCTCCGATACTCCGTTGAATGAAAATTTTGTGGAGGTGCCTGTCACAACCATCGATGACGAAGTAAGGAACCGCGGTTTAAAGCCACCGTTCCTCATAAAACTGGATACACATGGTTTTGAGGTACCAATTCTGGAAGGAGCGCTCGAAACCTTGAAGAATGCAAGCCTCGTGATTATTGAGACGTACAATTTCAAACTCCGGGAAGGGAGTCTGAGATATCATGAAATGGTTGCTTACATGGAGAAGCTCGGGTTTTCATCCATAGAGATCGCCGATCTTTTGCTCCGGTCAAAAGATAAGTCGCTCTGGCAGATGGATACTTTTTTTATCCGTTCCGATGCAAAAGAGTTTGAGTCGGTTTCCTTTAATTGATTCTGCCTATAAAGTCCGTTGACTCCCATGCCTCCGAAAATATCCATTGTCACGCCCAGCTTTAACCAGGCCGCTTTTATTGAAAGGACTATTCTTTCTATCCTGAATCAGAATTATCCGAATCTCGAATATATCATTATCGATGGCGGAAGTACCGATGGATCGATCGAGATCATCAGGAAGTATGCGGACCGTTTGTCTTACTGGGTCAGTGAAAAAGACGCAGGGATGTACGATGCCGTCAACAAGGGATTTGCAAAATCTACGGGCGACATCATGGGATGGTTGAATTCTGACGATATACTCATGCCCCATGCCCTTGCCTCGATCTCTGAAATTTTTGACTCTTATAAAGAAATTGACTGGATCACGGGCCTTCCGGTTACCATTGATGAGGATGACAGGATTGTCGGTATCAACTATGCAAAATCGTGGTCGCGAAACAGTCTGTTGTCAGGTTCCTTCCAGTGGATTCAACAGGAGTCGACATATTGGCGCAGGTCGTTGTGGGAAAAAGCGGGCTCGAAGGTCGAACTCGGCTATTCGCTTGCCGGCGATTTTGAATTATGGGTGAGATTTTCCAGGTATAGTCGCCTGACGACGGTCAAGCTGGGACTCGCTTGCTTCAGGATGAGACGCTCTAACCAGAAATCTCTGGAAGGATCGAACCATTATCTCAGGGAAGTAAAGCAAATTATAGCGCGGGAATCCAGTAATGAGTCCGCTGCAACGAGGGTGCGCATCTTAGCGATAAAGGTATGCCGGAAGATTTACAAAAATTTCAATGTTCCAGGAGTCAATCTTGTTCTGGCGCTTATCTTAAACCGGTTGCTGAATTTCCCTAAGATGCTTGTCGTGCATCGAAGTAGCGGCAAACTTGTCGAGATCAGGAAACCAGTCTACTAACGACAATACCATCAAATGTTTGTGCAGGCAATTTAGTTTACCGATCAGCGTTCAAAATTGTTATTGATGAATTTTCCGAAGATCTCCGTTGTCACACCAAGTTATAACCAGGGCAAGTACTTAGAGCAAACTATTCTTTCTGTCTTAAGTCAGGATTATCCGAACGTTGAGTATATCATTATTGACGGCGGAAGCACCGATGGATCTGTGGAGATCATAAAAAAATATCAACACCGGCTTCATTATTGGGAGAGTGAAAAAGACAAGGGCTTCGGGCACGCTCTGAATAAGGGGTTCGCAAAAGCAACGGGTGAGATTTTATGCTGGTTGAATTCTGATGATATACTGTTGCCTGGAGCGCTGGATATCGTGGGCCGGTTTTTTGGAAAGTTTCCCGACGTAGGTGTTGTAACCGGTGACCGATGGTATATCGATGAGTCGTCGGTCATGCTGTTTAAAACACGTTATTACTTCTACCTTCCAGGCCAATTTAAGTTTACGAAAACCCTGGCTCAGGAAGCAACTTTCTGGAGAAAAGAAGTATTCAGTAAGGCTGGCGGTTACATTGACGAGCAGTTAAGATTTGTTATCGATTTTGACCTGTGGTGCAGGCTTGGAAAGGTGACAACGTTCAGGCACATCCCTTTTTTTCTCGGCGGCTTCAGGGTACAACCTGAATCCAAAAGTTCCACGATCATAGATGTCGGCAGGGAAGAGCGCAAGAAAACCATTGCAAAGTATTATGATAAATACCCGTCCGAATTTTCGCTCTCGGTGTTCTTATTTCTTTTAACGAATTTAAGAAGGCTGTATCGCATCTGTGGACTTGAGAATTTGAAGGTCTTGTTTTACAAAAAAGTATTAAATACAGGGCGAACGGCTGATGGCTTCTGATGCAGACGATCTTCTAAGTATAATTCTACCGCTTTACAACCGCGGCGAAGTCGTGGGCAACGCGATAAGAAGCGTCCTGAACCAGACGTACCCGAAGTGGGAGCTGATTGTAGTAGACGATTGCAGTACAGATGATTCGCCGGAAACTGTTGGGAGATATTCCGATGAGCGTGTAAAGCTTCTCCGGTTAAACGAAAATTCGGGCCCTGCCAGCGCGAGAAATCATGGTATTAAATCCTGCCGGGGCAAATACGTTTCGTTTTTGGATAGTGATGATGAATACGAACCGGATTTTCTTTATGAATCACGCAAAAAACTTAGGAACAGTGACCCTTCGATAGGATTCATTTGGACAGGGGTCCGGTTTATTGGGGACGACTCTAAGTTGTCACTTGCAAATGGTGTGTGGAAGCCTCAATTCAAAAAGACTCCCTATTTGACGTTACTTCATGATTTGCACATTGGAACCAATTCCGGTATTTCCGTAAAAAGGGAAGTATTCGATAAAGTCGGGTATTTTGATTTTCGCTTAAAAGCCGCCGAGGATACAGATTTTTTTCTCAGGGTATCACAGGAATTCTCGTTCGATTATATCGATAAGCCCCTTATTAATATCCATCGCAGCAATACCGACAGATTGTCAAAGAACTACAAAAAGATATTTGAGGCTTATAGGATTATCGTACCGAAGCACAGCGGTGAAATTACGCAGTCAAAAAAGCTAAGGTTGAAATATTATTATAAGTTGATGTGGCTTAGCTACCATGCGAACGATAAGGTTGCAGCCAGAAAGTATTTTCGGGCTGTTCTTAAAGATAACAAGATATCGGCGAAAGCCTGGTTTGTTTTTATTCTTTTCGAGTTGCTCGGCCACAAACTTGGAGCGCAGGTCCATTTGAAATTATCCGCCGCGTAGAATTATGCGTGAGTGAATTTGTTTGCAGCTGATCTGCCCTCCGTAAGGATGTAAAGGTTTTCAAATTAGTTATAACCGCAGTTTGAACGCGAATATATTGAAAGTGATTTTTGTAACAACCGACTTAAGTTCTGTATGGTGATTGTAATGCTCGATCGCGAGGAGTTTTCATTTCAGGATCTTGACGCAAGGCCATTGGCTGGAGCCCAGACTGCTTTTATCGAGCTTGTGAAAGCTTTTTTAAGACTCGGGCACCATGTTTTCGTTCGGAATTATTCGGAAGTAGAATATGTTGATGGTAATCTTGACTGGCGGCATATTGAGCGAAGTGAGATCCCTCCGGCCGATTTGGTGATCGTGAATCGAAGCACGACGCTATTCAAGTACGTTGAAGGTCATAAGAAAAAGGTAAAGCTGTGGCTTCATAATGAGGCAAAATATCTGGTATACCTGCATAACCTTAAGCTTTTGTTCAAATACAGGCCGGTGCTCATTTTTTCCGGGAGCTACCATCGGAGCACATTCCCGATCGGTTTCTTGTTTAAGAATAGAATTATTCCGTATGGCATTTCAGGTGCCTTCAAGGTGAGCGATCTGTTAAAGGAGCTTCCGCGGCCAAGGGTGATTTTTACTTCCAACCCATTGCGTTCCCTGGATTGGCTGGTCGATAAATGGAAGGTAATTCATCGATCGGTCCCATCGGCTGAATTACACGTTTACTCCGGTCCTTCCACTTATGGCAAGTGGGGCGAAAAAGTTTCAGATAAAATGAACCGGGTTCTCGGCTATGCGCAGGCACACAAGGATATCGGTGTCGTTATTCATGAACCCATTCCGAAACGAAAGCTGATCGAAGTAATGAAGCAGTACAGGGGTATGCTTTACCGCGGCGACAAGGCCGAAACTTTTTGCCTGGCCGTCGCCGAAGCGCAAAGTCTGGGGTTGCCCTGCGTGGTCCAGGATATCGGAAGCATGAAGGAGAGGGTAAAAGACGGCATAACAGGTTTTGTCACTGAAAATGACAGCGAGTTTATAGAAAAGTCAATTCAACTTCTGCAAGACAATCCAACATGGCAGCGAATGCATAAAAATTGCATTGCGATGAATTTAAATAACAGCTGGAGCGATTCGGCAAAAATGTTTATTGAATAATGTATATCGTTAAAAAAAATATTCTAAAGATTTTCCGAAGATTTGGATATCAGCTGGCGAAGATCAAACCTGGAAACGGTCCGGAGCTGGATGTTTTGTATTATATCGTAAGTCATCTGTTAAAGGAAAACAGGGATGGATACCTTGTGCAGATTGGCGCGAACGATGGTATTACCAACGATCCCGTAAGGAACATAATCATGGATTTTAAAGTGCCTTCAATACTGATCGAACCACAGCCGGCAATTTTCAAAATCCTCGCCAGGAATTATGAAGATGTTTCAAACGTAGAGTGTGTGAACGCGGCAATAGATGAGGAAAGTTCGACCAAAAAACTTTTTTACATCGACCCCAGCGTTGATTATTATCCCAAATGGGCTATTGGCATCGCCAGTTTTAACAAAGAAACACTCCTGAAGCACAAAAGGGTTCTAAAGGACCTCGAAAATAACGTGCGGTCCGCAGAAGTCCCTACCGTGCGCTTTGACCAGCTTTTAAAGGACAGAAATGTTTCAAAGGTATTCATACTTCAGGTAGATACGGAAGGCTATGATTTCATTATTTTAAAACATGTTTTCTCATGCAACTTTACCCCTTCAATTATCCAGTATGAGCATAAGCATTTGTCCGCCAAAGATCAATACCAGTGCCGTGAATTGCTTTCACGAAAAAATTATAGTTTTATATCAAGTGATTTTGATACAATAGCAGTTTTAAATGCCATAAGGAAGTGAAACAGAAAATTGCCACGGTACTATCTACCAACAAACGTCATTCCTTCATCAATTCCGGTCGTCATTTCTCCAGTTGAATAGTCGGGCAATATTTTTACGACAAAGGCTGGTATCAAACCTGTTTCCTCCGTCGTCGCTGGTTGTGAATTTAGAAACCACGCGTACGCAACACGCCAGGGCTCAAATTTTCCTCCTGACCTGCCATATTTGATTTACACAACATCAATTTCCGAATACCGGTATTGAGGGACCTCACATGTTGTATGCATTGAGACTGTTTGATGATGTTGAACAGTAAGGGAAGCCAATAGGACTATTTTTGTTAATGATGTTTGTCGAAACTTCGTTATTTACGGCCGCCATAGTTTTCAGGGAAAGACTCGGGGAAAAGTGCCGGAAGGTGCAGTATGATCATAAGTGAGTTAGCAACTTTTATCATTACTTTTAATCGTCCTGCGATTTTAAGGGAAACAATCCGGAAAGTCAGTAGCCAGACAGCCTGTCCGTCGTTAATTCTCATCATGAACAACGGTGATCCGGTTGATTCCGTCGAAAGCGCACTCAGTCGCACGGACATCGTGGTAACCCAACATATGATGGGATACAACGCCGGCCCTGCAGCTGCAGCGCATGTTGCTTTAACGAAGCTGGAACAGCAGGGCTTTCAATGGATACAATGGGTAGATGATGACGACCCTCCAAGGATACAAAACCTGAATGAAAGATTATTTCGCCATTTGAATGACGCCACGACTGACAGCATCGGAATAATCGGCCCCGTGGGTTCTCATTTTAACATTCACCGGGGTATTGCGGTGCGGGTCACAAACGAAGAAATTTTGCAAAATACCTCGCTTGAGTTGCAGACGGTCGCCGGAAACCAATGCATGATTATAAACAGCGCAGTCGTCAGGGCGGGCTGTTTGCCAACCAAGGAATTGTTTTTCGGTTTCGAAGAGACAAATTTTTGTCTCAAGGTGTTGGATAAAGGCTTCAAGATCATCGTACCGTGCGACCTTTTTTCGGAGTACCGGCAGCTCGCGGGCAGATGGAAGTTAAAGGACTCCGATATAAGGAAAATCGAAATTCCCTCATGGCGAAGCTATTATTCGGCGCGCAATTTAATATTCATGTTTTTGCATGAATTCAAGAAGCCAACCACGGTTTGTTTTATTGTTGCCAGGGTTTTGGGGAGGGCCGTTGTCAGTTTTTTTTCCAAGGGATTTCGCCGGGGCACCGAGGAAACTTATTTCACAGTCCTGGCAATTTTTCATGGCATATTCGGGCATCTCGGCTTGACGGTCAAGCCGGTAAAAAAATCCACGGTAATTGAAGGAAAATAACCGGTTGAAAATCCTGTTCCTGATCGACACGCTGCAGACTGGAGGAGCGGAGCGAAGCATTCTTGAAATAGCCTCAAAGTTTACGAAATACCAAGCCGTTGTATGCCATCTCTATCATGGTGAAGAATTAAAGCCGGAATACCTGCGGGCAGGAATTGAGGTCCACTCCCTGAACATTGCTGGACGTTATAATTTTTCCACTGCGGCCAGGGAAGTTTCGGCATTGATATCCGAGATCAAACCCGCGATCATTCACTCGAGCCTGTTCAGGGCGGACATCGTTTCCAGGTTGGTCAGGCACAGAAACGATATATTGCTGATCAATAGCCTTGTTAACAACTCTTATCACGCAAGCCGGTTTTCTGGAGCAGGTTTCATGATGAAACTTAAATTAACCGTTGTAAAATTAATTGACCGTTTTTCTGCCGGGTCGGTTGACGTCTTTGTCTCCAACTCGGAAACGATTAAAATTTCCAGCATAAAAGATCTGCACATACCGGCAAAGAAGATCAAAGTGATATATCGTGGACGCCCTCTTGAAAAGTTTGCAAATATTGATCCCGGGAATGTACTGGCATTGAAGAAGGCGCTCGGGCTGCCGGATCAGACAAAGGTGTTTCTGAATGTGAGCAGGTTGCTGGGCCGAAAAGGTCACTTCGACCTGATCGAAGCAATTGCCAAAGTCATCAACGATGTAAGGGACGTGGTTTTTTTGGTTGCCGGCGACGGCCCGATCCGCGAAGAATTGATTGCCCGTGTCAGGCAGTTAAAATTGGAACCCTTTGTCAGGATCCTCGGCAACAGGAGTGATATTCCCCAGTTGCTGGCATTGGCGGACTTTTTTGTTTTTCCCTCTCATTATGAAGGATTACCCGGTGCGTTGATCGAGGCGATGATGGCAAAAGTTCCGATCATCGCATCTGCGATTCCTGAAAACCTCGAATGTGTTGGCTCCGAAAGCGCATTTCTACATCGGGCGGGCAATACGGATGAACTTGCTGCTGCCATTGTTTCGGCATATCGCTCTCCCGGGAAAGCCAGTTCGCACACGGCCGTGGCCTATAGCGATGCCGTTAGGAAATTTGATATTAAGTCCGTCGCCGGTCAATATGAAAGTCTCTACGACGAAATTTTAACACGGCGTCCGACGTGAAGGTTCTACAGGTCATTCAAAAGCCTCAATTGCGCGGTGCGGAAATTTTTGCGTGCCAACTGACCCTGGAGTTACAAAAATCCGGGGTCGAAGTTGATGTTGTGTATCTCTTTGGAGATGTTCCGGCGGATTGGCCGTTCAAGTCGCTGAATATCCGTCCGCTGCATGGCAACCAAAAAAAGAGATTTTGGGACTTTGCCGGCTACCGCAAGCTGGCCCGCATGATTTCTCAGGGTGGGTATCATTTGGTTCAGGCAAATGCGGGCGATACGTTGAAATATGCGGTTCTCGCAAAGAAGTTATTTGGATTCCGGGCACCGCTTGTGTACCGTAACGCAAACAAGATGAGCGATTTTTTTACTGGCTCGTTTCACCGGAAGCTGAATCAATGGTTTTTAAGCGCCTGCGATTATTTTATTTCCGTCAGTGAGAATTGCAGGCAGGACCTCATGGGCATTGTAAAAAAAGCAAGTCACAACAGTGTCACTATTCCCATCGGAACTTATTTGTTTAACGATGTCAGGTCGCTGGAAAGCCGTTCCGGAGATTACCCGGTCATCCTAAACGTCGGGAGCCTGGTTCCGGAGAAAAACCACATTTTTTTGATTGACGTGTTTGCCGCTTTTTTTTCCAGGCATAAAAAAGGATGTTTGTGGATTGTGGGCGACGGCCGGCTGCGGATGGCCTTGGAAGAGAAAGTCAGGGCTAACGACCTGGTCGGACGAGTCAAATTCTGGGGTTACCGAAATGACGTAATTTCAATTTTAAAATCCGCTGACGTGATGCTGGTGACTTCGAAAATCGAAGGGCTGCCTGCCGTGATCCTGGAAGCAATGGCCTGCGAGGTGCCGGTAGTCAGTTCGGACGTTGGTGGAATCCCGGAAATTATTGACCACGGGATATCCGGGTACTGTATCAAGGAATGGAACATTCAGGAGTATTTATCCTGTCTCGAATTGTCTATTTTTAATACGGAGGGCAGAAATATGATTATTGGTAATGGAAGGAAGACAGTTGCTGACCATTATTTAATGGCGGCCAAAGCGCAGGAGTTTAAAAATATCTATCAGCAAATATTGGCGCAGAAAATATAGACTATCAGTCAGCAAATCCGGCCGTTACTTGTTATGAAAAAATCCATTTATCACTTCATCGCCCGGCACCGTAGAAATTTCTTGTTAAAATTTTTCAACAAACTGACATCTTCATTCCGCAACGCCTATAATAATAAAGACTACAACCACGAGTCCAATGGAGAACTTTGGTTACAAATCAAGATGTCGTCCCTTGGATTGAAGACCGTTTTTGACGTCGGCGCGAACATTGGCTCATGGGCAGAAAATGCGCGAAAATATTTTCCTGGAGCGACGATCTATTGTTTTGAACCGATCGGCCCGGTTTATGAAAAACTAAAAGCAAGGATTTCCCACCAGCCTCAAATCATTTTGGTCAATAGCGCCTTGGCAGAGGCCACAGGTGAGGCAATGTTTAACTATTATCCCCAGGTTGATGTGTTGAGCTCGCGATTTCACGTGGCGGAAGGCGGCGCGGCCGTCAGCGTCCCCGTGAAAATGCAGACCGGGGAGAATTTCTGCGCGGAGCATGAGATTCGTTTTATTGATTTTTTAAAGATCGATACCGAGGGCTCCGACTACGCTGTGATCCAGGGATTCGACCAGATGATCAGTGCGCAAAAGATCCGGGCCATCCAGTTTGAATATGGAGGCATCAGCGTGATCACTAAATTTCTGCTGAAAGATTTTTACGACTACTTTTCTGGCAAGAACTATATGGTCGGTAAGATCTATCCAAACTATGTGGATTTTTCAGACTACACCTACTTAAAGGAAGACTTTATCGGTCTTAATTTTTTAGCGGTTCACCGGGACGACCAGGAGTTAATACGGATGCTTCGATAAAAACTCATTTTAACGCCCTCATAACTTAACCATTCAGTCGTGTCATCGAACGAAAGCAGCGTTCCAAAAAAAATCCAGATACTTCATATCATTAAGTCGCTGGGGAGGGGAGGGGCAGAAATGTTACTGCCGGAAACGCTGAAATTTCATGATCGCGAACGATTCGAATTTCACTACGTCTATTTTCTTCCCTGGAAAAATGCAATGGTTGAGGCGATCGAGAACAATGGTGGAAAGGTTACCTGTCTAAGTGCCGGCAACAATTTTCAAATTCTTTGGCGTATAAATGATATCGCCCGTTATGTTCGTGATCATGGGATTCAATTGATCCACGCGCATTTGCCATGGGCAGGCATCGTTGCGCGGATTGCGGGACGATTAACACAAATTCCTGTAATGTACACCGAGCACAACAAACAGGAACGTTATCACTTCCTTACCCGATGGTGTAATGTCGCGACGCTGAATTTTCTTTCTAAAATGATTGCCGTGTCCAGGGATGTTGAAGAATCTGTCCGGAGATTCAAACCCGGTCTGAAGGTGCCGCTGGAAACAATTTTAAACGGTGTCGACGTCGGGGCTTTCGCACCTGGACATTATGACCCAACGATAATTAGGAAAAAATTCAGCATTTCAGCGGGCACCCCTGTGGTCGGGACGGTGGCCGTATTTCGTACTCAAAAAAGACTTGACCTGTGGCTTGAAATTGCCAAACGTATTGTCACAGCGATACCTGAAACCTGCTTCATCGTTGTGGGTGATGGCCCATTGAAAGATCAGCTCGAATCCAGGAAAGTCGGACTGGGACTTGAGGCCAAGGTCTTTTTTGCTGGGAGACAAACAGATGTAAAACCGTACCTTGCTTCCTTTGATATTTTCATGATGACATCCGTGTTCGAAGGGCTTCCGGTGGCCATGCTTGAGGCTATGGCTTCTGGTTGCGCGGTCATCAGCACGGATGCCGGCGGCGTAAAGGAAGTGATCCGCCACGGCGTCGATGGTTTGTTGTGTCCTGTGAGTGAGCCCTTTGGCCTCGTTGGTTACGCTTGTGACCTGATAAAGGATGAAGGCAAAAGGAAGGAATTTTCAACAAACGGCCGGCAGCGTATTTCGGACAGTTTCAATATTAAGAAGATGGTTCTTGAGCTGGAGAAAAGCTATCTTGAACTCACGCTTGAAAACGCAATTTAACCAAAGTTAATTCTTGCAGTCCTTTATTTTGTGATTTGAAATCTATGCAAATACGACCAGGAGTTGAGAGTGACATACCGGCGATAGTCGAATTGGTAAAGATGAGCCTGGGTGAAGACACGACCATTAAAACGGAATCCTATTGGCGCTGGAAACACGTCGATAACCCGTTTGGACAATCGCCCGTGCTGCTTGGCTTCGAAGGTGATCAACTGGTGGGCATCCGGGCGTTCATGCGCTGGAGATGGACAAACGGTGAAAAGATTTATGAGTCGGTGCGCGCCGTTGATACCGCGACGCATCCCGATTTCCGCGGTAAGGGCACGTTTAAGAAACTAACGATGGCCTTGCTGGAAAAATGTAAGGACAATGGCTGGGATTTCGTGTTTAACACACCGAATAAAATAAGCAAACCCGGATATTTAAAAATGGGATGGACCATAGCCGGGAGGTTGCCGCTTACCGTCAATATCAATCATCCACTCAACGTAATAATGAATTTTGCGCGGCGGGCGAAGTCGGCTTCGGAGACGTATCCCAACGGAAATATCAAGGAGTTTTTAAATAAACCCGGCCTCGCGGAGTTACTGATCAAAAGCCGTGATCATTTCAACGGAAACCTTATTACGGCCCATTCGGTTGAATCGTTGCTCTGGCGTTACGATAAGGTGACCGTAAAACAATATTTTGCATGCGGTTTGGAAGAAAATAACAGGCTTGTCGCGTTGATATTTTACCGGCTCAAGCCCGGACGAGCCGGAAATGAGTTGAGGATTACAGATATATTTGCCGAACATCGCCGGTTAAAAAATGCCATCAATGCGCTGGTTCGTGACCGGGTCAGACTCCACAATCCCGATTTTGTTACGGTTGATTCAATGAACCCGTGGTTTAGTAACGCTTTACTGCTCGGATTAAGGGGAATGCCGTTTGGTCCGGTCGTCACAATTCGGGGTATTTCGGAAAAATTTGATGATACGCTTCATGATTTTAAAAAATGGCGCCCCTCGGTGGGCGACCTCGAATTGTTTTAGTAGTGGATGCCGCTAACGCTTTTTTGTTGCAATGAGCAAAATGGTAATTGGTAAAAAAAGAGTTGAGTTTAGAATTGCGGAGGAAAAAGATATTCCGGAGATACTTGCTTTGCTAAAATCCGGACTCGGCGAAAATGTCACGCCGAAAACTGAGGCATATTGGCGGTGGAAGCATATTCAAAATCCGTTCGGGCCATCCCATGTTTTGCTGGCAGTCAGCAATGATACCATCATCGGTGTTCGTTCGTTTATGCGTTGGCAATGGCGCCTGGGAAATGAAATTCTTGAGGCGGTTCGCGGTGTGGATACAGTGATCAAACCGGAATACCAGGGCAACGGCCTTTTTGGCGAATTAACCCTTAAATTGGTGGACGAAAGTTTTCAGTACGGATACGATTTTCTTTATAGCACCCCAAACGAAAAAAGCAAGCGAGGGTACCAGCGACTCGGTTGGAACCAGATTGGGGTCCTGCCCATCTCCGTCAAATTGGTGAAGCCATGGCAGGTATTTTTGAATTTAGTAACCCGGCCTGGCAAGCCAGATGTTGGTGGAGCTGCGGATCAGTCCCTTGAACGGTTCCTGAGCAGGGCTGATCTGCCTTCGTTGCTCCTTGCAAGCCACCGGAATTTCCCGGAAAAATTGGTGACCGCGCATACGGTGGATTCCCTGCAGTGGCGATATGCAGAGGTTCCCGTCGGTAGCTATTTTGCATTTGGGGTGGAACGGCTGGGCGCCTTGAAGGGACTGTGTTTTTGCCGTGTTAAAAGAACCGTTGCTGGCATGGAATTACGCATCACCGATATTTTTGTCGAGCATTTGAAGTACCATGAGGATCTTCGCCGCGAATTGCGGGACGTCATTAGAGAACGAAAGATTCACTACGTAACTTCGGGCTGTTTTGGAGCGAATGATATCCTCAGCGGCTGGCTTTTGATAAAGAAAAAACGACTTGGGCCCGTAGTGACGGCACGAAATATCAAATTAAAGAATTTGAAGACCCTCAATGAATTTTCGGACTGGAGTCCTTCGCTAGGGGATCTCGAACTGTTTTAGAATGATCGGCGGACTAATCATTTTTTTACTCGGAGCGATTTTTTGTTTCAGTTTGATTAAAAGACTGAAAAGAAAATTTCCATTCATCGATGCAAGAATGCTAAGGATGCTTTTCGGCTATCACTTCTTTCTTACGCTTGTTTACTTTATATACATACTTTTTTACCCGTCCGATTCGCAATATTATTTTTTGAAGGTTGCAAACAACTTACGAGGCGATACATGGTCGGATTATTATGGGACAAGCACGATTTTTATAGAATTTGTGGCGTACCCGTTTATTAAATACGCCGGATTTTCCTACGAAGCGATCATGGTGCTGTTCTCGACGGTCGGATACATCGGGTTCATTTATTTTTATATATTTTTTAAGGAAAACATCCGCTTCAACCATTACCTCTGGGGGTATAATTTACTAACGATCACTTTTTTCCTTCCCAACCTGCATTTTTGGTCCTCCTCTTTTGGCAAAGGCGCCATCATTTTTCTTGGGATCGCATTATTCTTTTTTGGGATCAGTAAAATCCGGAGCCGGTTGCCGGCGATCATTATCGGAGGGCTTATTGTATACCATGTAAGGCCTCATATCATGCTGGTGATTCTTGTTTCCTCGGCACTGGGATTTATTTTCAGTACGCGTGGAGTAGGAATGGTGTGGCGTGTGGTCTTTTTGATTGGTGCTACCGTTGCTTTTTTTTACATCTATGAGGACGCGCTGAAGCTTGTTGGCATCGATGAGGAAGAATTTATCACACAGGGCCTCGATCTTTCAAACCGCGCCAACGAATTAACGAAAGCAGGTTCCGGCGTGAATATCACAAGCTATAGTCTGCCGATGCAGGTATTTACCTTCTTGTTCAGGCCGCTGTTTTTTGATGCGCCGGGTGTTTTGGGGATCATCGTGTCTTTTGAAAATGTTTTTTATTTAATAATGACCTTTATGGTCCTGCGTGACCTGGGTAGTATAAAATTTTTACTCGCGGGCAACATGTTGATAAAAAGTGCTTTTTTTAGTTTTTTAACTGTTTCAATTGCGCTGGCGCAGATTTCCGGAAACCTCGGATTGGCGATGCGGCAAAAGAGCCAGGTGATGATCCTCTTCCTTTTTGTTACGCTGAGTTTCCTCGACGACAAAAAATTTCAGGCGTGGCAATTCTTTAAGATCAGGGAAAAGAGAAAAGAACGCTTAAGGAAAGCGCTTGAGTTACGATTAGGAAGCAGCCAATCGTAGCACGGCTCCCGCACATTTTGCTCCGTGAAAGGGATCTTCACCATATCACTCGACTTCGAACTCCATTGGGGTGGCTTTGAAAAATGGCCTTTACAAGGTACGAGGTACGAGGTACGAGGTACGAGGGGTGAGGCACGAGGTACGAGGGATGAGGTACACGGCACAAGGTACGAGGGCGTGGAAGGCACGAAGCATCAAGTACGAAGTACGGAAGATTATACGCAGTATTTCCTGAATACACGCGAAGTGATTCCGGAAATGCTTGCGTTATTTGAAAAGTATGAGGTTCACGTGACATGGGCCACGGTAGGAATGCTTTTTCATGAATCCAGGGCCGAACTCCTGTCGAACGCGCCTGCCCTCAAACCATCCTACAAGGCGTCGCAGCTTTCCGCGTACAACTTCATCAATCACCAGGGTATTGGAGATAATGAATTGAGTGATCCGTTTCATTTTGCGCCCTCCCTGCTGAAACAAATCATCGACACACCGAATCAGGAGATCGGCACGCATACCTACGCCCATTTTTATTGTAACGAAGAGGGACAAACCGTAGAACAATTCGTCGCTGATTTAAGAGCGGCGAAAAAAGCCGCTGCGAAATATGGCAAAAAGCTATCATCCCTTGTATTTCCAAGGAACCAATTCAACGAACAATATCTCAGGGCCTGTTTCAACGAAGGTATTCGTGCCGTTCGGTCCAATCCGCTTGATTGGTTCTGGCACATTGAGGGCACCCAGGACGAGTCATGGTGGAAGCGATTGAACAGGGGGAGGGATGCCTACCTTCCGCTCGGAAGGAAAAATACCTACACACCCGATGCGCTTAATGTGGTTGACGGGATGCCAGTCTGTATCCCGGCGAGCAGACTGCTGAGGCCCTATCGTCCAAAGGAGCTTTTTTTGAATTCGATGAAGATCGCACGCATCAAGTCCGAAATGAGTCGTGCAGCAAGACTTTCCGAAATATATCATCTTTGGTGGCATCCCCATAACTTTGGCCATTATCCTGCGGAGAGTTTGCTCGGTTTGCAGACAGTCCTGGAACATTACAGGCAGTGCAAAAAGCAATGGACAATGAGCTCTCTGAACATGGGAGAGATCTCGGAAAAGCTCCTCGCACGGGCCGGCGTTCTGAAAGCATGATTCTTCGCCCGCAAAGATCGATCTGATCTTGTAGCCTCCGATTTGCCGCGAACAAAATTCCTCCCATATTGCGGCACTTCCTGATTTAATGGATGATTACGACCCCGCGCCTGCTTCGAATTACCACCGTTCCGATTTCTTTGGAGATCCTTCTTCACGGCCAATTGAATTTTTTCAGGAACCAGGGATTTGAAGTATTGGCAGCAAGCTCGCCGGGAAAAGAAGCTGAATCTCTCAGGCAGGGAGGAATCCCTCATGTGAGTGTTGTGATGACCCGCAAAATCACTCCGCTCCGCGACATCATCAGCCTGTTTCACCTGATCCGTCTTATCCGCAGCTTTCGTCCCGACATAGTTCACACCCACACCCCTAAGGCGGGGCTTCTTGGAATGGTGGCCTCCTGGTTCTGCAAGGTCCCGGTGAGGATGCACACCGTTGCAGGCTTGCCCCTCATGGAAGCGACAGGCCTGAAGAAAGCATTGTTGTTCCAGGCGGAACGCATCACCTACGCATGCGCAACTTCGGTTTATCCGAATTCGGTTGGGCTGAAACAATTCATCAGGGATTCTATCCCCACAAAAACTCCCCTATCTGTGATCGGGAAGGGCAGCAGCAACGGTATCGATACCAGTTTTTTCATACGCACACGGCCGCTCGAGGCAGAGGCGACCCGGATCCGCCAGCAACAAGGTTGGACTGAAACAGATATTGTGTTTTGCTTCGTCGGGCGTGTTGTCAGGGACAAGGGCATCGGCGAACTCGTTAAAGCGTTTAAAGACCTTTTGGCAAGGTGGAAACCAGGTTTTCCCCGGCTGTTCCTGCTGCTCGTAGGTCCGTTGGAACAGGACCTGGATCCACTCCACATCGATGACCTGCATTTTTTAAAAGAAAGTAAAAATGTCTTCCTCGCCGGATTTCAAACCGATGTCCGGCCCTGGATGATGGCATCAGATATTTTCGTTTTTCCCAGCTATCGCGAGGGGTTTCCCAACGTGGTGATGCAGGCCAGTTGCCTGGAGGTTCCCAGCATCGTTTCTGATATCAATGGATGCAACGAGATCATCCGCCATCGCGAAACCGGGTTGATCGTACCGGTAAAAGATTCCGTGCGCCTCGCATCGGCAATGGAAGAGCTTTTACACAATCCGGACATGAGGAAGGCATTCGGACGGCGTTCGAGGGAGTTCGTCATCGAGAATTACGATCAGCAATATGTTTGGCAGGAGTTGCTGAAGGAGTATATGACAGCAATCGAGCGTGGGTAATTCACCGCGAAGACGCAACGTCGCGAAGTTCGCTAAGCTAAAAGTTGTTAACGAAACGTTTCAATCCACTTTTTAGAAGTGGGACATTAAAGTTGATTAGGAAACCTAATGGTTTGTTCGCGAGTTTCAAATAGCTGATGATTTGTGCTTCATGAACCGGCAAAATAACCTCGACGGATTTGAGCTCTACAATAATGTCATCTTCAACGAGGAGGTCAATTGCGTATTCTTTATCAAGTATTTTTCCTTTATAGACGATAGGAATTGGAACTTCGGAAAACGCTCTCAAGCCCTGTAATTTCATTTCATCAATCATACAATAATGATAGACCGTCTCAAGCAACCCCGGACCAAGTTCTCAATGGACGGTAAAAGCCGAATCAAGTATTTTTGATGCGTTGTTTAACGCCATGCGGTCTGGATTTTCTGCCATTGGTTTCATAAGGCATTTGACTTAGCGTGCTTCGCGTCGTCGCGTCTTCGCGGTAAAATTCCCGAACTAAATGGAAGCTTCCCTGATCGATATTCGGAAATTCGTTGTTCTGCGTCAATCCCATTTTCATGACAATTTTTTTTTTGTAAATGGAGTACTTTCCTCGATGTCTCGTCTCCGCTAGTTCTCAATGACTCCGTCCGAGGGCTGGCTCTTCGTCGTTCCTTAAATCATAATTCTTTATTTTTGTCCAAACCGGTTCTACTTGTATCAGGGATTCGTTAAGCCATTCTTCGACAGACTATTCGCCGTGATCGCTTTGGTGATCACATCACCAGCAATTTTATTCTGTATGATCTTGCTGGCCGTTGCCAACAGGGGAAAAATATGGTTTATCCAACCCAGGCCCGGACTGAAGGAAAAGATCTTCCAGGTCGTGAAATTCAAAACCATGACCGACGAACGCGACACCGCCGGAAAACTGTTGCCGGATGAAAAGCGGCTCACATCCATCGGTCTGTTTATCCGTAGAACCTCCCTGGACGAATTACCCCAACTCATCAACATCGTCAAAGGTGATATGTCTTTCGTGGGACCACGCCCCCTGCTGACTGACTACCTTCCATTGTACAACAGCGAACAGCGGCGCCGCCATGACGTTAAACCTGGAATTACCGGTTGGGCCCAGGTGAATGGCCGCAATACCATCTCCTGGAAACAGAAATTTGCATATGATATCTGGTATGTCGACAATATTTCGTTCTGGCTGGATATCAAGATCCTGTTCCTGACGGCTTTGAAAGTACTAAAGGCGGAAGGAATCTCCAGCGAGACATCGATGACCATGGAGAAGTTCAGAGGTAATTAGGATGCTGCGCAGACAGACTCGAGGAACGGAAACGATGAATCAAGAATTACTGCCTATTTTTGGACTTGGCGCGATGACAACCGTGCAGTCCGGGATAAATTTTACATTTGATCAGACTTGAACCCACAAAAAGAAAAAATCATTCTTCAGGGAGGCGGCGACCATGCAAAGGTCGTCCTTGATTGCCTTCTGGATGTAAATTTAAACGTGGTTGGAATTTTTGACCCGAAATGTTCCGGCAATTTGTTCGGAGTACCCCAATTGGGAAAGTATAACCCTGCGTATGAACCCGACGCGAAGGCCATCATCGCTATCGGTGACAACATGATCAGAAAAAAAGTCGCAGGTCAGTGCCTTCATTCCTTCATGAACGTGGTCCACCGCTCGGCGGCCGTTTCTGTTCGCGCTTCGGTTGGCGAGGGAAATATGATTCTTCACGGTGCGATTGTGCAGGCCCTGACTCAAATCGGTAACCATGTGATCCTCAATACAGGCAGCCAGGTCGATCATGACTGCCTCATCGGTGATTATGTGCACGTGGGACCGGGCGCGCTGCTGTGCGGCAATGTGTCAGTGGGGGAGGGAACATTTATCGGAGCTGGTGCCATTGTGATCCCTGGTAAGCGGATTGGGGCCTGGAGTGTGATCGGAGCTGGTTCGGTCGTGATCAACGACATTCCGGACTTTGCAGTTGCCGTGGGGAATCCGGCCCGGGTTATCAGAACAAGTGGCGCATGAAAAAAGAAATCTTTATTTACGGGGCGGGTGGCCTGGGCTGTGAAGTCCTCTCCATGGTGCGCTCAATGCCTGAATGGACCGTCGCCGGATTTGTCGATGATACGATTGTCGCCGGCAAACACGTGCTTGGTGTCGAGGTGAAAGGCGGTGCACAATTTTTGGAATCGCTTGATCGGCTCGCGCACGTTGTGCTTGCATTCGGTGACCCTGCTGTCAAACAAAGAATTGCTTCAACGATTCAGAATCAAAACCTTGTATATCCTGTGCTGATACATCCCCGTGCCCTGGCCCAGGATCTCAGTTCCATAAACATCGGCGCTGGAAGTATTATTACGGCGGGGACTGTTCTTACTACCAAGATCACAATCGGAGGCCATGTGCTGGTCAACTTAAATTCCACCATTGGCCATGACTGCTCGATCGGAGATTATTGTTCCATCATGCCAGGGGTAAATATTGCCGGGGGTGTGTGGATGGACGAAGGCGTTCTCATCGGGTCAGGTTCCAATGTGAGAAACAAGGTTCGCCTGGGGAAAGGGTCCACGGTCGGCATGGGCAGCGTGGTCATTGGTGACGTAAAGGATTACACCACGGTTGCGGGGGTTCCGGCGAGGACAATAAGCAAATGAGCCCATCGATAAAAGAATTTAAACCGACGATCGTTTTTCTTGCAAAGTTCATCGGGTTTTACCTCGCGGGGAATTTGTTGTATGGTCTTTATGTCACGTCGTTCGCTCCGCGGCCCGATCCTGCAACGCACCACGTCACCAGGCATACAGGCTGGGTGGTGAGCGCATTTGGTGTTCCCGTCACCATTCAGGATGACAGGCAGAAACCGAACACATTGATCATTCACGCAGGCCGCGCGGTGCTTTCAGTTTATGAAGGTTGCAACGGACTTAATACAATGATCATATTCGTTGCCTTTCTTTTTGCATTTGGACCTGTATCCAGGCCGTTGTTTTGGTTTGTTCCTGCTGGCCTGCTCATCATTCACCTCGCCAACCTGGCGCGGATATCCATGCTCTTCTATGTCGCCGCGTACATGCCGGACAAAATGTACTTTGTCCACAAGTATCTTTTTACCGCGATCCTGTATGCGGTCATATTTTTGTTATGGGTATGGTGGGTCAACAGGTATTCAATTAAGAAGTGAGATCCGGTAAATATTTTCGGATAGTAATTGGCACGATCTGCATGCTTGGTCTGATTGCCGTGTTCCTTTTTCAAAGGGATCTTGCCGAGGGAAGTATCTTCTCCCGTGACAAATTCACCGTTTTCGTGATCAACAGGACCCTTCGGTTTTTGCTGAACGACCTTTTTGCCATCGGCCTGGTGTACGCCCTGTTTGAAAAACGCAAATATGTCATATTCTCACTTTACGTTCAGCTTGCGGGTGTTGTACTATTTCTGATCCCATACTTCATTGCCAAATATCATTACCCGTATTACAACGGCCCGATGATCAATTTTCTTCATCGACTCATATTGAACCCCACATTGCTATTGCTGTTGATCATTGCATTTTATTATCAGAAAAGGGTCGAGGGAAAATCAGTTTGAGGGTAATTTTCAGGTAAACTTTACGGAGGTATATTTGCAGCCGATGGAAAAAGAAAGAATTTATTTATCATCACCTCACATGGGCGGTGAAGAAATTAAATTTGTGCAGCAGGCGTTTGACACAAACTGGATTGCGCCACTCGGACCGAATTTGAATGCTTTCGAAGACGAGCTTGCGGCTTATAACGGCGCCGCACATTGTGCTGCCCTGAGCTCCGGTACCGCTGCGATACATCTCGCGTTGATCATCCTTGGCATAAAGCAGGGGGACGAGGTATTATGCTCGACATTCACCTTTTCAGGGTCATGCAATCCCATCATGTACGAAAAGGCAATTCCGGTTTTTGTGGAATCGGAGCCCGATACGCTGAATATGGATCCCCAATTCCTGCAGGAAGCGATCGAGGACAGGATAAAAAAAACCGGAAAAAAACCTGCAGCAATCATTGTAGTGCACCTGTACGGAATGCCGGCTAAGATCTCGCAAATCATGCGAATCGCCCGCCAATACGAAATTCCCGTGATTGAAGACGCAGCTGAAGCATTAGGTTCCGCTTATGAAGGCAAAAAATTAGGCACCTTTGGCGATCTGGGTGTTTATTCATTCAATGGGAACAAGATTATTACAACGAGTGGCGGTGGTGCCCTGGTATCGGCCAATGCCGCATGGATCAGCAAAGCACGGTTTCTTGCCACGCAGGCCCGGGATCCGGCTCCACATTACGAACACTCTGAGGTTGGCTATAATTACCGGCTAAGCAACGTTTGTGCTGGAATTGGCCGTGGTCAGCTTCGGGTTTTGGATGAAAGGGTCAGGCAACGCCGGGCTGTCTTTAGTTGGTACCGCCTGGCATTGGAAAAAAGCGGTATGTTTGAATTTACCGACGAACCCATAGATGGTTTTAGCAACCGGTGGCTTACGACGGTCAACCTGAAAGAACAATATCCCCACGATCGCGAATTTTTGCGGCATCAGTTAGAAAAAGACAATATCGAGGCACGACCTTTATGGAAGCCGATGCACTTGCAACCTGTGTTTAAGCATTGTCCGGCTTATACTTCAGGTGTGTCGGAAATGATTTTTATGCGCGGTCTTTGCCTGCCTTCCGGGTCGAATTTGACGGAAGCCCAATTCGGACGGATAATTAAGGCAATTGCGGTTACCGACATCCGCCTTACGGCATAAAAGGACATCAGGCGCGGTGGGTTGAATCGAATCTTTAAATTGCCGTTTTTTATCGTTGCCGACGCATATTTTTATATTTTTGTAGGCTTGAAAAACCGATGGGTATGAGACTGCTCTTAGTTGCTTTTTTCTTAGGAATTTTATCGACTTCTCTCGCCCAGACTACGGGTGAATACCGGTCCTTTCAAACCGGAAACTGGAACGATGTGAACTCCTGGGAGCGATTTGACGGGTCAAGTTGGACAAATCCGGCCCCGGCGACGCCAACCAATGCCAATGCAGCCACCATAACGATCAGAAATACCCATACGATTACGGTTACCGCCAACGTCACAACCGATCAAACCGTCATCCAGTCTGGAGGAACCGTTGTCATCAATAACGGTGTGACCCTGACGATGAACAATGGTAGCGGAACGGACATGAATATCAATTCCGGCGGCACGCTCACCAACAATGGAGGCTTTACCCTTTCTACGGGACTGGCCTTTAACATTCAGGTGACCGGAACGCTCCGCAATTCCGGAACAATCTCCAACGCAAATTCAACAAGACTGACCTTTAACTCCGGTTCCAATTACTTTCACGAATTCACGGATGCAGGAACAATACCTTCCGCATCCTGGAACGCCAATTCAACAGTCAACATTACCGGATATGCATCCGGAGGAAGTACTGCCCCTTCAGGTCTGAACCAGACATTTGGAAATTTTATCTGGAACTGTCCCAATCAGGACGCAACTGTTGACCTTGCCGGCGCCCCGTCTACGATCAACGGCGATTTTCAGATCGTAGATACCGGCAGCGATGTGCTGGTTTACAATTTCGCCAGCGGCACCAATACAAACCTGATAATCCTGGGAGATCTGACCATGACCAATGGCATATTTGGATTCATCGCAGGAGTCGGGACAGCGGGCTCCATCAGTGTTGGAGGCAATATCGATATCTCAGGAGGATTTATCCAGTTTGCCGACGATGACAATGTGGATATCACTTGTTCAGGAGACTTCATCCTGAGTACAGGCCAGGTTGAATTTTCAGCAAGCTCCGCGACAACAACGCTGGATCTTTCCGGGGATTTCGATCAAAGCAGCGGCGACGTTTTTATCAGCGGGGGAGCCTGCAACCTCAATTTCGTTGGCACCGGTGCCCAGGAATACGCGTCGGCCTTCACGCCAACAGGAACCTTGAATTATAACGTTAGCTCCACGTCGACGCTTGTGCTGGCTGAAAACGATTTTGTCGGGGGCTCCGGAACCTTTACGATGGCCAATACTGCCACCCTCCGGGTCGCCGCGACCCATACAAGCGGTGCCATTCAAACCGGAACAACCAACGGAAACATCCGCGTGTCTGGAACGAGAAGCTATGGGTCTGGCTCAACAATAGAATATAACAACACGACAACGCAGCAATTCATTGGTAACGGGCACCCCGGCACAGCCGGAGTCCACACGACCATCAACAACTCATTCGGAGTTGCTTTGGCAACAAATGTCACGATCGGCGGCAATTTAACCCTGACTTCGGGTAACCTGAGCGTTGGAGGCAACACGCTGACCTTGCTGGCGAATGTCACGCCAAATAGCAATACCATTAATGTCTTATCAACGTCGTCGCTTTCGATCGGCGGCTCCGGCGCCTTTGGTACTTTCCCCTTTGTTTCCGGCGATAAGACCATTACAAACCTTACGCTCAACCGCTCTACCAGTGGCAGCGTTACTTTTGCAAATAATGTAACGATCACGGGCGCCCTGACGCTCAACAATGGGACGCTGATCTTTAACAACCAAACCCTGACATTGTCAGGAACCACCACGCGAATCAGTGGAACACTGTCGGGCAATTCATCGTCTATCCTGAGCATTTCCGGAAGCGGAGCCTTTGGAACGATTGCATTTGCATCCGGCGCCAACACCATCAACACGCTTACTTTCGACAGGAACACATCCGGGACCGCAAATATCAATAGCACCCTCACCATCACCAACGAGCTTAATCTTGTTGAAGGCGACTTTACCAATACGACCGGATTGACAATGGATAACGGTGCTACCGTAAGCAGAAGCGCAACCGCACAATTGCTCGGATCAGCATTGGCAGCGGCTGACGGTGAGTTCTATAATCTTGTTTATGACGATGGCGACGTGACCACTGGGCTGGAACTTCCGTCCACCGATGATGATAATCTGCTGAATCTTACCATCGGTGCCGGCGTCACCCTGAACAAGGACATCATTGTAAACGGCAATCTTGAATTGCAGTCCAGCACACTGGCTGCCAACGGATTTGATATAACGATGGCGGGAGCGTCAGCGTCATGGACCAAGGTGGCCGGAACGTTCTCACCTGGAGCTGGTACAGTGACAGTCACGGGAAATCTGACGATATCGGGTACTTCACCGCAGTTTGGAAATCTCTCGGTGAGCAGTGGCGCATCCCTCACACCACCATCAGGCACACTGCTTGTTTCCGGGAATTTTCAGCTTGACGCATCTTCGACTTTTACGCATAACAGCGGGCGAATTACTTTTAATGGGTCGGCTACGCAGGGATTTGCGGGAGCTAACAAGTCATTCAACAACCTCCGGGTTAGCAAGACAGGAGGAAACCTCCAAATGCTCAGCGCTGTAAATCTGATCGGCGAACTCGATATTCAAAGCGCAACAACGGTCGAATCCAATGGAAGCCTGACACTGATTTCAACCTCCGACGGCACTTCGGGTAACGCATGCATCGCGGCCCTGGCGACTGGCGCCAGCATCACCGGTAATGTGACCGCCCAGCGTTACATGAGTAGTGAGGGACGGATATACCGTTATATCTCATCCCCTGTATCAGGTGCCACAGTAGCTATGCTCCAGGACGATTTTCCCATTACTGGCAGTTTCACTGGAACAAGTTATCCGTGTACCGGTTGCACGAACAGCGCGTCCATGTTTTATTACAACGAAACGGTTGGCGGAGGCCTCGACAACGGTTATGTAAATTTCCCGGCTGCGGCCAATACGGAGACTCTCACTGTCGGGCTTGGATACGTACCATTCATCCGCCAGGATATTGTTGCCGGACCAATCACCATTGACGTAACAGGATCAGTAAACCAGGGCACGCTCTCGTTACCCGTGACTTATACAAGCTCCGGTGGATCATCGAATGACGGCTGGAACCTCGTCGGAAATCCATACCCATCATCTGTGGATTGGGATATTGTTGCCGGTTGGACCAAAACAAATCTCAGCAACACAATCGCCGTCCGCGACAACGGATCAGGGGGTGTATATCAATATTGGAACGGGACTACCGGCGGATTGACCAACGGTATCATTGCAGCGGGGCAGGGCTTTTGGGTGCAGTCGACTGCGGCTTCACCCGTGCTAACGATCACCGAAAGCGCAAAAACCTCTACGACAGGCGCATTCCTTCGTGAAGCCACTGAGCACGTCGACGTTCTTGAGATCCTGTTAACAAAGGGCACGGTAACCGATAAGGCATTTTATCAGGTTCATAAAGATGCCGAACAGGGCCTCGACAAATACGATGGCCGCAAGCTGGATAACGTCAGCTTCGATCTTTCGATCTATACCACCCATGGTCTATTGGCAATTAACGCGATCAACAAGAAACCAAAGAGTGGTGAAACCATTAAATTACGGATCAAGGATATGCCAAGGGGCACCTATTCCGTTTCGTTGAACAAGATGGGCAAAATGAACGGATTTGAGTATTTCCTGTTGGATCGATTTACCAAGACCACAATCGATATGCAGCTAACTCCGGTTTATACGTTTTCAGTTACAACCGCCGCTGCTTCGTTTGCTACAGATCGATTTGAATTGTTTATGTACCGGATCGATGAGGAGGATGAAACGGAGGAAACGGCTTTGCTTCGTGCCGACGTGCATCCAAACCCCTCTACGGGAAAAGTTTATATCAGCGTTCAGTCTGCCGGATTGAAAGGAGTTGTCTTGCTGAACAGCATGGGGAATCAGATGGCTGAAGTTCCTATGGTTCGAATAAATAAGGACAACTGGGAAGGGGAGGCAGATCTTTCGGACAGCCCGCATGGGCTCTATTTTGTCAGGGTTTTTGATTCAAATGGAAAAATTGATAACCTTAAGATCCTAAAGAAATAGTTCTGATGTTGCTTCGAAAAACTGTTCTTTTTATTGTTCTTTTTTCCGTTTCAATACCGGAATTGGCATTTGCCCAACCTGGTGATCCGGGGGGAGACCCTGATGTAGTCCCTATTTCAGGGCTGATATATTTAATACTGGGTGGCATCAGCCTGGGGTTTTACAAGATTCGCAACGGTTTTAACAAGAAATAAATCTTGTGATTTCATTTACCACTGTCATAAACAGACTCACGATTTTACCACGGTGGGTGATCATCATTATCGATTTCTTTGTACTGGTGCTCGCCGGTTTGCTTGGCTATTTGCTGCGCTTTAATTTCGACTGGAATGAAATAGTATTGTACCAGCCGCATATCGGTGTTCTCCTACTGGCATTCGCCGGCACGATTGGTTCATTGATCACAAAAAGCTACGCCGGGATTGTCCGATACACGGGCATCGATGATGCGGTCAAGATCCTGCTGACTTCCCTGGTCGGCTTGTCCCTCGTCGGCATTATCAACCTTATTTATTATTATAACTACGCCCGCAACATCACGCCTTACTCCGTGATCGTTATATTCTTCTTTTCCTCTGTTATCGGATTGCTTTTTTACCGTCTGATGGTGAAGAATGTCTATGCATTTTACAAAAGTGAATTCAGCAATAAGTGCAATGTTGTCATTTTCGGGGCCGGAAACCTCGGCATCAGCACCAAACAGGCACTCGATGGTGACGTGAAGGGTAAGTACCGTGTTGTCGGTTTCCTCGAGGACGATCCGAAAAAAGTGGGGAAGGAGGTTCATGGGATCACCATCTACCCCTCGCGGTATCTGCCAAAAGCTGCAAGAGACCTGAAGATCAAAGAAGTGATCATCGCAGTCAAGGATCTTTCTCCGGAACGCAAAAACCACCTCGTTGATATATGCCTTCGCTACCAGATCAAGGTAAAAACGATCACGTCTGTGGAGGAATGGGTGTCAGGCACGTTGAATTCCGGCCACATCCGTGAGATCAATATCGAAGATCTGCTCGGCAGAAGTTCCATACACCTGGAGGATACCCTGCTTAGTTCGTTTTTGAAAGGTAAACGGGTGTGTATTACAGGTGCGGCAGGTTCTATTGGAAGCGAGCTGACCAGGCAGGTTCTCATGTACCATCCAAAGGAGTTGGTGATTATCGATCAGGCGGAATCGGCATTGTACGAACTGCAATGCGAGATCGCCGAAAAGTCATATCCGTTTTCCACGGTGTCTTATGTCGCTGACATCACCGATGAGCAGCGTATCGTGCGCATCATATCGGATCATCAACCCGAAATATTGTTCCACGCCGCGGCCTATAAGCACGTTCCGCTGATGGAAAGCAATCCGTCGGAAGCAATCAAAACGAATATCCTGGGCACAAAAACCCTGGCGGACGCCGCCGTGAAAGTAGGAGTTCAACGTTTCGTAATGATCTCTACGGACAAAGCGGTAAACCCGACAAACGTGATGGGTTGTTCAAAGCGTATTGCAGAGATCTATGTGCAATCCCTGAATAATCATATCGAATTGATGGGACTCGGCCAGACACGTTTCATCACAACACGCTTCGGAAATGTACTTGGTTCCAATGGCTCAGTCATCCCGCTTTTCAGAAAGCAAATAGAAGCAGGCGGGCCCCTGACAGTGACACATCCGGAAGTTATTCGCTATTTTATGACCATTCCCGAGGCCTGCCGTCTTGTACTTGAGGCCGGGCTTATGGGCGAAGGAGGGGAGATCTTTTTATTCGACATGGGCCGCCCTGTCCGAATTTACGACCTCGCCAGAAAAATGTCGCTGCTTGCCGGCTTTGAACCGGGCAAGGACATCGACATTGTATTTACCGGTCTGCGCGATGGTGAAAAACTATACGAGGAACTTTTACGCGACTCAGAAAATACGGTCCCGACGCATCATAGCAAGATCCTGAAAGCTCGGGTGCCGGAATATCCTTACAGAGAGGTGTTGAGTAATATTGATCTTTTGTGCGATCTGACCAGCGATGACAACGAGCTTAAGATGGTGGCAATGATGAAAGAAATGGTTCCTGAATTCAAGAGCAACTATTCCAGGTTCGAGATCCTCGATCGAAAGTCTGAAGGCGTGTAAATTCCTACCTGCGCCTCAATCCCTTCCTCTTCTGATTATAAAGCTTCCGTTGCGAATTGCGCATCACCTCTTTCGGGAAATAGAATTGTATCGTGATATTCCCAATAAAATATCCATCGTCATTGGCCGGGTTTCCCCTCTTGCCAATTTGTGTGGGGAGGCTTGGCTGCGTGCCGATTTCAGGTCTGCGGTCGGACAAAGCCCGGGATAGATCACTTTTTAGCAAACTCGCATCAGGATACCTTGTGCTGCTTACATCGTCAAGATAGTCCGTGAAGGTTTTCCGGTAACCGCCTTCCACAACCACATTGAAAAATGGGTCCATCTTGAATCTTGCCCCAAGTCCGAATGGGATTACAGGCTGGAACCGGCTGTATTTCTTGAGTTCGGTTTCAAGTGGTTGCAGTGCAACCCATTCGCCCTGATATTCGGCTTTTGGATTGAAATTCAGAATACCCACGCCGATAAAACCGTGTATATTGATTTTGGCACGCTGGTAAAACCGGGTTCCAATGGGGATTAAATTAACCGCTCCGGTGGCACTCAACTCCCAGCAGCTTGATCGGAAATGCAGGTTGCGTTCCGTTCTGTCGTCGTTTGCTTTCTTGTCCGAACCCTGGATCTGAAACCAGGTGATTCCAGCCCTGGCGCTAAATCGCGGCAGGAAGAAGTATTCGGCCCCTATGGCAATATTTGGTTTAACGATGCCGAATTCACGAGGATCCACCAGATCGCCCTTATAATATGCGATCCCGCTTCCCGCACTCACAATCAGGTTTCTGTTCCGTCTGACAGCGTAAAAGCTTTGGGCTTCTGCAATACAGGGAATAAGCGTAAGGGCAAAAAGCAGGATTTTCAAACTCTTTTGCATCCCCAGACCATTTTAATACAATATAAGAAATAACAATCAAAAATTGCTGCCCAAAACGTCTTTTACCCGCTGGGCTGCATCTTTCAGCAGTATAGCGGATTTAACTTTCAGTCCAGATTGCTCTATAATTTTCGCGCCTTCCTCCGCATTTGTCCCCTGCAACCTGACAATGATAGGAACGCTGATATTGCCGATTTTCTTATATGCTTCTACGACGCCATTGGCAACCCGGTCACAACGAACAATTCCTCCAAAAATATTGATCAAAATAGCCTTTACATGAGGATCCTTCAAAATGATGCGAAAACCGGCTTCTACGGTCTCAGCGTTGGCTCCACCACCCACGTCGAGGAAGTTGGCAGGCTCACCCCCGGACAGTTTAATGATGTCCATGGTGGCCATTGCAAGGCCTGCGCCGTTAACCATACAGCCGACGTTCCCGTCAAGTTTAACATAATTTAATCCGGCCTTTCCAGCCTCGACCTCCAGGGGATCTTCTTCTGTAATATCACGTAGCTCAGCCAGGTCCTTATGCCGGTACAGTGCATTGTCGTCCAGGTTGACCTTCGCATCAACGGCCAGGATTTTGTTATCCGAGGTCTTAAGCAAGGGATTGATTTCGAACATCGATGCATCCAATCCCTGGTATGCGTTGTATAAAGAGTTAATAAACTTCACGCCCTCCTTGAATGCGTTTCCCTCCCAACCAAGGGCAAAGGCTATTTTCCGGGCCTGGAATGGCTGCAGGCCGATCGTGGGATCGATCCATTCCTTGATGATCTTCTCCGGGTGAGTTTCGGCTACCTCTTCGATATTCATACCTCCTTCGGTTGACGCCATGATCACAGGCATGCCTTTCGACCGGTCGAGGAGCATACTCATATAGTATTCCTTCGGCTCCGACTCGCCAGGATAATAAACGTCCTCCGCTATAAGGACTTTGTTTACTTTTTTTCCATCAGGACCGGTCTGCAGCGTAACAAGGGTGCCTCCAAGGATCGCTTTCACCTTTTCGGGAACTTCAGCCTGACTTTTTGCAAGCACTACGCCCTTCGAACCTGTTTCTTTAACAACACCTTTACCACGACCACCGGCATGAATCTGCGATTTGATGACAAACCACTTTGTGCCGGTTTCCGCATGTAATTCTTTCGCGGCATTGACGGCTGCATCCGGCGTATCCGCGACGATTCCGCGCTGGATGGCCACACCGAAACGTTTCAGAATTTCTTTGCCCTGATATTCGTGAATGTTCATGGATTTTTTGTTTTGGCGTGAAACTAGTTTATTTAAACCTTTATTTCAAGAAAACTACCATTAAACGATGTTACGGGCACAGGGAATTCAGAAATCATATGGCCAGTTACAGGTCCTCAAAAACATCGATCTTGAAATAGCCAAAGGAGAAATCGTTGCCATCATCGGCGCATCCGGGGCGGGTAAAAGCACCTTGCTTCATATTCTTGGTACGCTGGATACGCCGGACTCCGGCAAGGTTCACATTCATGATATAGATGTATTTGGACAGACATCAAAAAACCTCGCTGCCTTCCGCAACCGATCGATCGGTTTTGTTTTTCAATTTCATAATTTACTCCCGGAATTCACGGCGCTGGAAAATATCATGATCCCGGGAATCATCGGAGGGCGTGATGAAAAGGAAGTGATAAAGAAAACAGAGGGCCTTCTTGAAATGCTTGGGTTGTCGAGCAGAAAAGACCATAAGCCTTCCGAACTCTCCGGAGGAGAACAACAGCGAACGGCTGTAGCGCGTGCCCTGATCAATTCGCCTGACCTCATACTTGCCGACGAGCCCAGCGGCAACCTCGATTCAAAGAACGCGATCGAATTGCATAAACTTTTTTTTCAGCTCAGGAAAGATCTGAACCAGACCTTCGTCATCGTTACCCACAACGCCGAACTTTCACACATGGCCGACCGAAAGCTCGAGATCAGGGATGGGCAAATCGTTTGAGGCCTGCATGGGGACTCGGTTGACGACATCACACTAAGGCGCAACGACGCAAAGGGATCGCAAAGTTTCTGAAAGACTAAAAGTTGTTTACATATCGGCTGAAACCTTGCTTTAATAGTGGCACATTGAAGTTTATCAGGAATCCCAATCGTTTATCAGCAAGCTTTAAATAGCTGATTATTTGTGCCTCGTGAACCGGTAGTATATTCTCTATCGCTTTCAATTCAAGAATTATCTCATTCTCAACCAGGATGTCGATCACATAATCTTTATTCAAAATTTCTCCCTTGTATTGCAGTGGTACAGGCACCATGGTTGCGACGCTAAGTTTACAGCGACGTAACTCTCTGATCATGCAGTAATGATAGACCGCTTCAAGCAACCCTGGCCCCATTTCCTTATGAACCGAAATTGAGCATTCCAATATCACACGAGATAGATCATTCAGTTGGGTTCTAATTGATTCAGGATCATTTTCCATATGCGAAGATGTTCGAAATTTCCGCCTATAGGTCCAGACTGAAAAATCTTACGGCTAAAGAAAACATGATAAAGTGCCGGCTTTGCGCTCCTTTGCGTTTTGGCGCCATGGCGGTAAGTTCAGTATCTTAAAAATGCTTAAGACGACCGGTAAAACCCGAATCCGGAGAATGACTTGGTGAATAGACCCAGGAAGAATCAGTGCGCCAGCACTTCGGTCTCGACGTCCTGCACCTCAACATGTCCCTTGGAATTGATGGATATCATCGTTACCCACAACGCCGAACTCTCACACATGGCCGACCGAAAGCTCGAGATCAGGGATGGGCAAATCGTTTGAGGCCTGCATGGGGACTCGGTTGACGACATCACACTAAGGCGCAACGACGCAAAGGGATCGCAAAGTTTCTGAAAGACTAAAAGTTGTTTACATATCGGCTGAAACCTTGCTTTAATAGTGGCACATTGAAGTTTATCAGGAATCCCAATCGTTTATC